>Ga0247826_10000182_pt1 | contig 10668 bp, 8 predicted proteins | sample 12C_Control_Day1_FD_200152 | JGI IMG/M metagenome (GOLD analysis project Ga0247826, IMG submission 200152) | Soil microbial communities from agricultural site in Penn Yan, New York, United States - 12C_Control_Day1 | ecosystem: Environmental > Terrestrial > Soil > Agricultural land | place: USA... | reverse complement strand
GTCGCCGCCGGCGCCCGCGACATCCTGATCGTCGCGCCGGCGGCGACCATCCTAGGCACCGTGCTGGGCACGGCGCTGGGGCTGGTGATGGGCTACATGCGCGGGCTGGTCGACGACATCCTGGGCCGCATCGTGGACGCCGTGCTGGCGCTGCCGGTGATCATCGTCGCCCTGCTGGCCGTCACCGCCGTCGGCCCGTCGACCACCACGGCGATCATCGTCATCGGCCTCGTGTTCACGCCGCTGATCGCGCGCACGGTGCGCGCCGCGGTACTGGGGGAGCGCGAGCTGGAGTACGTGTCGGCCGCGAAACTGCGCGGCGAGCGGGCGCCCTACATCATGTTCGTCGAGATCCTGCCCAACGTCCTGCAGCCGGTGATCGTCGAGTTCACCGTGCGCCTGGGGTATGCCATCTTCACGATCGCGACGCTGTCGTTCCTCGGCCTCGGCATCCAGCCGCCGTCACCGGACTGGGGCCTCCAGGTCTCGGAGGAGTACACGTACCTGTCGGCCGGCGACTGGTGGCCGACGCTGTTCCCGGCGCTGGCGATCGCGACGCTGGTGATCGGGATCAACCTGATCGCGGATGCGCTGGCGGGGGTGTTCGACCGGTGAGCGAGACGGCCCGAGCCCACGCCCTCGAGGTTCGCGACCTGGGCGTCGCCTACCGCGTGCGAGGCGTCGACCGCCAGGTGCTGCGGTCGCTCAGCTTCACGGTCGAGGCCGGCAGGTCTTACGGCCTGGTCGGCGAGTCCGGCTGCGGCAAGTCGACGGCGGCGCTGGCCGCCGTCCGCTACCTGCCGCGCAACGGCAAGGTGACGGAGGGCTCGGTCAGCGTCGCCGGGGCCGACATGCTGGCGATGTCGGGCGACGATCTCCACCGCACCCGGGCGGGCGCCGTCTCGATGGTCTACCAGGATCCCGGCAAGGCGCTCAACCCGTCTATCCGCGTGGGCCGCCAGGTGGCCGAGGTGTTCGAGGTCGGCGGCGCCTCCAAGGACGAGTCGCGGGAACGGGCGCAGGCGATTCTGGCCAAGGTGCAGATCGCAGACCCGGCCAGCGTGATGGAGCGCTACCCGCACCAGCTGTCGGGCGGCATGCAGCAGCGAGTGGTGATCGCCATGGCCCTCGCCCCCAATCCAGCGCTGCTGATTCTCGACGAGCCGACCACCGGTCTCGATGCGACGGTGGAGTCCGAGGTGCTCGACCTGGTCGCCGCCCTGCGCACCGAGTTCGAGAGCTCGGTGCTGTTCATCAGCCACAACCTGGCGGTGATCGCCAAGATGTGCGACACCGTCGGCGTCCTCTACGCCGGTAAGCTGGTCGAGCAGGGCCCTGCCCGCCAGGTGTTCGACGATCCCCGCCACCCCTACACGGTGGGGCTCTTGCGGTGCATCCCCAAGGGCGGCCAGCGCAAGGACAAGCACCGGCTGGACACGATCCCCGGCTTCCTCCCCGAGCTGGGCGCCGACCTGCCGGGTTGCGTGTTCGCCGACCGCTGCGCGCTGGCGGAGGGCCGCTGCCGCACCGAGCCGCCGCCGCTGTACGAGGTCGGCCCCGGCCGCGGCAGCCGCTGCCACTTCCACGAGCGCGCGCAGACGCTGCCTCGTGAGGAGGCGCACGAGATGCCGATGCCGCCCGTGCGCGAGGAGGGCCAGCCGCTGCTCCGCGCCGACGCGCTGGCCAAGACGTTCCACCAGTCCGGCCACGACGTCCACGCGCTGGCCGACGTGTCCGCGGAGATCTGGCCGGGCGAGACGCTGGGCCTGGTCGGCGAGTCAGGCAGCGGCAAGACGACGCTGGCCCGCGTGCTGCTCGGCATCACGCCGCGGGACGAGGGCGGCGTGCTCGAGCTCGACGGGGAGGCGCTGCCGCCGACCACCGGCAAGCGGTCGACGGAGCAGGTGCGGGCGATCCAGATCGTGTTCCAGAACCCGGACTCGGCGCTCAACCGCCGGCACTCGGTGCGGATGATCGTCGGCCGCGCCCTGACCAAGCTGGCAGGGCTGTCCGGCCGCGCGCGCGAGGAGAAGCTGCTCGACCTGACCCGGTCGGTGAAACTGGCCGACCGCTTCCTCTCAGTTCGGCCGTCGGCGCTGTCGGGCGGCCTCAAGCAGCGCGTCGCCATCGCCCGTGCCTTCGCAGGCAACCCCAGGCTGGTGGTCTGCGACGAGCCGACATCGGCGCTCGACGTGTCGGTGCAGGCGGCGATCCTCAACCTGCTAGCAGAGTTGCAGCGCGACGAGCGGACGGCGTACCTGTTCATCTCGCACGACCTCGGCGTCGTCCGCTACCTGTCCGACCGGATCGCGGTGCTCTACCTGGGACGGCTGATGGAGCTGGGCCCCGCCGAGCGGGTCTTCTCGGGCCCCCACCACCCGTACACGGAGGCACTGCTCTCCGCCGTCCCGACGATCGAGGGCGGCGAAAGGCCGCGGATCAAGCTCGAGGGCGAGATCCCCAGCGCCGCGAACCCGCCGTCGGGCTGCGTCTTCCACACCCGCTGCCCGCGTAAGCTGGGCGAGATCTGCGAGACGACCGAGCCACCGCTGGCCGAGGCCGAGCCCGGGCACATGATGCGCTGCCACATCCCGATCGAGGATCTGAAGAGGATGCAGTCCGAGGAGGCGGTCGAGGCGTGATCACGCGCGCCGCCGTGCTCGAGCGGGTCGGCGCGCCGCTCGAGGTCACGGAGCTCGAGCTTGCACCGCCGGGCCCGGGCGAGGTGCTGGTGCGGCTGCATGCGAGCGGCGTGTGTCACTCCGACCAGAACGCCATCGACGGCACGGCCGAGACGCCGTGTCCGGCGGTGCTCGGCCACGAGGGCGGCGGCGTGGTGATCGCGGTCGGGCCGGGCGTCACCCGCGTTGCCGAGGGCGCCCACGTCGCCCTCTCCTGGGCGCCGGCCTGCGGCCGTTGCGCCGAGTGCCTCGACGACCTGCCGCACCTGTGCGGCACCGCGTGGCCGATGATGGCCCAGGGCACGCTGATGGACGGCACCAGCCGGCTGTCGCGGGGCGGCGACGTCATACACCACTACTCGTTCCTGTCGACGTTCGCCGAGCATGCGGTCGTGCCCGAGGCGTCGTGCGTTGTCATACCCGACGACGTGCCGCTGGAGATCGCCGGGCTGGTCGGGTGCGCGGTCACCACCGGCATCTGCGCGGTCTGGCGGAGCGCCGACGTGCGGCCTGGTCAGCGGGCCGCGGTGATCGGCTGCGGCGGCGTCGGGCTCTCGGCGGTGATCGGCCTGGCCGCGGTGGCCGCCGCGCCGATCGTGGCGGTCGACGTGGACGACGCGAAGCTGGAGGCGGCGCTCTCGCTGGGCGCGACGGACTCGGTGCGCTGGGCCGGGTCGCCGGAGGCGACCGCCGAGGAGGTGCAGCGGACGACCGGCGGCGGCGTGGACGTCGCCGTCGAGGCGACCGGCCGCAGCGAGGCGATGCTGACCGCCTTCCTCGCCACCCGCCGCCGCGGCACCGCGGTGTTCATCGGCATCCCCCGGGCAGATGCGGTGGTGCCGTTGCCGGCGCTCTCCATCCCGCGCATGGAGCGGCGCGTGATCGGCGCGCTCTACGGCTCGGCGCGTCCCGACCGGGACTTCCTGGTGATCCTCGACCAGTACCGCCGCGGCCGGCTGCCGCTCGACCAGCTGGTATCCCACCGGCTACCGCTCGACGAGATCGAGCGCGCGTTCGAGCTGCTGCGCAGCGGATCGTCGCTGCGGACGGTGCTCGACCTGACGGAGGCGGCCTGATGCTCGACCTGGATGCGATCGACGGCTGCGTCGGAGAGGCGTGGTCGGGCACCGTGCCCGACGGAAGCCACATCAACGTGGTGCTGGCCCGCCGGGGCTCGGCGACCGCCGCAGCGGGGCTGACGGCGCTGGCGCAGCCGCGGCCGGGACACGCGCCGCTGGTTGTCTGCCTGGGCGCGGGCAACGCCGTGCGGCCGGTGACGATCATGACCAACAAGGCTCCGGCGACCGAGCAGCTGCACGCGCTGATCACGTGGGGCGCCGCGCAGCTGGGGGTCGGCCAGGGCGTGATGGACGCGGTCGCGGACCGCACCCTGCCCGCCGAGCAGGCCGGCGAGCTGGTGCTGCTGGTCGCCGCGTGGGTCGATCCCGACACGACGGACGAGACCGCGGTTCGCCTGGCGAACCGCGATGCGACCTACCGGGCGATCCTCGACGCCCTCGAGACCGACCGGGCGGCGCGCGTCCAGGAGCTGGTCGACCTGCGCGACGGCGCGCGCAACGCTTTCTACAGCGGCGAGTGACGGTGCAGATCAGCTCGATCGAGACCCGCACCTACCGCTATCCCCTCGATCCACCGTTCGCCGCGGCATGGGATCCCGTCCCCCGCACCGCGCAGGAGGCGACGCTGGTTGTCGCCATCTCGGACAACGGTGCCGTCGGCTACGCCAGCGGCGGAGACGGCCTGCCCGACGCCGGACTGCTCGACCGGCTGCTGCGCGGCGTCGATCCGCAGGACGCCGACCGCGTGCACGGCGTGTGCGAGACGGTCGACTTCCACGGCGGACGGCCGTGGGCCGTCGAGATCGCGTGCTGGGATCTGGTCGGCCGCGCACTGGGCGAGCCGCTGTGGAAGCTGCTCGGCGGCCGGCGCGAGCGGCTCACGGCGTATGCGTCCACCGGCGAACTGCTGGAGCCGGCCGACCGCGCGGCCCGCGCGAAGGCCCTGGCCGGCCGCGGCGTGCGCGCCATCAAGCTGCGCTTCCACCACGACGACTGGCGCACGGACATGGCGACCGTCGCGGCGGTGCGCGACGCCGTCGGCGCGGGGGTCGAGGTGATGGTCGACGCGAACCAGGGCTGGCGGATGCCGGGCGATTTGACGCCGCGGTGGGACGTGGAGACGGCGGCCGCGTGCGCCCGCGCGCTTGAGGAGTACGACGTGCACTGGCTGGAGGAGCCGCTGCCCACCGACGATCCGGAGGCGTACCGGGCACTGGGCGAGCGGACGCGGTTGCGGCTGGCGGCCGGCGAGATGGTGCGCACAGCCTGTGAGGCCCGCGACCTCGTGCTCCGCGGCGGCATCGACGTGCTGCAGTGCGACGTGTTGTTCTGCGGCGGCTTCACCGGCACCCGCCGGCTCGCGGAGCTGGCCGAGGGCCGCGGCGCCGCGTGGTCTCCGCACACCTGGTCGAACGGCTACGGGCTGGTCGCGAACCTGCACGCGGCGTGCGCGTTCTCCGGCTACGACTACGTCGAGGTGCCGTTCGATCCGCCGGCGTGGTCGGCCGAGCGGCGGGACTGGCTACTCCCCGCGCCGGTGGAGATCGCCGCGGACGGCACCATCGCGCCGCCGGACGGGCCCGGCCTGGGCGTCGAGCCCGACCTTGATGCTCTCGAACGGTGGCGGGTCGCGTGAGCGGCCAGATTTCCGTCCGCGCCGCCGTGCTCGACCGGATGGGAGAACCGGTGCGGGTCGAGGAGCTGCGCCTCGACTCCCCCCGCGCCGGCGAGGTGCTGGTGCGCGTCGCAGCCGCGGGTGTCTGCCGCTCCGACCTGCACCTCGCGGACGGCCACCTCGGCACCGACCGCCAGCCGATCGTGCTCGGCCACGAGGGCGCCGGCGTCGTCGAGCAGGTCGGCGCGGGCGTCACGGCGGTCGCTCCGGGCGACCGCGTCGCGCTCTGCTTCGTTCCCGCATGCGGCAGCTGCCCGCGCTGCCTGGCCGGGCAGACGAACCTGTGCCACGCGGCGGCGGCGAGCAACTCCGCCGGCGAGCTGCCGGCCGGCGGCACCCGCCTTCACCGGCCGGACGGCTCCGATGTCAAGCACTTTCTCAACCTGGCGTGCTTCGCCGAGAGGTGCGTGGTCGACGCACGGTCGATCGTGGCGGTGCCGTACGAGCTGCCGCTGTGGGAGGCGGCGCTGGTTGGCTGCAGCGTGATGACCGGGGTCGGTGCCGTGCGCAATGCCGCCGGTGTCAGAGTTGGCGACACCGTTGCCGTGATCGGCTGCGGCGGGGTCGGCGTGCAGGCCGTGTCCGCGGCATCGCTGGCCGGTGCCTCCCGAGTGATCGCGATCGACCTCGACCCCGCGAAGCTCGAGCTCGCCCGCAGCCATGGCGCCACGGACGCCGTCCAGGCGTCCGACCGGGCGGTGCACGACGTCCGTGCGCTGACCGGCGGAGGAGCCGACCACGCGATCGAGGTCGTCGGCCGCCCGGAGACGATCCGCCAGGCGTTCGCGATGATCCGCGAGGGCGGTACCGCGGTGGTGGTCGGCATCGCGCCGCGGGGCGTCGACGTGCCGATCCCCGCGCTCGACCTCATCAGTGACAAGACGCTGCGCGGCTGCTTCTACGGGTCGGGCAACGTGCTGGCCGAGATGCCGGCCGTGGTCGGAATGGTCGCATCCGGTCGACTGCGGGTGAGCGACGTGGTCTCCGACGTGATCGGGCTCGACGGGATCGAGGACGCGTTCCGGCGGCTGCGCGACGGTCGCGGCGCTCGCTCGCTGGTGGTGCTCGACGCGCAGGCGGCGGGCGGGCCATGAGCGCTGCGCGGATCGAGCGCGTGCGGGCGGCGCTGCGGGAGGCCGGGATCGACGCAATCATGCTCGGCCCATCGGCCGACTTCCGGTACCTGGCGGGCTACGAGACGATGCCGATGGAGCGGCTGACGATGCTCGTGCTGCCCGCGGCGGGCGAGGCGCGGATCGTCACGCCGGCGTTCGAGGCGCCGCTTGCGCCGGCCGGGATCGCCGACCTCGGGATCGCGATCGACCCGTGGGGCGAGACCGAGGATCCGATCGCCCGCGCGATCGACGCGGTGCCGCGCGGCGCCCGCCGGGTCGCGGCCGGCGACCAGCTGGCTGCGATGTTCCTCGTCCCGCTGCAGCAGCGGCTGCAGGCTGACTGGGTGCTCGGGTCGGCGGTGATGCGGCCGTTGCGAATGGTCAAGGATGCGGACGAGGTCGCCGCCCTGGCCGAGGCCGCCGCGGCCGTCGACCGCGCCGTCTCCCGGGCCGCGGAGCTGGTTCGTCCCGGGGTCACGGAGCGCGAGATCGCGGGCGCCCTCGACCGTGCGATCCGCGACGAGGGACACGAGCAGACCGACTTCACCGACATCGGCTCAGGGCCGAACGGCGCCTCGCCGCACCACGCGTTCAGCGACCGCGCGATCGAGCCCGGCGATCCGGTCGTGGTCGACATCGGCGGGCGGATGGCATCGGGCTACCGCTCCGACATCACCCGGACCTTCGCCGCCGGCGAGCCGGGCGTGGAGTTCCGCGAGCTGTACGCCGTGCTGGAACGCGCACAGGCGGCGGGGCGCGCCGCGGTGCGGCCGGGCGTGACGTGCGAGTCCGTGGACGCGGCCTGCCGCGACGTGATCGCCGAGGCGGGCTACGGCGACGCGTTCATCCACCGCACCGGACACGGGATCGGCCTGGACGTTCACGAGGATCCGTACATCGTGGAGGGCGACCGGCTGCCGCTGGAGCCGGGGATGGCGTTCTCGATCGAGCCCGGGATCTACCTGCCGGAGCGGTTCGGTGCGCGGATCGAGGACATCGTGGTGGTCACCGAGTACGGGTGCCGCGAGCTGAACGCGGCCGACCGCTCGCTGGTCGGCGCCGGCTGACTCAGGCACCGACTCCATGTCGGTACCGGAGTCGGTGCCGGAGTACCTGTGCCGATCCCGTCGCACGGCGCGCGAAAGCGCAACGATTCGCGCGCGCCGGGCGTTGGCCCTGGCACTGTGCCCGGCACCGTGCCGGGCACGGCGCCCGGCACCACCGCGGCCGCGCTAGGCTCGAGGCGATGGTCACCGCCCACACCGACGTCGTCGGCTCGCTGCTGCGGCCGCCGGAGCTGCTTGCCGCGCGCGAGCGCTGGGAGCGGGGAGAGCTGCCCGCGCACGAGTTCAAGGCGATCGAGGACGCGGCGGTCGACGCGGCCGTGCGCCTCCAGGAGGACGCCGGGATCGACGTCGCCACCGACGGGGAGATGCGCCGCCTCTCGTTCCAGAGCGGGCTGCCCGACGCGGTCGACGGCTTCGGCGACGTGCCGCTCGAGGCCTACCTGTGGGGCGAATGGCACGGCGACGAGAGCGTCGGCGACGACCACACGCAGCGGCCGGCGCGGCTCGGCGTCAAGGAGAAGCTCCGGCGCCGCCGCCACATCGCCGCGGAGGAGCTCACCTACCTACGCGGCACCGTCCGCACGGCGACGCCCAAGGTGACGCTGACCAGCCCCAGCCTGTACGCGAACCTCTGGTCGCCGGACGTCTCGCGCGACGCCTACCCCACGCTCGACGACTTCCTCGCCGACGTCGTCGACCTGCTCTGCGACGAGGTGCGGGAGCTCGCCCGGCTGGGCGCCACCTACCTCCAGCTGGACGCGCCGCACTACCCGCTGCTGATCGACCCGGCGACCCGCGCGTTCTACGAGTCGCAGGGCTGGAGCGTCGAGCGCTGGCTGGAGCGCGGGATCGAGATGGACAACGCGGTGATCGCCGCGGCGCCCGGCGTCACCTTCGGCTTCCATCTCTGCCGTGGCAACCAGCACAGCCGCTGGCTTGTCTCCGGCGGCTACGACCCGATCGCCTCGACCGTGTTCCGCAAGGTCGCCGCCGACCGCCTGCTGCTGGAGTACGACGACGAGCGCTCGGGTGGCTTCGAGCCACTGGCCGAGGTGCCCGACTCGAAGATGGTCGTGCTCGGGCTGGTGACCACCAAGTCGCCGCGGCCGGAGACCGAGCAGGAGCTCGAGGCCCGCACCCGCGAGGCCGCGCACCATGTCGACCTCGAGCGGCTCGCGATCAGCCCGCAGTGCGGCTTCGCCACGTCGATCGGCGGCAACGCGCTGACGATGGAGGATCAGCGTCACAAGCTCGTAACGATCGGGCGAGTAGCCGACACGATCTGGGGGTAGGGCCTCCGATACAGGCGAACTTGGCCGGCAGCGCGTAGGATTCCGCACTCGCACTCCGTCCCGAACTCTGAGCGAGACCAAAACGATGCGCAAGGTGCTGATCGTCGCTCCGACCAGGCGCGACCTCCTCAACTTGGTAGACGGCCGGGTGCTGTCGCGATACGACCTCGTGTTCGAGGAATCGCCCGGCGTCGCCGGCGTGTTCGGCTCCAGCGACTCGACGGCCGCGCTGGCGACCGTGGTCGCCGAGCGGCTGGGCCTGCCCGGGTCGGGCTACGACGCGTTCATGCGCTGCCACGACAAGCTGGTCTGCCGGCGGATCCAGGCCGAGGCCGTGCCCGAGGCCGTGCCGGCGTTCGCCGCGATCGACACCCACCAGCGCTCCGAGCGCGCACCGCTCCCCTACCCGTTCTTCGTCAAGCCCGTCCAGGGGCACCTGTCGCAGTACGCCTATGCGGTGGACGGCCCTGAGCGGCTGGCGGAGGTGCTCGCCGCCGCCCGCCGCGCCCAGATCCGCTACCTGATCGCGGAGGAGCTGCTGGACGGCCGGCTGGTCACGTTCGAGGGGTTCGCGTCCAACGGCGAGGTCACGCCGATCGGCGTGACCGATGCCGTGATGCACGAGAACGGCATCTCGTTCCTGCGGTTCGAGTACCCGACCAGCCTCCCCGAGGGTCCGCAGCGGGAGATGGCCGAGATCGCCGCGCGGCTGATGCCGGCACTGGAGTTCGACGGCTCGCTGTTCAACATCGAGTTCTTCGTCGGCGACGACGGGCGGCCGTGGATCGTCGAGGTCAACGGCCGTATGGCGTCGCAGTTCGCGCCGCTGGTGCGGGCCGTCCACGGCGTGTCGACGTACGAGCTGCAGCTCGAGCTGGCGTGCGGCGGCCGCCCGGAGGTGCCGCCGGCGCGCGACGGCGTGGTGGCCGCCAGCTTCCTGCTGCGGACGTACGAGGACGCCGTCGTCCGTTCGGCGCCCGATCCCGCCGCCGTCTACGAGGCGCTACCGGGCGCCCACGTCGAGCTGCTCGTGCGCGTCGGCCAGCGGCTGTCCGAGAACGACGACGACGTGCTGTCCCACCGGCTCGCGGTGGTCGCGTTGTCAGGGCCGGACCGTGAGTCGCTGCTGAAGCGCTACGAGGCGGCCGCCGACCTCCTGGAGTTCGACCTGACGCCGGTCGCTCAGAACTCGCCCTGGCACCAGGGCGCGCGCTCCGGCTGAAACATCGCGTCCGCGCGCAGCACGGCGCCCGGCGCCAGCTCGCGCACCAGGCCGGCCTGTGCCAGCTCGCCGAACCGGTGGCCGCCGAGGTGGCACGACGCGAGCGCACGGACGCCGAGCGCGATGTCCGGATCACCGCCCGCCGGCCCGCACGTCGCCCGGCCGTCCTCGGCCTCCAGCCGCAGCGCCGTGCCCTCGACATCCAGGACGAGGGCGCCGTCCGTCGCATAGCGGCGCGACGCCAGCGCCCGCGGCACGTCGAGCAGGTTGATCCACAGGCCGTCGGTCACCCAGCCGAAGCGCGCCCGCCGGGGATCGGCCAGCCGCCAGCGGATCGGGTCGTCCAGCGGCCGGCTCTCGACCCGGACGGTGGCGACCAGGTCGATGTCGAGCAGGAACCGCCAGACCGCGGCGTGCCCCTCGGTGGTCGTCCAGCACAGCTCCTCGCACTCGATCACGCCGGCGGGGACGCCCCGCTCCCAGACGTCGTCCTGGCGGTACATCGCGTAGGCGTCCGGTGTGCCGCCGGCGTGATCG
>Ga0247826_10000181_pt1 | contig 10675 bp, 9 predicted proteins | sample 12C_Control_Day1_FD_200152 | JGI IMG/M metagenome (GOLD analysis project Ga0247826, IMG submission 200152) | Soil microbial communities from agricultural site in Penn Yan, New York, United States - 12C_Control_Day1 | ecosystem: Environmental > Terrestrial > Soil > Agricultural land | place: USA... | reverse complement strand
GCGTGACGCCAAGTCGGCCGCGCGGCCCGGAACGATCTGACGGGCAGCGGGACGCTTCCGTGGTGGTCTTTCCGAAAGCGTCTGCGAACGAATCATCCAGGAGACCCAACGCCGACTATAGCGCTGCATTTTCACCTTGGCAAATCGCTTCGAATTCTCTAATTGTTGTGATTGTGTGATGTGGACATCCCGCGTTCTGGGTACTTACCGATTATCGCGCGAAGGTATCCAGAGACGGGGATCGATTCTCCATCCGAGCCGGCGGTCCGCCCGGGCCGGGTCCGGAGGTGGGCCGCGGCGTGCGCGACACTCGCCACGGCCGCGTCCGTCGCGGCTCCGGCCGCCATCGCGGGCGCTCCAGGGAGCTCTGGGGGGCCTCAAACGGTCTCGAAAGGGCTGGTATCTGCGCGATATCAGGCCTTTGGCTGTGATACTGCGGTCGCAGGCACCTCTGCGACCCGTTCGGTCGGGGCCAAGGCCTCCGATCCCGCCGTGCGAAGCGGGATCCGCGCAACCAGACACCCGTTCGACCGCTTCGCAGTGCGCAAATCAGGCGGCACGCAATTGCAGTATCAATTGCGCAATTCGATACCACGCTCCCTACATACAGTTTCGCAGACCATTTCGACACATCCGGTGCCATCGGCGCCTGAATCATGCCGCAGGATCGCTGCCTCGATCGCTCCGACGAGCTTCGAGGCATCGATTCCGTCCGATGGGCGGCGCCTGTTCCAGATCGCCGTCGCGTTCGCACTTGCGTACGTCGTCTTCCTCACGGTCTGGTTTTGGGGCACACGAGAGCGCCGCAGCCGCGTCGGGAGGGCGGCGCGTTCCTGAGCATGGACGCCTCTGCACGGAACACGCCGCGCCTCCCGCGCGCCCTCCTGGTATCGAGCTTCGTGCTGCCTCGAAGCGGGGGAATCGAGCAATTCGTCGACATCGCAGCCCGGCTACTACGTGGCCGCGGCTGGCGTGTTCGCGTTCTTGCGTGCCGGCCGCGGGCAGGTGACGCCAAAGCTGATGCAACCATCCCGACCCGCTACCTCGGCGGAAGCGGGTGGCCGCTCCCGGTCGGGGGCCTGCGCACGCTGTGGCGGGAGGTCGGCGAGGCGGACGTCGTGGTCGCGAACGGCACGCGCCACCTGCTTCCGAACGTCGCAGCGTTCGCCGCGCGCCTTCGCGGGAAACGCGTGGTCTTCGTGCTACACGGATCGGGCGCGTCGTTCTCGACGAGCTCGTTCTTCTACCACCGCGTGCTCGGCTCGCTGTTCGAGCGGCTCCTCTCACGGCCCGCCCTTCGCCGCTCGCACCCCGTCTCGCTCTCTCGTGCGGGCGTCGTGGGCTGTCGCAGCCGCTACGGCGTCGAGGCGACGTACGTCCCGTTCCCGCTGCGACAGCTTCCGCCGCCTAGCCCGAAGCCTCTCTCCTCCGACGAGCCGCTGCGAATCGTCTGGGCCGGCCGCCTGTACGGCGAGAAGAACCCGCTCGCCGCCGTCGCAGTCGTCGACCGGGTCCGGCAGCAGCTGCCCGCGACGCTCGACGTCTATGGCAGCGGGCCACTCCTGGACGAGCTCGAGGGGCTGGCCCGCGACCGGCCATGGCTGCACGTGTGCGGGCCCCGCAGCTGGGAAGAGATCCAGCAGGTGCAAGGAGCCGCTCACGTGTGCCTGTCGACCTCGCTGCGGGACGCGACTCAGATGGCGGTCCTCGAGCCGCTGGCGCGCGGCGTGCCGGTGGTATCGACCCGCGTCGGCGACGCGCTCGGCTACTACGCCCGCGGCCTGTGGCCGTTCTGTGTCGAGCCGGGCGATCCCGAGGCCGCGGCCGAGGCGGTCCTCACACTGGCGGCCTCCTACGACCGCTACCGGAAGCGCTTCGCCGCCAACGCCCACGAGTTGCTCCGACGGCACCGCGAAGGGGCGCGCCGCCTGGCAGAGCTGCTCGAGCCCGAGACTCCCGCAACCCGCAACGGCGTGCCTGCGAGCAGCCGAGCGGAACTTCCAGTGACGTGAGTGAGCCAGCAGCTACGCGACCAACCAGAATCGAACCGCGGCCCGGCGCTGCTGTTCTGGGCGCAGATCATCGGGAACTCGGGGCTCTTCGTCGGCCTGCTGCTCGTGACGCGGGCACTCGGCCCTTCCGGCCGAGGTGCAGTGGCCTTCCTCACGGTGACTGCGCTCGTAACGGCCTGGATCGCACGGCTTGGCGTGACCGAGGCGACGGTGGTCTTCGCGGCCAGGCGGCCCCAGCAGCGACCCGCGTTGTTGACGAACAGTCTCTCGTTTTCGACCTTGATGGGCCTCGCGGGCGCTGCGGTCGTCTGTGGGACGCTCTGGCTCGCCCCCGCCTTGCGACCGAATGGCGTTGGTTCGGTCGAGCTCTGGGTGCTCGCGGTCAGCATCCTGGCCGCCTGCCTTGCGGACGCGGGCTACCGGTTCATGCTCGGCTGCAGCAGGTTCCGCACGCACGCCCTGGTGACCGCGGTCACCTCGTGGCTGTACCCGTTGCTCGCCGTGGTGCTCTGGGCCTCGTTCGGGCTCACCGTCGCGCTCGGATTGGCCATCTGGGCGGCCACGCAGGCCATGCGGGCGGTGGCGCTCTTCTGGATTGCGATCCGTCGAGAGGGTGGGCTCGGCCGGCCGAGCTTCGGCCTGTTCCACGAGACGATCACCTTCGGCGTTCGGGCCTGGTTCGGGACGCTCGCCGATTCGCTGGGCTTCCGCATCGACCAGATCCTGCTCGCGCTGATCGCGACGGAGACCGCGCTCGGCTTCTACGTGGTCGCGGTGAACCTGTCGGAGGTCCTCCTGTACTTCCCGGGCGCGGTGGCGACCGCGCTGTTACCGGCCGCCGCCCGCAGCGCGGAGGGGCCGCGGCTCGACCAGACGTTGCGCGCCTGGAGGTCCGCGACGTACGTGACGCTCGCGAGCATCGTGCTCAGCGCGGCGATGGTGCCGCCGCTGATCCCGATCGTCTTCGGGGAATCCTTCCACGCCTCGGCAACGCCGTTCCTCCTGCTGCTGCCGGGACTGATCGGCTTCACGGCGATGATCGTGTTCTGCAACGCACTGATCGCGTCGTCGCTTCCGACGCAGTACTCGATCCCGCCGACTCTGTGCTTCGTGGTCGGGATCGCCCTCGACTTCGCGCTGATCCCCTTCTTCGGGGCCTCGGGCGCCGCAGCCGCGGCCAGCGCGGGCTACCTCGCGGCAGGCGCCTCCGCCGTGCTGATCTACCGCGCCCGCGTGCCGTTTCGCCTGCGCGAGCTCGTCGTCCCGCAGACGGGCGACTTCGCGGTCCTGCGAACGCTCGCCCCCGTTCCCCGTGCGCGTCTGGCGCGGCGAGGCGCCCAATGACTCGCGACCCTTGCATGCGGCCCTCTCGGAGGTGAACGAATGATCGAGCAGCACAAGCCCACCACCCCCGTTTCACAGCTTCGCCCAATCGAGCTTCCGCCCGAGCAGCCGATCGACGTCGGCCGCTACGCCAACGCACTGCGGCGCTCGAAGCTCCTGATCGCAGCGATCGTGATCGCCGTGACGGGGATCGTGCTGCTGATGTCGCTCGCGCTGCCGAAGACGTACAGCGCCGACGCGACGATCCTGTTCGACGAGAGTCAGAGCCTCGCCACCACATCGACGACGGACGCTGAACGGCAGCTCGCCACGATCCAGAAGCTGCTCGTGACGCGCGACGTGCTCGCGCGCAGCGCCCGCCGCCTTCCAGGGGAAACCGTTGCGTCGCTCGGCGGCAAGATCTCCGCGGCTGTCGACCCGACGGCCAACATCGTCACCATCACGGCCGACGCCCCGACGGCGAAGCGTGCCGCGCGGATCGCGAACGTGGTTGCGGCTTCGTTCCTCGCGCGGGAGCGGGCGGCGGAGCTCGCCGGTATCCGTTCTGCCGAGGCGAGGCTGCAGGCCTCGATTACGAAGCTGAAGGGCACACCCGGCTCGAAGGCGCAGATCGCGCTCATTCGCGAGCGGTTGAGCGAGCTGTCGCTGAGCGAGGCGACGGCGGGCTCGGAGCTTCAGCTCGCGGACGCGGCGGTGCCGCCGACGCGGGCCGACTCGCCGCGGCCGGTTCGCAACGCAGCCTTTGCGTTCGTCGCCGCGCTGTTCGTCGCGATGCTCGTCGCGCTCGGCCGTGAGCGGATCGCGCCGCGGATCAGCGACTCCAGGGAGCTGGAGCGGCTGACCGGCTACCCGATCCTCACCGAGATCCCGAAGGCGCGCCACCACTTCCGCGACCCGCAGGCTGCGCTGCGCGAGCGGGACGCCTACGACGCGCTCGCGGCGGTGGTCGCGGCCCAGCTCCCGCCCCGCCGCCAGCACATCCTGATGCTGACGAGCCCCGAAGCGGACAAGGCGCAGGCGCGAGTCACAGCAGGGCTCAGCCGCGCGCTCGCGCAGGCCGGCGAAACCGCGCTCGTGGTGGACGCTGACCTGCGGCATCCGGCCCTCGAGCAGCTGTTCGGCATGGAGCCTGCGCCCGGGCTCTCCGAGATCCTCGTGGCCGCGCGCCAGGGAGACAGCGACACGGCCGGCGAGATGATCGTCGAGCCGCCGACGTCCGCCTCGCCGCGGCGCACCGGGAGCCTCGCGGTGCTCGGCGCGGGCGAAGCCGCCTCGGCGGCGCTCGTCACACCTGACGCGCTCGGCATCCTGTTCGCGGAGCTCGGCCGGTCCGGCTTCACGTGCGTGATCTTCAACGGGCCGCCGTTCGTCGGCTACCCGGAGTCACGCTCGTGGGCCCGGCACGCCGACGCCGTGATCGTCGTCTCGCGGCCCGACCATCTGCACCCCAGCGACGCGATCGAGCTGCGGAACCAGCTCGACCTCGTCGACACGCCCGTGCTCGGACACGTCGTGCTGGACGGCCACTAGCTAGGTAGGCGCTGAGCTAGCTCAGCCGACATGGCAGCGTCGGAGCTAGGCGTTCGCTCGCTTCAGCTGCCGGCGCGTCGGTACGCGCGCACCGACGCGCGTCTGACCCTGGTAGACGCCGATGCGCCTCGGAACGCCTTCCAGGCCGGCGATCTCACGCCGAGTAACGCGCGAAGGCCAGGCAAAGGTCTTGCGGACGCGAATCTGCCGCTCGACGCCAACTCTCACCTGGATCAGGATGTCTTGGTCGGCTACTACGCCGCGTCTCGCGTCTGGAAGCGCGAGGCGCCGGCCCAGATGAGGGCGGCGACGAACCAGAGGTGACGCCAGTGCAGCGTGTCCACGAATGCACCGTTCAGGAGGATCCCGAGCCAGGCTCCTAAGAGCGCGGCCGAGCCGATGCCGTACGTGTCGTGCCCGCGGATCGCGTTCTGCAGCGCCCAGCCCAGCGTCGCGAGCATCAGGATCAGGAGCACGATCAACCCCGGGACGCCCTCCTCGGCGAGCGTCCGCGCGTACATGCTGTGCGCAGAGATGTGGGCGCGCCGCTCGAACTGGCCGGGCCCGATCCCGAGCGGGTACTCCATCGCCCACTTGATGCTCTCCGACTGCGCGCCGAAGCGGCCCGTGTCGTAGCTCTGATGGACCTTCGCGCGCTGCTCGAGGAACGACAACGAGCCCGAGAACGCGACCGCGGCCCCGAGCGAGATCGCCGCGAGGGCCACGATCGCCAGCGCACGGCCCGCGGCTTTGCCCCCGCCTCGGCGGAAGCTGACGATCACGAGCACGACCAGCAGGCCGACGACGAGGTTGAGCCAGGCGGCGCGGGAGTACGAGAAGAGGACGCCAAGCGAAAGCGCGAGGAACATCAGCAGCTTGGTCGTGCGGCGGCCGCGCAGGAGGCGCGGAGTGAGGATCTCCTCCATCACGATCAGCGCCGCCGGGACGAGGAACGGCCCGAACACGTTCGGGTCCTTGAAGAGGCCCTCCGCGCGGCCGATGCGGGTGAAGAGGTCGCTTCCCGGGAACGCAAACAGGATCGCGAGTGACGCGACGATGGCCGAGGCGACCGCGGCCGCGACGTAGCAGCGCGTGATGCGGCGCGCGATCGCGGATGACGTGACGTACGCGGCCAGCCAGAGCCCGAAGCACGCGACGTAGAACGTGATCGAGAAGAACGACACCGCCCGCTGCTCGTCCGCGACGGCGATCGCCGAGACCAGGTTCAACGCCAGGTAGGCGCCGACCAGCAACACCGCGCCCGGGATCACGCGTCGGAGTCGGAAGCGGCTTGTAATGAGCCCGACGGCGATCAGGATCGCGAAGACGACATCAGTCGGCGCGGGCTCGAACCGAACCGCCGCCAGCAGGACGACCGCGACCGCGAGGGCGGCGTCGTAGGCGACGATCGCCAGCCAGAGCGATCCGAGGACGACGATCGCGAAGCCGAGGACGATCAGCGCGCTTGGCGGATTTCGGTAGAGCAGCAGCGTGAGCGCCGCTCCGAAGGCGGTGATCGCGACCCCCGCACCGAGCCAGCCGCCGGCGACAAGGGCGCGCGGCGCGCGTGCGCGGATGGAGGCAGGTGCGGTCGGTGCGTACTCCATCAGCGTCCCGTGGTGACGGCGGTGGCTGCCGGCCGCGGCTCCGAGCCCTCGCCGTAGCGGAGGCGTCGGTAGACGCCGCGTAGCGGCAGCGGCGTGTCGTGGCCGCCGCCGACCTTCGCGCGGAAGTCGAGGCGGCGGTCGCGCGGATCGATCTGGCGCCGACGCAGAGTCAGCAGATCGGCGCCGGGGACGTTCACGCCGGGCTCGCACGTCACCGCGACGCGATAGCCGGCCTCGTCCACGAAGTCGCGCTCGCGCTCGCCGAAGAGCCCCGCCGGATAGCAGAAGGCGTCGACCGGCCGGCCCAGCCGGGCCTCGAGGTCGAGCTTCGACTGCATGATCTCGCGGCGCGAGGCGTCGTCGTCGAGGAGGAGCAGGTTCGGGTGCGTGACGGTGTGCGCCTCGAAGCTCAGCGCTCCGCCGTCGAGCTCGCAGATCTCCTCCCAGTTCAGGAGCGCGGGCTGTTCGTCCTGATACCACGCGAAGGTCGACGTGCCGTCGATCACGCCGGTCGGTAGGAAGACCGTTGCGCGGAAGCCGAGTCCTTCGAGCACGGGCAGCGCGTTCTCGCCGATATCACGGAAGCCGTCGTCGAAATTGAGCGCGACGACGGACGGCGCCGGGACTCCGCGCTCGAGCAGCGCCACCGCGGTCGTCAGGTCGACGACCTCGTATCCCTCGCGGGCGAGCAGCTCCATCTGCTCGCGGAAGCGGCACGGCGAGACGGCCAGCGGGTCGTCGTCCTCGGAGACCCGGTGGTAGAAGAGGATCCGGAGTCCACTCTGGTCGGCGCGACCGCGGCTGCGGACCAGCCACCACGAAGACCGCACGTGCGTGACCCCGGCCTTGACCGGAGCCGGGAGCGTCGCGCCGACGCCCGGAATCGCGCCCTTCCGCGTCCAGGCTCCGGACATGACTAGTCGCCCGCGCGCCGGACGCCGCTCGGCCGCAGCACGTCCCGGCGCCTGGACAAACGGCGACGGAGCGGCGCGGAGCCGTAGTACATCGTTCGCGCGAGCTGCGAGCTCTTCCCACGCTCGCGCAGGCCGAGGTACCGCGCCCGCGTCCCGGCGACGGCGCGGCCCACCGCGCTTCCGGGCAGCCCGAGCCCGAGGTGCAACGGCTCGAACCGGTCGGCGAGGTCGGTCTTGTACCGCTCCGCACCGCCGAGGAACTCGACCCGCGTCGCCCCCTCGTCAGCAGCGATCTGCAGCGAGTCGAGCGCGTTCACCAGACCCGGCGAGCAACGCGAGAACTCGGGATCGAAGGCCATCCGGTGGAGGAAGACCCGGTCGCGAATCACGAAGTACCAGGCAAACGCGACCGTCCTGCCGTCGACGAGGAGCGAGACGATCCGCGACGCGCCCAGCTCGGCGAGCCCGACGTTGGCGGCACGGTTGAACGCCTTTCCGGTGTCCGTCACCAGCCCGGAGCCGTCCGGGCGGCCGCGCCAGCGCAGCTCGTGGATGCGAAAGCCTTCCTCGAGCGCGGGCTCGAGGTCGTCGAGTGTGTGGGCGCAGAGGGTCTCGACCTTGCCGAGCTCGGCCAGCTGGCGGCGCCGCCGTTTGTGGTGCGCCCGCTTGCGCGAATCCGTCTTCGCGCGGTAGGTCGCGTCCCACCCGCGGTGCAGGTCGAGCACCGGGGCCTCGACGCGCTGGAACAGGCGGAGCTTGCGCGGCCCGTCGAGCGAGGCGAGGCGGCAATCCGCCGAGAGGCCGAAGAGGTCGGCGTAGTCGTGCTCCCCGGCCCGCGCGCGGTCGACGAGGGCCTCGACCAGCTCCGGGCCCTCGCCCTCGGCGAGCAGCACGTCCCCGAGGCACGACTGCCGCGCCCCGACGAACGTCGCGACGCGCAGGCCGTGATGCGAAAACGTGACCAGCGGGAGCGCGCCCACGAGCCTCCCCCCTCGGTAGGCCGTCTCGACGGCAAGACGACAACCCTCCCCGTAGAAGCGCCACCACTGGAGGAGCCAGCAGTGGAGCATGAACGGGCTCGGGCGCGGCATCGCGTAGACGAGTTCGTTCCACTGGTCGCCGAGGCGCGCGAACACGTCCTCGGAGTCCACCGTCTCGAACTTCAGCGGCGCGCGCTCCCGCGTCGTCTCGAGAACAGATGCGTGCTCGGAGACGAGTGCGGTCACGGATGGGTAATTACCCCGTCGGGAGGTGTTGGGCGTCATGGGGAGAAGCGTCACGTCCCTCGGGATAGCGTTGGTCGCGGCTGCCGCGGGACTGTTCGCCGCGACGCAGGCCGGCTGTGGCGCGGACGACACGAAGAACGCGGCCGTGCCGGCGGACACGACCAGCGTGCACGTTGCGCCGCCGCAGGTGCGGCAGCCCGCGCGGCCCCGGCCCTACACCGTTCCGAGTAACGCCCTCCTCGTGTCCTCGTCGAGCGAGCTCGCCGCCGCCCTGGCGAACGGGACCCGCGAGGCGATCGTCTTGGCGCCCGGCGTCTACGACAACCCGCGACCGTTCGCCGACCGGGACGGCGACCGGCTGTACGCAGCCCGGCTCGGGAGAGCGGTCCTGAAGGCGGGAGTCGTGCTCGGCGCAAACGCGGGCGCGCCGGGCGCCTCCATTCGTGGCCTCACCTTCAACGTCAGGGACCCCGCCAAGACTCTCCACGGGGCGGTCGTCCACGTCTGGGGTTCGGCCTCGCGCGCCTCCGTCCTCGACACCCGCCTCAACGGCCACGGCCGCGTCGACACCGGCCTCCTCGTCCGCCAGCCCTTCGGCTTCGTCGCGCGGCGGATCGTCGCGGAGGGCTTCCGCAGCTACGGCATTCTCGTCGACCCGAACGACCTGAACTACCGCACGCGCGCACCGTTCGCGCTGTCCGACCTCACCATCTCGCGGGTGCGGCGGCCCCTGCGCGGCTCGTCCAACGGCCGTGCGGAGGCATGCCTCTGGCTCGGCAGCCCCGGGAGCGCGAAGCGGGTGAGCGCGCACCGCTGCGGCATCACCGGGATCTGGACGGGCACGGCGACCCGCGGCTCCCGCGTCGTCGACGCGACGATCGACCGCACGCCGGTCGGCATCTACATCGAGCACTACACCTTCCGCACGACCTTCAACCGCCTCCGCGTCGGGCCCGACGTCGACCGCGGCGTGAACGCGGAGTGGTCGAACGTCGCGGCCGGGCGAAAACCTGCGAGCAGCGGCAACGTGATCGAGAACGCCTATTTCCGGACGGGTCACGTCGGCGTCTACCTCGACCAGGGGACTACGCGCACGGTCGTCCGCCACAGCGTGTTCGTCGGCCAGGGCTGGGCCGGGATCGGCGACTACCTCGGCCAGGGCAACACCTACTACGACAACGACTTCGACGCAATCGGCCCGACGGCAGTCGCCGTCACGCAGGAGCACGACAGCGGATGAAGGGCAGTGTCATAGTGACTGACGCCGAGGAGCGGGCCGCGCTGGGAGCGTGCCGCGGCCTGACACGCGCCGGTTACCGGGTCTGCGCGGTCTCGCGGTTGAGCCCGGCCGCGACCCACTGGTCGCGCGCCTGTGCCGAGCGGGTCCGCCTCCCGGACCCGCGCGAGAGCGTCCACGCGTTCGTCGACGGACTCGGCGCGCTCCTCCAGCGGAGCCGCTACGACGCGCTGATCCCCGGCAGCGACGCGTCGGTGCTCGCGGTCTCCGAGAACCGCGGCGAGCTCGAGCCCTTCACGCGGCTGGGCCTGCCCTCCCGCGAGGTCGTCCGTCGCGTCGTCGACAAGGTGGTGCTGCTCGACGCGGCGGCCGCCGTAGGCCTCGCCTCTCCGGCGAGCCGACCGTGCGACGACGTCGAGGAGGCGGACGCGGCCGCTGCCGAGCTCGGCTTCCCGGTCGTGGTGAAGCCGGTCCAGTCGTTCGCGCCCGTGAACGGCGGCCTGCAGCAGCGCGGCGTCTCGATCGCCGACGACTCCGAGGCCCTCGCCGAGGCTGTGCGCGACTTCGCCTCCCCGTTCATCGTCCAGCGCTTCGAGCGCGCCCAGTTCCTCTCGTGCACGGGTGTTTTCGCCGACGGCCGGCTGCTCGCGCTCACCACCTCGCGCGTCCCGCGGCTCTGGCCGCCGATCGCCGGGATGCACGCGTACTCCGAGACGGTCACGCCGCCCGACGGCCTCCCCGAGCGCGTGCGCGAGCTGCTCGGCTCGCTCGGATGGCAGGGCATCTTCCAGCTGCAGCTGGAAGA
>Ga0247826_10000179_pt1 | contig 10719 bp, 7 predicted proteins | sample 12C_Control_Day1_FD_200152 | JGI IMG/M metagenome (GOLD analysis project Ga0247826, IMG submission 200152) | Soil microbial communities from agricultural site in Penn Yan, New York, United States - 12C_Control_Day1 | ecosystem: Environmental > Terrestrial > Soil > Agricultural land | place: USA... | reverse complement strand
TGGTGGCCAGCAGCACGGCGGCGCGCCTGGCGAGGTCGCGGTCGCGATCGCCTGGCGGCCTCACTTGGGCCCGTTCCAGGCAGGCACGCTCGAGGTGGTAGCCGAGGATCTCCTCGCGGCCCGGCTCGTCTTCGCCGGGCTGTGCTTCTAACCAGTCGAAGTAGCGTTCGTGAAGGTCGGCGCGCGCCTGCTTGGTCAGCGCGGCATACGCCGCCTCGCGGATCAGCGCGTGCCGGAAGGCGAATGTCCGATCGCCGTGCAATGGGCGCAGCAGCTCTTTGCGTGCCAGGGCCATGAGCAGGCCAGCGGCGAGCTCGACCGGCTGCTCGCACAGCATCGCTACGTCCTCCGCGGCGGCGCTGACGCCGATCACGGCGGCCGCCTCGATCGCCGCTCGCTCGGCGACGGCCAGCCGGTCAAGCCGTGCGGCCAGGAGAGCCTGGATGGCCGGCGGGATCTCCAGGCCGTCCCACTCCTCCGCCGCGAAGGCCAGCAGCTGCTCGACGAACAGCGGGTTGCCGCCGGACACCTCTACCACCCGCTCGAGCGCGCCGCGGTGCGGCAGTCCCAGCCCTTCGGCCAGCGCCCGGCACGCGTCGAGCGAGAGCGGCTCCAGTAGCATGGTGGTTGCGTTGACCTTGCCGCCGCCCCAGCCGGGGCGCAGCTCGAGCAGCTCGGGGCGGGCCAGGCAGAGCAGCAGCAGCGGCGTGTCCCGCGTCCACTCGGCCAGGTACTCGAGCAGGTCGAGCATGGTCGGTTCTGCCCAGTGGATGTCCTCGAAGACGACGACCAGCGGCTCGCGCGCGGCCAGCTCGAGCAACCTTCGCACGGCGGCGAACGCGGCCTCGCCTACGGACGGCGCCGCGCCCAGCATACCGGCGATACCCGCGGCGATTGCCTCAGCGCCCTCCGCGCCAGCCAGCACTGACGCCGGACTGTCCGCGCCACCGGAGAGTTCCCGCACGACCTCGGCCAACGGTAGGAAGGTGATGCCCTCGCCGTAGGAGTAGCAGTGCCCTGTGACCACCCGCGCGCGGCCCTCAAGCCGCGCAGCCACCTCCAGGCCCAGGCGCGACTTGCCGATGCCGGCGTCGCCCAGCACGGTGACCAGGTGGCAGGTGCGCTCCCCGGCGGCCCGCTCGAACGCCTGGAGGATCGCGGCCAGCTCCCGCTCCCGCTCGAGCAGCGGCGCGTCCAGCCGGCGCGCCAGCCCGGGCGCACCCGGCAGCACTCGCACCAGCCGCCAGGCCGGCACCGGCTGGTCCTTACCCTTGGCCGCGACAGGCGCCACCGGCTCGGCCTCGACGGCGTCGCGAACGAGCCGGTGGGTGGCCTCGCCGATCAGGATCTCCCCGGGCGTGCCAGCCTGCTCAAGCCGGGCAGCGATGTTGATCGCATCGCCCAGCACCGGCGACCCGTCGGAGGCCACCACCTCACCCGTGTTCACCCCGATCCGGACCGCCAACTCGACACCTAGATCGGCCCGCAGCCGCTCATTCAACCGCTCCACCGCGACCACCATCTCAGCCGCCGCACGCACCGCACGCAACGCGTCGTCCTCGTGCGCCACAGGCACACCGAACACGCACATCAAGCCATCGCCCATCAGGTCGCCCGCCCGGCCGCCATGACGCTCGGCCACGCGCTCGATCTCGGATGCGAAGCCGGTCAGCACACCGCGAAGCGCCTCCGGGTCCAGCCGCTCGCCAAGCGGCGTCGAACCAACCACATCGCAGAACACGACGGTCACGATCCGTCGCGTCTCGTGATCCGCGGCCGTTACCCGACCCAGCGCTGCCCCGCAGGCCAGGCAGAAGTTGGCCCTATCGGGATTCTGCTCGTTGCAGGCAGCACAGGTACGCACCGGCCAAGTGTATGCACGCCGACACCGACCTGTTGGGCGCGCCATCGTCGTCGATCCAGTGCCCGCCCGATACCCCGCTCAACGGGGAGTGGATGTAGGACTCCCCGCTGAGCGGGGTGCTCATGTGGAGCTCGCCGGTGAGAACCCGCATGACCCTTCGGGGCCTTTCATGGCCGAACCGTGAACGGTTAGGAGAACAACCCGAGTAGCGGAGGAGGGACTCGAACCCCCGACACGCGGATTATGATTCCGCTGCTCTAACCGACTGAGCTACTCCGCCGAACGAGGGGCGAAGTCTACCCCAGCCAGGCGGCGAGAACGGCCACGCAGGCGTCGAGCGCATCGAGGTTCGCGATCTCGAATCCGTGGGTGTTCTCGGTCGCAACGCCGAGGCACGCGGAGCGCGCGACCCGGCCCGTGGAGAGCGCCTTGGAAGCGTCCGAGCCATAGCGGGAGACGGCGACGTGGCGCACCGGGTGGCCGGCGGCCGAGGCGGCGTCCTCGAGCTCGGCCGCGACCGCATCGTCCAGCGGCCCGTAGCCGTCGGCCCGGATCAGCACCGGCGCGGGCCCGGGGTCGAGGCCGTACTCCTTGGCCACGGGCACGACCTCCAGCGCGACCACGGCGACCGCCTCGGTGCGCCTGGCGTACCACTGGGCGCCATGGCAGCCGATCTCCTCGCGAGCGGTGAACACCAGGTCGACGTCGTGCCGGGGCGATTCGAGACGCTCGGCCAGCAGCAGGAGGGCGGCCACGGACGCCTTGTCGTCGAGCGCGTAGGAGGCGATGTACTCGCCGCCGGCGCCCAGCCGGACCGGCCGCTTGCGCGAGCGCGCGGGCACGATGCGGCTGCCGGCGGTCACGCCCGCCTCCTCCAGGGCGGCAGGGTCGAGCTTGGTCTCGATCCAGGCGTCCTGCCAGCGCACCGGGCTGTCGTCCAGCTGCGCGCGCTGCGGAGACTCCTTCGACACATGGCGGGCGCCGAACGACAGCACCCCGGTGACGGTGCGGTGGCGGCCGATCACGTCGACCGGGCCCTCGCCCCAGATCCAGGGGTGGGCGTCACCGACCGCCACGGCGGCCAGCCTGCCGCCCTCCTCGACCCGCTTGACCAGCGCCCCGATCTCGTCCTTGTGCGCGAGCACGGCGCGCAGCGGTCCCGGCTCGCGGCCCGCCCGACGCAGCACGATGTTGCCCCCGCCGTCAACGATCGGCTCGCCCAGCCTCTCCAGACGCTCGAGCAGCAGGCGATCGATCTCGGCCTCGTTCCCGCTGGGCGAGTGACAGCCGACGAGCTCGGAGATCGTGTCGAACAGGCTGTCCCGGCTCATCCCAGAGCCGCCACCGCGCTCAGGTATTCCAGCTGGTCGCGCCGGGCGTCGAGGTCGAGCGACACCGTGTAGCGGACGATCCCCTGCTTGTCGACCAGGAACGTCGCCCGCCGCGGCGCACCCCACCGCTCGTCGAACACGCCGTATGCCCTCGATGCCTCGCCGTGCGGCCAGAAGTCGGAGAGGAAGCGGCCGTGCCCTTCGATCTGCCGCTTCCATGCCTGGCGGATCCGCCATGCGTCACACGAGATCGAGACGATCTCCGTGTCATGGTCGTCGTAGCTCTCGGCATTGTCACGAAGCTCACACATCTCGCTCTCGCAGGTACCGTTGAAGCTGAACGGGTGGAACACCACCAGCACGTTCCGGCGGCCGCGAAACCCGGTCAGGGAAACGCGCGCGTCGCCCGTCTCCGGGAGGGAGAACTCGGGCGCCGCGTCGCCGACCTGTGGCACGAAAACCTCCTCGAACTGGGGGCCCTGAGCCTACCAGGGAGCCCGCCGACGGCTCCGATTTGACAGGCCCCACGACGCGCCCCACACTACCCGCCGGGTCGCGATCACCCGGCTCCCAGCACAGACCCGACAACAGGGGGATTTGAATGCCCAAGCGCACCCTGCGCACGCTGGCCGCTGCGACGCTGCTCGCCGCGGCCGCTCTCACCGCCGGCACCGGCAAGGCCACCGCCAGCACCGGCGTCAAGGTCGTGATCGACCACGTCGACAACCCGCGCGGCCTGGCCCTGCGGCCCGGCGGGCAGCTGTACGTAGCCGCAGCCGGCAAGGCCGGCAGCTTCTGCCCAGCTCCCGACAGCTGCGGCGGGCTGACCAGCTACGTGCTGCGCCGCTCCAACGGCGAGACCCGCCGGATCGCCGGCGGCCTGCCGTCACTTGGCGGCCAGGACGGCTCGTTCACCGTCGGCGTCGACGATGTCTCGGTGAGCCCGAAGGGGAAGGTGTTCTTCATCGAGACGTCCGCCGGCGAGAGCCTGCCGCCCGGCGCGCCGCCCCGGTTCGGCCTGCTCGGGCACCTGCTCTCCAAGCAGCCGGGCCAGAACATCGTGAAGGTCGCCGACATCGACGACTTCGAGTTTGCACACGACCCCGACCATCAGGGCAAGGACTCGGATCCCTACTCGGTGTTCGCCGTCTCGAACCACCGGCAGCTGGTCGCCGACGCGGCCGGCAACTCCCTGCTGCTCGTCCGCGACGGCAAGGTGCGGGTGGTCGCCGTGTTCCCCAACAACCGGTTCGGCAGCCAGTCGGTGCCGACGTCGATCACCCGCGGGCCGGACGGCGCGTTCTACGTCGGCGAGCTGGGTGGCGACGGCACACCGGCCGGCGGGTCGCGCGTATGGCGCGTCGTGCCGGGCCAGAGGCCGACGGTGTTCCGGGGCGGGTTCAGCGCCATCACCGACGTCGCCTTCGGCAGGGACGGGAGCCTGTACGTCCTCGAGCTGACCACCGACCCCAGCACGTTCGGGCCCACCGGCGCGATCGTCCGGGTCAAGCCCAACGGCACCCGCTCGGTGATCGGCCGGGACGTGCTGCACTACCCGGGCGGCATGGAGATCGGAGCCGGCGGCTCCATCTTCGTGTCCAACTGGAGCGTGCTGCCCGCCTTCCCGCAGGCCGGCAGCCCGTTCGGCAACGCCCGCGGACAGGTAATCCGCCTGACTCCGTAGCGATGCGCCCGCCGAGCCGGTGGGCGGACATCCTGTCCACCGGCTCAGCCGGCCGCCCTCTCCCGGTGATGGTCTAGGTTCCGGCGATGGCGGCAGGCCGGCGATCGGTGGGGCGGGCGTTCCGCGCGGTTGCCGTCGACACCAGTGCGCTCCGAGACTCCCGCGACTACCGGCTGCTGGTGCTGGGCGGCTTCGTGTCCGGGCTGGGCACCCAGCTGACGCTGGTCGCCCTGCCCTACCAGGTGTACGTGCAGACCGGGTCATCGCTGCTGGTCGGCCTGATCGGGCTGGCGGAGCTGATCCCGCTGGTGGCGCTGTCGCTGATCGGCGGCGCGCTGGCCGACCGCGGCGACCGCCGCCGGCTGCTGATGCTCTCGCAGGCGGCGATGCTGGTCTGCTCGCTGCTGCTGGCGCTGGGGGCGATCGCAGGATCGCCGCCGACCGCGGCGCTGTTCGTGCTGGCGGGGCTGGCGGCGGCGGCCTCGGCGGTCGACCGCCCGGCCCGCTCGGCGATGCTGCCCAACGTGGTCGGCCCGGAGCGGCTGCGGGCGGCGATCTCGTTCAACTACGGCCTGTTCCAGCTGACCATGGTGGTCGGGCCGGCGCTGGCCGGGATCATCATCGGCACCCTGGGCCTGCGAGCCGCCTACGGCCTCGACGCGGCCAGCTTTCTGGTCATGCTGGCGATGGTCGGGCTGATGCGGCCACAGCCGGCGCCGCAGGCCGGCCAGCCTGAGCCGTTCCTGCGGTCGGTGCGGAGCGGACTGTCGTTCGCGGCGCGCCACGGAGAGCTGATGGGCAGCTTCGCGATCGATCTGGTGGCGATGACCTTCGGCATGCCGCGCGCGCTGTTCCCGGCGCTCGCCCTGACCGTCTACAACGCCGGGCCGGAGGGTGTCGGCCTGCTCTACGCGGCGGTCTCGGCCGGCGCCGTGGTGGCGGCGCTGACCACCGGCTGGCTGGGCCATGTCCGCCGGCTGGGCCGGATCGTCGTCGGGGCGGTGGCGGTGTGGGGCGCGTCGATCGCGCTGCTCGGGCTGACCGGGAAGCTGGCGGTGGCGATGGTCTGCCTGCTGGCGGCGGGGGCGGCCGACAGCGTCAGCGCCGTCTGCCGCTCGACCATCATGCAGACCGCGACGCCCGACGCGATGCGCGGCCGGATGGGCTCGATCTTCACGCTGGTGGTGGCCGGCGGCCCCCGTCTGGGCGACGTCGAGTCGGGCTCCGTCGCCGCCGCCTTCGGCGTCCAGGCCTCGGTCGTGTCAGGCGGCCTCCTGTGCATGCTCGGCATCGTTCCGGTGGTCGCCGCCTTCCCGGACTTCTGGCGCTACGGCGAGGACGACGAACCGGCAGCACCGGCGTGAGCCGGTATCCTCGTCCGCGATGACCGCGGAGGCGAGGCAGTTCGACGACTACGAGCTCCATTCGCCCCCGTTCACGGCAGCCGACGGCCGGACGCTGGCCGAGCGGCTGTACGGCCGCGGCGGCGAGGCGGTCGAGCTGGGCAGCCATCAGGACCGCAACTTCCTGATCATCGGCGGCGACGGCGCCCGGGCCGTGCTCAAGATCGGAAACCCGCACTTCGGCCGGCCGTCGCTGGAGATGCAGAACGCCGCCATGCACCATCTGGCGACCGCGGCGCTGCCGTTCGAGACGCCGCTGCCCCTGGCCAGCCTGGCCGGCGCGGAGATCGAGGCCGTCGACCGCGACGGCGTGGTCTACGACGTGCGGCTCGTCACCTACATCGAGGGAGAGCCGTTCACGGCCGCCCAGCATCTGTCAGCACCTGTGCGCGAGCGGCTGGGCCGGACGGCCGCCGCGGCGGCCGCCGCGCTGGCAGGGTTCGACCATCCGGCGGCCGGCAGGGTGCTGCAGTGGGACGTGCAGCATGCACGGGCGGTGGTCGACGGGCTGCTGCGCCACGTCGGCGACCCCGACCGCAGGGCGCTGGCCGAGACGGCGATGGCGGCCCACGACCTGGCCCTCGGCCGGCTCGCCGGCAGCCTGCGGCGGCAGGTGATCCACGGCGACGTCACCGACTACAACGTGATCGGCAGACGTGACGCCGCCGGCCGCCTGCAGCCGGCCGGGCTGATCGACTTCGGCGACATGACCCGCACGTATCTGGTGGGCGAGGCCGCGGTGACGGCCGCAGCCGTGGCCGGCCGCGAGCCCGCCGCCGCGCTGGCGGCGATCTGCGACGTGGCCCGCGGGTTCGACGTCGTGCTGGCCCTGACCGACGAGGAGCTGGCCGCGCTGTTCCCGCTGGTGCTGGGCCGGCAGGCGGCGAGCGCGGTCAGCACCGACCAGCAGGCCGGCCTCGACCCCGACAACGACTACGCGACGGCGCTGATCGACGTCGACTGGGCGACCCTGGACACGGTGGCCGCCATCCCGCCGGCGCTCGCGGAGGCCGCCGTGCGCGCGGCCTGCGGACGCGACCCGCACCCGCGGGGCCGCCGAGTGACCGAGCTGCTGCGCGGCGCTTCACCGCCCATCGACGGGTCGGCCGCCGCCGGGATGGTCGACCTGGGCGCGGCCAGCGGCCGGTTCGCTCACGGCGAGTGGCGGACGGCGGAGGGGATCGCGGCAGTGTTTCCGGGCGGGATCCGCCTGGGCCGCTGGGGCGAGGGCCGGCCGACGCATGGCGAGGGGGCCGGCATGCGGGAGCCGGCCACGGTGCACCTGGGCGCCGACGTGTTCTGCCCGGCCGGCACGGCCGTGTCCACGCCGCTTGGCGGCACGGTCGAGCGCACGGGCGACCGTGAGCTGGTGCTCCGCCACGAGCTCGATGACGGGCCGATCTGGATCCGGATCGCCGCCGTCGATCCCGCGGTCGAGCAGGGCGCTGAGCTGCTCGCCGGCCAGCAGGTCGGCACCGTGGCCGCGGCCGCCGCGCTGCCGCCGCACGCGCATGTGCAGCTGTGCACGGCGCCGGTCGAGCGATTGCCGGGCACGGCGCCGGGCTCGCTGGCGGACGCCTGGCTGGCGCTGTGCCCCGATCCGTCGCCGCTGCTGGGGCAGGCCGTGGCGGCCGGCCGGCGCCACGCGTCCGAGCTTCGGCGGCGCCGCGACCTGGTCGTGGCCGGCGCCCAGCACCTCTACTACCGCCGCCCGCCCGAGATCGTGCGCGGCTGGCGGCAGCACCTGTACGACGCCGACGGCCGCGCGTACCTCGACATGGTCAACAACGTCGCCATCCTCGGGCACAGCCATCCGGCGGTGGCCGAGGCGGCGCACCGGCAGATGCGGCTGTTGAACACCAACAGCCGGTTCCTGTACGAGAGCATGGCCGCCTTCGCCGAGCGGCTGACCGCCCGGGTTCCGGCGCCGCTCGAGCGCGTGTTCCTCGTCAACTCCGGCAGCGAGGCCAACGATCTGGCCCTGCGCTTGGCCCGGGCCTTCACCGGCCGCGACGACGTGATCGCGGTCGAGGGTGCATACCACGGCTGGACGGCGGCCACCTTCGCGGTCAGCACCTCGCCGGTCGACAACCCCCAGGCCGCAACCAGCCCGCCGCCCGGGCTGCACGTCGTTCCCCAGGCAAACACCTACCGCGGGCCCCACGGCGCCGGCGACCCGGAAGCCGGCGCGCGCTACGCCCGGCACGTGCTCGAGGCCTGCCGGTCTGCGGAGGCCGGGGGCGGTGTGGCTGCCTTCATCTGCGAACCGCAGCTCGGCAACACCGGCGGCCTGCTGGCGCCCGACGGCTACCTCCAGGCGGCGTTCGCTCACGTGCGGGCGGCCGGCGGTGTCTGCATCGCCGACGAGGTGCAGGTGGGCTACGGCCGGCTGGGCCACTGGTTCTGGGCATTCGAGCAGCAGGGCGCGGTGCCCGACATCCTGACCATCGCCAAATCGACCGGCAACGGGCATCCGGTCGGCGCGGTGATCACCACCGCCGAGATCGCCGACGCCTTCGGCGAGGCCGGCTTCTTCAGCTCCGTGGGGGGCGGCCCGGTGTCGTGCGAGGTGGGAAGCGCCGTGCTGGACGCGATCCGCGACGAGCGGCTGCAGGAGAACGCCGTCGCGACCGGCGAGCGGCTGCGCACCGCCCTGGTCGCGCTGGGGGGCCGCCATCCGCTGGTCGGCGCCGTGCACGGGGCCGGCCTGTACCTGGGCGTGGAGCTGGTGCGCGACCGCTCGACCAAGGAACCTGCGGCCGCGGAGGCAGACGCGGTCTGCGAGCGGATGCTCGAGCTGGGCGTGATCGTGCAGCCGACCGGCGACCACATGAACGTGCTCAAGGTGAAGCCGCCGCTGTGCATCACGCCGGCGGATGCGGATCTGTTCGCCGAGGCCCTCGACCGCGTGCTGACCGAGGGCTGGTAGCGCCGCTCAGGCCAGCAGGTCGGCCGGCACCTGCTCCACCGAGGGGCACCCGGTCAGCGCCAGCGCCAGGTCGAGCTCACTGGCCAGGATCGCGAACACGCGGCTGACGCCGGCTTCGCCGCCGGCGGCCAGGCCCCACAGCACCGGACGGCCCAGCAGCACGGCACGAGCGCCCAGGGCGAGGGCGATCAGCACGTCGGTTCCGCGCCTGACTCCGCCGTCCAGGAACACCTCGGCGACGCCGTCGAGCCGTTCCACGACGGCCGGAAGAGCGTCCAGCGCGGCGGCGGTGCCGTCCAGCTGACGGCCGCCGTGGTTCGAGACGATCACGGCGGCCGCGCCCGACCCGGCCGCACGTTCGGCGTCGTCGGCCCGCATCACGCCCTTGAGGGCCACGGGCACCCCGCACTCGCCGCACAGCCGTTCCAGGTCGCCCCAGCCGAACTCGGGGTCGAGCTGGGCCTGCAGCGTGTCCTGCACGTGCACCGTGTCCATCGACTCGGGAAGGTGCGCGTACCGGACACCGGGCGGCAGCCGCAGCGGGACGGAGATGTCGGACTCCCGCTTGCCCAGCACCGGCATGTCGGCGGTCAGCACGATCGCCCGGGCGCCGGCGGCGGTGGCCCGGGTCACCAGCTCCCGCGTGGCGCCCCTGTCACGGAGCGGGTAGAGCTGGAACCACACCGCGGCGCCGGCCGCGCAGACGTCCTCGACGCTGCGCGTGGCGAACGTCGAGAGCGTCATCACGGTGCCCGCGGCGGCCGCGGCACGGGCCGTCGCCACCTCACCCTCGGGATCGGCCAGGGCGTGGAGTGCGGTGGGCGCCACCATCACCGGCATCGCCAGCCGGGCCCCGATTGCGGTGGTGGCCAGGTCGCGCTCGGCAGAGGCCGCCAGCACCCGCGGCAGCAGCGCGCGGCGGTGGAAGGCGCGCTCGTTGGCGGCGACCGTGCGCTCGTCGCAGGCCCCGCTGCGGTAGTACGCCCACGCCTCCGGCGACAGCACGCGCTGGGCGCGCTCGGCCAGCGCCGCCAGGCCGGTCACGCTCTCGAGCGTGAAGGTGTCCGCGGTCGTCATCGCGGCCGTGATCATACGGCCGGGGCGACTGCTTCGGACGCTTCAGATGTGCGTCCGGCGACGGAGGTCCTGTATAAGTCACTCTCACCGTTTCTGCTGGATGGAGCCGGAGGAGGACCAACATGGAACGGCGAGCGGCACACGAGCGCCTGTCGACGGGCGCGCTTGCGCGATGGACTCGAATGTGCACCACACACCCGTGGCGGGTCGTCGCGGCCTGGGTGGGCATCGCCGTGGTCCTGGTCACGCTGGTCGCCACCATCGGCGGGCAGCTGCGGGACGAGTTTTCAATCCCCGGCTCCGACACCCAGAAGGCCACCGACCTGATCAAGTCGCAGTTCGCCGCCGAGCAGGGCGGGGTGCTGAACATCGTGTTCGCCGCGCCGGAGGGCCAGCGGCTGGACACGCCCGAGCGGAAGGCCGCCATCGAG
>Ga0247826_10000178_pt1 | contig 10733 bp, 10 predicted proteins | sample 12C_Control_Day1_FD_200152 | JGI IMG/M metagenome (GOLD analysis project Ga0247826, IMG submission 200152) | Soil microbial communities from agricultural site in Penn Yan, New York, United States - 12C_Control_Day1 | ecosystem: Environmental > Terrestrial > Soil > Agricultural land | place... | reverse complement strand
CCCACCGCAGGTCGCGCGCCTTGACGCGCGGCATCCGCGGCGCCGGCGAGATCGTGGGCGACGTCCGGCGCAGCGGCTCCATCAGCCGCAGCAGGCGCGTCACCTCGCCGCCGTCCAGGCCGCTGCCGACGTTGCCCACCCAGCGAAGGGCGCCCTCGTCGTCCGGCTCGGCCAGCACCAGTGCGCCCAGCTCCTCCCGCGAGCCCTCGCCGCGCGTGAACCCGGCCACGGTGAACTCCGCCGTCTGCCGGGCCTTCAGCTTGAGCCACTCGCGGCTGCGCCGGCCGGGGCGGTAGGTCGACCCGCGCTTCTTGGCCATCACGCCCTCCAGCCCGTGTTCGAGCGCGGCCTGATACAGCGCCTGGCCGTCGTCGAACGCGGCCGAGATGCGCACGATCGGGTTGTCGGGCAGGATCAGCGCCTCCAGCTGCTCGCGTCGCCGCTCGAGCGGCTCGTCGACCAGCGGCCGTCGCTCCAGCTCGAGCAGGTCGAAGACGTAGTAGACGAGCGGGCCGCCGTCGCGCTGGAGCAGGCCGAAGCTGGGCCGGCCCTGCTCGTCCAGCGCGCACACCTCGCCGTCGACCACGCAGTCGGGCGTGCGCACGGCATGGGGCAGCGCGCGAGCCACGGCCGCGAACCGCGAGCTGAGGTCGACGCCGGTGCGGCTGCGCAGCGTCGCCTCGTTGCCGCGCACCGCGCCCAGCGCGCGGAACCCGTCCCACTTGACCTCGAACAACCAGTCGTCGCCGGCGGGCAGCCGCTCCGTCTGTCCGGCCAGCATCGGCAGCAGATCGGTGCTCGCGGCGACCGCCTCGCGCGGCTCGTCGTCGTGCTTCTTGATGATCAGCCAGTTGCGCTCGTCCCCGTCCAGGTGGGCCGGGACGAGCGTCCACCGGCCCTGCAGCCGCTCGCCGCGCAGATGCACCGTCAGGCCGCCGTCGCGCTTGCGCTCCTCGAGCACGTAGGTGCCGCGGTCCCAGATCTCCATCAGGCCGGCGCCGTACTGGCCCTTGGGGATGACACCCGAGAAGTCGGCGTACTCCATCGGGTGGTCCTCGGTGTGGACGGCCAGGTAGCGCTCGCCGGTCTCCAGCGGCAGCCCCTTGGGCAGGGCCCAGCTGACGAGTGTGCCGGACATCTCGAGCCGCAGGTCGTAATGCAGGCGGCGGGCATCGTGGCGCTGGACGACGAACACCGGCTCGTCGTCCCCGGGCGAGCCGCCGGTGTCCATCGGCTCCGGCGTCGCGTCGCGGCGGCGCTTGCGCCGGTACTCGTCCAGGCGCGTCACGTCGTCGGCCATCAGCCCTTGCGGTAGCGGGCGACGCCGACGTGGGTCGCCTTGGCGATCGCGTCCGTGTCGGCGAACCGGTAGAGCAGCAGCCCGCCGACCTGCTTGCGGGGGAGGTAGAAGCTCACCTTGCCGTCGCGCGTCGTCCCGGCCGGCACCTGCTTGCCGATGACGCCGCCCGGGTTGGCGACGAAGGTGCTCGAGCCGGCGAGCAGCCAGATCTGGGTGGCGCCGACGGTCTGAGAGTCGGCCGTCGTGTTGCCGATGGTGACGTCGGCGGTGGCCACGTACCTGGCACCGGGGGGCACGTCGGTGGCGTTCGCCGAAGGCGACCACGTCAGCCCGTTTATGTGCAGCGTGACGTCGTCCAGCCGCAGCACCTGCCCGGGGGCGGCCACGGTGTAGACACGTCCGTCGGGCAGCTTCACCGTCCCCTGGGCGGGCAAGGTCTGCGCCGTGCGCACCGTCTCCTTGCTGGACACGGCGGAGGCGCTCGACGATCCCGAGGACGAGCCGCTGCAGCCCGAGGCCAGCGCGTAGGCCAGGATCAGCGGGATGACGACACGCCGGATCACGGCGCACATGCTACTTCCGGCGGCTTCGCAGCTCGGCCAGCGGCGCCAGCGGATCGATCCCGTCGCGTGCCAGCAGCACCATCGAGTGGAACCACAGGTCGGCGACCTCGGCGACCAGCTCCCCGCTGCCCGCCGGCGCAAGCAGCACCTCGACCGCCTCCTCGCCGACCTTGCGCTGGGCAATCTCGCGGTCCGCGGCCAGCACGCCCGCGACGTAGCTCTGGTCGCCGCCCTCCCGCCGCCGCTGCTCGAACACCCGGGCAAGCTCGGGCAGCACCGAGGTGACGTCGCCGCGGCGCGGCCCGAAGCAGGTCTCCTCGCCGGTGTGGCAGGCGGGCCCGGCGGGCCGCACGCGCAGCAGGATCGTGTCGCGGTCGCAGTCGAACGCGAGGTCGCGCACCTCCATCGTGTTGCCCGAGGTGGCGCCCTTCTGCCACAGCTCGTCGCGCGACCGCGAGTGGAAGTGCGCGAGCCCGGTGGCGCGCGTCGCCTCCAGCGCCTCGGCGTCCATGTAGGCGAGCATCAGCACGTCGCCGGTTGCCTCGTCCTGGACGATCGTGGGGATCAGCACGCCGCCCGGGTCGAGGGTCACATCCGCGTCGGCAGGCCGCATCGGGCCACCTCCTGCTTGACCTCGGCAATGGTGTGGACGCCGTCGTGGAAGATCGACGCCGCGAGCGCCGCCTGCGCGCCCGCCTGGAGCGCCGACGCCAGGTCGCGCGGCCCGCCGGCTCCGCCCGAGGCGATCACCGGCACGCCGACCGCGCGGCAGATCCGCCGCAGCAGCTCGATGTCGTAGCCGCCCAGCGTGCCGTCTGTGTCGATGCTGGTGACCAGCAGCTCGCCGGCGCCGCGGTCGGCCGCCTCGGCCGCCCAGGCCACCGCGTCACGGCCGGTCGGCCGCCGGCCGGCGCTGGCGAACGCGCCCCACGAGCCGTCACCGTCGGCCGCGGCGTCGATCGCAATCACGACGCACTGGCTGCCGAACCGGTCGGCCAGCTCGCCGATCAGCTCCGGCCGGTCGAGCGGCGCGCTGTTCGAGCTGACCTTGTCCGCGCCGGCGTTCAGCAGGTCGCGGGCCTGGTCCACGGACGAGACGCCGCCGCCGATGCACAGCGGCACGTCGACCCGCACGGCCGCCCGCTCGACCGCCTCCAGCAGCCCGCGCCAGTCCTCCTCGCCGGCCGAGATGTTCAGCCAGACGATCTCGTCGGCGCCCTGCGCCGCGTAGCGCTCGGCCGCATCCACCGGGTCGCCGCAGTCGCGCAGGGACTCGAAGTTGATGCCCTTCACCAGGCGGCCGCCGCGGACGTCCAGGCAGGGGATGATCCGCTTACGCAGCAAGCCACGCCTCCAGCATCCGCCGGCCGGCGGGGCCGCTCTTCTCGGGGTGGAACTGCACGCCCGCCACCCGGCCGGAGGCCACCGCGCTGGGCACCGTGCGGCCGTCGATGTCGGTCTCGGCCGCGACGACGGCGGCGTCGCCGGGTGCCACGGCGTAGGAGTGCGCGAAGTAGCACACCGCCGGCAGCGCGGGACTGAGCGGGCTCGCGCCTGTCGCGACGACGTCGTTCCAGCCCATGTGCGGCAGCCGCTCGGCCCAGCCGATCCGCTCGACGGTGCCGGGCAGCAGGCCGAGGCAGGCGACGTCGCCCTCGGCGCTTCGCTCGAACAGCAGCTGCATGCCCAGGCAGACGCCGAGCAGCGAGGGGGCCTCGCGCAGCGCGTCGGCCATGCCGGTGCGTGAGAGCGTTCGCATCGCCGGCGCCGCGGCGCCGACCCCGGGCAGCACGACCCGCTCGGCGCCGGCCACCCGGTCGGCGTCGGCGGTCACCTCGACATCCGCCCCCAGCCGCTCGAACGCGGCCCGCAGCGAGCGCAGGTTGCCGGCGCCGTGGTCGATCAGTGTGACCCGGGACGTCACACCGCACCCTTCGTGCTGGGCACCGCCCCGGCCCGCCGCGCGTCCGTCGCGCACGCCTCGCGCAGAGCCAGGGCCAGCGCCTTGAACGCGGCCTCGACGACGTGGTGGTCGTCGCCGCCGGAGCCCTCGAGGTGGATCGCCATCCGGCCGCTGCGGGACAGGGAGTCGGCGAAGTGGGGGATCAGGGTGGCCGGCAGCTCGCCCAGCGACGGCCCGCGCAGGCCGAGGTCGACGCGCGAGAACCCGCGGCCGCCCAGATCGACCGCGGCGTGCACGAGGGCCTCGTCCAGCGGCGCGCGGGCGTCGCCATAGCGGGCGATGCCCTTGCGATCGCCGAGCGCGGCGTCCAGCCCCCCGCCGAGCACGATGGCGACGTCCTCGACGGTGTGGTGTGCGTCTACCCACAGGTCGCCCGTGCAGATCAGGTCGATGTCGATCATCGAGTGCAGCGCCAGCGCCGTCAGCATGTGGTCGAGGAAGCCGATGCCCGTCGTCACACGGCTCGCCCCGGTGCCGTCGAGATCCACCGAGCAGGCGATCTGCGTCTCGCGTGTCCGCCGCTCGACGGTCGCCGTGCGCCCGCCGCGGCCGGTCGCCGCGCTCGGCGCCGAGGCGCCGAGCGCCTCCAGCACGCGGTCGTTGTCGGCGGGGGTGCCCAGCGTCAGCCGGATGTGGTTGGGCAATGCGTCGAAGGTGCGGACGACGATCGCCGCACCCAGCAGCCGATCGACGGTGGCGGTGTTCGGCTCGCCCAGGTCGCAGAACAGGAAGTTCGTGCGAGAGTCGGGGATGTGCCACCCCAGCCCGCGCAGCGCCTCGGCCATCCGCGAGCGCTCGCCGACCGTCTCGGCGACGTTGCGCAGCATCTCGTCCGGGTCGGCGAGCGCCAGCTGGGCGAGCGCCGCCGAGTGCGAGGAGATGCTTCCCGGAGGCCGGATCGCCTCCAGCTTGGCCGCCAGCGCCGGCGGCGCGAGGATGTAGCCGACGCGCGCGGCGGCGACGGCGAACGCCTTGCTCAGCGTCCGCACGACCACGGTGTTCTCCCGCTCCAGGGCCAGCCGCGAGAGGTCGGTGCCGCCGAACTCGACGTACGCCTGGTCGATCACCACCAGCCCCTCGCGGCGCTCCAGCGCCTCCTCGGGCGTGTCGGCGCCGGTCGGATTGTGCGGCGTGCAGATCCAGGTCAGCCGCGCGCCTGCGGGGTCGTCGGAGAGGACGCCGCCGGCCAGCCGCGTCGCGTTCTCGAACATCGCGTAGTGGGGTCGGCGGGCGTGCGCCCGGTCGCCCGGCGAGAGCGCGAGCAGGGCGCACAGGATCAGCGCCTCGTCGGCGCCGTCGGTGGGGATCACCTGCTCCGGCGGGAAGCCGGCGTACTCGGCGATCGCCTCGCGCAGCGGCCCGTAGCGGGAGTCCGGGTACGAGTGGACGGGCACCGCGGCCAGCCGCGCGGCGGCGCCGGCGTACCAGCGCGGTGACCGCGGCTGCGTGTTCTGGTCGAGCCGGAGCACCGGCACGCCCTCCGGCACCGCGCCTTCCCAGCCCTCCTGCCAGCGGTAGGGCTCGATGTCTGCGAGGTCGGGACGGATCACGGCACCAGGTTCTCGATCGGGAGCACCAGGATGGAGCTCGCGCCGGCGCTGCGCAGCGGGCCGAGCAGCTCGACCACCTGGCGGCGGTCGACGACCGCGTGGACGGCGTGCATCCCTGTCCGGGCGAGCGGCAGCACGGTCGGCGAGTCGAGGCCGGGCAGCAGGCCGATCACCTCGTCCAGCGAGCCGTCCGGTGCGTTCAGCATCAGGTAGCGCTTGTCGCGGGCCGCGATCACGCTCTCCATCACCACCCGCAGGTCGTCGGCGACGGCCTCCTGGGCCGGCGACAGGTCGGGCCGCACGAGCAGCACCGCCTCCGACTCCATCAGCTCGGCCACCGGGCGCAGGCCGTTGGAGCGCATCGTCTCGCCGGTGGAGACCAGGTCGACGATCGCCTCGGCGGCGTCCAGCCGCGGCGCCAGCTCGACCGACCCGTGGATCGGCACGATCTGCACCTCGACGCCCTGGCCGGCGAAGAACGCCTCGGTGGCGACGGGGTACGCAGTGGCCACGCGGGTTCCGTCGAGGTCGGCGGCGCGCTGCACAGGCGACGTCGCGGCGACGGCCAGCGTCAGCGTGCAGCGTCCGAAGCCGAGAGGCAGGAGCTCCCGGGCCTCGGAACGCGCCTCGATCAGCTGGTTGCGCCCGGCGATGGCCGCCTCGACGGCGCCGTCCTGTGCCCAGACGGGGATGTCGTCGCTGCGTGCGAACAGCACCTCGATGTCCCACTGGGGGCAGTGCGTGTGCAGCGCGCGGCCGGTCGTGTCGACCTCGATGCCGCACTCGCGGGCCAGCCGCGCGGCGGGCTCGTACATGCGCCCCTTGGACGGGAGGGCGAGGCGGAACGGCCGGCTCACGGCTTGCGCCGCCTCGCCAGCCGGTCGAGCACGATCCGGTAGCCGCCCTCGCCGTGCCGCAGCCAGTGGGCGACCCGGGTCACGGTGGTCGTCGACGCTCCGACCTCGGCGGCCACACGCGCGTACGGCGTGCCGGCGTCCAGCAGACGCGCACACTGCAGGCGGTGGGTGAGCGTCACCAGCTCGTGGAGGCTGCAGATGTCGCGCAGGAACCGGGCCGCCTCGTCGCGTGTGCGGCACGCCAGGAAGGCGTCCGCGAGCTCGTCGACATCCGGTGTGTGCCATTGCTCAGCCATTGCGCTACCATTTTAGCATGGTAGAACGCTCCGCCATTGCCATTCCGGCAATCGACCTGCTCGACGGGCGGGTCGTCCGCCTCCGTCAGGGCAGCTACGACGCGGTCACCGCCTACGACGTCGACCCGCTGACGCTGGCCGAGTCGTACGCGCAGGAGGGGGCGACGCTGCTCCACGTGATCGACCTGTCCGCGGCGCGGGACGGCCACCGGCCTGCCGCGCACGCCGACCTGATCCGCCGGCTCGTCCGCGAGTCCGGGCTCGCCGTCCAGGTCGGCGGCGGGGTGCGCAGCGAGGCGGACGTCGTTGAGGCGCTCGAGCTGGGCGTCGCCCGCGTGCTGATCGGGACGCTGGCCGCCGAGGAGCCCAACCTGGTCGGCCGGCTCGCGGTGCAGTCGGCGCGCATCGCCGTCGCGGCGGACGTCCGCGACGGCACCGTCCGCGCCGCCGGCTGGCTGAAGGACACCGGCCGCGGCCCGGTTGCGTTCGTCGAGCGCCTCGCCCAGTCCGGCGTCCGCGACTTCCTGGTCACTTCGATCGACCGCGACGGCACCGGCCTCGGCCCCGACCTCGAGCTGCTGGAGTCGGTGCGCCACGCGGTGCCCGGGCTGCTGATGGCGGCCGGCGGCATCGGGTCGGCATCCGACGTCGCCGCCGCGGCGCGCGCCGGCGCCGACGGCATCGTCATCGGCCGGGCCCTCTACGACGGCGCGCTGGCCTTGTCCGACGCCTCGGCCTCCGTCCGCAGCTCGCCCAGCGACAGGCCCTCGTAAGAGAGGAAGAAGAACCCGAGGCCGACCGACAGCAGCGCCTCGATCAGCTGCAGGCCGATCGAGAACGTGAACGCCTTCTCGGCCCCGACGTTGGTGGCGAAGGTCAGCGCCGCGACAGTGGCGCCCTGAAAGACGACGACGTTGCCCGGTACGATCGGGAACAGGCCGACCAGCGTCGATGTCAGGAACACCAGCCCGGCGATGCCGATCCCGGTCTCGATGCCGTATGCGTGCAGCGCCCAGTGGATGCCGACGATCTGCGCCACCCATGACAACGCTGCCGTGAACAGCCCCCAGGCGAGCAGCCGCGGGTGGCGGAAGATCGCCTGCCCGTGCCGCATCGCGCTCGAGATCGCCGTCGCCGACAGGCCGAGCAGCGTCCACCACCGTTCGACTGGATCGCTCTCCTCGTCGCTGCCGACCTGCCGCCGCCGGTAGCGGGCCCAGACCTCGATAGTGCCGGCGACGATGGCGATGGTGATGACTACGGCCGCCAGCACCCACAGCAGGTCGCCCGCCCAGCCGGGAATCGAGACCAGCGTGGTGATGCCGAGCAGCACGGCCAGCAGCGTCACCGCAAGCAGCAGCTGCTCGGTGACCAGCGTGCCGACGGCGGTCGGCACCGGCATATCGACGCCGCGCGCGATCAGCTTGCGGCGCAGCGTGGAGACGCGCGCGACCTCGCCCAGCCGGGCGAACAGCACGGTGTTCAGCAGGAAGCCGATGAAGATCGCCGGGATCACCTCCTCCAGCAGCTTGACGTGGATCCGCTCCCCGCCCTCCTCGTCGGCCGGCACCGCGTCCAGGGCCGCCTGCCAGGTCAGCGCCTTCGCGCCGACCGACGCCAGGTTCGCGACCAGCGCGGCGGAGACCAGCGCCGGATCGGCGGTCGTGATCACCGCGCCGATCGACTTCAGCCCGAAGCGACTGCTGACGAAGTAGACGATCGCCGCCACCACCGCGCCCAGGAGGGCGGCGCGCAGGAGCATCCGCCGCCGCGGCCGCAGCTCCGCCGCCAGCTCGGACACGGTGACGAACTCCAGGCCCAGCTCGTGGCCCTTATCGATGATCTGCGGCAGCGCCTCGACGGTCTGCGTGCGGTCGCGGCCGTTCCCCGATCCGTCGGCGTCGTGCAGCAGCAGGATCGCGCCCGGCTTCAGGCGCGAGACGCTGCGGCCGACGATCCGCTCGACTCCGGGCAGTGCGGTGTCCCAGACGCCGGCAGTCCAGCCGACCACCCGGTAGCCGAGCCGCTTGGCCACGGTCGTCAGGAACGGGCTACGGAAGCCGTGCGGCGTGCGGAACAGCGGCGCGGGCGGCTGCCCGACCGCCTCGACCACCGCCTCCTCGGCCGAGCGCAGCTGGTAGGCGATCGCCCTCGGCCCGCCGAACGTCATGATCGAGTGATCCTCGCCGTGGCTGGCCAGCTCGTGGCCCTCGTCGACGATCCGGCGGGCGATCTCCGGGTGCGCCCGGACATTGCGGCCGAGCACGAAGAACGTGGCCTTCGCTCCGCGGTCGCGCAGCGCGTCGAGGATGGGCGGGGTGTGGAGGTCGCTCGGCCCGTCGTCGAACGTGATGGCCGCCTTCGGGCTGGGGAGCTTCCCGCGGGCGATCACGGGGCCGAACAGCGGCGAGTTGGGCGTGAACGCGCCCCAGGCGACGGCGAACAGCGCGATCAGCGCGATCGCGAAGATCGCGTCGCCCAGCTCGTCTCCCACCTTGACCGCCACCGTGCCCCAGATCAGGCACCAGACGATCGAGAGGGCTACGAAGCGAGTGATGACCTGGCGCTTGCCCATGCCGGTCGTCGTCCCGCGATCAGGTCGGTGTAGTAGGCCTGGAGGTGGCGCGTCACCGTCGGCCAGGAGTAGTTCTCGAGCGCGGTGCGGCGGCCCTCGGCGGCCATCCGCGTGCGCAGGGCGTCGTCGTCGAGCAGCGTGCGCAGCGCGTCGGCGAAGCGCTCCGGCGACCGCGCGGGATTGACCAGGAAGCCCTGACGCCCGTCCTCCATCAGCAGCTGGAACCCGCTGATACGGCTGGCGGCGACGGCCCGGCCGCAGCTCATCGCCTCGAGCAGCACCATCCCGAACGAGGCCCGGTCGCACGGCGTGCAGAAGATGTCGCCGGTGACCAGGTAGTTCGGGCGGCTGCGGTTGAGCCGGCCGGCGAAGTGGACGTAAGGGCGAGCCTCGTCGCTGACCATCCGCTCGTAGACGCGGCGCAGCGGCCCGTCGCCGACGACGATCAGCCGCACGGACGGGCCGCGCTCGGCGTACAGCAGCTGGTGGGCGCGGATCATCGTGTCGACGCCGTTCCGGGGGTCGAAACGGCCGATGAAGACGATGTTGCGGTGGTCGCCGAGCAGCTCCCCGACCGGCTCGGCGTCGGGCGAGAAGTGTTCGGCGTCGATGCCGTTGGGGATCACGTCGTAGGCGTAGGGGAAGTACGGCGTGAGCGAGCCGATGCAGGCCTCGCTGACGCAGATCCGGCCGTCCAGGCGCTCGATCGCAGGGCGGATCAGCTCGGCCTGGATGTCCATCCCGGTGGTCTGCGGGAAGACGCTGTGGAAGGTGGCGACCGACAGCGCGTCGTCCGGCGTGTTGTCGATCGCCCAGGCGGTCATCTGCGGGTTGTACGGGGCGTGGACGTGGACGACGTCGAACCCGCGCTCGCGAAAGAACGAGCCGAGGCGGCGGCCCAGCCGGGGGCCGATCGTGTGCGTCGTCTCGGCGCCGTTCCCCCAGCCGGGGACGTACAGCCGGATCGCGGTGCCCATGTGCACGACCTCGAACGTGGGGTCGGGCACGGCCATCGCGTCGTCGACGACCGCCGGCGCCTGGATCGCCTTGCCGGTGACGACGGTCACCTCGTGGCCGAGCTCGGTCAGCCCACGGGCCTGGCCGTCCACGTGCTCCGTGATGCCGCCCAGGGTGGGGTAGTAGAAGTCGGTGACGATGGCGATGCGCACCGGGTGGGATGCTAACGGTGCATGCGGCCTCCGCGGCTCCGCGTCAAGCCCGCACCGGTGCCGAACCGGCCGCGACCCGTCACGAACCCGTGCCGAAACCGTCGCCCCGGCCGTCGGCCCTGGCACTGTGCCCGGCACCGACCCCGGCACGGTGCCCGGCACGGCGCCCGGCACGCGGCGGCCGGCGTTGGCACTCTCGGCCGGACAGTGCCAATCCGCCCGGCTGCGCCGCTATACTGAGGGTCGATGCCGATTTACGAGTACCGGTGCGAGAACGGGCACACATTCGACGTGCTCCAGAAGTTCGCGGACGAGCCGCTCGACGAGTGCGAAGTCTGCGGCGCCCCGTCGCGGCGCGTCCTGCATCCGGTGGCGATCCACTTCAAGGGATCCGGCTTCTACACGACCGACTACGGCCGCGGGAAGAAGAAGGCATCCGAGGGCGCCGCAGACTTCGCAC
>Ga0247826_10000177_pt1 | contig 10754 bp, 9 predicted proteins | sample 12C_Control_Day1_FD_200152 | JGI IMG/M metagenome (GOLD analysis project Ga0247826, IMG submission 200152) | Soil microbial communities from agricultural site in Penn Yan, New York, United States - 12C_Control_Day1 | ecosystem: Environmental > Terrestrial > Soil > Agricultural land | place: USA... | reverse complement strand
CGGCGACGGACGACAGCAGGTTCCGCGGCGTCTCCACGAAGGTGACGCCCTCGACCTCACGGCCGCGGGCGGCGTAACGGAAGTCCGCGTACAGCGTCGCCGTCGCGTCCGGCTCGACGAGGACCGCGGCGTTCGAGCTCGCGAGCCCCGTGAGAAAGCGCACGTTGGCCTGCCCTCCGAGCACGTACGGGGGCCCGGCGACGAGCAGTGGCTCCTCGAGGAGCCCGGCGAGCCGCTCGATCCTCGTCACGTAGGCCTCTTGACGAGGAACTCGAGCGCCTCCCGGTACCCGTCCGGGCCCTTGCCCACGAAGCGGGCGGAGGCCATGCCCTCGAGCACGGAGAAGCGCCGCCACTCCTCGCGCTCGTCGACGTTCGAGAGGTGGACCTCCACGAAGGGCACCGTGAAGAGCTCGACGGCGTCCCGGATCGCCCAGGAGTAGTGCGTCCAGGCGCTCGGGTTCACGACGACGCCGTCCGCCCAGTCGAGCGCGTCGTGGCACCAGTCGACGAACTCGCCCTCCGAGTTCGTCTGGCGGCAGCGAACCGTGCAGCCGAGCTCCCTCGCCCATTCGTAGATCTGTGTCTCGAGCTCGGAGAGCGTGAAGCCACCGTACGTCTCCGGGTCGCGCCGGCCGAGCACGTCGAGGTTGACGCCGTTCAGGACGACGATCCGCACGGTCCGACCCTATTCGATGAGCGCGTCGAGGGCGGCCCGCACCTCGTCCGACGCCACCGCGACACCGACCCGTGGGGCTCCCGGCCCCTCGAGCAGCACCAGGCGCACGCGGCCGTCCTCGGCCTTCTTGTCGCGCTGGAGCGCCGCCCAGGCGGCGTCGCGGTCGACCCGTACGCGACCGGGACGGAGAAGCTCTTCCACCGAGCGCGCCTCCTCCTCGAGCCCCGACAGGCGAAGCGCCGCGAGCAGGCCGAGGGCGACCGCGCGACCGTGGGGGAGCTCGAAGCCGGAGCCGGCCTCGAGGGCGTGGGCGAAGGTGTGGCCGAGGTTCAGCTGACCCCGCTCGCCGCGATCGAGCGGGTCGCGCAGGCAGACCGCGGCCTTGAATGCGGCGCAGCGCGTGACCTGCTCCTCCGTACCGAGCGCCCAGAGCCTCTCTCCGGCGAGCAGGCCCGTCTTCACCACCTCCGCCAGCCCGTTCCTGCGCTCCTCCTCGGGCAGCGTCTCCAGCAGGGCGGTGTCGACGAGCGTCTCCGCGGGCCAGTGGAACGCCCCGACGAGGTTCTTGCCCTCGGGGAGGTCGATACCGACCTTCCCCCCGATCGCCGCGTCCACCTGACCGACCAGGGTCGACGGCACCGCCACCCAGTCGATCCCGCGCAGGTGGGTCGCGGCGACGAAACCGGCGAGGTCCGTCGTCGAGCCGCCCCCGACGGCCACGAGCCTCGACCCGCGCTCGAGGCGCAGGGCCCGCCACAGGCGCTCGGCTTGCTCGACCGTCTTCGCCGCCTCTCCCGCGGGCACGAGGTGCGTCGCGTCGAGGCCGTGAAGGACGGCCACGTGCTCATCGGCGACGAGGGCGTCCCCGCTCGCCTCGGAATGCGGTGCGAAGCGGATCCCCGCCGCCGCCAGCACGACGCCGTCCGCGTCCCGGGCGCGGCGATCGGCGACCTGCTCGTACAGCGGCGTGCGCAGCTCGAAGCGCCGGCGCAGCTCGGGCTCGTCTCGGGCCAGCGGGCGCCCGCTTCCCCGCACCCGCGCCCACGCGGTCTCCACGTCCACCTCGAGGAGCACGACGAGCGCGTCCTCGCCGTCGAGCAGGCCCGGGATCTCGACCGCCCCGCCACCGACGGCGATGACGCTCGGCTCACGATTCGCGCGGGCCTCGCTGACGAACCTCGCCTCCACCTCGCGGAACGCAGCCTCGCCCTCTCGCTCGAAGAGCTCGCCGATCGGGCCGTGCACGGACTCGAGATCGCGGTCCACGTCCCGGAACGGCCGGCCGAGCCGGCGTGCGACCTCCGCGCCGACGGTGCTCTTCCCCGCCCCCATGAAGCCGACGAGGACGAGGTGCCTGCCTAGCGCGTGCGACCCCGCCACGGAATCCGCTCCAGGTACGCGCGGTGGGCGCCGACGAAGTCCGCGAGCGCATCGCCGCCGAACTTCTCGCGCGCAGCGCCGGCGAGCTCCCAGGCGACGGCGGCCTCCGCGACCACGGCGAGCGCCTCCACGGCCTGCACGTCGCTCCGCTCGACGAGCGCGGGCGCGGGCTTCCCACTTGCGAGGTCGACGGAGCGCAGGGGCCGCATGAGCGTCGACAGCGGCTTCATCGCGGCGCGCACGACGACCGGCTCTCCGTTCGTGACCCCACCCTCGAGGCCACCGGCGCGGTTCGTCGACCGCAGCAAACCGGGCTCGATCTCGTCGTGCGCCTCGGAGCCGCGCATGCGCGCGAGCGCGAAGCCGTCACCGACCTCGACACCCTTCACCGCCTGGATCCCCATGACGGCGCCCGCCAGGCGGGCGTCGAGTCGGTCGCGCCGGTCGGCGAAGGAGCCGAGACCGGGCGGCACACCGCTCGCGACGACCTCGACCACGCCTCCGAGCGTGTCGCGGTCCTCCCGGGCTGCCTCGGTGGCCCGCTTCCAGCCGTCCTCGTCCGGCTCGCCCCCGATCTCGAGCACGCGCCCCGCGACCGACACGTCGATCTCGGCCAGCAGCGCCTTCGCGACCGCCCCTGCGGCAACGTGCGCGGCCGTCTGCCGCGCGCTGGCCCGCTCCAGCGCGTCTCGCACGTCGTCGTGCCCGTACTTGAGCGCGCCCGCGAGGTCGGCGTGGCCCGGGCGCGGCAGCGTCACGGGCGAGGCGCCCTTTCCCTCGGGCTCGCTCGACGGCGGCCACGGGCTCATCCCCCACGTCCAGCTCGCGTGGTCGACGTTGCGGATGACGAGCGCGAGCGGCGAGCCGAGGGTGGTGCCGTGCCGCAGGCCCGCGAGCACCTCCACCTCGTCCAGCTCGAGCTGCTGGCGCGGGCTGCGCCCGTAGCCTTCGCGGCGCCGGCGCAGGTCGGTGTCGATCGCGCCCCGGTCCAGAGTGAGCCCGGCCGGGAGCCCCGTCACGATGGCGACGAGCGCCGGGCCGTGGGACTCGCCCGCGGTGACGAGCTCGAGGGTCATCCGCCGCGCGCGGCGGCCGCGTCGTGTCGCCGACCTCTCACGGGGGCAAGCCTAGTGCCGCCCGCATCACCTCGATCGGCGCCGGGAGCCCCGTCCAGAGCTCGAAGGAGGCCGCTCCTTGCGCCGCGAGCACCTCGAGGCCGCTCACCACGGTCGCGCCCGCCGCCCGCGCCGCGCGGGCCGTGGCGGTCTCCGGGTACGGCAGGTCGACGAGAACCTGGTCCGGCCCCAGCTCGACCACGATCTCGTCGCGAGCGGACGTCGCGTTGACGACGAGATCCGCCCCCCTCGCGTCGGGTGGCCAGGCGCCGCCGCGCGCGAACTGCCGCGCGTGCGGAAGCGCCTGCATGAACGCCGCGCCCGAGCCGCCCGCCCCGATGACGACCGGGCGGTCGGCCCGGAGCCCGCCGAGAACGGCAGCGTCCGTCGTGCTCCCGAGGACGCGGTCGGCGCGGACGACGAGCGTGTTGACCGAGGGCGTGTCGCTGTCGCAGAACGCGGCCACGGCGAGCTTGTGCGGCGTCGTCACGCTGGCACCGGCGAACCCGAGCGCCGCGAGCCCGCGCACTGCCTCCCCCAGCGTGTCGGGCGGAGTCGGCAGCGGCACGTACGCCCAGTCGAGACCGAGCGCCGCGAAGGCCGCGTTGTGCATCCGCGGGGAGAGCGAGTGGTCGACCGGCCAGCCGAGGATGCCGACGAGGCGGGTCGCTCCGGAGATCGCTTGCGCCTGCACCTCACAGGGAGCATGCACGAGCCGACGACGGAGGCGCCGGGGAGGTTCGTCAGGCGTGCATGACGCGCGTCTGCTCGTCCTCGCGCCCGTCCTGCGGCCCGTCCAGAGCGACGAGCGCCTGCGAGCCCGCGGCATGGAGCACCGTGGATCCTGGGCCGTGCCGCCTCGCGGCGACGAGCGCGCGTTCGGCGAGCACGTACAAGGCGAGGCCGTCTCCCGCCTCGGCGAGGTCGCAGACACCCGCCGCCAGGGTCGTCCCGGGCTCCTCCACGAACTCGCGGCGAATCCGCTCGACGGCCCCGGCCGCGGCCTCGGCGGTCGTGTCGGGCAGGATCCACGCGAGCGCGTCGTCCCCGATCCGACCCAGGTCCTCGCCGGCGCGGACGAGCTTCCGGAGCCGGTCGATCGCGACCAGCCCCTCGGGCGACTCGAGCGCGAGACCTCCGAGGTCGAGGCAGGCGACGCTCAGCTCCGAGCCGCCGGCGATGGCGCGCCTGGTGGCGTCCCGCAGCCGGCCCTCGAACCCGCGCTCGTTGAGTAGGGCCGTGACCGGGTCGTGAGTCGCGAGCTCGGCGAGCCGCTTTCGCTGCCGATAGCTGTCCGACACGTCCCGCACGACGAGGACGAACCGCGTGTCGCGCGATCCGCCGAGGGCAGACCCGGCGACGACGACACGAGCCCGGCGCCCGCCGCGCGTGAGGAACACGAGTGAGCCGGTGTTGCTCCCCCGCTCCGCGAGGACCGCGTGCCAGCGCTCGATCTCGTGGCGGTGCTCCGGCGGCCAGAAGCGGTACGGCGCTGTGGTCCCGACGAGCTCGCCGCGCCGGAGCCCGAGGAGCTCGCAGAAGCGGCGGTTGACGGAGACGACGCGCCCGCCGTCCACGACGAGGAGGCCTTCCGGGAGCGCGGAGAGGAGCGCGCGCGTGGCCTCCTTCTCCGCGCGGACGGCCTCGACGACCGCTCGTCGTGCCGCCCCCGCGAACCAGAACGCGAAGCCGGCGACCAGCGAGAGGCCGACCGCCGCCAGCGCCGCCCAGCGCAGCGCCGGCGATGGATGCGCGTCCCGCAGGAGCACCGAGACGGCGACTCCCGCCGCTCCGACGGACACGCCGAGAAGGAGCAGCTCCTCCTTCGTGCGCTTGGCCCGCCGCGACGTCATGCGGGGTCCGCGTGGACGTTGCGCTCGTACTTGTGCCAGCCCTTGTCCCCCCGGAGGAACCGCCAGGTCCCCTTGATGCGGGCCCAGGACATGAAGGGCCGGTAGACGAGGAGCTCGAGCGGCATCAGCGCGAGCAGCCGCACCACTCCGGCCAGGCGGTAGGCCGGCGACTCGAGGTCGGCCATCAGCAGAGCGCCTGCGCTGAGGACGCTGTTCACGAGCGAGATGAGGAGCAGCACGAGCAGGAACACGTTCCAGTCGACGAGCCCCGCCGCGGCACCGACCGCGAGCGTCGCCACGGCCAGCACCTCGAAGACCGGAGCCACGATCTCGGAGAGGAGGTAGTAGGGCATGCCCAGCAGCCCCACGCTCCCGTAGCGCCTGTTGAAGCACATCTTCCGGTTCGCCCACCAGGTCTCGACGATCACGCGCTGCCAGCGCTCGCGCTGGGCCACGAGCTTGCGCATGTCGTCCGGGCCCTCGGTGACGCCGACGCGAACGGGCAGGGACAGGATGCGATACGGAGAGCCGCGCTCACGCAGGAACCTGTGCGCGCGGAACGTGAACTCGATGTCCTCGCACGTGAACGCGGGCGACCAGCCGCGCAGCTCGTCCACGAGGTCGCGCCGCCAGACCTGGAACGCCCCGGCCGCGCAGAGCATGAAGCCGTAGCGCGACCAGGCGAGCCGGTTGTTGAAGAAGGCCCGCAGGTAGTCGAGGACCTGGAAGAGGATCAGCGGCCGGAGATCGGGGATCCGGTAGCTGACCCCTGCGAGCAGGGAGGCGGCCGGATTGGCCGAGGTCTCGAAGAAGCTCGTCAGTCCGACCACGCTCCCCGGGTTGCGCATGAACGCGGGCATGGTCGTCGAGAGCGCGTCCCTCGCGAAGACCATGTCCGCGTCGACGCCGCACACGTAGCGGTGGCGGCAGTGGTTGAGCGCGGCGTTGAGCGCGTCGGCCTTGCCGCCGCTCGCCTTCGCGATCACGACCAGCCGCGGCTCGGCGCTGCTCCGGAAGTGGCCCTCGATGCGCTGCGTCGCGACGATCCCCCGTGACGGCATGGCCACGGGGACCAGTCCGAACTCCTCCCGCATCCGCTCAAGCGTGCGGTCCGTGGAGCCGTCGTCGACCACGATGACCTCGTGCTCCGGGTAGTCGAGGGCGAGCAGCGAGCGAACCGCATCGGGCAGCGTCGTCTCCTCGTTGTGCGCCGGCACGAGGATGCTCACGGGCGGCGCGAACCGGGAGTCGATCACGTCCGGGTCGGCTCCGCGGAGCTCCCGCTTCCTGCGGCGCGACTCCGCGAAGCCGACGACCATGAGCGCGAAGTACGCGACGTAGACCATGCACAGGTACACGGCGCACGCGAGCACGCCGGCCTGGAGGAGCGTCGGCAGGCTCATCGGCGGCCCGCCTCCGCGACGAGCGTCGGCCGGCCCAGGCGAAGACCGCGGTGTGCGCGCTCCGTGGCGGCCGTGCGCATCCCCTTCCCCCCTGCCGCGAAGATCGAGGCCAGGAGGCGCGGATCGCCGCCGTCGGCGACGAGGTCGTCCACGATCCCTACGTCCTGGAGCACGAGGGCCGCGCCTAGCCGTGCGTCCGGGTCGGGAGCGCCGAGGACGGGCAGCACGACGTCCGCCGCGCTCCGGCCCGCCGCGACGAGCGCCTCGCGAGCGGCCTCGCGAACCCACCACGAGGCGTCGGCGAGCAGCGCCACGACGAAGGGTGCGGCCGCCCGCGCGGAGACTGCGCCCGCCGTCCGGCACGCCTGGGCGCGGACGAGCGGATGTGGATCGTCGAGCAGGTCGAGCGCCCTGCGCAGCACGGTCCCGGAAGGAGCGGACGCGAGCGTCTCCAGGGCGGCTGCGCGCACGTTCGGCGAGGTGTCTCCGGTCAACTCCGGGACGAGGTCGCGGGCGATGTCGCCGTACGGCCGGAGAAGCCGGACTGCGTAGAAGCGGACGACGTCGCTCGGATGCCGCAGGAGCGGCGCGAGCCGTATCCCGACCCTCGGGGCCAGCCGGTCGAGCTGCGCCGCGACGCTCGCCGGGGCGTCCCTGTGCTCGGCGAGCGCTTCTACCAGCCCGTCGATCGCCCAGTCGTGCCGCTCCGCGAGCCGACCGAGCGCCGCGACCGCGGCCTGCCGAACCACGGGATCGCCGCTCCAGAGCTCCTCGCGCAGCGGCGCCTGGGCGCCGGGGTCTCCGCGCTCGGCCATCTCCTCGAGCTCGCGCGCAATGGCAAGCCCGTCACGCCACTCCTCGAGCTCCGCCCACGGCGCGCGATGTACCTCGAGCACGGGTGGGAGCTGCAGCGGCTCGCGGCGCCGTCGGCGCTCGAGCCGGAGCCGGCGGCCGAGCAGGCTGCCGCAGATGAGCAGGAAGACGACGCCCACGCCAACGCAGGCGAACGCCGCAGCCGTCCGTCCGTCCATCGACCACTGTTGTCGGCAGGTTTTGCCGATCGCGCAAGACCCGCACGCTCGGGCGGCTTCCGGCCCTGCCGACGCGGGCGGGTTCTCGTCGTCAGCAGCCGCCGAAGCCGTACTCGAGCGACTTGCGACAGAACTCCGGCTCACTCGCGGTGAAGAAGTGATGCACGCCGTCCGGCTTGCGCACGAAGTAGAGGTAGTCGACGCGCGCCGGAGCGGCCGCCGCGCGCATCGACGCGAGCCCGGGGTTCGAGATCGGCGTCGGCGGCAGCCCCAGGCGGTTCCTCGTGTTGTAGGGGTCGTCGCTGTCGATGTCGGACTGCTTCAGGGGCTCCGTGCCCGGGACGTCACGCCCGTAACGGATCGTCGCGTCGATGCCGAGCGGCATGCCCTGGCGAAGGCGGTTGTAGACGACTGCCGCGACCAGCCGCCGTTCCTCGGGAGCCACTGTCTCCTTCTCGATCATCGACGCGATGATCAGCACGTCGTACGGCGTGAGGTTCTTCGAGCGCGCGTAGCGCAGGTCGACCTTCTCCCACTGTCTCCGGAAGTGCTCCAGCTGGTCGCGGACGAGGCCGGCCGACGGCGTGAACTGGCTGAACTCGTAGGTCGACGGAAAGAGGAACCCCTCGATCGATCGCCCGCCCCAGTCCTTGCGGAACGCGGCAGGGGGCTTCGCGCCGGCGGTCGCCTGCAGGTACCCGGAGCGCGTCAGGCGAGGGGTCACGTCGCGCTTGTGGATCGCGATCTCGCGCACGGCTGCGACCCGGTCGGCCATCTCTCGGCGGGTGAACCCCTCCGGGAAGATGATCCGCAGGCGTGCGAGGGCGGGGACGGTTTCCGTGGGCGGCGGCGGTGGGTCGTCCTCCCGCAGGAAGGACGCGCTCGCGAGCCCGACGACGGCGAGGATGCCGAGCAGGACGACGGAGGCCGCCGTCCTGCGGAGCAGGATCGCTCGACGGCTCGGCCGCCCGCCCTCGGGCTCTAGCCGCGGGTCGCGCTCGACCATCGCAGATAGCTCTCGAGGAGATGTGCGGCCGCGCGGGCGTCCTCGGGCGCGGAGCCCTCGCCACCGGCGGCGAGCCGCGTGGTGAAGCGCTCGTCGTACGTCTCCACGGTGACGTCCAGCACCCCCCGAAGCGACTCCACGAACGCGTCGGTCTCCAGCGCTTGCTGCCCGCGCTCACCGCGCAGGGTCAGCGGCAGCCCGACCACGACGCGCTCGACCCCGTGCTCGCGGACGAGGTTCGCGATGCGGGCGAGACCGTCGACCGAGGCCGCGCGTTCGACGACCGTCAGCGGGCTCGCAATCTCTCCCGTCGCGTCGGTGACGGCGACGCCCGTCCTCGCGGAGCCGTAGTCCAGTGCGAGCACTCTCACGTGCGTCGGTCGACGGCGCTCACAGGGCCGCGAGGATCAGGCGCTCCGCCTCGGCGAGCGCCTCGGGCAGCTTCTCCGGGTCCTTGCCGCCGGCGCGCGCCATCGTCGGTCGGCCTCCGCCGCCACCGCCCACGATCGCCGCCGCCTGACGCACCACGTCCGACGCGCTCACGCGCTCCGCGACCGAGTCGTCGAAGTTCGCCACGAGGTGCACCTTGCCGTCCTCGCGCGTCCCCAGCACGACCGCGGCGGGAGCATGGCGCTGCTTGAAACGATCCGAGAGGTCGAGCAGCGCGTCCGCGTCGAGGCCCTCGACCGTCTGGACGATGACGTTCACGCCGGCCTCGACGCGCACGTCCGCGGTCGCGTCCGCCCTCGGCGCCTCGGGAGCCGGCGCCTTTTTCGCGTCCCTCCGCACGCGCTCGAGCTCGGCGCGCAGCTCGTCGAGCTCCCTCGAGCGCGAGTCGAGGACCGCCCAGGCGTCGCCCGAGGTGAGCGCCTCGATCCGGCGCACCCCCGACCCCACCGACCCCTCGGAGAGGATCACGAACGCGCCGATCTCCGCCGTCGTCGAGACGTGCGTCCCCCCGCACAGCTCCACCGAGTACCCCGGCACCTCGACGACGCGGACGATGTCGCCGTACTTCTCGCCGAAGAGCATCGTGGCGCCGAGCCTGCGCGCCTCGTCGATCGGCGTCTCGAAGATGTGCACGGGGAGGCCGGCGAAGATCCTCTCGTTGACGCGCCGCTCGACGTCCTCGCGCTCGCCCGCGGTGAGCGCGACGTCGTGCGTGAAGTCGAAGCGCAGCTTGTCGGGCCGGACAGCCGACCCGGCCTGGCGCACGTGCTCGCCGAGCACGTCGCGCAGGGCGCGGTGCAGGAGGTGCGTCCCCGTGTGGTTCGCCATCGTCGGGAAGCGCACGTTCCACGGGACGAGGGCGCGCACGCGATCCCCCTCGGCGAGCCCGACGCCGCGCACGAGGAGCGCCTGGTCGTCCTCGAAGCGGTACGCCTCGAGGAGCTCGGCGCGCGTCCCGGAGCCGTCGTCGAGCTCGAGCGTCCCCTGGTCGGTGACCTGGCCCCCTCCCGCGGGATAGAACGGCGACTCGCGGAGCTTCGCGAGGAAGAGGCCGTCCTCGAGCTCCTCGAGCGCGCCGAGCTGCGTGAGCACGTCGGTCTTCGCGTAGCCGACGAACTCCGTCCGGAACCCGGCCGCGCGCGCGAAGTCCGCCGCGCGCTGGAGATCGGTGCCCGCTGCGGCACGCGAGACCTCGCGGTGGCGCTCCATCTCGATCGCGTAGCCGTCCACGTCCACGGGCTGCCCCCGCTCCTCGGCGAGCTCCACCGTGAGCTCGAGCGGGAACCCGTAGGTCGCGGCGAGCGTGAACGCTTCCTCCCCGGAGATCGAGTCGTTCCCGGCGAGCCCCGCGAGGAGCCTGAGGCCGCGCTCGAGCGTCTCCCCGAACCGCTCCTCCTCCGCCCTCACGACGGCCTCGATCTCGCCGGCGCGGTCGCGAAGCTCGGGATAGGCGTCCGCCATCTGGCTGACGACCACGGCGGGGAGGCGGTAGACGTCGGAGAGCCCGATGCGCTGGGCCTGCTGGACGGCGCGGCGGACGATACGGCGCAGGACGTAGCCGCGACCCTCGTTCGACGGTGTCACCTCGTCCGCGACGAGGAAGGTCATCCCGCGGCCGTGATCCGCGAGCACACGGTGCGCCTTCGTCGCCTCGGGCGTGTCGCCGTACGCGACGCCGGACTCGGCCGCGATCCAGTCCATGATCCGCTGGTAGCCGTCGGTCTCGTACACGGAGCGGACGTCCTGCAGGATCGCGGCGCCGCGCTCGAGGCCGAGCCCGGTGTCGATGTTCTGCTTCGGAAGCGGGGTCAGCGTGCCGTCCGCGTGCTGCTCGTACT
>Ga0247826_10000176_pt1 | contig 10769 bp, 6 predicted proteins | sample 12C_Control_Day1_FD_200152 | JGI IMG/M metagenome (GOLD analysis project Ga0247826, IMG submission 200152) | Soil microbial communities from agricultural site in Penn Yan, New York, United States - 12C_Control_Day1 | ecosystem: Environmental > Terrestrial > Soil > Agricultural land | place: USA... | reverse complement strand
TGGCGCAGACCTCCTGATCATCGAGACGGCCCAGGACATCCTCGAGGTCAAGGCCGCGATCTTCGGAGCGCGCGAGGCCTTCAAGCTCACGGGCCGCGAGGTGCCGATCCAGACGAGCGTCTCGCTGCTGCCGAACGGCGGCAAGATGCTGCTCGGCACGGACATCCAGGCCGTGCTCACGACGCTGACCTCCCTCGACGTGGACGTGATCGGGCTGAACTGCTCGACCGGCCCCGAGGACATGCGCGACGCGATCCGGTACCTGGGCGAGAACAGCCCCCTGCCGGTGCACTGCATCCCGAACGCCGGCCTGCCGCTGCAGGGCCCCGACGGCGAGACGATCTTCCCCGAGCAGCCTGACCCGCTCGCGAACGTGCTCCAGGAGTTCGTGGAGCGGTACGGCATCTCCATCGTCGGTGGCTGCTGCGGCACGACGCCCGACCACATCGCAGCGATCGTGGACCGCGTGGGCGGCCGCGACGCGGAGCCGCGCCCGGACACCCGCGCGGCGCTCGTGTCGTCGATGATGACCGCCACGCCGCTCGTGCAGGAGCCGCGGCCCACGCTGGTGGGCGAGCGCGTGAACTCGCAGGGCTCGCGCAAGGCGAAGGAGCTCCTGCTCGCCGACGACTACGACGGCATCCTCCAGATCGCCGAGGACCAGGTGACGGGCGGCGCGCACGTGCTCGACATCTGCGTGGCGCTCACCGAGCGCCAGGATGAGGACGTCCAGATGTCGGAGGTGGTGAAGCGCGTGTCGCTCACCCAGCCGGCGCCGCTCCAGATCGACTCGACCGAGCCGGACGTGATCAAGGCCGCGCTCGAGCGCATCCCCGGCCGGGCGATCGTGAACTCGATCAACCTCGAGGCGGGGCGCGACAAGCTCGATACGGTCGTGCCGCTCGCCAAGTCGCACGGCGCAGCGGTGATCGCGCTGACGATCGACGAGGAGGGGATGGCGAAGACGCCCGAGCGGAAGCTCGAGGTGGCCAAGCGGATCGTGGAGCTCGCCTGCGACGAGCACGGGCTCGACCGCGAGGCGCTGATCTTCGACGCGCTCACGTTCACGCTCACCACGGGCGACGACGAGTGGAAGCCGTCCGCGGTCGCGACGATCGAGGGCATCAGCCTGATCAAGAAGGAGCTGCCGGGCGTGAAGACCTCGCTCGGCGTGTCGAACGTCTCGTTCGGCGTCTCGCCGAAGGCGCGCGCGGTGCTCAACTCCGTCTTCCTCCACCACTGCGTGGAGGCGGGGCTCGACCTCGCGATGGTCAACCCGAACCACATCACGCCCTACTTCGAGATCTCCGACGAGGACCGCGGGTACGCCGACGACCTCGTCTACAACCGCCGCGAGGACGCGCTCGAGCGCTTCATCGCCCACTTCGAGCAGCAGGGAGAGGCGGAGGAGGAGAGCGGCAAGGCCGATCCGACCGAGGGCATGGAGCCCGAGGAGGCGCTCCACTTCATGATCCTGCGCCGCAAGAAGGAGGGCGTGGAGGACTGGATCGACCGCTCGGTCGAGAAGATCGGCGCCGTCCCGACGCTGAACAAGGTGCTGCTGCCCGCCATGAAGGAGGTGGGCGACAAGTTCGGTGCCGGCGAGCTGATCCTGCCGTTCGTGCTGCAGTCGGCCGAGGTGATGAAGCGCGCCGTCGCCCAGCTCGAGAACTACCTCGACAAGATCGAGGGCCACACGAAGGGCAAGGTCGTGATCGCGACCGTGTTCGGCGACGTGCACGACATCGGCAAGTCGCTCGTCAACACGATCCTCACCAACAACGGCTACACCGTGATCGACCTCGGCAAGCAGGTGCCGGTGGACACCATCATCAACGCGGCGATCGAGAACGAGGCCGACGCGATCGGGCTGTCGGCGCTGCTCGTCTCGACCTCGAAGCAGATGCCGACCTGCGTCCAGGAGCTGCACCAGCGAGGCCTCGAGTTCCCGGTGCTGATCGGCGGCGCCGCCATCAACCGCGACTTCGGCCGGCGCATCCTCTACCCGAACGGCAAGGAGTCGGACGAGATCTACGAGCCGGGCGTGTACTACTGCAAGGACGCCTTCGCCGGGCTCGCCACGGTCGACCAGCTGATCGACTCCGAGGCACGCGAGGCGATCGTCGAGAAGTTCCGCGACGAGGCGCGCCAGCTGCGCGAGAAGCCCGAGGTGAAGGACGACTCGCCGCCGGTGACCGACGACTCGGTGCGCTCGGGCGCGCGGACCGACACGCCGATCCCTGAGCCGCCGTTCTGGGGCGTGCGCGAGCTCGATCCCGACCTCGAGGACGTGTACCCCTACCTCGACCGGCACGTGCTGTTCAAGCTCCACTGGGGCGGCCGCGGCGTGAAGGGCGAGGAGTGGGACAAGCTCGTGTCCGAGGATTTCGAGCCGCGGCTCGAGCGGATGTGGCGCGAGCAGGACTACCTGCAGCCGAAGGCGCGGCTCGGCTACTTCCCGTGCAACGCCGACGGCAACGAGCTGATCGTGTACGACCCGGAGAACCCGGATGTCGAGGTCGAGCGGCTCGTCTTCCCGCGACAGCCGAAGCACGACCGCATCTGCCTGACCGACTTCTTCCGCCCGGTCGACTCCGGCGAGCGCGACGTGGTGGCGCTCCAGGGCGTGACCGTCGGCCCCGAGGTGACCGAGCTGATCCAGAAGCTCGAGCAGGACGGCGAGTTCGCCGAGCAGCTGTTCACGCACGGCCTCGGCGTGCAGTCGGCAGAAGGCCTTGCCGAGTGGCTCCACGCGGAGATCCGGCGCGGCTTCGGCATCGACCTCGACCAGGGCCGCCGCTACTCGTGGGGCTACCCGGCCTGCCCGGACCAGTCCGAGCACGAGAAGGTCTGGCGCCTGCTCGACCTCGAGCAGATCGGCATGACGCTCTCGGACGGCTACGCCGTGATGCCGGAGCAGTCGACCGTGGCCATCGTGGCCCACCACCCGCAGGCGGTCTACTTCGGAATGAAGTCCGGCTTCATCCCGAAGGAGAAGGCGCCGGACGAGCTGATCGCCGGCACCGAGCGCGGCGGCGAGGTCGCCACGCCCGCGTCCTAACGCTTGCCGTTCTGGCGCTCGCGCTCCACGATCTCCTCCATCCGCTCCAGTCGGTCCACGCCCAGCGCCGAGCGGGAGCTGGGGGACACGCGCGCGAGGGAGTAGCGGCGCTTGATCGGGCTGGGGGCGCCCGGGTCGCGCTCGGGCGTGTCGTCCGCGATGAGCTTGTAGCGACGCGGCTCCTCCATGGTGGAAATATCGCGCGTTGCGGCGCTTTTTCCTTCCGCCCCATGTCGAAAGATCAGCGCGCCGGTTTGGACACGGTGTCCAGCGCGTCCAGTACGGCCTGGAGCACTCGGTCGGCGCCGAAGCGCACCACATCGTCCGCCGGGAGGCCGGTTTCGCGCTCGGCGTCCGCGATGGCGGCGCGGGCGGCGTCCTCGTCCAGATCCGAGGTGTTGAGCGCGATCGCGGCCACACGCGTGGGACGCACGGGCGCCGCGACGTTCTCGTACGCCGCGATGAGCTCGTTCAGCGGCGGGATCGGCAGGTCGGGGTAGTTGCGGTTGTGCGTCGCGTTCGGCTTGTGCACCAGGACGAGCAGGTCGGGCGCCGAGCCGTGGAGGAGGCCGAGGGTTACGCCCGAGTATGCGGGGTGGTAGAGGGCGCCCTGGCCCTCGACGAAGAGAAGGTCGCCGCGTTCGGCGCCCTCGAGCACGAGCCGCTCTCCGGCTCCCGCCACGTAATCCGAGATCACATGGTCGACCGCGATGCCCCAGCCGGCGATTGCCACGCCGGTCTGGCCGGTGGGCACGTACACGGACCGGATCCCGCGCTCGCGCGCCGCGAGATCGAGCTCGAGCGTGACGACCTTCTTCCCGATGACGGTGTCCGAGCCGACGCTGTGCACCACTCGAACCTCGTCCGGGCGGCTGTACGGGCCCTTCGGCACGGTGAGGTCGAGCGGGGCCCTGCGGAGGTCGCGGAGCTCGACGCCCATTCGCTCCGCGGCCTCGTTCAGTTCGGGTTCGTCGTTCAGCTGCGTGTGGAGTCCCGCCTCGAGCGAGAGGCCGGCATCGATTGCCGCGAGCAGGACGCTTCGCCAGGCGGGGTCGAGCTTCCCGCCGGGCGGGGCAGCGCCGATCAGCAGCGTGTCCGGCCTGCGCTCGAGCGCCTCCTCGAGGCTCGCCACGATCGGCACCGGCTTCGCGCAGAAGGGCTCGACCTCGCTGGCGGTGCGGCCCGCGCAGGTGGAGTCGATCACGGCCACGACCTCGCGCGTGCCGTACCGGATCACGCCGTGCGCGGTCTTGCCGGTGTGCTTGGCGAACAGGCCCTCGGCGAAGATGGCGAGCCTGCTCACGCGGGCGCGACTCCGAGTCCCGGCTCGGCGCTCGGCAGGACGCGGCCGTCCTCGAAGCGGAGGCCGGTGAACGGCTGGTCGGCGAGCAGCAGGTGCCCGTCGAGGTCGACCCAGTCGGCCAGCGAGGCGATCGCCGCGGCGGGCGCCACCCCGAGCTGCGACTCGACCATGCAGCCGAGCATCACATGCAGGCCGAGCGCTCGGGCGGCGTGGATCATCCGCACAGCCTCGCGCACCCCACCGGACTTGGCGAGCTTCACGTTGATGCCGTCGGCGTAGGCGGCGGCGGGTCCGACGTCCGCGAGGTTCTGACAGCCCTCGTCGACGATGACCGGCAGGCGCGGGTGCAGGTCCTTCAGGGCATTGAAGGAGTCGGTGTCGGCGGCGGGGAAGGGCTGCTCGACGAATTCGACACCCAGGCGAATCAGTTCGGGCATGAGGTCGCGCGCGGCGTCGAGCGTCCAGCCCTCGTTGGCGTCCACGCGGATCGTCGCGTCGGGCGCCTCCTCGCGCACGGCGTCGAGCCGCTCGAGGTCCTCGGCGCCGCCGACCTTGACCTTCAGCGCGCGGAACTCCCGGGCGCGCCGAACGCGATCGCGGGTGCCCTCGATCGTGTCGATGCCGATCGTGAACGAGGTGTGCGGTGCTCGTGGTGAGAGGCCGAGCAGCCGCCACAGCGGCACGCCGAGCCGCTTGCCGATCCAGTCGTGCAGCGCGGCGTCGAGAGCGGCCTTGCCACCGCTCAGGCCGTCGACGTCCTCGAGCCGCTCCTCGATGTCCTCGAGAGCGAACGGGTCGTCGCCGACGAGCGGCGGAGCGGTCGTGCCGAGAAACTCCACGACCGCATCCACGGTCTCGCCGCGGTAGTACACGGCCGACGCCTCGCCGCAGCCGATAACACCCTCGTGCTCGAGCTCGACCTGGACCACCACCTGATTAGTGCGCGACCCGCGGGCGATGCCGAACGCCTCGGCTAAAGCGAGTTCTTTGGTTGTCACACGCAGCTCCACGGCGCGGAAGCATGAACGACGGGCATTGAAGGGGGGTCCTTGCCGTCTTATGCACCTATACGGTGCTTAATCCGTCAAGCCCCCCCGCTGCTCGTCGTTGGCGAGGCGCAGCGCATCCAGGGAGGACATCGGCTTCACGTCGAAGAGCTTCGCCGGCTCTGGGTCGGTCACGAAGGTGTCGCTCGCGAGGCTCTCGATCAGGGGGCGGGCCACGCCGGCGTCCACGGGGGTGACGAGGCCGATCCAGAGGGAGGAGAGGCGCGGCGTGATGAGCGGAAACGGGACCTTCGGGCGATGCCGCTTTCCGAGCACGTCTGCCATCAGGTCGAGCAGGTCGGCGTAGGTCATCACGTCCGGGCCGCCGATCTGGATCGCCTGGCCGGCGGCCTCGGGGCGCTCGGCCGCCTGGACGAGGTACTCGAGCACGTCGTCGATCGCGATCGGCTGGGTCCGGTTCCGGAGCCAGGCCGGGGCGATCATCACCGGCAGCCGCCCCACCAGGTGGCGCACGGTCCGGTACGACTCGCTGCCGGCCCCGATCACCATCGCGGCGCGGAAGTAAACGAGCGGCGGGCCGTGCTCGGCCAGCGCCTCGGCGGTGGCGGCGCGGCTCTTCAGGTGCTCGGAGCGCTCGTCGCCGAGCCCGCCGAGGTACACGACGCGCTCCACGCCCTCGTCGCGCGCCATCCGGGCGAAGTTCTCGGCGGCCCGCCGCTCCCGGTCGGCGAAACCCTCGCGGTCGCTGCCGCGGCCCATCGAGTGGACGAGGTAGTAGGCGGTGTCGACGCCCTCGCCGGCGCCGCGCAGGCTCTCGGCGTCGAGCACGTCGCCCTCGTGCAGCTCGTGGCCGGCGTCGCCCAGGTGCGACGCGCGCTGCTTGTCACGTACCAGCGCCCGCACGTTCGCGCCGCGCTCGGACAGCGCGGCGGCCAGCCGGCCGCCGACGAAGCCGGTGGCTCCGGTTACGAGTGCGCGCATGGGTTGGCTCGTACCACGGTATCCCCGCGCGCAAGCACCGGGCTCGGGCCAACGGCCGCATTGAGGGGGTGGGTTCGGAGGGGGTTTGTCGTCTTAACCCCCGTATAGGTGGTCAAGGCGGCAAGGACCCTTCCCCTCAATGCCCGTCGTTCGCCGCGGGCGGCCAAGCGCGCCGGAGCCGAACTAGCCGATCGACGCCGTGTCCGTCAGGCCCTGCCGGTGCGCCACCGCGGCTGCCTCGGTGCGCGAGCGAACGCTCAGCTTCGCGAGGATGCGGGAGACGTGCACGCTCGCGGTCTTCTCGGCCATGTGGAGCCGCTCGCCGATCTCGCGGTTCGTGGCGCCCGAGGCGACCAGGGCGAGGACGTCGCGCTCGCGCGGGGTCAGGCCGAACGGGTCATCCGCCGCGTCGCCGTTCGAGGCGGCGCCGGTGGGGGCGGGGGCGGCCTCGCCGAGGTTCAGCCGCGCGCGCGCCGCCAGCGACTCGATCTCCTCGATCAGCCATGTGCTGCCCAGCTCCCTCGCGCGCGCGAGTGCCTCGGATGCCGCCCGCGCGGCGCCGTCGCGGTCACGGCCGGCCATCAGCGCCTCGGCCTCGCGCCAGCGCGCGTAGGCCTCCGGGTACGGGCGGCCGAGGCCCTCCCAGGCGACCGCTGCGCGGTTCCAGAGGCCGGACGGTCCGGCTCCGCCGTCGGTGGCGCGCGCGTACTCGGCCTCCGCCGTCGCCAGCTCCGCCTCCTCCACCGGCCCGCCTGAGTCGGCGATCAGCCGGGTGCGCTCGATCAGCGCGTCCGCGCGCTCGCGCACGTGCTGCTCCGCCTCGCCGTCCTGGCGGTCGCGGGCGAGCTGGCCGACGTCGCCCTCGACGCGTAGGCCGGCGGCGGCTGCGGCGGTGATCCGGGCCATGTCGTCCGAGCAGTACTCGATCCGGTCGATCGTGTCGTCGATGGCGGCGCGGGCGCGGTCGATGTCGCCGTTTCTGCGCGCGAGCTCCGCGCGCATCACGCCGTATGGGCCGACGAACTGCGGCTCGGTCATGCCCGCCACCGCGCGGTCCATCGAGGACAGTGCCTCCTCGGCCAGCGCCAGGTCACCCCGGCCGAGCGCGAGCACGGCGCGGCCCACCTGCCACAGGAGCAGCGTGCCTCCGCTGTGGCGCCGGTTCTCGCCGGGGATCGCCGCCTCCGCCTCGTCCCAGTCGCCGAGGTAGTACAGGTATTCGGCGATCGACAGCCGCAGCCAATCGACGGTGCGCCACGGGGTGCTGGCCTCCGCCTCGAGGCCTTCCCGAGCCACCTCCAGCGCCTCGCGCGTGCGGCCGGCGAGGTTCAGGACGTCGGCGATGTTGACCCACGCCCCGCCCATGTCCATCTCGTGCCCGAGCTCCCTGGCGATGTCGAGCGACTCGCGCAGGAGCTGCACGCCGGCCTCCACATCGCCCTGCATCCCGATCGACGTGCCCAGCGCGTTGAGCGAGCGCCCCTCGGCCTCACGGTTGCCCGACGCGCGCGCGATCGCGAGCGCCTCCTCGGCGTCGTCCTTCGCCTCGGTCAGGCGCACCTGCACCATTCGCTTTTTCGCGAGCTGCGACAGCAGCGTGGCGCGCTCAGCGCTCTGGTCGCCCTCGGGGAGCAGCTCGAGGCCGCGCTTCAGCTCCTCAATCGCCTCGTCCTGGCGGTGCTGCGACCACAGCGACTGGCTCAGCCGCTCGCGCAGCAGCGCGCACGCGCGCGGGTTCGCGTCCTCACCCACGAGCTCGAACGCGCGCCTGAGGAATGCCTCCTGCCGGGCGGGCTCACCCGCCTGGTCGGCGGCGAACGCGGCGCGTCTCAGCAGGTCGATCTGGCTGATGTCCGCGACCGCCTCGGGGTCCGGCACGCGCTCCCACAGCCCGAGCGCGCGCTCGAACAGGGCGAGCTCCTCGCTGAATGCGTTCACGCGCTCCGCGGCCACCGCCGCACGCACCGCGGCAGCGAGCGCCTGTGGCTGGTCGCCCGCCGACGCCCAGTGGTGTGCCGCCGACGCGGTGATGTGGGCACCGGCGTCGCCCGCGTCGATCCGATCCTGCAGCGCCCGCGCCAGCGCCGCGTGCATCGCGGTGCGCTCGCCTGGCAGCAGGTCGTCGTACACCACCTCGCGCAGCAGTGCATGGCGGAAGCCGTACCGGTCGTCGCCGACCGTCATGACGATGTGGCTCGCAACGGCCTCGCGCAGGGCGTCGCGCAGGTCGCCGGGGTCGAGGCCCGCCACCGCGGCAACCAGAGCGTGGTCGGCCGCCGGCTGGCACGCGAGCCACTGGAGCACCTCCTGGGCGTTCTTCGACAGCCGCTCCACCCGCAGCATCAGCGCATCGCGCAGCGTGGGCGGGAGCGCGCCACGCCCGTCGAGGCCGGCGGCGAGGATCTCCTCCGCGTACAGCGCGTTGCCCTCGCTTCGCGCGTACACGCGCTCCACCAGATCGGCGCGCGGCGGGTCGGTGAGGATCCCCTCGAGCTGTTCGCCCAGCTCCTCGCGCGTGAAGCGCGGCAGCTCGATCAGGCGCGTGTACGGGTCGCTGCCCAGCTCGGCGAGGAGCGGCCGCAGCGGGTGGCGGCGATGCAGCTCGTCGGAACGGTAGGTGCCGACGATCAGGAGGCGCTCGCTGCACACCGTGCGCGACAGGAAGCCGATGAACGAGCGAGTGGAGCTGTCCGCCCAGTGCAGGTCCTCGATGATCAGCAGCACCGGCTCCTCCTCGGCGAGCGCCTCGAGCACCGCCAGGAGGGCCTCGAACACCGTCGACTGCGACACGTGCTCGGGAGTGGCTCCGCCCCCGACGCCGGGGAGAATCGCGTCGAGGGCGGAGCGGAGCTGGGGCGCCAGAGCCTGGAGGGAGGGGTCGCCCTGGCGCACCAGGGGCCGGAGAGCGGTGAGCAGAGGGGCGTACGGGAGCTCGTCGTCGCCGAGCTCTACGCAGTCCCCGGAGAGGACTCGGGCGCCGGCCTCGCGCGCGTGCCTCGCCAGCTCGTCGGCAAGGCGTGACTTGCCGACGCCTGACTCACCGCCAACTAATGCGAGGGAAGGACGAGATGAGATGGCCTCCTCGAGCGCGGCGCGCAGCTCGGCGAGCTCGGCGCTCCGACCCACGAAGCGATCGCTGGTCACGCGAGTGGCCATCGTCAGAGGATGCCAGCCGTCGCGGCTCGCGTGCGATCGAATCGAGGCGGGCGTGGATGTAGAGGGCGTTGAGACGGGGGTCCATGTCAGCTCCTTGGCGGTTGACTGCACCTAAGGAGTGTCGTCCTGAGGCCCCCTTCGCACATCGGGCATATGGAGCGACTTTCCACCTCCGACCCCTTACTTGCGTAAGTGCAAGCCTTACCTGCGTGAGAGCGGGCCTGTGCGACACCTGCGCGCACCAGAAGATCGTGCGGAGCGGCCGCGGAAGCGTGTTCTCCATGTGCCTCAGGCACCGGACCGACGACCGCTTCCCCAAGTACCCGCGGATACCGGTCGAGCGCTGCCCGGGCTACGAGAAGGGGGTCAGCGAGTCCCGTTGACGATCGTGTGGCCGTCGTCGGCCACGCGCACCGTCGGCGCCTTGTTGGAGATCGTGCCGGCGAACACGCCGCGCGGCGCCGGGCCGCCGCCCTGGGCGACCGCCTTCGCCTTGCCGTCGAGGCCGGCGTTCACGCGCCACGCGATCCTGTAGTCGCCCGCGCGCACCGCGGTCACGCTCCACCTGAACGTCTTCATCTCGTTCGGCCGGAGCGGCCCGCACGCCCACGTGTCCACGTACGCGGTGTCGCAGCCGCGCGGCGCGGCGTCCTTCGACTCGGGGAAGCCTGCGATCTTCACCTGCACGCCGTTGATGGCGAACACGGGCCGTTCCGCGTCGGCGAGATCCGGGTTGTGCTTCCGCTCGTCGAAGCCGTTCACGGTCAGGCCGATGTTCGGGATCGTCTCCCGGCCGGCGTTCCGCAGGGTCACGACGAGGTCCGAGCTCTTGGCGAGCTTCTGCTTCTCCGGGAACGACGCCTTCACGACCTCGACCGGGAAATCGCCCGAAGCCTCGTTCTCGTCCTGTCGCTCGCCTCCCCCGCAGCCCGCAAGCGCGAGCAGGCAGATAGCGACGACGTAGATCCTCCACGTCCTCACAACATCTGGAACATACCCCGAAATAACGGCAACCGCGCCACTAACACGCCCGTAACGGTTCCCTCTGGCGCACCTCCAATGCATGCCATAGGCTTCCGAAGGGGAGGAGTACGAGGAGTGGTACGAGCCGCAGCCGATCGGGTCTTCTTGCCGACCAAGAACCTGCTGGAGCAGGTTGGCGACATGATGATCCTCACAGGGAAGACCTTGATGTCTGCCCTGCGTCCGCCGTACCCGTACGGCACCGAGTTCGTGCAGCAGTTCCTGTTCATGCTCCGGC
>Ga0247826_10000175_pt1 | contig 10796 bp, 12 predicted proteins | sample 12C_Control_Day1_FD_200152 | JGI IMG/M metagenome (GOLD analysis project Ga0247826, IMG submission 200152) | Soil microbial communities from agricultural site in Penn Yan, New York, United States - 12C_Control_Day1 | ecosystem: Environmental > Terrestrial > Soil > Agricultural land | place... | reverse complement strand
CTCCCGGCGGTTGGCGTCGGTGATCGGCCGCAGCGAGACGGGGCCGGTGCTCATCCCGGCGGCCGGCCGGGTCGAGCGACGACCCCCAGCTGCACCATCGTCGTCAGGTCGTCGCGCACCGCCCAGCGGTCCGCCAGCTGGCCGTCCTCGATCCGGTGCCAGTGGCTCTGGTAAGCCCGAAATGGCTTACCCGTCGGCGACATGACCCCGTTCAGCGGGCCGACGTTCGTCCCCTCCGACAACACGCGCGCCGCCACCATGTCCGCGTCCGCCACCACCGCCCTCGACCGTCATGCGCAGGTCGGGGAACTGCGCGCGCAGCCACTCGACGACCGAGCGGGTGTGCGACGGGCCGGCCACCTCGCCCTGCTCGGTGCTGGCGAACGGCGGGATCGCGTGCCCGACGTACCGCGGAGCGACCAACTCCTCGCAGATGTCGGTTCGCGTCTCGTTGAACACCTCCTCGAAGTAGCGGCGCACGAGCGACTCGGCCGACATACGCCGACGCTACCACGGTCGCGCGCACGGAAGACCGGCCGCCTCCTCCCCGTCCTGTGGGCGTATCGGTCGTCTTTGGGACTCGGGAGGAACGATCATGCCGACAGCACCTGCATTCCAGCCGCGGTGGGTGCATCCGACCAACCGCGGGCGCGACATCCTGGCGTACCGCCGCGCGCTGAACACGGCCCGCGGCCCGAAGCTGGGCGGCCCGCACTGGCCGAAGCTGCAGGCCGGATGGATCTACGACGACCCGATGGCCGAGGCACTCGACGCCTTCAAGCGCCGCCACGTCGACCTCGAGGACGAGCGCGATCTCGGCCCGTCGACGTACAAGCAGCTCGTCCACCACGCGGACGGGTTCGCCGCATGGCTGCTGGCGCATGCGGTGCCGAGCGTCATCTGGCCGGTGGCGGACCCGCCGCACACGCTGATCGGCCGGCCCAACCAGGGCACCCACAAAGCCGAACTGAGCGGGCTCTTCAACTGGGAGAGCTGCAACGCGCTGGACATCAGCTGCACGATCGGGACGCCGGTGCTGGCCGTCGAGGACGGTCTGATCGGCTCGCAGATCGGCCCGCTCGACTCCACCGACCCGCACCTGCTGGGGCTGCGGCTCCACCTCGTCGCGCCGCGGATGGAGTACTACTACGCGCACCTCAGCCGGCTCGACGTGCACGCCGGCGGCCAGGTGCGCCGCGGCCAGCAGCTCGGGCTGAGCGGATCGGCCAACGGCTCGCCACACTTGCACTTCGCCTCGCGCCATGGCGATCCCGGCCTGCTGATCGGCTCGCCCACCTTCGGCTACCGGGACGCGAACCTGCCCGGCTAGCGGTCACGGCGCCACGGGCTCCAGGTGGCGGTTTGACACACTCGCCGGCGCAGGCGGACTGGAGCAGCAGATGAGGTCGATCGCGATCGTCGCGACCATCGCCCTGTGGGTCGTCGTGTTCAGGCTGAACACGGCGCTCGGCGGGGCCATCGACATCAGGACGGCCACCGGCTACTGGCACGGGCCGGGGACGGCCGGCCTGGTCGCCTGGTGGGCGGTGATCGCCGTGGCCGCCGCGCTGACGATCCTGCTCTGGGCGTGGCTGGTACGGGCGACGGCCGACTTCGTCGTGCACGTCGTCACGGCGGCCGCGGCCGGCGGCGCCATCTGCTGGGCCGTCTGGGGCGGACTGATCGTGACCTTCGAGACGCCGCGCGGCTGGAGCTGGCACGGCTACCTTGGGCTGGCCGTGGCCGCGCTGATCGTCGCCTCGGCGGTCGTCATCGCCCGCGGGTTCGACGTCGGCGCCGACCGCGCGTGGGGCGTCCCGGCGATCCGGCTGAACCTGCTGATCCTCGCCCTGCTGTTCGCGGCGGCCTTCCTGATCCCGATGACCTCGGGCCAGGCGATCGACATCATGCGGGCGTGGGCGGACGAGGGCGCCCGCCGCCCGGCGTTCGCCCTGGCGGCGGCGCTGCTGCTCGGCGAGATGATGCGCGAGAGCGGCCTGCGGCTGGGCGGCGACGCTGGACACGGCCCGACCACGCTGCGGATCTTCCGCGGCGTCACCGTGGTGCCGACGCTGGTGCTGTTCGTGGGCGCGGTCAGCGCGGCCACCGACTCCGGGCTGCTCGTGCGGCCGTGGGCCGACCGGTGGGTGCTCGGCGCCTGCCTGACCGCCGTCGGCGTCGGTGCCGTGATGGCGCTGCTTGTTCGCACGGTGATCGGGCGGCCGCCCGGGGGTGCCATGGCGTGGCCGTTCAGCGACTCGCGCGCAACCTTCTGGGCCGCGGCCGCGGCCGGCGTCCTCGCCGGGATGCTGCTCGGCCTCCGACCCGAGCTGCCCGCCATCGCGCTGATCGTCCTCCTGTTGCTCTACCTGGAGTGGCAGCTGCGGGCCGGGACGATCGACCAGCCGATCCCCGGCGCGCTGCCGATCCCGTTCGCGATCGGCGTCAGCGTCGGCTTCGCCGTCCTCGTCTACTGGGACCCGATCGTGACGCCGCGCCGAGCCGGCGCCGTGGCCGTTATGATGTTGTTCCTGGCGGGCGTGCTGGGCGCGCTGCACTACCTGATCGCCTGGACGAGCCGCTACTCGTGGCAGATCCAGGGCCGCACGGTGCACATCCCGGTGCTCACCTGCCTGGTCGTGCTGCTGGTCGCCGGGACGCAGTGCGCGCCGCAGTCCCGCCACCAGGCGCGCACCGTGCCGTCCGCCGCCGCGCCGATGAACGTCGAGGCGGCGGTCGGCGAGTGGCTCGATCAGCAGGAGGCGCAGATCCGGTCGAGCGGCGGCGACCCGCCCGCCTACCTGCCGATGCTGCTGGTCGGCGCCAGCGGCGGCGGGTCGAAGTCGGCCTACTGGACCGACCTCGTGCTCGACTGCATCGTCTCCGGCGGCGACGATCCGCCCGAGGACGCGCAGCGCGAGGAATGCAGCGACTCCGGCATGTCGCTGGCCGCACGGACTCGCCGAGCCCGCGCGCTGTTCATGGCAAGCGGCGTCAGCGGCGGGTCGATCGGCATCGTCCACTACGTCCGGCACCGCGGCCAGGTGGCGGACGGGTCGCGCTGGGTGGACGACGCGGCCGGCCGCGAGGTGCTCGCGCCGACCGTCGCCTGGGGCCTCTACCACGACCTGATCGCCACAGCGATCCCCTTCGTCGGGTCGAACCCCGAGGACTGCGCGAGCGGCGACGACTGGTCGTGCCGCTGGAACCTCGACCGCGCCGCCGTCCAGGAGAACGCGATCGCCGGCCGGCACTGGAACCAGGCGCCGGACGCGTCGCAGGGCGTGACCGCCATGTGGGAGTCCGCCCTGGCCGACCCCGCGGTCTTCCCGATGCCGGCGCCGGTGTTCAACATGGCGGTCAGCGGCGGCATCGGCCGGGTCGCCGAATCGCCGCTCGACTTGGCGCCGATGTCGGTGCTCGACGACCAGTGCCGACCCGTGCACGCCACGGACGACGCCGGCGCCACCGGCCTGCTGGACGCGGCCGACCTGTACGCCGGGGCGCAGGACTTCTCGGTGACCACGGCCGGGCTGCTCAGCGGCCGCTTCCCGGTGGTCGACCCGGTGGCGCGGGTCGGCGACAGCGACCGGGCGGTGCCGGCGCGGCCGCCCGGCCAGAGCGGATGCCTCGACCAGCAGGTGCAGACGCTGCCCTCGGTGGTCGTGCGCGACGGCGGGTACGTCGAGAACACCGGCCTGCTGACGATCACCCAGGCGCTGCCGGCGATCCAGCGCGGCATCGCCACCTGGGAGGCGACCCACGACACGCCGGTCGTCGTCTGGGTGCTGTCGATCGACGACGACCCGGCCCAGCTGAACGGCGTCCGCAACCCCACGGCGCACGGGCCCGGGCCGCTCTCGATCACCCAGCGGGCGAACGACATGACTCTGACCACCATGACCCGCGACGCGCTCGCGCTGGGCGAGAACGGGGTCGCCTGCTACGGCAGGATCAGCCCGCAGCCGCGGATCGGCGCCCAGGCGGCCTCGGGCTGGGAGCTGTCCGTCACCGTGCGGCTGCACGACCTGGTGTCGTCGCTCAACGCCGAGGGCCAGAACTACGACCGGATCCGAGCCGTCCGCACGTTCCTGAGCGGTGTGCTCAGCGACCCGACGACGTGCGGGCTGTGACTGTCCTGGTCACGACCCAGCGGTGCTTGCCGATCTTCCGGTCGCGGCTGAACCCGAGGCGCTCGTACGTCGACAGCGCGCCGTTGAACAGGAACCCCGCGGGTACCGAGCCGGCGTCCTCCGGGTAGCCCTCGACGGTGCCGCCGCCGAGACCCGCGATCAGCCCCAGCGCACCCTCCAGCGCGGCGCTCGCCACGCCCTGGCGGCGGTGGCCCTTGCCGACGAAGTGGCAGGTGATCCGCCAGTCGGGGGGCGGCGCCATCCGGGTCTTCTCGTAGGCAGCACGACTCTTGATACGCGGTACCTCGTCCGGAGGCCCGAACTGGCACCAGCCGAGGCAGTCCTCGCCGTCGAAGACCAGCGCCGCGTGGGCCGTCCCCTCGCGGACGCGCTCGTGCTTTCGCTGGCAGTTCTGTTCCGCCGTCGTCTCCTTGCCGACGCCCTCGGGATGGAAGCCCATGCACCAACAGCCGCCGAAGACGCCGTTGTTCGCCTCCACCAGCGCCGCGAAGGCCGGCCAGGTCGACTCCTCGAGCGGCCTGACCGTGTAGGACGGTTCCCCCATTAGCGGCAGCCTACCGCGATGACGTTTCGGCCCCGCGGCGGCCGGGTATTCGGCTCCGGACGGCAGTTCCGCGGGATGCCTGTTACGTCCCGAACGCCGACGGGGGGCGTGGCACCCAAGGCTTCCCGGCAGGGACTGGCGTCGCGACGGGCCGTCCGCTGGAGCGCGTCGGGCGGCCCGTCAACAACCCTCCCCTAGCGCTCGATCACCAGGTGATCCCCGACCTCCACGCCGACCCTGTCGATCGTCCCCACGGGCAGCTCCAGCGCGATCTTCGCCTTGTGGCACCAGGCGATCCGCCAGGGCTTGATGTTGCGCGTCAGCTTCAGCACCTTGCCGTCGCGGCCGGCCCAGACGACGTCGATCGGGAACCGCATGAACCACATGTGGATCGACCCGGTGGGCTGGATCCAGAGGCCCTCCCCACGCTCCAGGCCGGACCGGCCGAGCAGGCCCTTCGTGCGCGTCCACATCGAGACCGCCAGTTCGCCCCGCTCGCACACCACCGGCCCCCGCTCCAGCCTGAACCGCGGCATCAGGCGACGTACCCTTCGGCGTGATGAGCGAGCAGTACGGTTCGGGCGACGATGTCGTGGTCGAGTTCCTCGACTACCGCTACAGCTTCTCGCGCACCGACTTCACGCAGCGCGTGGTCGCTGCGGCGGTGCGGCTCGAGCTCGTGCCCCAGCGCGACCTGACCGAAGCCGAGTCGGCCGACCTGGTCGAGCTCGCCTCCCAGGGATCGGTGGCCGACCCGCGCAGCCCGCTCGGCGAGTACCTGTCCGCGGCCGAGGATGAACTGCAGCGGCTCCACGGGGAACCGCTCGTCTACTGGCTGCGAAAGCTCGTGTTCCGTGGGGCGTGGCTCGATCATCGGGTCAAGGCCGGGCTGCTCGACGTCAGCTTCGACGAGGAGACCGGCGCCTTCGGGTACCGCATGCCCACCGACCAGACGCCGCTGCTGGAGCTGGCGCCGGTGCCGTCCTGGTCGTCCATGCGGTTCGAGGGGTGAGCCCTACTTCCCGGCCGCGGGCACGAACAGCAGCAGGTGCGGGCCGATCTGGATGCGATCGCCCTCCTCCAGCAGCCGCTGTTCGACGCGCTCGCCGTTGACGAACGTGCCGTTCAGGCTGCCCTCGTCCTCGACGACCACGCCGACCGCTTCGACGCGCACCGTGGCGTGCCGCGCGGACACCGTCGGCCCGGCCAGCACCACGTCGTTGGTCTCATGCCGGCCGACCTTGGTGATGCGGCCGGTCAGCGGATATGCCTGCTGGTCGCCCAGCCGCGGGCGCCAGACCAGCTGCGGCTGCTCGCCGGGTGCGGGCAGGGCCATCTCGTCGGCCTGCGGGGCTGGATCGATGATTTTGGTATAGCTGACCTCGTCGTCGAATGCGCGCATGGGTCCTCCGATCGTTGGCGGACGTAAACCACGCTAGCAGCGCGTCCGGACGGTGGGCTCGCGGTCGGGCGAGGATGCTTTACACTGGATCCATGGACGGCGAGCAGACTCCGATGGAGGACGCGGAAACCCAGCTTTACCGGCGGATCCAGGAGCTGCGGGCACGTGCCCGCGGGCTGGATACCGGGGAGCAGCCCTCGCCCCAGGAGGAGCCGTCGACGGCTATCGCCGCCGATCGGCCGCAGGTCCCCGATCTGCGGACGCTGCTGGCCCGCACCGAGAGCCATGTCGACGAGCTGCGCGCCACGGCGTCGGCGCTCGAATCCCGGCTCCCCGCTCAGGTGGAGCGGGCGATCGAGCGGGCCATGGTGGCCCACGGGGACGAGCGCCACTTCGACGAGCTGCACGACGCCCTCACCGCGATCTCCCACCAGATCGACCAGGTCAACCGCGATCTGCTGGCCGAGCGGCTGGGCCGGGTCGAGGACCTGGAGCTGGTCGTCGACCTGATCTCGACCGGCATGGCGGAGATGCGCAGGGACTCGGCCACGCTGGCCGCCCTGGTCGAGCGCGTCGGCGGCCGCGTCGACACCGTGCTGGACAAGCTTGACCTGCCGCTGCAGGTCACCGTCGAGCGCCCGCAGCACGCCGGCGTCCGCGACCTCTTCACCCCGACCGACGATCCCACACCTGCGGGTTCGCCAGGTTCGGGGGCCGCTCGTTCCTGAGGATCTGGGCGAGGCCGCGGCAGGCGAGCGCCGCCATGCCGTCGCGCGTCTCGCGGGTGGCCGATCCGATGTGCGGCACCAGCACGGCCCGCTCCTGCTCGAGCAATGCGGGGTGCACCTCCGGCTCGTGCTCGAACACGTCCAGCCCGGCGCCGCCCAGGTGCCCCGAGGCCAGGGCGTCGGCCAGCGCGGCCTCGTCCACCACCGGCCCGCGGCTGGTGTTGACCAGGATCGCGCCGGGCTTCATCAGCGCCAGCTCGGCCGGGCCGATCAGGTGCCGGGTCTCGTCGCTGAGCGGCACGGTGACGGCGACGAAGTCCGCTTCGGCGAGCGTCGCCTCCAGCTGGGCGCGGTCGCGGCCGACCGCCAGCACGCGCATCGAGAAGCCCTCCGCGCGCCGGGCGACCGCCCGGCCGATGCGGCCCGAGCCGATCACGGCCAGCGTCTTGCCGTGGACGTCCGTGCCCAGCAGCAGGTCGAAGCTCCACTCGCGCCACCGGCCGCCGCGCAGATAGCGCTCCGCCTCGCCCAGCCGCCGCGCCGCGGCCAGGATCAGCGCGAACGTCAGATCGGCCGTCGCCTCGGTCAGCACGTCGGGCGTGTATGCGATGGGGATGTTCAGGCGGTCGGCGGCCGCCAGGTCGATGTGGTCGAGGCCGACGGACACGGTCGCCAGCCCGCGCAGGCCGGGTGTCGCCAGGATCCGCTCGTCGACCGGGTCGATCAGGAAGCAGACCACGCCGTCGAACCCGGTGGGGTCCGACCCACGCACCAGCTCGAAGCCGTCCAGCTCGGCCACGCCCGCCGCCGAGACGTCCTGCATGAGCAGCACCCGCATGTGCGAAACCCCCGTCCGTGTAGAGTCGAAGGGGGCAACCGTACCTGAGCTTCGGAGGCAAGCGGCATGACAGTGACCAAGGTGATCGAGGTGATCGGCAGCTCGGAGACGGGCTCCGATGACGCCGTGCGCGAGGCCCTGGCCGCCGCGCAGCGCTCGATCCGCGGCATCACCTCCGTCGAGGTCTGCGAGGTGACCTGCGTCGTCGAGGACGGCGCGATCGCCCGCTGGGAGGCGCTGGTCAAGATCTACTTCCCCGTCGAGCCGCGCTGAACGCGCAGCGGTGTGACAACGGGGTCTGACCCCGTTGTCACATCACGTGCGTTCCGCTAGGCGGCCGCGGCCGGCCGGAGCACGCCGACCAGGCCGTGCTCCTCGTCATCCGGGCCGGCGCTGAAGACCAGCCCGTTACCGCCGCCGAAGGCGGTGTTGCCGAACCGCAGGCCCCACAGCCCGTCGATCACGACCGGCATCCCGTTGGGCCGCCGCAGCTGACCCTCCATGTGACCGGTCGAGTCGAAGGCCGTGATCCGGCCGTCGCCGAAGTTGCCCACCAGGATGTCGCCGCCGAAGGCGCCGAAGCTCATCGGCGCGCGGACGAGACCCCACGGGGCGTTCAGCGGGCCGCCCATCGCGAACCGGCGGACCAGCTCGCCGCGGCGGCTGTAGACGTCCACCCGGCCCAGACCGGGACCGGCCTGTTCCTCACCGCTGGACGGATCGATCTTCGCGTAGGCGACGTAGATCCAGTTCCCGATCGCCTGCACGTTGAACGGGCCCCAGCCCGCGGGCAGCGTCGCGTCGTGGAAGCCGCCCCTGACCGAGGTGTGGTTGAACTTGCCGTCGAACACGTCGATCCGCTGTCCGGCGAAGTTCGCCGCGTACAGCAGCGGGCCGCGCCCCGGCACGTCGGCCAGCGTCAGGCCGGTGAACACGGCGTTGTCGACCGACGCCTTGATCACGGCGTTGGTCGGATTCGGCGTGCCCGGCGCCCATGCCGTGATGTGGCCGGTCAGCGAGTCGAAGATGAACCTCGCCGGAGTCCGCTCACCGTTGACCGTGATCTTGAACGCATCGGTGCCGTTGAACACCTGTCCGGTCGGGAACATGCCGTCGATGTTCACGACCAGCGGCACGATCGCCGGCGGCGCGCCGTGCACGGCGCCGGAGTAGAGCGTCGCCGTCGAGGTGCCCTGATTCGACACCCAGATCGGCGTGGTCGGGCCGGACGCCAGACCCCAGGCGTTGACCAGGTTCGGATCGGTCAGCTGGGCATGCCCGGGCTGATCCGACACCACGTTCTGCTGGTGATAGGCGTTGGTCGCCGCCGATGCCGGCGCTGCGGCGACGGCGACGGCGGCCGTCAGGGCAAGCAGTGCAGCTGAGATCAGCCGACGCCTGCCGCGTGCGAGTGTTCGCATGGTCGAACCCCCTGTCGGTTGTCACGTCCGGTTACCCGCGCCAGGGGGTCGCGGTTTGTGAGGTCACCCACGTTGTGTCGAGCGTCACCCGTACACTCTCGCCAGTGAGGATCTGCGCCAACTGCGGTGAGGAGAACCCCGATCGGTTCCGGCTGTGCGGTTTCTGCGGCACGCCGTTCGAGGAGGCGTTGCCGTCTCAGGAGACGCGCAAGACGGTGACCATCGTGTTCTCCGACCTCAAGGGCTCGACCAGCCTCGGCGAGAAGCTGGACTCCGAGGCCCTGCGCGCCGTGATGACCGAGTACTTCGACGCCATGCGGACGGTGCTGGAACGGCACGGCGGCCGCATCGAGAAGTTCATCGGCGACGCGGTGATGGCGGTGTTCGGCCTCCCCCGCCTGCACGAGGACGACGCGCTGCGGGCGGTGCGGGCGGCGGCCGACATGCAGGCCTCGCTGGAGGCGCTGAACACCGACCTCGAGGCGCGCTGGGGCGTCACGCTCCAGAACCGGACGGGCGTGAACACCGGCGAGGTGGTCGCCGGCGACTCCGCGGCCGACCAGCGTCTGATCACCGGCGACGCCGTCAACGTCGCCGCTCGGCTGGAGCAGGCGGCACCGGCCCAGCAGGTCCTGCTGGGCGAGCTGACCTACCGGCTGGTGGCCGACCTGGTCTCGGTCGAGGAGGTCGAGCCGCTGGAGCTCAAGGGCAAGTCGGAGCGCGTCGCCGCCTACCGGCTGGTCGCCGTGCTGCAGGACGCCGGCGTGCGCGCCGGCGGCGGGCGGCTGACGCCGATGGTCGGCCGCGACGAGGAGCACGCCGCGCTGCTCGCGCAGTTCGACGAGGCCGTCGCCGACCGCCGGCCGCGGCTGGTTACGGTGCTCGGCGAGGCGGGCGTCGGCAAGTCGCGGCTGACCGCCGAGTTCCTCGCCTCGGTCGAGGCGTCGGCCCGCGTCATGTCGGGCCGCTGCCTGTCGTACGGGGACGGGATCACGTTCTGGCCGATGGCCGACGCGATCCGAATCGCCGCCGACGTCGACGAGGCGGATACGCCGGATCAGGCGCGGGCCAAGGTCGAGGCGCTGGCCGGAGGCCGCGCCGTCGCCGCACGCCTGGAGGCGATGGTCGGCCTGTCCGACGCCACGTTCCCGATCGAGGAGATGTTCTGGGGCGTCCGCCGGCTGCTGGAGACGCTGGCCGCCGATCAGCCGCTGGTGCTGGTGATCAACGACCTGCACTGGGGCGAACCGACGCTGCTCGACCTGATCGAGCACCTCGCGGAGACGATTGAGGCGGCGGTGATGATCCTCTGCCCCGCCCGCGCTGAGCTGCTGGACGAGCGCCAGGGCTGGGGCGATCACCCGAACGCGACGACCATCCAACTGACGCCGCTGGGCGAAGACGCCGTGCGCGAGATCGTCGGCCGGCTGGCCAACGCCGGCGTGCCCACCGAGACCCTCGCGAAGGTGGTCGACGCGGCCGACGGCAACCCGCTGTTCGCTGAGCAGATGGTGGCGATGATCGGCGACGCGCCGGGCCCCACGATCGAGGTGCCGCCGACGATCCAGGCGCTGATGTCGGCTCGGCTCGACCGCATCTCGCGGGAGGAGCGCGCCGTGCTCGAGCCGGCCTCGGTCGCCGGGCAGGCGTTCGCCCACTCGATGGTCGAGGAGCTGGCGCCGGAACCGGTGGTGCCGCACGTCGAGCTG
>Ga0247826_10000174_pt1 | contig 10822 bp, 7 predicted proteins | sample 12C_Control_Day1_FD_200152 | JGI IMG/M metagenome (GOLD analysis project Ga0247826, IMG submission 200152) | Soil microbial communities from agricultural site in Penn Yan, New York, United States - 12C_Control_Day1 | ecosystem: Environmental > Terrestrial > Soil > Agricultural land | place: USA... | reverse complement strand
ACGCTGGTCATGCTCCTGGCGATCGCAGTCGCGTCCTCGGCAGTCGCCCGACCACTCAGCGTCGTGCGCATCGCACTCCGAACGGCGGTTGTCTCGAGCCTGCTGCTCATCGCCGTCGACCCCAACGCTGCTTCCTCGCCGCTGACGACGCGGTACTTCATCGACGATCTGCCGTTCCGCTTCCGCGGCATCCTGAACCATCCGGTCGCCCTAAGCACCGCTGCGGCACTGCTCTTCGTCATCGCAATCTCGGTGCGGTATCGGAGCTCAGTCCGGGTGCTGGACGCGGGCGCTGCGCTGGCTGCGGTCGCGCTCTCCGACACGCGCTCGGGAGCGATCGCGATCGGGCTTGTAGTTGCCGGTCGACTTCTGCTGAGGCGGCTGGATCCGGGCGGACCCGGCTTTCGGTTCATCCTCGTCGCCGTCCCCACAGGGCTCGTTGCGGCACAGGTCGGCGTCACGGCATGGGTTGCCGGCAGGGTCGATTCGCTGCTCGAGGTGACGTCGGAGCGCTCGCGGATCTGGGACTGGTGCTGGGATGCCGTCCTGACTCAGCCGGGCCTCGGCAGCGATCCCGAGGTGCTCGCAGGTGGCCGCTATCCGCAGGTGGAATGGTGGCACTGCCACGACCAGGTGCTCTCGACGGGCTACCACCTCGGCATCGTCGGGCTCCTGGGGCTGGCAATACTGCTGGCCGGGATGTTGGCGGCCAGCCGGGCGCAAGCGCGTACCGGGGTGATCCATCCGTGGCTGGCCCTCTGCGTCGTCCTCGCACTCGGAATCTTCGAGACGCCGCTCGGCTTCCTCGGCGATGCCCAGTCCACGTTCCTGGCGCTCGCCGTCGTCCTGCTCATCGTTGCCGACCCGACCGAAGATTCGTGGGCAACAGGCACGGCGAGCGACCTCGAACCGCGCCGGCCGACATTCATCCCGCTGACCGCTCCGAGGCCAGGCACGTGGAGAGCGTGATCACCACCCGGCCCTCTGTGGGTCAGGGCGCGCTACGAGTGCTCCTCGCACACGGGATGTACCGCCACCCGGGCGGCGAGGAACGTCATGTCGCGCTGCTCGAAGAGGGCCTTCGCCGGGCAGGGGCCGACGTTCGTGTGTACCGCCGCGGCCCGGCCGGCGCCGATTTCAGCACGCGCATCGGTCTCGCTGCGGGCCTCACGTATCGGCCGTCGGCGGGAAGGCAGCTCGCCCGCGAGCTCGAAGGGCGCCCCGTCGACGTCGTCCACTTTCACAACCTCATGCCCCTGCTCACCCCCGCGGCACTCCGTGCGGCGAAGCGCAGCGGGGCAGCGGTCGTCTGGACCGTGCACAACTACCGCTTCGCGTGTCCGGCCGGGACGCTCCTGCGCGACGAGACGCCGCACGACGACTGCATCGAGGGCTCTTCGCTCCTGTGCGGCCTTCGCAACGCCCGGGGCTCACTCGCAGAAAGCGTCGCCTACGGTCTGGCGCTCGAGATCCAGCGCCGGTTGCGACTTCTCGAGCGCTGGGTCGATGCCTACGTCGCACCCAGCCGGTTTATTGCGCGCACGCTTGTCCGAGCCGGATACCCGGCGGAGCGCGTTCACGTTGTCCCGAACGGCGTTCCGCTGCACCGTCCTGCGACGGGGGCACGCACCCACGCCCTCTACGCCGGACGGCTCTCGCCGGAGAAGGGCATTCCGACGCTGCTGGACGCCGCCCGGCTTGCGCCGAAGGTACCCCTCGTACTGGCAGGCGACGGGCCGCTCGCCACGGCCGTTCGTAACAGCGCCGCCGGCGAGGTGCGGTACATGGGCAGCCTCGGCGCGGCCGGCGTTGCCGACCTTCTGCAGGACGCCAGCTTCGCGATCGTGCCGAGCCGGTGTCACGAGAATCTGCCGTTCGCGGCGATCGAGTCCGTCGCAGCAGGAGTACCCGTCGTCGCCAGCCGCGTCGGCGGGCTCCCCGAGATCGTCGAGCACGGGGTGAACGGTCTCCTCGTGCCGCCGGGCGATCCGGCCGCCCTCGCTGAGGCGATGCGCGCGCTGTGGTCGGATCCGGACCGGACCGCGAGGCTCGGATCTGCCGCGCGCCGCATCGCCGTCGAACGGTTCTCCCTCACGGCCCAGACGGACCGGCTTCTCGATCTCTACGACAAGCTGCGGAGCGCCACGTGAGGGTTGGCAGGGTCCTGGGAACCCCTGTGGCGGCGACGACGCGCGCAGAAGCCTGCGACCACCTCGAGCGCTGGATTGCGGAGCGCCGCCGCGAATACGTCGTGCTCGCGAACGTGCACCTGGTCGAGACGGGGAGGCGTGACCGTTCCGTCGCCGAGGCGCTCGAAGGCGCGGGTGTCGTCCTGCCCGACGGGGCGCCGGTGGCATGGTCGGTGCGCCGGGCAACCGGTTCGCGAGCGGAGCGGGTGACGGGCGGCGATGTCTTCGAGGAGCTCTGCAGTCGCTCGCCGTCGAACGGCTACCGACACTTCTTCTACGGATCGAGTCCGCAGACCGTCGAAGCACTCGAGCGCTTCGTCGGCAGGGACTACCCCGGGATCGAGATCTGCGGCTCCTTGTCGCCCCCCTTCTCGCCCACGGCCGAGCTCCGTGAGGCCGAGTTGGCGGCGATCAACGAGGCGCGACCGGACATCGTTTGGGTCGGCCTCGGAGCACCCAAGCAGGAGCTGTGGATGCGCCTGGCCCGACCGCACCTCGAGGCTCCTCTCCTGCTCGGCGTCGGCGCCGTCTTCGACTTCGCGAGCGGGAGCAAGCGACGGGCTCCGGACCTGCTCCAGCAACTCGGGCTCGAGTGGGCGTACCGGCTCGCGCAGGAGCCCCGACGCCTCGGTCGCCGCTACCTCACCACGAACACAAGCTTCACGGTGACGACCCTGCGCTCGCTCCTGTTCGGAGGTCAGAGGTGACCGTTGGCGACGCCGCAGCTTCGGAGGTCGGCGGCTGATGCGCGTTGCCCTCGTCTGCGATTGGTTCCTGAAGTACACGGCGCCGCTGGCCGCCGCGCTTGCCCGCGGCGGCGCCGACGTGACGCTGCTCTGTCGCGACCATGCTCGCGAGTTCGGCGGCTCCTACGAGGAGCGAGCCGAGACGCTCGAGCGGGCCGCGGACGCGGGCGTTCGCGTTCTGACGCTCACCGGCAACGTCGGCTCGCCGCCCGCCCTCCGCCGAGCGGCCGGGACGCTGCAGCTCCTCAGGCTCGGGCAGCCCGAGGTGGTGCATGCGCAGGTCAACGCCGACCCGCGGCTGCTCGGCGCAGCGCGCGGCCTCCCCACCGTGCTCACCGTGCACGACCCGGTTCCCCATCCCGGCGATTACGTGTCGCCCTTTCACCGGCGCCTCGTGCACCGTGCATGGCTCCGGCGGGCGGATCGCATCGTCGTCCACGGTGCCGCCCTCCGCGACGAGCTTGCGGCGCGGGTCGACCGCGCGCGGATCGCCGTCGTCCCGCATGGCACCTCCGTGCAGGACGCGCCCGACCCGCCTCCCCCGGAGCGGCGTCTGCTGGTCTTCGGCCGTCTCAAGGCCTACAAGGGGCTCCCGACGCTCGCGCGGGCCATGGAGACCGTCTGGGCGGCCCGGCCGGAAGTCCGTCTCGCCGCGCTCGGACAGGGCGACGCGGCGGCGGCTCTCCCGGACGACGCTCGCGTCGAGCGCGATCCCCGCTTCGTGCCCGAGCGCGACGTGGTGGTTGCGCTGCGTCGGAGCTCGCTCGTCATGCTGCCCTACGACCAGGCCAGCCAGAGCGGTGTCGGGCTGCTGGCGATGGGGCACGGCGTCCCAACGATCGTCACGCGGGTCGGCGCGTTGCCCGAGCTCGCGGTGGACGACTCCCTGGTTGTGCCACCGGGCGACCCGGCCGCGCTCGCGAGCGCGATCCTCGGCCATCTCGACCACGGCGAGGAGCTCCGGCGACGCGTGCTCGAGCACGCACGGCGCAACTTCTCCTGGGAGGTCGCCGCCGAGCACAGTCTTCGCGTCTACCAGGAAGCCGTGGCGGCTCGGAGGTCGTCCCGGTGAGCGCAGTCGGTGACCTCGTCGCGATCCGCAAGGTCGCGATTCCGCGCCTGGCGGCCGTCGGCGGCTCTTCAACCGTCACCTTTGCGGTAACGACGCTCGGAGCCACCTCGCTGCTCGCGGCTCGAGGCGGGTACTTCCCCACGAGCTGGGGCTGGGCAACGGTCCTGCTCGCCTGGGGCGCCGCGCTCGGCGCCGTTCTGGGTCGCCGCCTCTGCCTCGGCCGCCGGGAGCTCGCCTTCCTCGGGGCGCTCACGGCGCTGGCCGCCTGGATGGGGCTCTCGTACGTCTGGTCGGACAGCGGCTGGCGCGCGGTGCTCGAGACGCAGCGCATTGCCGTGTACGTCGCGCTCGCCGCGGCCGCCCTCGTGCTCCTGCGCCGTGCGACCGTGCCGGCCCTGCTCGGAGGCCTGTTGACGGCCGTCACGCTCGTCGCGGCGTACGGCCTCGCCACGCGGCTCTTTCCGGCGCGGCTCGGAACTGACGATCCCGTCGCCGTCTACCGCCTCGCCGAGCCGCTCGGCTACTGGAACGCGCTCGGTGTCCTCGCCGCGCTCGGGACGTTGCTCGCACTCGGGCTCGCGTTGCGGGCAAGGACGCTGCGCACCCGCGCCCTCAGCGCCGCGTGCGCGCCGATCCTCGCCACCACCCTCTACTTCACGTTCGGCCGCGGCTCCTGGATCGCCCTGGCCGTCGGTCTCGCCGCCGCGGTGGCCGTGGATCCCCGCCGGCTCCAGCTCTGTGCCGGCCTCGCCGCCGTCGTCCTGCCGACGGCCGCGGCCGTGGCTCTCGCCTCACGGGCGGACGCGCTCACCCGCCAGGGAGCGGAGCTCGCGGACGCGAGCCGGAGCGGCCACCGCCTTGCCCTCGCGCTGCTGCTGCTCGCACTCGGGAGCGGCGCCGCCGCGGCGGCGTTCGGCTACGCGGAACGGCGGCTGAGGCCCAACCGGACCGCGCGGCAGGCGTTCGCGACGTTCCTCGTGGGGCTCCTCGTGCTCGCGCTCGCCGCGGGCTGGCTGCGTTTCGGCAGCCCGCCCGGAGCCATCGCCGGCGCCTACGACGCCTTCACCGCACCTCCGCCCCAGGTGGACAGCGACCTCAACGGGCGGCTGTTCAGTCTCTCCGGCAACGGGCGACACGAGCTCTGGCGCGTCGCCCTCGATGCGACGCGCGGAGCGCCGGTGATCGGATCCGGCGCGGGCAGCTACGAGCTCACCTGGCTCGAGGCGCGGCCCAACGGCCTCAAGGTCCGGGACGCGCACAGCCTCTACCTCGAAACGCTCGCCGAGCTCGGAGCCGTCGGCCTGGCCTTCCTCCTCGTCGCGCTGGCGCTCCCCCTTGCCGCGGCCGCCCGGGCGCGCCGCAGGCCCCTCGTCCCGCTGGCGCTCGGCGCCTATGTCGTGTTCCTCGTTCACGCCGCCGCGGACTGGGACTGGGAGCTGACCGGCGTCACGTCGGTGGCGCTCCTGTGCGGCGCGGCACTGCTCGTCTCGGCGCGCACGGGAGCCGCGCCCAGCCGCGGCCGGCGAGTGCGAATCGCCCTGGTCGCGCTCTGCCTCGCGCTCGTGCCCCTCGCGCTCTCGGGCCTGCTCTCGGCCGGCGCGCTCGCCGCGGGCCGCGCGGCAGCCGGGCGCGCCGACTGGGCAGGCGCCGAAGCCGAGGCGCTCCGGGCAACCCGCGTCGCGCCGTGGTCACCCGAGCCGTGGCGCGCGGCCGGCCAGGCGCGTCTCGCGCGCGGCGACCTGTCGGGCGCCCGCGAGAGCTTCGAGCGGGCCCTGGCTCTCGCACCGAGCGAGTGGACCCTGTGGTTCGACCTCGCGCGCGTCCTCGAGGGCCCCGACCAAGAAGCCGCGCTGGCGCGGGCGGCCGCCCTGAACCCGAAGAGCCCGGAGATCGCCCGGCTGCGCGCCGAGACGAGCGGCATCGAGCTCGACGCGACCAATCCCACGGAGGAGCTGCCATGAACCCCCTTGCCGATCCCGAGCCCCTTATCCGGCGCGTGTACGCGTACGTGGCGTACCGCATCGGCGACGGGCCGGATGCCGAGGACGTGACGAGTGCGGTCTTCGAGCGCGCGTTGCGCTACCAGGAGAGCTACGACCGGCGCAAGGGCTCGCCGCTTGCCTGGCTCGTCGGCATCGCCCGCCGGGAGATCGACTCGGCGCTCGCCGCGCGCCTCCCGCTTCACGGCGAAGAGGCCCCGGTCGAGCCTGCCGCGCCCGGCGATCTCGCCGAGGACTCCGCACGCCGCCTCTCGATCGCAGCCGCCGTCGAGCAGCTCGATCCGCGCGACCGGGAGCTGATCGCGCTTCGCTACGGCGCGGACCTGACGGCACGGCAGATCGGAGAGCTCCTGGACATGCAGACGAATGCAGTAGAGGTCGCGCTCCACCGCGCGCTCGCACGGCTGCGCGAGGGCGCCGTCGCCGAGACCACGCCCGGCATCGTCCGGCCGGCGGCGGCCGCCGCCAGGGCGACGTGAGCCGCCCGTAAGGGTTTCCGCCCGCCCGGCGGTAGAGAGATCACAACACGCAACTCATCGCGCAACGCGCAGGAAAGGACGAAAGCCATGAACATCAACTGGAGACGCAAGGAGCGCGGCGTCGAGCACGAGCTCCGCGCAGCGCGCCCCGAGCCGAAGCCCGAGTTTCTCTCGGCCCTGAGCGAGCAGGTTCACGCGGAGAGCAGGCGCAGCCGCTTCCGCGCCCGGCCCCGCCTCGCCCTTGCGGGCGTGCTCACGGCAGGGCTGCTCGCCGCCGTCGGCGCCTTCGGCGGCTTCGGATACGCGGCGACGGCTGCACAGCAGGCCGTCGATGCGGTCAGCGGCATTCTCGTCGCAGGGAACGACGATCCGATCGAGGTCAGGTTGCTCACCGCCGGAGCCGATCAGTACCAGGCCGGTTATGCCTGGGGTGACCCGGGCCAGAACCACGATGGCGCTCCCGGTCTCAGCCAGAAAGGCGGCGACTTCGCGCCGCCGCTCGTTGCGAGCTGCACCGGCAAGGTCGCACGCGTCGTGACGCGGATCGTGCTCGACGAGCAGGCCGACCTCAAGGTCAGCGTCATGGGCCCCGGCGGCACGAAGCTCGTCCTCACGCAGAAGGGCGGCAAGCAGACGAAGACGCTGCGCTACCGGGTTCTCGTCCCGCGGACGATCCGGATCGCGCTGAGGATCCCCTGCAGCGTGCTCGAAGATGGCGCCCGGTACAAGATCGTCATCCACGCGACCGACCCCGACGGCAACACGTCGGACCTCCAGGTGCCGTTCAGGGCTCTCAACCTGACCGCCTGATCTGACGACCGACGATCAGCGATTCGAGCGGGCGACGAAAGTCGCCCGCTCGCGTCTCTCGACCCGGTAGCCGGGGTCCACGAGCTCGACCGTGTGCCGCGCCGCCGCCGTGGCCAACCCGGCCGGAGTGAGCTGGAGCGCGGAGAAGCGGAAGGCGAACAGGTTGCACGCCGGGCGGCCGCCGTCCCAGCTCTCTGCGGTCGCCACCGCCGGGAAGCGGCCGTGGCTGCCGGGAAGGTGGACGGCCGGGCCCACCGGGCGCCCGTCGACGAAGGCCCGCCACCACGAGCTCCGGCCCGCCAGCTCCAGCACGGCAAGCCGCCGCATCTCGCCGACGGCGATCCCGGATTCGACGACGACGAGCCTCGGCCGCTTGCCCGGACGGGCCCACTCGACGTAGACCCTCTGCGTGAACTGCCGGCTCGTCGCGATCCCGAGCTGGAGCCACTCGTCGCGGCCGCCCGGCCCCATGCCGTAGCCTCCGACGCCGACCCAGGCCGCGACATGGCCGCTCTGCACCCTGGGCCGCACGAGTGCGCTCACGGTCGCGCCGACGCCGCGCACGGCCGCGCCCGAGGCAATGCCCGCGTACCCGTAGCCGGGGAGGCCGCAGCCGCGGGCAGAAGCCGCGATGGCCGTGCTCGTCCAGGTTGCGGCGCACAGCGCCGCGAGCACGGCGAGCAGGGCGACTCGTCGCCTGTGCACGGAACCTCCCGGGTGAGAAAGACTGGCCCGAACGGGGGAGCCGCAGCTCCCCCGGCCGGTGGACTCACCGTACCCCCCTTCGGGGTGAAACGGCTATCCCTTGAAGGAGGGAACGCGTCGTGCGAAGGCGTGCGACGTCTGTGACCGCGGCCTCTCAGCCGCTACCGGCCGAAGAGGGAGAAGCGGCGTGGTGCGACCGGCGGCCGCGGCGGCAAGGGCAAGCCGCCGACGATCGCCGCAGGGACGTCGTAGGTCAACCAGCGCGCGAGTGCCTCGTCCCCGACGGCACCGGCCGCCCGGCTCATTCCGATGCCGCGAACGTCGGGCGTGTGAGCGTCGCTCGCCACGAGGTGAGCGAGACCCGTCTCGACGAGCGTGAGCCCACACGCGCGCGAGCGCCGCCCGATGCGGCCGTCCAAAGAGGCCGCAGTCACCTGGCAGAGGATGCCGTTGTCGACGAGCGGCCGAAGCCGCTCCGGGTTCCCCTGTACCTCCCCGTTGCGCTCCGGATGCGCGAGTACGGCTGTGATGCCTCGCTCCCGGAGCGCGAGCACACGGTTCGTGAGGCCCAACGGCCAGCCGTAGTACGGAAACTCGACCAGAAGGTAGTCGGGGTTGCCCCCAAGCCCAAAGCGCTGCAGCTCTTCCGCCGAGAGCAGGTCGAGACGATGGAGGTCGATCTCGCCGCCGGTCAGGACTTGCAGCGGTATCCGCGTTTCCGCCAGTGCATGCCTGAGATCGGCGACCCGAGCCTCCATGACGTCGGGCGCCGTCGGCCAGTCCTCGCGTACGTGCGGCGTCGCAGCCACGACTCGTGTTCCGTCGGCGAGAGCCGCGCGCGCCATCTCGAGCGCGTCGCCCGGTGTGCGGGACCCGTCGTCGATCCCGAAGAGGATGTGGGTGTGGAGATCGATCACTCGGTGACGGCGACCGCCGCAGCCGGGAGGTCAGCGCGGGCCCGGCCGTGGCCCGACGTCCAGTGTACTGCCGGCCCCAGAGCCATCTTCGGGAGACCCGAGGTCGCCGCTGGGCAGGTGGCTAGACTCGAATCTGTGCCTCCCTCCCCATCGCAGTCCGGCCCGTCGAGGCTCCGTACCTTCGCGCGCCTGCTGTCCTTCCTCGGCCCGTACAGGCTCTCGCTCGGCGTGTCGATCGGGCTCGCGGTCGCGGCGCAGGCGGCTGCGATGGCGATCCCGTGGCTGACCCAGCTCGTCATCGACGACGCGATTCCGCAGCACGAGACGCGTCAACTCGCGCTCTTCGTCGGCCTTGTCGTCTTCCTCGGCGTCGCGAGAGCCGGCTTCATGGTCGGTCGGCGCCTGATTGCCGGCCGCCAGTCCCTCGGTGTCGAGTACGACCTCCGCAACGCGCTGTACGGACGCCTGCTGCGGCTCTCGTTCGGGTTCTTCGACCGTCACCAGACGGGACAGCTCATGTCGCGGGCGACGGTGGATCTCCAGAACGTTCGCTTCTTCCTCGGCTACGGGCTGATCTTCCTCGCCCAGCACATCCTCACGGTCATCGGCGTGACGATCCTCCTGTTCGTGATCGACTGGGAGCTGGCCCTGATCGCTCTCGCGATCACGCCGGTGCTCGTCGCAGTCGCCTGGCGGTACTCCCACGTCTCCCACCCGGTGCTCAAGGACGTCCAGCAGCGCCTGGCCGACATGACCACGGTCGCGGAGGAGTCGATCGTCGGCGTGAACGTCGTGAAAGCGTTCGCGCGGGAAGGCGACCAGGAGTCGAAGTTCGCGGGCCGAACCGAGGCCATCTTCGAGCAGTCCGTACGCGCCGCGCGCCAGTCGGCGCTCTACCTGCCGCTGCTGGGGTTCCTTCCCCTGCTCGCCCAGGGGGCCGTCCTCATCGCGGGTGGGCACCGGGTTGTGTCGGGCGACCTCTCGCTCGGCCAGTTCGTGTCGTTCAACTTCTACCTGCTGATGCTCGTGTTCCCGCTGCGGATGCTCGGCATGTGGATCGGGCAGATCCAGCGGGCAACGGCTGCGGGCGAGCGGATCTTCGAGGTGCTGGACGAGCCGCAGGAAATCCGGGACGCCGGGGGCGCATGTGATCTCCCGGCGGGCGGCGGCCGGATCACGTTCGAAGGCGTCACCTTCGGCTACGACCCTGCGCTGCCCGTGCTCGAGGAGATCGAGCTCGACGTCGCGCCCGGCCGCGTGGTCGCGCTGATCGGGCGCACCGGATCGGGGAAGACGACCTTGACCGCGCTGTTGCCCCGCTTCTACGACCCGCAGCGCGGCCGCGTGCTTCTGGACGGCGTCGACGTCCGCGACCTGCGGCTGTCCGGCCTGCGACGCGCGATCGGCCTCGTGTCCCAGGATCCGTTCCTGTTCTCGACCACGGTGCGCGAGAACATCGCCTTCGGCGTCGTCGGCGCCTCCGACGAGGCCGTCGAGCGTGCCGCCCGCGCCGCCCAGGCTCACGACTTCATCGTCGAGCTGCCCGACGGCTACAACGCCGTGATCGGGGAACGCGGCGTCACGCTCTCTGGCGGCCAACGCCAGCGGATCGCGATCGCGCGGGCGCTTCTCGTCGACCCGCGGGTGCTCATCCTCGACGACGCCACCGCTTCCGTGGACGCGACGACGGAGTCGCAGATCCGCAAGGGCCTGCGCGAGGTGATGCGCGGGCGCACGACGCTGATCATCGCGCATCGCCTTTCCACGATCTCGCTCGCCGACGAGATCGTCGTCGTGGAGCAGGGACGCGTCGTCGCCCGTGGCACGGCCGACGAGCTCAGGCGCTCGAGCCCGGTCTACCGTGAGATCGAGGAGCACGGCCTGCTCGCCGCGCTGCCCTCCGC
>Ga0247826_10000173_pt1 | contig 10845 bp, 11 predicted proteins | sample 12C_Control_Day1_FD_200152 | JGI IMG/M metagenome (GOLD analysis project Ga0247826, IMG submission 200152) | Soil microbial communities from agricultural site in Penn Yan, New York, United States - 12C_Control_Day1 | ecosystem: Environmental > Terrestrial > Soil > Agricultural land | place... | reverse complement strand
GACGTCGACCCTGAGCAGGTGGTCGTGACCACCGGGTCCTCCGGCGGGTTCCTGCTCACGTTCCTCGCCGCGTTCGACGCCGGCGACCGGGTCGCGATGGCCCGCCCGGGCTACCCCTGCTACCGCAACATCCTCAGCGCGCTCGGCTGCGAGGTCGTCGAGCTGCCCTGCGGCCCGGAGACCCGCTACCAGCCGACCCTGGGGATGCTGGAGATGCTGGCCGAGCGGGGGACGCCGGTGAAGGGCCTGGTCGTGGCGAGCCCGGCCAACCCGACAGGCACCGTGCTCGACCCCGCCGAGCTGGCGGCGCTCGCGACCTACTGCGAGCGGACCGGCGTCCAACTCGTCAGCGACGAGATCTACCACGGAATCTCCTACGCGGGCGCGCCCGCGACCTCGTGCGCGTGGGCGACCTCCCGCGAAGCGGTCGTCGTCAACTCATTCTCCAAGTACTTCTCCATGACGGGCTGGCGGCTCGGTTGGCTGCTGGTGCCGCCGCGGCTGCTGCGCGCGGTCGACTGCCTCACCGGCAACTTCACCGTCTGCCCGCCCGCGCTGCCGCAGCACGCCGCGCTGGCCGCGTTCACCGCGGAGAGCTACACGGAGGCCGACGGGCACGTGGCGCGGTACGCGGTCAATCGGGCGCTGCTCCTTGAGGGCCTGCCGCGGATCGGGGTGACCCGGATGGCGCCGGCCGACGGCGCGTTCTACGTCTACGCCGACGTGTCGCATCTCGCGGCTGATTCGATGGAGCTGACCTACCGGCTGCTCGCCGAGACCGGCGTCGCGGTCGCCCCCGGGGTGGACTTCGACCCCCTCGACGGCGGGCGCTGGATCCGGCTGTCCTGCGCGGGCGCGACCACCGACGTCGCCGAGGCGCTGCGCCGGCTCGAGTCGTGGGCCGCGGCCCGCGCTTGATTGTTCCACCGGTGAATCTCCGCCTTGCTCCGCTGCGGCGTTGATCCACCGGGCAAGCTTTGGGGAGCCGACATGGAGGACGAGCCGCGCATCGCCGCGTGGAACCGGCGCGTCGACTGGCCGCTGACCGCCCTCGCGGTGCTCTTCCTCATCGGCTACGCCTGGCAGGTGCTGGACACCTCGCTCAGCCCGGCCGCCCGCACCGCGCTCGACGTCGCGCTGACCGGGATCTGGGTGCTGTTCGGGCTCGACTACCTGGTCCGCATCGCCCTGGCCCGCCGCAAGATGCGGTTCGTCGCCACCCACGTCATCGACCTGGTCGTCCTGCTGCTGCCCATGCTCCGCCAGCTCCGCGCGCTGCGCGTGGTCACCGCGATCAGCGTGCTCAACCGGCAGCTCCGCCCGGACTTCCGCGGCCGCGTGGTGGTCTACGTCGTGAGCACGGTCGCGCTGGTCGGGTTCATCGCCTCGCTCGCCGTGCTCGACGCCGAGCGCGACGTCCCCGACGCCTCGATCACCACGTTCGGGGACGCGGTCTGGTGGACGCTCACCACGATCTCCACCGTCGGTTACGGCGACCGGTTCCCGGTGACGTTCGAGGGCCGTGTCGTCGCCGCGACGCTGATGGTGGCCGGGATCGCGCTGCTCGGCGTGGTGACCGCGTCGATCGCGAGCTGGTTCGTGGAGAACCTGCGCCGCGCGTCCGAGCAGGTCGGGGAGGAGGTCGAAGAGGCAGAGGAGCGGACCTCGGCCCAGATCGCCCGGGTGCTCGCCGAGCTTCGCGCGATCAGTGCCCGGCTGGACGCGCTGGAGCGGGAGCGGCGGGCATCCTGACGTCGGGCTGAAGGGCGGGCTCGACGGGGCCGATCCGCTCCAGGGCGTGGGTGATGTCGGCGTCGGTGAGGTCGGCATGGGTCACCAGGCGGATCCGTCCCGCCATCCTCGAGACGCGCACGCCCGCATCGGCCATGCGGGCGACGGTGCCGTCAAGGTCGGCGACCGCGACGAGCACGATGTTCGTCTCCGGCGTCTGCACCTGCCAGCCCCGTTCGCGCAGGCCGTCGGCGAGCCGCAGCGCCCGCTCGTGGTCCTCGGCGAGCCGGTCGATCCGATCGAGCGCCACGAGCGCCGCGGCCGCGACGACCCCGCCCTGCCGCACGCCGCCGCCGAGCATCTTGCGCAGCCGGCGCGCGTCCGCGACGAACGCAGCGGTCCCCGCGACCGCCGAGCCGACCGGCGCGCCGAGGCCCTTGCTGAAGCACACCTGCACGGTGTCGACGCCGACGGCCAGCGCTGCCGGGGGCACCCCGAGCGCAACCGCCGCATGCCACAGCCGGGCGCCATCGAGGTGCACCGCCAACGCCGCCCGGCGGGCGGCAGAGACGACGGCGGCGTGCTGGTCCGGGGCCGTGACCGCGCCACCGCCCGCGTTGTGGGTGTTCTCCAGGCAGAGCAGCGTGGTGCGCAGGGTGTAGTACGGGCCCTCGGTGCCCGCGGCCCGGCGGACCGCGTCGGAGGAGACCCGGCCCGGCCCGGCGTCGTGCGGCAGCGGCCGGGGCATCCCGCCGGCGAGCCACGCCGCCGTGCCGAGCTCGTTGTCCAGCACGTGGGCCCCGGCGGGGGCGAGGAACGCGTCGCCGCGGCGTAGGTGAGACATCAGCGCGATGACGTTGCCCATCGACCCGCTCGGGGTCCAGAGCGCGTCCTCGGTGCCGAGCAGACCGGCCACCCGCTCCTCGAGCTCGCGCATCGTCGGGTCGCGGTCGAGGACGTCGTCGCCCACCTCCGCGGCGGCCATGGCGGCTCGCATCTGCTTCGTCGGCCGGGTGACGGTGTCGGAGCGCAGATCGATGGGACCGCCTGGAACGAGGCCGTTGCCCTGCCGACGGCCGCGGGGGTTGACTCGCACGCTCGCCGATTGAACCAGCCGAAACACGCTGAAGGGCCTCTGGGTCACGGATCGGTCACGGGGTTGCGCCGACCGGGTGAACGCGAGAGGTTTCTGCAACCGGGCGGCGCGTCGATCGCGTCTAACGAATGACGGGTCCGGATGAAAGGGACCGCCGCGTGGACGAGGCCGCTGAACACGAGTTCGCGGAGTACTTCCGCGCGCGCCGCGACGCCGTGCGCCGCACGGCCTTCCTATTGTGCGGCGACTGGCACCGCGCCGACGACCACGCCCAGTCCGCGTTCGTCGCGCTGCACCGGCACTGGCGGCGCATCCACGACAGGAACGCGCTCGACGCCTGGATGCGGCGCACGCTGGTCCGGGCCGTCGTCGACGAGTCGCGCCGGCCGTGGCGGCGGGAACGGGCCGGCGAGCCGCCGGAACCGGCGTCGGCGCCCGACGCGACCGACGCCGTCGCGACCCGGCACGCGCTCGTCGACGCGTTGCGGGCGGTGCCGCCCCGCCAGCGTGCCGTGCTCGTGCTGCGGTTCCTGGAGGGCCTCGACGTCGCCGGGGCGGCGGCGGTGCTGGGCTGCTCGACCGGCACCGTGAAGAGCCAGACCGCGCACGGGCTCGCGGCGCTGCGCGCGGTGCTCGGCGACGCGCTCGACGACCTGCGCCCGGCCGGCTGAAAGGGGTGGGCTGACCGATGCCGATGGACGAGAAGCGGCTGACGGAGGCGTTCCGGGCCGCGGTGCCCGACGAAAGCGTGCCGCCGGCGTCGTTCGACCACGCCGACGTCGTGCGGACCTCCCGGCGGGTGACCGCGCGTCGACGCGCCGCGCTCGCGGGCGGCGGGCTGGCCGTCCTCGCGGTGGTCGGGATCGGCGTCGCGGTCCTGCCGGGCTCCGCGGGCGGTGGCGGATCGTCGGTGGCGGCCCCGGCCGCCGCCCCGCAGGCGCCGCCGGCCGCCGCGCCGCAGTCCGCCGACGGGGCGCCGGGCGTGGCCGCGGAGGACGCGCGCGAGGCCGCGGCCGCGCCCGCACCACCCCTCGGGCCGGGAACCGGCGAGTGCGCCGACCGGCAGGACCCCGCCCTGCGGGCGATTGTCGAGCAGGCGCTGCCGGAGGTGGCGGGGGCTCCCGAAGCCGCCGTCACCCTGGAGTGCCGGCCCGGCGGTGAGCGCGGGCTCGCCCTCCACGTCGTCGACGCCGGGGTGGCCGGCCTGCTCACCGTCGACTACCTGCCACCGGGCACCGCGCCCGGTTCGCCGGACCCCGACACCGAGCGCACGACGGCGCCGACCGCGTCCGGCGGCACGGTCACGGTGACCGCGCGGTCCGACGAGCCCGGAGCGCTCCCGCCGTACGGGCAGCGCGTCGAGGAGCTCGCGGGGTTCCTCGCCCCCCGTCTGTGAGGCGCGGGAACATTGAGCCCGTGGGCACGGAGAAGGGCGAGCGGCGCCGGCAGGCGTTGACCGCCGCGGCCGGTGAGCTGCTGCATTCCGGTGGCTTCGACGCGGTGCGCCACCGCGCCGTCGCGGAGAAGGCCGGGCTGCCGCTCGCGTCCACGACCTATTACTTCGCCTCGCTGGACGACCTCGTCGTCGCGGCCGTCGAGCACACCAGCCGCCAGGAGCTCGCCGAGGGGCGCGCCCAGCTGGCCGCGGTGCCCGGCGCGCTGGACCGCGAGCAGCTGGTCGAGCTGCTGCTCGACCAGCTGCTCGGGCCCGAGTCGCGCGTCGGTGGCCTCGACGCGGTGCTGCTGCGCTTCGAGCGGCTGGTCGGCGCCGGCCGTCGGCCCTACCTCGCCCCGCTCATGCGCGCGCTGCGGGTGGAGCTCGACGCGCTGCTCACCGACGTCCTCGCGCGCGCCGGCCACCCGGTCGACCCCGCCGAGCTGCGGCGGCTCATCGCGCTCGTCGACGGCACGGTGATCAGCGCGCTCATCGAGGCCGACCCCGACCCGCGGGCCGCGGCCCGCGAGGTGCTGCAGACGGCGTTGTAGCGCCGCCGGCCCGTAGGCTGACGTGACGTGATCCCCAACGTCCTGGCCGCCCGCTACGCCAGCCCCGAGCTGGTCCGGCTGTGGTCCCCCGAGCACAAGGTCGTGCTGGAGCGGCGGCTGTGGATCGCCGTCCTGCGGGCGCAGCGCGACCTCGGTGTGCCGGTTGCGCCTGAGGCGCTCGCCGACTACGAGCGCGTGGTGGAGGACGTCGACCTGGCCTCGATCACCGCCCGGGAACGGGTCACCCGCCACGACGTCAAGGCGCGCATCGAGGAGTTCAACGCGCTCGCCGGGCACGAGCACGTGCACAAGGGCCTCACCAGCCGCGACGTCACCGAGAACGTCGAGCAGCTGCAGGTCCGGCTCTCGCTCGAGCACGTGCGCGACCGCACGGTCGCGCTGCTCGCCCGGCTGGCGCGCCGCGCCGTCGAGCACAGCGACCTCGTGCTCGCCGGGCGATCGCACAACGTCGCCGCGCAGGCCACCACGCTCGGGAAGCGCTTCGCGACCGCGGCCGACGAGCTGCTGGTCGCCTACGCGCGGCTGGAGGAGCTGCGGGCCCGCTATCCGCTGCGCGGGATCAAGGGGCCGGTCGGGACGGCGCAGGACATGCTCGACCTCCTCGGCGGCGACCCGGCCCGGCTCGCGGACCTCGAGCGCCGCGTCGCCGGGCACCTCGGGTTCGCCGCCACCATGACCAGCGTCGGGCAGGTGTACCCGCGCTCGCTGGACTTCGACGTCGTCTCCGCGCTGGTCCAGCTCGCCGCGGCGCCGGCGTCGCTCGCGACGACGATCCGGCTGATGGCGGGCGCCGAGCTCGTGACGGAAGGCTTCCGCTCCGGCCAGGTCGGCTCGTCGGCGATGCCGCACAAGATGAACGCGCGGTCGGCCGAGCGCATCACCGGCCTGCTGGTGGTCCTGCGCGGTTACGCGGGGATGGCCGGCGAGCTGGCCGGCGCCCAGTGGAACGAGGGCGACGTTTCCGACTCGGTCGTGCGCCGGGTCGCGCTGCCCGACGCGTTCTTCGCGCTCGACGGGCTCTACGAGACCGCGCTGACCGTGCTCGACGAGTTCGGCGCTTACACCGCCGTGATCGCCCGCGAGCTCGACCGCTATTTGCCGTTCCTCGCAACGACGGCCGTGCTCATGGCGGCGGTGCGCGCCGGCGTCGGCCGGGAGACCGCCCACGAGGTGATCAAGGAGCACGCGGTCGCTGTCGCGCTCGCGATGCGGGAGAAGGGTCAGGCCGACAACGACCTGCTCGCGCGGTTGGCTGGAGACGAGCGGCTCGGGCTGCCGGCGGGCGCGCTCGACGGCCTGCTCGCCGACCCGCTGGCGTTCACCGGCGCGGCGACCGACCAGGTCGCGGCCGTTGCCGCGCTGGTCCAGGAGATCGTCGACGCGCACCCGGCCGCCGCCGCGTACATCCCCGGGGCGATCCTGTGAGGCTGCTGCACTCGGGGAAGGTCCGCGACGTCTACGCCGACGGGGACGACCTCGTGCTCGTCGCCTCCGACCGGCTCTCGATCTACGACGTGGTGTTGCCGACGCCGGTGCCCGACAAGGGGGTGGTGCTCACCCAGCTGTCGTTGTGGTGGTTCGAGCGGCTCGCCGACCTCGTGCCGCACCACGTGCTCTCCGCGAGCGACGTCCCGCCCGAGTTCGCCGGCCGCGCGTTGCGGTGCCGGCGCCTGTCGATGCTGCCCGTCGAGTGCATCGCGCGCGGGTACCTCGCCGGCCTGGGCCGGGGGGAGTACGAGCGGACCGGGACGGTGTCGGGGGTCGCGCTGCCGCCGGGGCTCGTCGAGGGGTCCCGGCTCCCGGAGCCGATCTTCACGCCGACGACGAAGGCACCGGTCGGGCAGCACGACGAGTTCCTCACCTACGCCGAGGTGGAGCGGCTCGTCGGGGCTGACCGTGCCGCCCGGCTGCGCGAGCTGACGCTGGCTGTGTATTCGCGCGGCGCCGAGCTCGCAGCCCGCGGCGGGATCCTCGTCGCGGACACCAAGCTGGAGTTCGGGCTCGACCCCGCCGGCGATATCGTGCTGGCCGACGAGGTCCTCACGTCCGACTCGTCGCGGTTCTGGCCGGCGGACGCGTGGGAGCCGGGGCGGCCGCAGTTCTCGTTCGACAAGCAATACGTGCGGGACTGGTCCGCGACCCTCGACTGGGACCGCAGGCCGCCGGGGCCCGAGGTGCCGGCCGAGGTCGTCGCCGCGACCCGCGCCCGCTACGTCGAGGTCTACGAGCGGATCACCGGGCGGCGGTGGCGCTGACGTGCGGCTGACCCGCACTTCGCGCGCCGTCCCCCACTTCGCGCTATCCGCCCACGCCGCGGAGTAGGTGCACGGCGCGCGAAGTGCTACAGGGTGGTCGGGACCTCCCGGTCGAGCACCCGCACGGCGGTGGCGTCGGGGGCGAGCTTCTCGAACAGCCCGTAGAACAGGCCCGGCTTCGCCAGCAGCGCCTCGTGGATAGGCACGGCGGTGCGGGGCGCGACGGCCCGCAGGTAGTCGACGGCGTCGGCGAGCTTGAGCCAGGGCGCGGCGGTCGGCAGGAACAGCACCTCCACCGGGCCCGGGGCCTGGGCGAACGCGTCGCCGGGATGCAGGTGGGTGCCGTCGACGAGGTAGGCGTTGTTGGGGATCACCGGGATCTCGGGGTGAATGACGGCGTGCTCGCCGCCGAGGACCTCGACCCGGGCCCCGGCCAGATGCAACGTCGCGCCGGGCCCGACCACCTCGTGATCGATCCCTGACAGCTGCACCGCGCTGCCCGCGTCGACGATCAGCCGGGCGTCCGGGTTGGCGCGCAGGAGCGGGGTCAGCCGGTCTGGGGCGAGGTGGTCGGGGTGCTGGTGGGTGACGAGGACGGCGTCGAGCCCGGTCAGGTCGTCGAAGCCGGCCGAGAAGCCGCCGGGGTCGACGAGCAGCCTGGCCGCGCCGGTGTCGAGCAGCAGGCACGAGTGGCCGTAGTGGGTGATTTGCACGCGCCCACTCTGCCCCCGACCGGTGGGAGTTGCAGCAGTGTGGCACTGCTGACGTTGGGTTGCAGCAGTGCCACACTGCTGCAACCCACATCGCCCCCTCCACCGCCGCCCCGGCCGGCCTCGACGACGCCCCCGTACGCTTAACCAGTGCCGAGAGTGGTCGTCGACGTCATGCCCAAGCCGGAGATCCTGGACCCGCAGGGCCAGGCCGTCGCCGGCGCCCTCGCCCGGCTGGGCGTCAATGGGGTCGAGTCGGTCCGCCAGGGCAAGCACTTCGAGCTCGAGGTCGACGAGACGGTCGACGAGGAGACCCTGGAGCGCATCGCCGCGACCCTGCTCGCCAACCCGGTGATCGAGGACTGGACGGTCAGGCAGCAGGCATGAGTCGCATCGGCGTGATCACCTTCCCGGGCAGCCTCGACGACGTCGACGCGCAGCGGGCCGTCCGTTACGCCGGCGCCGAGCCCGTCGCGCTCTGGCACGCCGATCCCGACCTCCACGGGGTGGACGCCGTGGTCGTGCCCGGCGGCTTCTCCTACGGCGACTACCTGCGCGCCGGCGCCATCGCCAGCCTCGCGCCGATCATGACCGAGGTCCTCGGCGCGGTCGCGCGCGGGCTGCCCGTGTTGGGCATCTGCAACGGGTTCCAGATCCTCTGCGAGGCCCGTCTGCTCCCCGGGGCGCTCGCCCGGAACACCGGCCTGCATTTCGTCTGCCGCGACCAGCGGCTGCGCGTGGAGTCCACCGCCACGGCGTGGACCTCGGCCTACACCCCCGGCCAGGAGATCCTCGTGCCGCTCAAGTCCGGTGAGGGCCGCTACGTCGCCGACGCGGCCACCGTCGACCGGCTCGAGGCGGAGGGCCGGGTCGTCTTCCGCTACCTTGGCGGCAACCCGAACGGGGCAGTCGGCGACATCGCCGGGATCAGTTCGGCGGATGGGCGGGTCGTCGGCCTGATGCCCCACCCCGAGCACGCGATCGACCCGCTCTACGGCCCGTCCGCCGACGGCCTGGGCGTGTTCGCCTCGATGGTGCAGGCGGTGGCCGCCGCGTGACGGGTAGAGGGTCCGCCGCGCTGCGGGGCCCGCGCAGGCACCCGTAGGCTCACCGCTCTGTCGACCCCGCGAGGAGGACCGGGCTCAGTGGCCCCACTGGCGACGTCACCGGCCGGCTTGGCCGGGGCTTCGGCCACGGCCCCGCCGCGTCGCGTCCTCCTGGTGGAGGACGACCCCGGGGACGCGTTCCTGGTGCGGGAGCTGCTGGCGGAGGTCGACCCGACGCTCTCGCTCGTCGTCGCGGAGTCGGTACTGGACGTGCTCGAGCGGGGTCTGCTGCGCGAGTGCGACTGCGTGCTGCTCGACCTCAACGTGCCCGGTAGCAACGGCCTGGACGGCTTGCGCTCGATCCTGCTCGCCGACAGCACCGCCGCCGTCTGCGTGCTGACCGGCCTCGACGACGAGCACCTCGGCACGGCGGCGGTCGCCGGCGGCGCGCAGGACTACCTGGTCAAGGGCAAGGCCGATGGCCAGGTCCTCATCCGCGCCATCCGCTACGCCGTCGAGCGTCGCCGCGCCGAGGCGAGCCTTTTGCGGCTGCGGGAGGAGCAGCTGGCCGCCGCGGAGTCGGCCCGGCTCGAGCGCGGCCTGCTGCCGTCGCCGCTGGTCGCGGGCAGCGCGGTGCGGGCCCGGTCGTTCTACCGCTCCGGCCGCACCCGCTCGGTGCTCGGTGGGGACTTCTTCGACGCGGTGCTCGGCCCCTCGGGCACCGTGCACGCGATCGTCGGCGACGTCGCCGGCCACGGCCCCGACGAGGCGGCGCTCGGCGCGCTGCTGCGCGTGTCCTGGCGCGCGCTGGTGCTCGCCGGCGTCGACGAGCCGCAGGTGCTGCCCAAGCTGCAGCAGGTGCTGGTCAGCGAGCGGCACGACCGTCGGCTGTTCACGACGGTCTGCACGGTCGCCATCACCCCGCAGCCGGAGGGCGGGCATGACGCGCTCGTCCGGCTCGCCGGGCACCCGCCGCCGGTGTCGCTGCGGCCCGAGCCCACCCCGGTCTCGCCCTGCGTCGGGCTGCCGCTGGGGATCGAGCTCTACGCCGAGTGGAAGCCGGTGCGGTTCCGGCTGGACCCGGGCTGGGCCCTGCTGCTGCACACCGACGGGCTCATCGAGGGCCGGGGCCGCGTTCCCGACGAGCTGCTGTGGGAGGAGGGCTTGCTCGAGGTGCTTCGCGAGGAGCACGGGACCGACCTCGACGTGCTGCCCGCCCGCCTCGTCGAGCGCGCCGAGCGGATCAACGGCGGGCCGCTGGTCGACGACGTCGCGATCCTTCTGCTCACCGCGGACGCCGCACCGTCCGACGCGCCCCCGGCAGAGGGGGTGCGGTGACGGTCACGACCGCTCCGCCGGCGGACCGGCGCGCGCAGCGGCCGCGCTCGCGGCCGCTGCGCGGCAAGAACCCCGCGGCCGGGGAACGGATGCGGCGGTGGCCGTTACAACGCGTGTTCGTCCTCGGCGCCGGCGTCGCCGCGGTGCTCGCGCTGGCGATGGCCACGCTCGGCGTCGTCTCGCTGTACCGGCTCGCCGAGGCGCGTTCCGCCCTTCTCGACGAGGTCACGCCCGCCCGGCAGGCGGCGCAGGACCTGTCCGTCGCGCTGCTCAACCAGGAGACCGGCGTGCGCGGCTACGATCTCAGCGGACGCCAGGAGTTCCTCGACCCCTACCGCGCCGGGCTGGCCGCCGAGCAGGAGGCCGCGGCGACGCTGCGCCGGCTGGCCTCCGAGTCTGGGCTTCCCGGCGTGGCCGCCGACCTGGACGCCGTCGAGCGCGCGGCCGCCGCATGGCGCACCGGGTACGCCGAGCTCACCATCGCCGCCGCCGCCCGCAACCCGGGCGTCGCGTCGGGCGACCCCGTGGTCGGTCGGGCGCTGTTCGACGACGTGCGGGCCGCGGAGGCGGCGCTGTCCGCGGACCTGGCCACCGCGCAGGACGCCGCCCGCGCCCGGGTGAACGACACCGCGGAGTCCGTCGTCACCATCGGAATCGTGATC
>Ga0247826_10000169_pt1 | contig 10921 bp, 6 predicted proteins | sample 12C_Control_Day1_FD_200152 | JGI IMG/M metagenome (GOLD analysis project Ga0247826, IMG submission 200152) | Soil microbial communities from agricultural site in Penn Yan, New York, United States - 12C_Control_Day1 | ecosystem: Environmental > Terrestrial > Soil > Agricultural land | place: USA... | reverse complement strand
CACCCCGGATGCCCGCCCGCCGAGACCTCCGCGGCACGGCGCCGCGGCGGCCCGATCGCGGGAGGCGGTCGCGGACACCGGTGCCGAGGTGACGGCCGGGCCGGCTCTGCCCGGCCCCGGCGAGGAGGAGCTGCGCGCGGCGCTGCTCGAGGCCGCAGAGTGGGTCTCCGCGTACCTGCGTTCGGTGGGCGAGCGGCCCGTGCTGGCGCAGGTCGCGCCCGGCGACCTGCTGGCCGTCCTGCCCGAACACCCGCCCGCGGAGGGCGAGCCCCTGGACGCGATCATGGCCGACGTCGACCGGCTGATCCTGCCGGGCATCACCCACTGGAACCACCCGTCCTTCTTCGCCTATTTCGGGATCACCGGCAGCGGCCCGGGGATCGTCGGGGAGCTGATCTGCGCGGCGCTCAACGTCAACGCGATGCTGTGGCGCACATCGCCCGCGGCGACCGAGCTGGAGGAGCGCACGCTGGCCTGGGTGGGCGAGCTGATCGGCCTTCCGGACTCGTGGTTCGGCCAGATCACGGACTCGGCGTCGAGCTCGACGTTCTGGGCGCTGGCGGCCGCCCGCGAGGCGGCGGGCCTGGACATCCGCAGCCGCGGGATGGCCGGTCGTGACGATCTGCCGCCGCTGCGGGTGTACACCTCCGCCGAGGCGCACTCGTCCGTCGAGAAGGCCTGCATCGCGCTCGGGCTGGGGCAGCAGGGCCTGCACAAGGTGGAGGTGGACGGCGAGTTCCGGATGCGCCCCGATGCGCTGGCGGCCGCCGTCGAGGCGGATGTCGCGGCGGGCGTGCGGCCGATCGCCGTGGTGCCGACGGTGGGAACGACGTCGACCACCAGCGTCGATCCGGTGGGCGAGGTCGCCGAGATCGCCGCGCGCCACGGCATGTGGGTGCACGTCGACGCTGCGTACGGCGGCGCCGCGGGACTGCTGACCACGCACCGGCACCTGCTCGACGGATGCGAGCGCGCGGACTCGCTGGTCTTCAATCCGCACAAGTGGCTGCTGACGCCGGTCGACTGCAGCCTGCTCTACACATCGCGGCCCGACGTGCTGCGGCAGGCGTTCTCGGTCGTGCCCTTCTACCTGACCAGTGCCGACGGCGACGTCACGAACCTGATGGACTACGGGCTGGCGCTGGGCCGGCGGTTCCGCGCGCTCAAGCTCTGGTTCGTGCTGCGGGCGTACGGGGCCGATGGGCTGGCCGAGATCATCGCCGGCCACATCGCGATGGCCCGCGAGCTGGCGGGTTGGATCGAGGCCGCCGAGGGGTGGGAGCTGCTGGCGCCGGTGCCGCTGTCGACCGTCTGCTTCCGCCGCCGGCCGCCCGGCGTCGACGACGAGGCCGAGCTCGACCGGATCAACACCGACCTCGTCGAGCGGGTCAACGCGACCGGGACGGCGTTCGTCTCGCACACGCAGGTCGGCGGCCGCTACGCGGCGCGAATGGCGATCGGCAACGTCGCCTCTCGGCCCGAGCACGTGCGCCGCGCCTGGGAAGCGCTGAACGGCTAGCTGGGCAGGCCGTCAGGCCCGAGCACGACGGCGACACCGGTCGTCGCCGTCGACGGCACGCCGGTCGCCGAGGCGAGCGGCACCGGAGTTGGCAGCCCCAGCTTCTTGGCGACCACCTGCGCCTCGGCCTTGTGGCCGGGCGCGTAGACCACCGTCGTCGCGGTGGTCTCGGTGCCGGCGTCGCCGGTGACCCCGGTGTGCCAGCCCGCACCGCTCATGGTGGTCGAGGCGGCGGCGGCCGCGCCGCTGATGCCCGATCCGTTCAGCACGTCCACCGTGATGGTGTTCCAGGCGGGCGCCTTCGGCTTGTTCTTGCTGCCGCCGTTGGTGTTGTTCGGGGTGCCGGAGCTGTTGGGCGACGTCGAGCTCTTCGACGGCTTGGTCGTCGGGGTCGCCGACGAGGTGCCGCTGCCAGGTCCGGCGACCGAGAACGCCCAGATCAGGCCGAGCAGCGCCACGGCGAAGCCGCCCACGGCGAGGATCCGCGTGTTCACGCCGCGGGGCATCTTGGTCGGGATCCCCTGCGACTCGAGCCGCCTGGCGAACCAGTCCTCGAGATGGGTGTCATCGTCGGCTTGCTCGGGCGCAACCTCGCGGTCGCGCTCACGTCTGGTCTCGACACGTGCCATTACCAGGGGAAACGATACCCGAGATATCGAGGGGTCTGACGGATACGATGCCGCGGATGGCGCTCGAGGCAATCGACCGGTGGGTGGCCGAAGGCCGCGCAGACGCCATTGCTGGAGCCGTTCTCGACCGCCATGGCACGGTCGTCGAGCGCCGGTTTGCGGGCGCCGCCGGCGAGCGTTCGCTGTTCGCCCTGGCGTCGCTGACCAAGCCCGTGGTGGCGCTCGCAGCGCTGGTCGCCGTCGAGGAGGCGGTGCTCGAGCTCGATGCTCCCGCGTATGCGCTGCTGCCCGCGCTGGACGACGCCGACCGCCGGTCGATCACGCTCCGCCACCTGCTGTCACATGCCTCCGGCCTGCCCGAATCGGTGCGCGGGACGCCGCCGCTCGAGATCGAGCTCAAGTACCCGCCCGGCACGCGCCGGGCGTACTCGAACGAGGGCTACCACCTGATCGGGCTGCTGCTCGAGGCGGCGACCGAGATGCCGTTCCAGCGCTACATCACCGATGCCGTGATCCGGCCGCTGGGCATGGACGCATTCCTGCCGCTGCCGGAGGCCGAGCAGCGGCGGGCGCTCGAGGTGCGCGACCCCGGCCTGTCGTCGCCCGGGGTGCCGCTGTTCAACGCGCCGCAGTGGCGTCGCAGAGGCAACGCCGCGGGCGGGATGTTCGCGTCCCTGGACGCGTATGCGCGCATCGTCGCGCTGCTGCTGGGAGGCGGCGCGCCGCTGCTGCACCGCGACACCTGGTCGGAGCTGGCGTCGGTGCAGTTCCCTGGCATCCCGGGCGGCCTCGAGTCGTTCCCCAAGCTGCACTGCCCCGACTGGGGAACCGGCGTGAACATCCGCGGCACCGGCGGGCCGCACTGGGCGGGCGACGCCGTGTCGGAGTCGACGCTCTCGCACTTCGGGGCCAGCGGGACGCTGATGTGGGCCGACCTGGAGCGGGGGCTGGGCCTCGTCTGCCTGGCCAACCGCGGCACCTACTCCGGCTGGATGCTCGCCGAGGGTGGATGGACCGAGCTCTCCGGGGAGGTGATCGCCGAGCATGGCGCACCGGGATGACTGGATTCACTGCCCGCGCTGCGGCGCGCCGCTCGTCCACGGCGCCGAGCTGCACTGCCCGGCGTGCGGCCTGGTCATCTACGACAACCCTGCGCCGACGGCCAGCGCACTGGTGCTCCGCGACGGCCGGGTGATGCTGACGCGCCGCGCGCGGCCGCCGCAGGAGGGAATGTGGGACCTGCCGGGCGGGTTCGTCGAGCCGCTCGAGCTGCCCGAGGACGCCGTCGTCCGCGAGCTGCGCGAGGAGACCGGGCTCGACATCCGCATCGAGCGGCTGCTGGGCTTCTTCCTCGACACCTACGGCGACGGCGGCGTGCCGACGCTGAACGTGTACTTCACAGCCTCGGTCGAAGGCGGCGCCGAGGCCCCGGCCGACGACGTCAGCGAGATCGGCTGGTTCCCGCTGGACGGCGTGCCGATGGCCGAGATTGCCTTTCCCAACGGGCGTCAGGCGATCGAGCAGCTGCAATCGTCACAGAAGTCGTAAAGCACGGGCCACCTGCGGCCGATTACTGAAGCATCGGAAACCCTTGTAGCTCAGGGTACGAGCTCGAGGGCAAAGGCTTCATTTCCGGGGAGACCCCGCCCGGAGGAGATCATCGAGATGGACGAGCTGCAGGAAAAGCATGTCGAGATCGACGAGCGCTGGCTCGCCGAATGGTTCGAGTTCGGATTCGCCGAGCTCGGCTCCTACCTCGCCAAGTACGCCGCGTTCGACGACTACTGCCACCGTCACGAGTTGGACTAGCCCCGCCGGGCGCCGCGTAGAATCCAGCGGCGTGCCCGGATTCAGCCCCGTCGACAAGCAGCCTGACCACGTCGCGCTCGAGCATCGCACGCTCGAGCGGTGGAAGGCCGAGCGCAGCTTCGAGCGCCTGAGGGATGCCAACTGCGGCGCCGAGCAGCGGTACTCGTTCTTCGACGGCCCGATCACGGCGAACAACCCGATGGGCGTGCATCACGCCTGGGGACGCACGCTGAAGGACGTCTGGCAGCGCTACCACGCGATGCTGGGCGAGGATCAGCGCTACCAGAACGGCTTCGACTGCCAGGGCCTGTGGGTCGAGGTCGAGGTCGAGAAGGCGCTGGGGCTCAACTCCAAGCGGGAGATCGAGGAGTACGGCCTCGACCGCTTCGCCCGAGCCTGCCGCGACCGGGTCGCCAAGTACGCGCAGGTGCAGACCGACCAGTCGATCCGCCTCGGTCAGTGGATGGACTGGGAGCGCAGCTACTTCACGATGACCGACACGAACATCTCGTACATCTGGGGCTTCCTGAAGACGTGCCAGGAACGCGACTGGCTGTACAAGGGCCACCGGTCGATGCCCTGGTGCCCGCGCTGCGGCACGTCGCTGTCGCAGCACGAGCTGATCGATTCCTACAAGGAGATCACCCACCCCTCGCTGTTCGTGCGGTTCCCGCTGGTCGGGCGCGAACACGAGGAGCTGGTCGTGTGGACGACGACCCCCTGGACGCTGCCTGCGAACGTCGCGGCGGCGGTGCTGCCCGACGCGGACTACGCGCGGGTGCAGACCGGGGCTGGGATCGCCTACGTGGCGCAGAGCCGGCTCGACCACGTGCCGCTGAAGGGCAAGGTGGTGGGGACGGTCAAGGGCTCCGAGCTGGTCGGGCTGACGTATACCGGGCCGTTCGACGACCTGGCCGCGCAGGAGGGAGTCGAGCACCGGATCGTCGCCTGGGACGAGGTCTCGATGGAGGAGGGCACGGGTATCGTCCATATCGCGCCGGGCTGCGGTGCGGAGGACTTCGAGCTGGGCCGCCGCGAGGGGCTGGCGACGATCGTGCCGGTCGACGAGTCGGGCGCGTTCTACGACGGGTTCGGCTGGCTGCACGGCCGTCACACCGCGGACGCGGCGCAGCAGATCGTCGAGGATCTCGGCCAGCGTGGCCGGCTGGTCGATGCCGGCGAGCTCACCCACCGCTACCCCGTCTGCTGGCGCTGCGGCACGGAGCTGATCTACCGGCTGGTCGACGAGTGGTTCATCCGCTGCGACCAGCTGCGCCAGCCGATGATGGACGCCGCCCGGCGGGTGGAGTGGACGCCGGCGCAGTACGGCAAGCGGATGGAGGACTGGCTGCGCAACATGGGCGACTGGTGCATCAGCCGCAAGCGCTACTGGGGCCTGCCGCTGCCGTTCTACTTCTGCCCGGACGGCCACATGACCGTGGTCGGCTCGCGCGAGGAGCTGGCCGAGCGTGCGCTGCGTGGCCTCGATGCGGTCGAGGAGCTACACCGCCCGTGGATCGACGAGGTGGTGATCGGCTGCCCCGAGTGCGGCGCCGAGGCCCAGCGGCTGCCCGACGTCGGCGACTGCTGGCTGGACGCCGGGATCATCCCGTTCTCGACGCTGGGCTGGCAGAACGACACCTTCGTCGAGCGCGGCTACGCCGCCGGCGCCGGCGAGGGCCTGACGATCGCCGACCTGCCGACGCACGAGGACTGGGAGCGCTGGTTCCCGGCCGACTGGGTCACCGAGATGCGCGAGCAGATCCGCCTGTGGTTCTACTCGATGCTGTTCATGAGCGTCGCCCTGACGGGCGACACGCCGTACCGGCGGGTGTTGTCTCACGAGAAGGTGAACGACGAGACCGGCCGCCCGATGCACAAGTCGTGGGGCAACGCGATCTGGTTCGACGACGCTGTGGAGTCGATGGGCGCCGACGTCATGCGCTGGATGTACGCGAACCAGACGCCGGGTCAGAACCTGAGCTTCGGCTACGGGCCGGCCGATCAGGTGAAGCGGCGGCTGCTCACGCTGTGGAACAGCTATGCGTTCTTCGTCACCTACGCGCGGATCGACGACTACCGGCCGTCGTACGGGATGCTCGCGTCCGGCCCCGAGGGCGACGCGCTGCAGCCGCTCGACCGCTGGCTTCTGGCGCGGACGCAGCAGATGGTCGAGGAGTGCCGCGCCGCGCTCGACGCGTACGACTCGCCGCGGCTGGTGCGCGCCGTCGAGGCGCACATCGACGATCTCTCGACGTGGTACGTCAGGCTCTCCCGCGGGCGCTTCTGGAAGAGCGCGGACGACGCCGGCAAGCGGGCGGCGTACGACACGCTGTGGTACGCGCTGGTGCAGCTGAGCCGCGCCGTGGCGCCGGTGATGCCGTTCCTGGCCGACGAGCTGTGGCAGAACCTGGTGCGCGGCGTGTGCGAGGACGCGCCGGACTGCGTGCACCACTCGGGCTACCCGTCCGTGCACCCGACGCTGGCGGATGACGCGCTGGTCGCCGAGATGGACAACGTGCGCATCGTCGTCGAGCTGGGCCGCCGCGCCCGGGATGCGGCGTCGGTCAACCTGCGCCAGCCGCTCGGGTCGCTGGCCGTCGCGACCGACGATCCGGAGCGGCGCGCGAGGATCGAGCGCCACGCCGGGCTGATCGCGGCCGAGCTGGCGGTCAAGGAAGTGCGCGCGGCGACGTCGGCGGAGGAGTTCGCCGAGGCGTCCGTAATGCCGCTGCTCAAGGTGCTCGGCCCGAAGTACGGCCGTGACCTGGGGATGATCCAGGGCCTGCTGCGCGAGGGCGAGTTCCACATCGACGGCGATCGCGTCGAGGTCGGCGACTGGGTGCTCGAGCCCGGCGAGTACGAGCTGCGGACGAAGGCCCGGGAGGGCTTCTCGGTGCTCGACGACCACGGGTACGTGGTGGCGCTCGACACCGAGATCACGCCTGAGCTGGCGCTCGAGGGGGCCGCCCGCGACGTCATCCGCCGCATCAACATGATGCGCAAGGACGCCGGCCTCGAGGTCACCGACCGCATCCGGCTGACCTATCCCCGCGACGACGGCCTGGCCGAGGCCTTCGCGGCGCACGGCGACTGGATCGCCAGCGAGACGCTCGCGGTGGCCGTCGAGCCCGGCGCCGAGCTCGCCATCGCGCGCGCCTGACGGCCGCCGGTGTAACAACGGGGTCAGACCCCGTTTTTTCAGCCTGCGCCGAGTGACCACCGCTTTGTTCGGCTCGCGAGTATGCAACAACGGGGTCTGACCCCTTTGTTGCGTGGGCTGCCAAATGACCGCCGCTCGATTGGCCAAATGGCATCGCGTCGCGGGGGCCTTCATTCACGCTGCGCTGAGTGACCATCGGTTTATTCGGCTCGCGAGCGCGTGGTGTAACAAAGGGGTCTGACCCCGTTGTTACAGTGCGGCGATGCGATTGCTGGTCCTCGGGGGGACGGTGTTCCTCGGCAAGCATGTGGTCGAGTCTGCGCTCGGACGGGGGCACGAGGTCACGCTGTTCAACCGCGGGCAGACGCATACGGATCGCTTCCCGGCGATCGAGAAGCTGGTCGGCGACCGCGACGGCGGGCTCGACGTGCTGGTCGGACGGGAGTTCGACGCGGTGGTCGACACCAGCGGCTACCTGCCGCGCATCGTCTCGGCATCGGCGGAGCTGCTCAAGGACTCGGTGAACCGCTACCTGTTCGTCTCCAGCGTCTCGGTGTACGACGGCGCGCGCCTAACCGCCGTCAACGAGCAGACCCCGGTGGCGACGATCGACGACCCGACGGTCGAGGAGATCGACGGCGACACGTACGGCCCGCTCAAGGCGCTGTGCGAACAGGCGGTCGAGCGCGCGCTGCCCGGCCGCACCATGGTCGTCCGTCCCGGCCTGATCGTCGGCCCCGACGACCCGACCGACCGCTTCACGTACTGGCCGGTACGGATGGCCAGCGGCGGCGACGTGGTCTGCGCGGAGCCGCGCGACCAGCCCTGCCAGGTGATCGACGTCCGCGACCTGGCCGGCTGGATGGTCACGTTGCTGGAGAACGGGACGACCGGCGTCCTCAACGGCGTCGGCCCTGCGACGCCGGCGACCCTCGGCTCGACCATCGAGACGTGCGCCGACGTGGCGGGCAGCTCGCCGTCGCTGCACTGGATCGACGGCCAGTTCCTGATCGATCAGGGCGTCGAACCGTGGAGCGACCTCCCGATGTGGCTCGGCCCCGACCCCGCCGAGCACTGGCTCGACTGCACCGACCCCGCCCCTGCGATGGCCGCCGGCCTCACCCACCGCCCGCTGGCGGAGACGGTGGCCGACACGCTGGCGTGGCATCGCGCCGCACCGGAGACCGGCCGGTGGGGATTCTCGATGAGCCTCCAGCGCGAGGCTGCGCTGCTCTCGATCTGGCAGGCCCGGGGACGATAATCACGGGCATGGCCTCCGAGACGGCCACGCCTGACCTGCTGACCGCGCTCCTCGAGCACATCCGTGTGCTGCTGGGCGCGGATCACGCGCTGTACTCCGAGTGGGAGCCGGAGCGCGGCGTCGTCACCAACCTGGCCTGGACCGGCACGCTCGACTCGCCGGAGGTGGCGACGGTCGGGCTGTCGCAGCCGATCTCGATCTACGTCGACGACGGCGTCGAGCTGGGCACCGACGCGTTCCCGCCGCTCGAGTCCAAGGTCGGCGACGCCGCCGATCCCGCCTGCGACGAGAAGACGCTCAGCTACCTGCGGCGGATCGGGGTTGCCCGCGAGGCTTACGTACACCTGCCCTGCCGCGAGGGCGGCTACCACGAGCTCGAGGTGTTCTTCCGCGACCGCGACCGGGAGATCGGCGAGGCCGACCTGGCCGTGCTGGTCGATCTCGGCCGGCTCGCCACCGTGGTCATCGACCACAGCCGCACGGCCGATGCGCTGCGCAGCTCCGAGCTGCGTTACCGCACGCTGGCGCAGCAGCTCCCGGCGATCGTGTACGTCACGAACCCGGAGGGGCGCTCGAGCATCCCCAACCCCGACGGCATCCGCCACCTACTCGGCCACCCGCCGGAGGAGTGGGCGGCCGATCCGAAGACGTTCTGGGAGCGGACGATCCACCCCGACGACTTCGCGCGGGTGATGAGCTGGGTCGAGGACCAGTCACCCGATCCGCCGTATTCGATCGAGTACCGGATGCGCCGCGCGGACGGCGAGGTGATCTGGGTGCGCGACACCGCGCTGCCGGTGTTCGACGCCGACGGGGCGCAGCTGCGCTGGCAAGGGCTGATCGTCGACGTCACCAGCATGATCTCGACCCGTGAGGCGCTGGAGCGCTCGGAGGCGCGTTACCGCACGCTCGCCCAGCAGCTGCCGGCGATCGTCTACGACATCGGCGAGGACGACGTGATGACGATGCACAACACGCCCGCCCTGAACGGCCTCGGCTACGCGCCCGAGCAGTGGGCCGCCGGGGCGTACGAGCTGTGGCGCAGCAGCCTCTACGCGGAGGATCGCGACCGGCTGGAAGCTGCCTGGCACCGGTCGCGCGACACGCGCTCGGCGTGGTCGTCCGAGTACCGGTTCATCGGCGGCGACGGGCGCACGCTGTGGGTGCGCGACACCGCCGTGCCGATCGAGCTCGGCCAGGGCCAGGGCACCGTGTGGCTGGGCATCGTCTTCGACATCACCGATCTGATCGAGAACGCCCAGCGGCTGCAGGCGTCCGAGACCCGGTACCGCCTGCTCGCCGAGCAGGTGCCGGCGCTGACGTACTTCCGCACAGTCGACGGCGCGGTGTCGACGCTGGTAAGCCCGGATCAGGGCATCACGTTGACCGGCCACTCCGCCGAGCAGTGGGACGCCGACCCGCACGGGACGTGGCGGGCCGCGCTCCACCCCGACGACCGCGACGAGGTCGTCGCCGGCTACCACGCCGCGATCGCCGAGGGCCGCCCACACGACGTCTCGTACCGGATGATGACGGTGGACGGCCGGGTGATCTGGGCGCGCGACATCGAGACCGAAGTGCGCGGCGACGACGGCCGCCTGCTCGGCTGGCACGGCGTGACCGTCGACGTGACCGAGATCGAGCAGTCCGGCGAGGCGCTGCGCGCCGCCGAGGCCCGCTATCGCAACCTGGTCGAGCAGGTGCCGCTGGTCACCTATCTGGACAGCGCCGATGGCATCGGCATCTACGTCAGCCCTCAGGTCGAGGAGATCCTCGAGGTCGCGGTCGAGGAGTGGGTGGGCAGCTACGCCGCCTGGCTCGACCGCGTTCACCCGGACGATCGCGACGACGTCGACCGCCGCTACCGGGCGATGCTCACCGGCGGGGACAACTTCGACCTCGAGTACCGCGTCGTCCGCCGCGACGGCAGCGTGCGCTGGATGCACGACCAGGGCCGCCGGATGACGGAGCCCGCGGCCGTCGCCGGGCTGATCCAGGGCGTGATCTACGACGTCACCGACCGCCACCGCGCGGAGCAGGCCGCCGAGCGGCGGGCCGGGCAGCAGCGCGTGCTCGCCGAGCTGGGGCTGCGCGCGCTCTCGGGCGTCGACCGCGCCAGCCTGGTGCGCGACGCGACCGAGGCGGCGGCGGAGACCCTCGGCGTGTGGGCGGCGGCCGTGCTCGAGCTGACGGCCGACGGCCGCGACGTCGAGATCGTCGCCGGCACCGGCCCGATGGCGGGCGCCGTCGGCGCTCGCCGCCCGGCCGGCGATGCCACCGCGGCGGGCTACACCCTGATGACCGAGGCGCCGCTGATCAGCGGCGACCTGGAGCAGGAGACCCGGTTCCGCGTGCTGGACGAGGCGCGGCGGGTGGGGATGCGCAGCCTGATCTGCGTCAAGATCGCCGGCACACCGGCGCCCTACGGCGTGCTCGCCGTGTACAGCACCGAGGTGCGCGCGTTCACCGAGGACGAGGTCGACTACCTGCAGGCGACCGCCAACATCCTGGCCACCGCCGTCGAGCGTGACCGCGCCCAG
>Ga0247826_10000168_pt1 | contig 10934 bp, 8 predicted proteins | sample 12C_Control_Day1_FD_200152 | JGI IMG/M metagenome (GOLD analysis project Ga0247826, IMG submission 200152) | Soil microbial communities from agricultural site in Penn Yan, New York, United States - 12C_Control_Day1 | ecosystem: Environmental > Terrestrial > Soil > Agricultural land | place: USA... | reverse complement strand
GAGCGGGGGCGTCGAGGACTCGACCTGGTGCTGGAAGAGCTCCAGGGACACCTCTTCGTCCGAGTCGTTCGCGGCCTCGGCGCGGTCCGACCTCGAGGTGACCCGACGCGTGTCGGGATCGATGAGCACGAACTCCTCCTCGACCCCGAAGGACCGGGGCTCCGGGTCGCTCACCGCATCCTCAGAAGCGCGCCGGCTCCCGGTACTCGCCCCACTCGGCACGCAGCGCGTCGCAGATCTCGCCGAGGGTCGCCTCGGCCCGGCACGCGGCCAGCATGGAGGGGATCATGTTGGTGTCCTCGCGGGCCGCGGTGAGCATCTCCTCGATGGCCCGGGCGACCTCCGACTCGTCGCGGCCGCTCCTCCGCTCGTCGAGCGCGCGCACCTGATCGCGCTCCACCTCGTGGGAGACGCGGAGGATCTCCAGCTCGCTGGTGACGGAGTCGTGGTGGCCGTTCACGCCGACCACCTTCTTCTCGCCCTTCTCGAGCGCGATCTGGTAGACGAAGGCTGCCTCGGCGATCTCGGACATGAACCACCCCTCCTCGATACCCCGAAGCAGGCCCTGGGTCACGGGGTCCTCGCCGTTGCGTGCCGAGGCGGCCAGCGCCTCGGTCTGGTCGTGGCGCAGGTCGGAGCCACCCATCTCGAGGATCTTGTCGAAGATCGCGTTGGCCTCGGCCTCGAGCTTGTCGGTCAGCGCCTCGACGTACCACGAGCCCCCGAGCGGGTCCGCGACGTTGACCACGCCGGTCTCCTCCATGATCACCTGCTGCGTGCGCAGCGCGATCTCGGCGGCCTGCTCGCTGGGCAGCGCCAGGGTCTCGTCGAGGGCGTTGGTGTGCAGCGAGTTGGTGCCGCCCAGCACCGCGGCCAGCGCCTCGATGCCGGTGCGCACCACGTTGTTGTAGGGCTGCTGCGCGGTCAGCGAGACGCCCGCGGTCTGCGTGTGGAACCTCATCCACTGCGCCTTCTCGGACGTCGCGCCGTAGACGTCACGCACCCACCGGGCCCAGATCCGGCGCGCGGCGCGGAACTTGGCGATCTCCTCGAAGAAGTCGAGGTGGCTGTCGAAGAAGAAGCTCAGGCCCGGCGCGAACCGGTCGATGTCGAGCCCGCGCGAGAGCCCGAGCTCGATGTAGCCGAAGCCGTCGGCGAGCGTGAACGCGAGCTCCTGCGCAGCCGTCGAACCGGCCTCGCGGATGTGGTAGCCGGAGACGCTCAGGGGCTTGTACGCCGGGATCTCCTCGCCGCAGTACTCCATCAGGTCGCCGATCAGCTTCAGGTGCGGCTCGGGGCCGAACAGCCACTCCTTCTGCGCGATGTACTCCTTGAAGATGTCGGTCTGCAGCGTCCCGTTGAGCTTGCTGACGTCGGCGCCCTGGCGCTCGGCGGCGACGAGGTACATGCAGAAGACGGGTACGGCGGGGCCGCTGATCGTCATGCTCGTCGTGACCTCGTCGAGCTTGATGCCGTCGAAGAGCACGTCCATGTCGGCCGCGGAGTCGATCGCGACACCGCAGTGGCCCACCTCGCCCAGGCTCCTGGGGTCATCGGAGTCGCGGCCCATCAGGGTCGGCATGTCGAAGGCCACGCTCAGGCCGCCCCCGCCCCGGCTCAGGATCATCTTGTAGCGCTCGTTGGTCTGCTGGGCGTTGCCGAACCCGGCGAACTGGCGGATCGTCCAGGTGCGTCCGCGGTAGCCGGTCGCGTAGAGCCCACGCGTGTAGGGGAACTCGCCCGGCCACTCCGAGTCGTCGGTCCCGTAGGCCGGCTCGACCTCCAGGCCCGAGAGCGTGGTGAAGTCGGCCTCGCGCACCCGCGACGTCGAGTAGCGGTCCTGCCAGCGCTGGCGGGCTGTGTCTCCGGAGGGGCTCATGGGCAAATAGTAGGACGTCCTAGTAATTCCTTCCACCTGGTCCGGGCGGTGGGGCCGTGGGGAACATGCGAATGTGGCCAGAGGGGGTTGAGAGGCCGTCGTACGTCACTGTCGCCACATTCGCATGTCCGGCGGCGCCCCCCTCAGAAGTCCCCCGCCGCCCGCCGGACCGGTCGCAGGAGGGCCGAGAGCTCGCGCAGCCCGTCGTCGTCGAGCGCGCCGAGGCCGAAGTCGGCGCCGACCAGCTCGGCGGTGGCCCTCTCGACGAGCGTCCGGCCCTTCCGGGTGATCTCGGCGAGCACGGCGCGGCCGTCCTGCGGGTGCTTGCGACGTACGACGAGCCCGGTCGCCTCGAGCCGGTCGACGATCGAGGTGACCGAGGTCGGGTGCACCTGGAGCCGCTCCCCCATCTTGCCCAGGGGCAGCGACCCCCGCGAGGAGAAGGTGAGCAGCACCAGCGCCTCGTAACGGGCGAAGGTCAGGCCGAACGGCTTGAGCAGGGCGTCGAGGCGGCCGATGACCAGCTGTTGCACCCGCATCAGCGAGGTGACCGCGTGCATCTGCGGGACGCCGTCCCAGTGCTGCGCCCACTGCCGGGCGGCCTCGTCGATCGGGTCGAACGGCAGCGCTCCCATGCGCGGCACCCTAGACGCACTCATCCGTCCAGCCCGGAGACGAGCATCTCGGTGACCAGCTCCAGCAGCCGGCCCCGGTCGAGGCCCTCGGGGCGCTCGAGGGCGATCCGGAGGCAGGCGTTGAGCGTCATCCCCATCGCGAGGTACAGCCGGGCGTCGAGCTCGTCGCGTGGCATGCCCGGCGCGTGCCGGTGCACGAACAGGCGGGTGAACTCGGTCAGCTGGCGCTCGATCTCCGGGAGCGTGTTGGCCTGCGAGCCGAGCGGCACCTCGTCGATCAGGGCGACCAGGATGCCGCGGTGGCGCTCGAGGGCGTCGACCAGGGTGACCAGCACCCGCTCGACCCCGTGGCGGGCGTCGTCGTCGAGCGAGGCGAAGATCGCCTCCGTCAGCTCGGCGAGCACCTCCTGGTTCACCCGCGCTCGCAGGTGCTCGACGATCTCGGCCTTGTCGTTGAAGTAGCGGTACAGCGAGCCGATGCTCACGTCGGCCTCCGCGGCGACCCGGTTGGTCGACATCGCGGCGTACCCCTCGCGTCCCAGAACGCGAGCGGCGGCCTCCAGGATGCGGTCCACCATCTCCTGCGAGCGTCGCTGGACCGGCCGCCTGCGCTGGGAAGTCATGGCCGCGGGCGTCACCGCATCCTCCGGGCGAAACGCGAGTAGAAGTCGAGCATTTGCTCACTTTAACCTGAGGTCATGAGTGCCAGCCAGCTCTCGGACTCCACCCTGGACCGCCCCACGCCTCGTCGCTGGCGGCAGGACCCGCGGTGGTCGGAGGCGTTCGCCGCCCCGTTGCGCCTGTTGGTCGGCCCCGGTGCGAGGCCGACGCCCGAGGAGGTGGAGGTCCTCAAGGGCGGTCTGCTGCGGCGCGACGAGCTCGCGGCGAGGCTCGTGCACGCCGTACGTGTCGAGCACGCCGTGACCATGCCGCAGTTCCGCCAGGCGCTGGAGCACGGCATCGACTCCGTGCCCGACGCGCCGGCCGCGCTGCGGGAGTTCTTCGCCGCGGTCGAGGCACGGCCCGACTGGGTCGACGACGACCTGCTCGAGCAGGGAGCCCGTGCCAGCCGACGGATCGGCCCGGACGGGCAGGACATCCTGGCCTACGGGTCGCTCCTCGGCGGTTACAGGACAGCCGCCGGGCTGGAGCCGCTCGTGCGCTCGGGCCGGCTGGCCGGGAAGGACGCGTTGCGCCGGGTCGGGGAGACCGGCGCCTGGTGGCTGGGCTGCACCTCCCCCGGCGGCATGGCCCGCGACCGCGAGGGCTGGCGCCTGTCGGTCCACGTCCGCGTGATGCACGGGTTCGTCAACCACCAGCTCGAGCGGGCCCACGACTGGGACTGGGACCTGCGCGGCGTACCCATCAACGCCGTCGACCAGGCGGCCACGATCGGCACCTTCAGCACCAGCTACCTGCTGCATGCCCGGCTGCTCGGCATCCGGGTCAGCCGCTCCGACGCCCGGGCGATCATGCACCTGTGGTCGTACGCCGGCTGGCTGATGGGCGTCGAGCCGCAGTGGCTGCCGCGGACGGAGCAGGTGGGACGCCGGGTGCTCTACCAGTTCGTGTCGACCGACCCGGGCCCCGACGAGAACGGTCGCCTCCTGGCCAACGCACTGCTGGAGATGACCGACCACCACGCGGCCGGCGGCGGTCGGCTCGCCCGGCGCTGGCGCCGCGAGCGGGCGCTGAGCATGGCCACGTTGCTGGCGTCTCCGCGAGGCATGCGCGAGCTCGGGCTGCCGAGGCGGCCGCCGTGGTACCCGGCGTACCGCATCGTCGCCAACCTGTTCTGGAGCCACCTGGTCGGACGCCTGCCCGGTGGCCGCGGCGTGCTCGACCGCCGGGCGGCGCGGTCGCTCGAGCGCAGCCTGCGCCGCCAGCACGGCGAGGAGCGGCCGCCGATCGCCGGCCCGACGGGACAGCCGCAGACTCAACCACCTACCGGGACCCGTCGAGGCTGACCGAACGCGCCCAGTAGTCTCCGAGGAGCCCATCGGAGTCCTCGAGGAGTGTCGTGCCAGACGTCAAGCCGCTGCAGAAGGTCCTCATCGCCAACCGTGGCGAGATCGCGGTCCGCGTGATCCGTGCCTGCAAGGACGCCGGCATCGGCAGCGTCGCGGTGTACGCCGAGCCCGACCGCGACGCCGTCTTCGTGCGGCTTGCCGACGAGGCCCACTCGCTCGACGGCGCCACCCCGGCCGACTCCTACCTCGACATCGAGAAGATCGTCGAGGTCGCGAAGAAGTCCGGTGCCGACTCGGTGCACCCCGGCTACGGCTTCCTCGCCGAGAACGCCGGCTTCGCCCAGGCCGTCCTCGACGCCGGGCTGGTGTGGGTCGGCCCGCCGCCGGAGGCGATCGAGAACCTCGGCGACAAGGCGAAGGCCAAGCACATCGCGGAGCGGGCGAATGCTCCGCTGGCACCCGGCACCAAGGACCCGGTCGAGGACGCCGACGAGATCGTGGCGTTCGCGAAGGAGAACGGCCTCCCCGTGGCCATCAAGGCCGTCTTCGGCGGCGGCGGCCGTGGCCTGAAGGTGGCCCGCACGATCGAGGAGATCCCCGACGCGTTCGACTCCGCCGTCCGCGAGGCGGTCAGCGCCTTCGGCCGCGGCGAGTGCCTCGTCGAGAAGTTCCTCGACAAGCCGCGCCACGTCGAGACCCAGTGCCTCGCCGACCAGCACGGCAACGTGGTCGTGGTCTCCACCCGCGACTGCTCGCTGCAGCGCCGCAACCAGAAGCTCGTCGAGGAGGCTCCCGCGCCGTTCCTCACCGACGACCAGGTCAGTCGGCTCTACGAGAGCTCCAAGGCGATCCTGCGCGAGGCGAAGTACGTCGGCGCCGGCACCTGCGAGTTCCTGGTCGCCCAGGACGGCACCATCTCCTTCCTCGAGGTGAACACCCGGCTCCAGGTCGAGCACTGCGTCTCCGAGGAGGTCACCGGGATCGACCTCGTCCGCGAGATGTTCCGGATCGCCGCCGGCGAGGAGCTCGGGTACGACGACCCGCGCATCGAGGGCCACTCGATCGAGTTCCGCATCAACGCCGAGGACGGCGGCGCCAACTTCATGCCCGCGCCCGGCACGCTGACCCGCTGGTCACCCCCGAGCGGCCCGGGCGTCCGCCTCGACGGCGGCTACGAGGAGGGCGAGACCATCCCCGGCGCCTTCGACTCCCTCGTCGCCAAGCTGATCGTCACCGGCCGCGACCGCACCCAGGCGCTCGAGCGCTCGCGTCGTGCACTCGACGAGTTCGTCGTCGACGGCATGCCGACGGTGATCCCCTTCCACGCCGCGGTCGTCTCCGACCCTGCCTTCATCGGCAGCCCGGCGGAGAACCCCGAGTCCTTCGACGTCTACACGCAGTGGATCGAGACCGACTTCGACAACCAGATCACGCCGTACGCCGGCGACCGCCCGGACGCTCCCGAGCCCGACGAGCGCAACAAGGTGACCGTCGAGGTCGGCGGCCGCCGCCTCGAGGTCGTCCTGCCCGGCGGCCTCGCCGCGGTCGGCGGTGGGGCTGGCGGCGCGAAGAAACCCAAGCGCTCGGCCGGCAAGAAGGCCGGCGCCGCGGCCTCCGGTGACTCCGTGGCCTCGCCGATGCAGGGCACCATCGTCAAGGTCGCGGTCGCCGATGGCGACTCGGTGGAGGAGGGCGACACCATCGTCGTCCTCGAGGCGATGAAGATGGAGCAGCCCCTCAAGGCCCACAAGGCCGGCACCGTCTCCGGCCTCAAGGCCGAGGTCGGCTCGGGCGTCACCAACGGCGAGGTCATCTGCGAGATCAAGGACTCGGCGTAGTCCCGCCCGGGTCAGTGCTGGTGGGCCCAGAGGTCACGCAGCAGCGAGATCTCGGCGCCGTGGTGGATCACCTCGCGGTTGATGTGCAGCACCAGCTCGGAGAGCGGGTGCTCCGCGAACGGCCCCTCGGCCTCGCCGCACGGTCGGTGGAGTCCGTCCTCCCCCAGCGAGCGGACTCCCGCGATCCAGTGGCCGTAGCCGGCGTCGACCTGCTCGAGCGCCTCGGCCGCCGAGCCGGCGTAGGCGAAGTCCGGGTAGCTGATCGCCGGCCCCTCGAAGTGCGAGTGGTTGCGCTCACCGAGGACCCCGACGATCACGTGCGCGAGACGCCACGCGATCGTCGTCACCGGCGCCGGGTCGGGCTCCGGGATCGCGTAGTCGCAACGCCACTCGCCCGAGCCCGCCTGCACCTGGGCGTCGCCCTCGCCGACCCGGCGCACGCTCCAGGACCCGGGGACGGGCTCCCAGAAGTACTCCGCGTCGGTGAGGCCGTCCCAGCGCGGACGGAGGTGGTTGGTCCAGTGCCAGTCGAGCTGGTCGGCCAGGAGGGTGTTCCACGAGAGATCGATCGCCATGGGCCGACACCACCACGACGCACCGACAGGTCTGGTCCGGATGCCGTGGTTTCCAGGATCCTTTGATACTTTAGTCGACAGATTTACTCGACTTTAGGAGCGTGTCATGCGCGGTAGAGAGGGCGACTGCTGTGTCGTGGTCGTCGGAGCCGGGGCCGCCGGTGCGCTGACCGCCTCGCACCTGGTGACCGGACTGTCCTCCCGCTACCGGGTCGCCCTGGTGGACCCCTCCCCCACGACGGGCCGCGGTCCGGCGTACTCCACCACCGACGAGCGGCACCTCCTCAACGTCCCCGCGAGCGGGATGAGCGCCTTCCCGCGCGACCCCGAGCACTTCTTCCGCTGGGTCCGCGCCCACCACGATCCCGAGACGCAGCCGCAGGACTTCGTGCCGCGGCGGGTGTACGGCGACTACGTGGCCGGCCTGCTGACGACCGCGGCGGAGTACCCCGGCAACGCCCGGCTCGAGCGCCGCCACGAGTCGGTGCTGGGCGTCGACCGGCGCGGCGACCGGTTCGTGGTACGCCTCTCGGACGGGCAGTCGATCGTCGCCCGGGCGGTCGTGCTCGCCACCGGCTCGCGCCCCGGCACCGCCTGGGTGCCCGAGGGGCTGACCAGCTCGCCGCGACTCGTCTCCGACCCCTGGACCGAGGAGCTGCCCGACGGCGACCTGCTCCTCGTCGGCACCGGCCTGACGATGGTGGACCTCGCCATCTCCGCGGACCGGCCCGGACGGACGCTGCACTCCGTCTCCCGCCACGACCTCGTCCCCGGCGTGCACCGCCTGCCCACCACGCCCTCCGTCCCGCCCCCGCCCGGCATCACCCGCATCGGCACGCTCGACGAGCTCCACGCCGCGGTGACGGCACACGTGGCCCACACGGTCGAGGAGACCGGCGACTGGCGTGCCGCGATCGACGGGCTCCGCCCGGTCACCGCCCAGCTGTGGCAGGGCCTGGGCGAGGACGACAAGCGACAGTTCCTCACCGAGCACTCACGGGCGTGGGGCGTGCTGCGCCACCGGATGCCACCGGTCACGGCCGCGCGGCTCGAGCAGGTCACGGCAGCAGGACGGCTGGTGCGGCACACCGGCACCCTGGCCGACGCCCGTGAGCTCGCCGACGGCGTCGAGGTGACCCTCACCGACGGGCAGCGGCTCGTCGTCGGCGGCGTCGTCAACTGCACCGGCCCGGTCGACACCATCGCGGCCGACCCGCTCCTCGCCGCCCTGGCCCGCACCGGCCTCGTCCGTCCCGGGCCCTCCGGCCTCGGCATCGACACCGCCGACGACGGCCGGGTGCTCGGCGTGCTCCCGACGGCCCTGCCGCTCTACGCGATCGGCACCCTGCGCCGCGGCAACCTGTTCGAGACCACGGCGATGCCCGAGATCCGCGAGCAGGCGTACGACGTCGCGCGCGCCGTCGTACGCGCCCTCCACGGCGAGACCAGGCGGCGCCCGACCGACGCCTACGGGCTCACCCTCACCACCGGCCGGCGCGCGGCCGAGGCGTACAACGAGGCGTTCGGGCGGCTGCTGCGGCTCCAGGACGGAGTCGAGGAGGGCCTGGAGGCCGCGGTCGCCATCGACCCCGACTTCGCCCAGGCCCAGGCGGCGCTCGCCCTGCTCGGGCACGAGTGGGGTGCCACCGGCTCGTGGCGCGACGCCCTCGCGTCGGCACACTCCGCCGCGGCAGAGCGCGACCTCGACGACCGTGAGGTCAGCTTCCTCGACGCGGTGACGACCCGGCTCCGGTCCGACGAGGCCACCGGCGCCGCCGCCCTGCTGCGCCACATCCGGCTGTTCCCGCGCGATGCACTCGCGGTTAGCGTCGCCGTGCCCACGGTCGCGTTCGGTGGACTCACCTCCGGGCGGCAGACCGCCGACCTCGTCGAGGGACTCGGCCGGTCCTACGGCGACGACTGGTGGTACGCAGGCCAGCTCGCCTTCGTCCGCCAGGACCAGGAGCGGTGGAGCGAGGCGGAGGACCTCGCGTCGTACGCCCTCGCGGTGGAGCCCGGCTCGGGCCACGCCGCGCACGCCCGCGCGCACGTCTTCTACGAGACCGGTGAGCACACCGCGGGGCTCAGCTGGCTCGACGAGTGGATCCGCACCCAGGGCCCGCAGGCCAACCACCGCTCGCACTTCAGCTGGCACGCGGCGCTGCACGAGCTGATGCAGGGCGATGTCGAGGCCGTACGCCGTCGCTACGAGCGCGAGCTCGCCCCGCCCCTGGTCACCGGCTCCCGCGCCCTGGTCGACAGCGGCGCGCTGCTCTGGCGCTGCCGCGTCACCGACACGTGGACCGACGACCTCCCGAGCGAGGCGGTCTGCGGCTCGGCGCCCGCCGGCTGGCTGATCTCCCCGCCCACGCCGTTCGCCGCGATGCACGCCGCCCTGAGTCTGGCCGCGGAGGGCGACGACATCGGGCTGGCGGCGCTCCGCACGACCTCGCTCGCCCATGCCGACCCGACCTTCCGCGACGTCGTGGCGCCCGTGTGCCGGGCACTCCAGGCAGTCGTCGAGGGTGAGTACGACGCCGCCGCACGCCAGCTCGAGTCCCTGCTCCCCCGGGCCGGCGTGCTCGGTGGCAGTGCGGCCCAGCGCGAGGTGCTCGAGGACACGCTGGTCTACGCCCTGGCCCGGTCCGGGCACGGTGACCGCGCCGCGGAGGTGCTCGACCGCCGTCTCGACCGACGCCCCTCGCCCCTCGACGTGCGGCGCCGGGACGTCATACGTGGTGGTCGCCGGAGCAGCCAGATCGTATGACGTCCGGGACCGGTCAGCTCACTTCAGCCCGGGGTGGTTGCGGCCGACCAGCGAGGCGAGCAGCCGCTTCGGGGTGAGCGTGGCGAAGGCCGCGCCGGCCTTGTTGGCCACGCCTGGGATCACCACGACCTTGCCCGCGTCCATCCCGGCGACCCCTGCACGGGCGACCTCGGGGGCCGGGACCCACATGATCGGTGGGAGGGACTCCTTCTCCTCCTTGGCCGTGAAGCCCGCGGTCTGGCCGAAGTCGGTCTCCACCGGGCCGGGGCAGAGCACGGTCGCCGTCACGCCGGTGCCCTTGAGCTCGAAGGCCAGGCTCCGGGTGTAGGAGAGGACGAACGCCTTCGCGCCGCCGTACCCCGCCTGTCCGGGAAGCGGCTGGAAGGCAGCCGTCGACGCGACGTTGAGCACCGCGCCCCGTCCGCGCTCCACGAGTCCGGGCAGGAACCTCGTGCACAGGTCGGCCAGCGCGACGACGTCGAGCTCGAGCATGCTGCGCTCGACCTCGGGGTCGGCACGGTGCACCGGCCCCATCGTCGAGAAGCCGGCGTTGTTGACCAGGATCTGCGGCTTCAGGCCCCGGGACTCGATCTCGCCGAGCAGCCCGGCGCGGGCCGAGGCGTCACCGAGGTCGGCGGGTACGACGTGCGCGGTGGTCGGCACCCGGTCGGCGACGGCCTGCAGCTGGTCGGCGGACCGGGCGACCAGCACCAGCTCGTGACCACGTCGGGCGAGCTCGTGGGCGATCTCGGCCCCGATGCCCTTGGAGGCGCCTGTGACAACTGCCACACGTCCGGGAGCAGGTGTCGGCAGGGTCATACCGGGACCCTACGCATGGGTCACGCCTGTGACGCCCGTGTGTCCGGCAGACGGCGTCCGAGGGTCTACTGACGGGTATCGAAAAATCAGATGACACCCTCGTAAAAAACGTGAGGCGGATTTCAGGTTCACGGGGGGAACATGATGTACTCCTCATATGACTCAGCTTCCTCCGACCACGCTGACCCACGACCACGCGACCCCCGAGCGCGGCCGCACCTTGGCGGACCGTCTGCACGAGGGTGAAGAGTTCGCCGTGACCTTCGGCGGGCAGGGCGCCGACTGGTTCGCGACCCTGCGCGACCTGTTCGGCGAGAACCCCGACGCGTCCCGGATCGCCGCCCTCGTCGAGGAGTCCGGCCGCCGCGTCGCCCCCGTCGCCGGACAGCTCGCCGCCGCCCTCCCGCGTCCCTTCGAGCCCCAGCTCTGGCTGACCAGCGCCGAGGATGCC
>Ga0247826_10000167_pt1 | contig 10985 bp, 10 predicted proteins | sample 12C_Control_Day1_FD_200152 | JGI IMG/M metagenome (GOLD analysis project Ga0247826, IMG submission 200152) | Soil microbial communities from agricultural site in Penn Yan, New York, United States - 12C_Control_Day1 | ecosystem: Environmental > Terrestrial > Soil > Agricultural land | place... | reverse complement strand
GCGACGGGGATGCCGCCGTAGCGGCGGACGGTGTCGAAGCTGTGCTCGCCGGCGGTACCGATGACGCGGGCGCCGAGGAGCGCGGCCTGCTGAAGGACGCTGACGCCGACGCCTCCCGAGGCGGCGTGGACGACGATCGTCTCGCCCGCGGCCACGCGGGTGACGTGCAGCATCTCCGAGGCGGTGGAGCCGACCAGCAGGAGGTTGGCCGCTGCTTCGAGTGACAGCGGGGCAGGCTTCGGGAACACGTCCGCGGCCGGGACCGTCAGGCCGGTCGCCCAGCCACCGGTCACCCGGTAGGCGACCACCTCCTGACCCAAGGAGAACCCGGTGGACGACCCGACCGCGGTGATCACGCCTGCCACCTCGTAGCCGACCGGCTTCGGGAAGTCGGCCGGATCGCCTCGGCCCACGTGCTTGATGTCCGCCGGGTTCACACCCGCGGCGCGGACCTCGATCGTCACCTCGCCCGGACCGGGCGGCGGGACGTCGTACTCCTCGAAGCTGAGCACCTCCGGACCCCCGGGGGCGGTCGCGACCCAGCGTTGCGCCATCTGTGCCTCCTCAGGTCAACCGTACGGCGATCGAGCCGAGGCCCGGTGCGGCCACTTCCCACACCTGTCCCGGCGCGATGTCGATCGGCGGGATCATCGACCCGGTGATCACGACGTCGAAGGGGCGCAGCTCGTTCCCGACCGCAGCCAGGGTCGAGGCGGTCGTCGCCAGCACCCAGCTCAGCTCGCCGACCAGCTCGTCGGGATCGGACGTGGCCGCGACCTCGTCACCGTCGAGCCGGACACGGACCCCACGCTCACCGGGGAGCGTGGCCACCCGGTCGCCGAAGAGCACGTGCCGGTGATAGACGTTGCCCGCGACGATCTCCTCGACATCGGTCGGGGGATGGTCGACGTCCGCGAGCTCGACCGCCAGCGCCCATCCGTCGACGGCGAGCCCCGGACCGACGTACGCCGCGATCTCGGCCTCGATGACGCCCCGGGTCCAGCCGGCCACCGACACCGCCGCCCCGGGCTCCAGCCGGCGACCGGCCGTCAGGTAGCCGACCACGGGACGGTCGAGGTCGAGCGCAGCCATCGCGGCGGGGGAGCCGAAGCCCACCTTCCAGCCGAGGTGCGCTGCTCCGGCATCCAGCTCCTCCTGTCGCCGGGCCAGCATCCGCGTGGTGCCGCGAACGATGCGCGGGTCGATGTCGCTCAGTCGTCGAACCTCTCGTCCGGGTTCGGAAGGGCGTACCCCGCGGCGTCCAGCGAGCCGGCGCCGCTCCACCCCCAGATCAGCAGCACGTCCTCGTCGGAGGTGTTGACATACCCGTGCCAGTTGCCGCGCGGCGTGAAGATCACGTCCCCCGCCTTCGACGGCTCCATCCCGGTGTTGGTGTGGAGCTCGCCGTGGCCCGACATCACGACCAGGAACTCGTCGGCGTCAGGGTGCGCGTGCCGGTCGTGCCGGGCGCCGGGCGGCAGCACGGTGCGGCCCACGACCAGGTGCTTCGAGCCGGCCCGGCGCTCGTCGATGAGGTACTGCACCTGCATGTCGACCCAGCCCTCGTCCTCGCGCAGGTTCTGCTCGAGCGGGACCTCGTCGATCGTGGTGCGGTACGGCGGCAGCGGCTCGGTGCTCACGCGATCACTCCCGCCATCCGCCGGTAGACGTCGGCGACGCTGACCAGGAAGTCGCGGTCCTTCAACGGGCTGCTGCGCGCGGCGCTGAGCATCTCGCTGGCCGCCGAGCAGGTCGGTACGGCGGCCCCGAGGCGGCGCCCGAGCTCCTGCGCCAGCACCAGGTCCTTCTGCTGCAGCTCGACGTCGGCGAAGACGTCGTTGTCGTCGACCAGCAGCGGCGCCCGGTAGCCGATCACGGGCGAGGCGATGACGCTCTTGAGCGCCGCATCCACGACGGCCCCGCGGTCCACGCCCGCCTTCTCGACCAGGGTGACCGCCTCGGCGAACGCCGTCACCGAGACGACGAGGGCGAGGTTGATCGCGACCTTGCTGAGGATCGCGTGCCCGTTGGGTCCGATGTAGGTGACCTTGGGGCCGATGGCGTGCAGCACCTCCTCGACGTGGTCGTACGCCGCGCGGTCACCCCCGACCATCACCGACATCTGTCCGGCGGCCAGCGTGGCCGGGCTCCCGGAGACCGGGGTGTCCAGGAAGTGCGCCCCGGTCGCCGCGACCCGCTCGGCGAGGGCCACGCTCGCGTCCGGGGAGATGGTGCTCAGGTCGGCCCAGACGGTGCCCGGGCGCAGGCCGGCCAGGATGCCGTCGTCGCCGTCGGCCGCCTGCTCCACCGCAGCGGTGTTGGTCAGCATCGTGAACAGCACGTCGGCGCCGGCGGCCGCCGCACGCGGACTGTCTGCCCACGCCATGCCGGCGTCCTCCAGTGGCTGCGCCTTGGCCCGGGTGCGGTTCCAGCCGACCAGTGGATGGCCGGCATCCATCAGCTGCCGGGCGATGCCGGCGCCCATCGCGCCGAGCCCGACGAAGCCGAGCCGCTGGATGTCGTTCAGCACCTCAGTGGGCCGCCCAGTAGTCCTCGCTGGCCTTCGTCTGGGCCAGCGCCTCGGCGTTCTCGAACCCCGGCGCCATCGAGGCGTCGGTGCCGGCGAGGTACTGGTGGTGGTCGATGTCGAGCAGCCGGATCCAGCTCTGCTGCCCGAAGGTCAGCGCGATGCAGCACCCGAGCTCGACCAGCTCCGCCTCGGAGAAGTGGGCGTTCAAGCGGCCCCACAGGCCGTCGCGGTCCTGCTCGTTCCAGGCGATCGCCTGGGCGTAGGCGAGGGCGGCCTTCTGCCGCTCGTCGAACCGGTCGGAGCTCTCGAAGTTGAGCAGGTCGTCGTACTGCGCCTCCTCGAGGCCCGCCTCCCTGCCCTTGATCGAGCGCTGGTTGCCGCAGAACTCGCAGGTCACCGTGCGCGAGATGTAGACCCGGCACAGCTCCTTGATCGCGTGGTCGCACACCCCCTCGTGGAACAGCGCCTTCCAGGAGTCGGCGAACGCCCAGAACGCGTTGGGTGCGTGCGCCCGGACCGCCGAGCTCTCAGGACGCGGCGTGCCCTCACGGGCACATCGGGCCATCTCCTCCTGCATCCGCTCGTCCATCTCCTCGAGCGGTAGGTAGCTGATACGGGGTTTCGACATTGGTCCTCCTCGGTTGGTTCACTACTTCTGGGCCTCGATGGCCCGGATGACTGCGGCGCCGTCGAGCGGCAGGTCACGGACCCGCACCCCCAGCGCGTCGTGCACGGCGTTCGCGATCGCGGCCGCCGTGGGTCCCTGAGCCGCCTCGCCGGCGCCGACCGACGGCTCATCGCTGTCGACGAGGTGGACCTCGACCCGCGGCGTCTCGGTGAAGCGCAGGATCGGGTACTGCTCCCAGTCGTCGCTGGTGATGCGGCGCCGGTCGAAGCGCACGCGTTCCCGCACCGTCCAGCTGGTGGCCTGGATCGCGCCGCCCTCGAGCTGGCTGCGGGCGCCGTCGGGGTTGACCACGGTGCCGAGGTCGGCGACGACGGTCAGCGCGCGCACGCGTACGTCGCTGGCCGCCTCGACCTCCGCCACCACTGCGCACCAGGCGCCCGTCCCCTTGTAGCGGGCGAAGCCGAGCCCGCGGCCGGTGTCGTCGGGGAGCGGTTGCTGCCACCCGGCCACCCGGGCGGCCGTCTCCACGACCCGGGCCGCCCGCGGGTCGTCGAGATGGTCGAGCCGGAACCGCACCGGGTCGGCACCCGCCGCCACGGCGAGCTCGTCCATGAAGCTCTCGATCGCGAACACGTTGAGGTAGGCGCCCAGCGCGCGCATGGCCGACGACCGGAACGGCGTCTCCGACAGGCGGTGGCCGACGACGCGGCGCGGACCGACCGTGTAGATCGGGGTCGCGTTGCGGGTGGTGCCGCCTCCGGCAGCGGGCGGTGGGTCGGAGGGTGCGGGGAGCTCGACCGGCTCCGCCAGGTGGGCGCCGGCCAGCAGCCCGGGGGCACCGCGGAAGCCCGGGCGCGACGTGTGGCCCTGGCTCCACACGTCGTAGGACCATCCGGTGATCCGACCGTCGGCAAGGCCCGCCGACACCGTCGCCGTCATCGCCGACGACAACGGTCCCCAGGTCAGCTCGTCGCGCCGGCTCCACCGGGCCAGCACCGGCCGACCCGGCGTGGACCTGGCCAGCAGCACCGCGTCGAACGCAGCGTCGTCGGCGGCGTTGTGCCCGTAGCAGCCGGCGTTCTCGACGTGCTCCACGCGCACCGACGCCGGCTCGAGGTCGAGCGCCTGGGCGATCGCCGCGCGCAGGCCGTGAATGCCCTGGCTGTGGCTCCACACCTGCAGCCGGTCGCCGTCCCACCGGGCCATGCCGCAGCTCGGTGCGATCGAGGCGTGCACCAGGAACGGCTTGGAGTACGACGCGGAGTGGGTGCCCCGCGGCGCCTCCTCGTCGCACACGACGATCTCCTCGTGCGGGCCGGCACGGAGCCAAGCGGGGAGGTCGTCCTCGTCCGGCAGCAGGTCGTGCTCCTCCCACCCGCAGTCGCGCTCGAGCTGCTCGATCGCCCGGTCGACGTCGGCCTCGCGCTCGCCGACGACGCCGACGAACGACCCGTCGCGCACCAGCTCCACGCCGGTCGCCTTCCAGTCCGCAGCGAGCTGCACCAGCCGGGCGCCGAGCGACGGCGGCCGCAGCACCCGCCCGTGCAGCAGGCCCTCGGGGCGCAGGTCGGCGAGGTAGCGCGGGCGGCCGAGCACCTTGTCGGGCAGGTCGAGGCGCGGCGCGCTCCGGCCGACCTCGCGGTCCTCGGCGGGCGCGGCCGGCGGCACGGTGGTGAGGTCGGTGTCCGGGTCGAGCGTGCCGATCCGCTCGACGTACGCCTCCGGCGAGTCGAGCGGACCCGACGTGAGCGTCCGGACCACACCCCCCAGGTGCCGCAGCGCGGGCCCGGCCTGCAGCACCGAGAGGCTGCCGGCAGTGAGGCCCTGGTCCGGACCGCCGGTGTGCGCCGGCACCATCCGGATCGAGTCGAGGGGCAGCCCGACGGAGTCTGCGGAGATCTGCGCGAGCGCGGTCATGATGCCCTGGCCCAGCTCCACCTTGCCGACGTGCACCTCCACCCTCGCGCCCGACACGGTGAGCCAGGTGCCCAGGCGTGGGTTGGCGACGATGTGGGCGGGCAGGTCGCTCACGGCTGCGCTCCAGCGGCCACGACCGCGTCGACGATCCGCTGCTGCGAGCCACACCGGCACAGGTTGCGGTCCAACGCCTCCGCCACGCGTACGTCGTCCGCTCCGGGCTCGGCCTCCAGCAGCGCGGCCGCCCGGACCACGATCCCCGCGACGCAGAACCCGCACTGCGCGGCCTGCCGGTCGAGGATCGCCTGCTGGACCGGGTGCGGGCCGCGCTCGTCGGACAGCCCCTCGACGGTGGTGACGGCCTGGCCCTCGGCCTGCCACAGGGGCGTCTGGCAGGAGGGCACCACCGCGTCGCCGAGGCGGACGAAGCAGGCGCCGCAGAGACCGTCGCCGCAGCCGAACCGGGTGCCCACGAGCCCGAGCTCGTCGCGCAGCGCGGTCAGCAGCGGGGTGTCGCCGTCGCTCGACAGGACCACCTCGGTGCCGTTGACCGTCAGCCGGGTCACGGGCCCTCCTCGAACACGCCGGGGTGGTGGCCGAGCTCGATGCGGGTGCGCCGGATGTGGCCCTGGAGGTAGCGCTCGGCGTCGACAGGGTCGCGACGTACGACCGCGTCGAGGATCAGCCGGTGCTCGGCGTTGACCACCCACATCCGGCTCCGGCCGCCCATCTGCACGAACATCCGGCGGTGGTGCTGGGTGGAGTTCCAGAGCCGCGTGACCATGCTGTTGAGCGGGTCGAGGGCGCAGCCGCTGTAGGTGAGCATGTGGAACTCGCGGTCGAGGTCGAGGAACCGCTCCACGTCGGTGTTGCTCTCGATCCGGTTCTGCACGTCGTCGAGGCGGTCGTGCTCCTCGGCGGTCAGCTTCGGCAGGCTCTCGATCAGCGCGAGCGGCTCGAGGCGCTCGCGCATCTGGTAGATGACGTCGACGTCGTGCTGGCTGAGCCGTGGCACCCGCGAGCCCTTGTTCGGCTCGTGCTCGGTGAGGCCCTCGGCCTCCAGCATCCGCAGCGCCTCGCGCACCGGTAGCCGGCTCGCCCCGAACCGCTCCGCGATGTCCTCCTGCCGGATCCGGTCGCCGGGCCGGAACCGCCCGTGCAGGATCTCCTCGCGGAGGAACGCCGCGATCCGGGCGCTGGCGGCGCCGCCGGTGTCGGTGATGGTCTGCTGCTCTTGGCTCATCGTCCCTGCGCCTCCCGGTCGAAGGCCTTGCCGCCGGGGTAGGAGACCAGCTCGAACTGCATGCCCCAGGGGCTGAGGAAGTAGATCCACCGGTTGCCCTCCGCCGGGCCCTTGCTGGCGGTCGGTCCGTCGAACACCTCGAGGCCGGCGGCCCGCAGGTGGTCGACGGCGGCGTCCAGGTCGTCGACGTACAGGGCCACGTGGTGACCGCCGATGTCGCTGTTGCGGGGCTGCTCCTCGCGCTGGTCGGGCGCGGAGTACTCGAACACCTCCAGGATCGTCTCGCCGCCGCAGCGGAAGAAGCGGTTGTTCATCTCCGCGCGCGGGTGGACGGCGAGGTGGGTGGTCATCCAGTCGTCGTCGTGGCGGAACGGGCCGAGGGAGTAGAGGTACTCGAATCCCAGGACGTCGACCAGGAACCGGTGCGCCTGGTCGAGGTCGGGCACAGTGAAGCCGATGTGGTCGACGCGGCGCAGCCCCGGCAGCGGCATCGGCGCTCCTTCCGTGCGATTGGATCCCAAATAACGTCGCACACCGGGTCCTTGCGTGTCCAGAGCCGACGAAGATCTGGATTTGGGATCCAAACGTGTGGCACGGTGGAGCCGAGCGAAGGAGTTCGTGATGCCCGAGCACCACCGGTTGGCGCCCGCCTCACCCTGGGTCGAGGTGGTGGTCGACGACGCCGACTGGGACGCCGCCGACCCGGCGCTGCTGCGCACGATCCACGCCCAGCTGGTCTGGGTCCGCGCCTTCGAGCAGTACGTGCTCGAGCTCGCCGGCGCCGGTCTGGTGCACGGTCCCGCCCACTCGAGCATCGGGCAGGAGGGCGGAGCGGTCGGCTCGGTGCTGGCACTCACCAGCCACGACACGGTCAACGGGTCGCACCGCGGCCACCACCAGTTCCTGGCCAAGGCCCTCCACCACGTCGAGCCGAAGGGGATGGACCCCCTCGACGAGCCGACCGACGAGGTGCGCGACATCCTGCGGCGAACGCTCGCCGAGATCTGCGGCCTCGACCGCGGGTGGACCCACGGTCGCGGCGGATCGATGCACCTGCAGTGGCGCGAGGCCGGCGCGATGGGCACCAACGCCATCGTCGGGGGCGGGGTGCCGCAGGCCGCAGGGTTCGCCTGGTCGCACCGGCAGGCAGGTACTGACGCGGTGTCGGTGACCTACTTCGGTGACGGCGCGGTCAACATCGGCTCGACCCTGGAGACGATGAACCTCGCGGCCGCCTGGTCGCTGCCGGTCTGCTTCTTCATCGAGAACAACCAGTACGCCGTCTCCACGTCCGTGCAGGAGGCCACCGCCGAGCCCCGGCTCTCGGCCCGCGGGCTGGGGTTCAACATCGCGAGCTGGAAGGTCGACGGCATGGACCCGCTCGCCGTCCACCTCGCGACGACCGAGGCCGTCGAGCACATGCGCCGCGGCCGTGGGCCGACGGTCGTCGAGGCCGACACCTACCGGTTCTTCCACCAGAACGGCGGCTTCCCCGGAAGCGCGTTCGGCTACCGCGACAAGGAGGAGGAGCGCGCCTGGCGGGCGCGCGACCCGCTCACCCAGTCGGCGGGCCACCTGGAGCGACGCGGCCTCCTCACCGCCGACGAGTCCGCCGAGGCGGTCGCCCGCGCCAAGCGGGTGATGGAGGAGCTCGGGCAGACCCTGCTCGAGCCGGACCCCAGCGGCAAGCCCGGCCAGCGGCGGATCCGCGCGGCCGAGTGGCCGGACCCGGCGTGGGTCGACGTCGGCGTGCGCGGTGACCTCTCGGAGCTGGACGGCGCACCCGTCGTCGCGGCCGACGGGCACGCCGTACCTGTGCAGGAGACGAAGTTCATCGACGCGGTGGCGGCGGTGATGGGCCGCCGGATGGAGACCGACGCCGGCGTCGTGGTGATGGGCGAGGACGTGCACCGCCTCAACGGCGGGACCAACGGCGCCACTCGCGGCCTCGCCGACCGGTTCCCGGGACGCATCCTCGGCACGCCGATCAGCGAGAACGCCTTCGCCGGCCTGGCCGGCGGGATCGCCCTCGACGGGCGGTACACGCCGGTGGTCGAGTTCATGTACGCCGACTTCATGTGGGTCGCCGCGGACCAGCTGTTCAACCAGATCGCCAAGGCCCGGCACATGTACGGCGGCGAGCACGGCGTGCCACTCGTGCTCCGCAGCAAGGTGGCGATGGGCACCGGCTACGGCTCGCAGCACTCGATGGACCCGGCCGGGATCTTCGCGACCTCGCCGGGCTGGCGGATCGCCGCGCCGTCGACGCCCTACGACTACGTCGGGCTGATGAACACCGCGCTGCGCTGCCAGGACCCGGTGGTGGTGCTCGAGCACGTCGACCTCTACAACTCCAGCGGTCCGGGGCCGGTCGACGACCTCGACTTCTGCCTGCCGGTCGGCAAGGCGGCGGTCCGGCGCGAGGGCTCCGACGTCACGGTGCTCAGCTACCTGGCGATGGTGCCGAAGGTGCTCGAGGCCGTCGAGCAGCACGGCGAGGTCGACGCCGAGGTGATCGACCTGCGCTGGCTCGACCGGGCCAGCGTCGACTGGGACACGATCGAGGCCAGCATCACCAAGACCAGCAAGGTGCTGATCGCCGAGCAGGGTGCCATCGGCACGTCGTACGGCGGCTGGCTGGCCGACGAGATCCATCGCCGCTTCGTCTACCTCCTCGACGCCCCGGTGCACCGGGTGACCGGAGGGGAGGCCTCGCCGAGCATCAGCAAGGTGCTCGAGGGCGCTGCGATCGCCGGGACGGCGGAGGTCGTCACCGGCCTGCAGGAGCTCGACAGGTTCTGATACGCCGCCGCCACTTCGGGAGGAGAATCGCGTGGACATGACCAGACGACGGGTGCTCACCGGCGCAGCCGCAGGGGTCGGGGCGGTCGCCGCCCCAGCGACCGCGGAGGCGGCGGGAGGCCGACACCGCCACCATCGCGAGTACGTCGTGACCGGCGCCTACGTGCTGAGCATGGATCCGGCCATCGGCGACCTCCCGGACGGCGACGTCCACGTGCGCGACGGCGAGATCGTCGCCGTCGGACCGGACCTGACAACGCGGGCGCACCGTATCGACGGGCGCGGGATGGTCGCGATGCCGGGGCTGGTGGACACGCACTGGCACCTGTGGACCACGCTCTACCGGAGCATGTCGAGCTCGTCGCCGGAGACGGCGTACTTCGCCCTCAACGTGGCCAACGGGGTGCGCTGCCTGCCCTCCGACCTCTTCCAGGGCACCCGGCTGGGACTCGTCGACGCGCTGAACACCGGCATCACCACCGTGCACGACTGGGCGCACAACCTGCGCTCGCCCGAGCACGTCGACGGCAACCTGCGCGCCCACCAGGAGGTGGGGCTGCGCGGCCGGTTCTCCTACGGCACCCGACAGGGGCAGCCGGGCACCGAGCTGCTCGACCTCGACGACGTGGCCCGGGTGGCGCAGGAATGGTTCGACGGGGGTCGGCTGCCGCTGATGCACCTGGGGCTGGCCGGGCGCCCGCCGGGGCTGGTCGGGGAGGCGGTGTTCCGGCCGGAGTACGACGCCGCGCAGGACCTCGGCCTCCCGGTCAGCTACCACGCCAACTCGACCCGCGCTCAGGGCGACCTCCAGATGATCCGCCAGCTCGGCGAGCAGGACATGCTCACTCCCGACACGCAGCTGATCCACGCGCTCTACACCACCGAGGAGGAGCGGGCCACGGTCCGCGACAGGGGCGCCTCGATCAGCATCAGCCCGTGGTCGGAGCTGCTGATCGGCTACGGCGTCACCCCGGTGCACGAGATGGAGCAGAGCGGGGTGCTGCTGACGCTGTCGGTGGACACCTTGCCGCTCACCGGCACCGCCGACCTCTGGTCGGTCGCCCGGCTCACGACCGGGCTGCTGCGCGGCCAGGCGGAGCAGGAGCTCGCGGTCAACACCCGCCGGATCCTGGAGATGGCGACCATCGACGCCGCCCGCAGCCTCGGCATCGGCGACGTCGTCGGCTCGCTCACCCCCGGCAAGCGTGCCGACCTGATCCTGGTCCGCACCCGCGACATCGCGACCGCCCCGCGCACGGACGTCCCCAACCTGCTGGCCCTGGCCGCCGGTGCCGAGAACGTCGACACCGTCATGGTGGACGGCCGGATCCGGAAGCGGCACGGCGAGCTCGTCGACATCGACGCGGCTCGGGTGATCCGGGAGACCGAGACGGCCCTGGAGGCGCTGCTGGCCCGCTAGCGGGCTCTCCGCGGACCTAGCATGAACGGATGACCGAGGTCAGCGACTCCGACAAGGCGCTGAACCGGGCGCTGTGGGCGCTGATGAACGAGCGGTTCAGCGACGCGGCGGCCGCGGACATGTGGTCCCGACGGGACCCGGTCTGGGGGTTGTTCGCGGTCCCGGAGCGGGACCTCGGAGTCCTGGGGCAGGTCCACGGTCTCGATGTCGTGGAGCTGGCGTGCGGTACCGCCTACTTCTCCGCGTGGCTGGCCAGAGCCGGCGCCCGGCCGGTGGCCGTGGACCTCTCGCACGAGCAGCTGGTGACCGCGCGCAGGATGCAGACCCAGGCCGGACCGGTCTTCCCTCTGGTCCAAGGCGACGGGGAGCGGGTTCCCTTGCCCGGTGGACGGTACGACCTGGTGGTGAGTGAGCACGGAGCCGCCGTGTGGTGCGACCCGGAGCG
>Ga0247826_10000165_pt1 | contig 11077 bp, 7 predicted proteins | sample 12C_Control_Day1_FD_200152 | JGI IMG/M metagenome (GOLD analysis project Ga0247826, IMG submission 200152) | Soil microbial communities from agricultural site in Penn Yan, New York, United States - 12C_Control_Day1 | ecosystem: Environmental > Terrestrial > Soil > Agricultural land | place: USA... | reverse complement strand
CAAGCGGCGGGCGAACATCGTGCTGTCGCGCCGCGCGCTGCTCGAGACGGAGCGCAAGAAGCTGCGCGAGAACACGCTGCAGACCCTGGCGCCCGGCCAGATCGTCGACGGCGTGATCAAGAACCTGACGGACTACGGCGCCTTCATCGACCTCGGCGGCATCGACGGCCTGCTCCACGTGACGGACATGTCGTGGGGCCGTGTCAACCACCCGAGCGAGATCTTCCAGGTGGGCGACGAGATCAAGGTCAAGGTGCTGAAGTTCGACTCGGAGAACGAGCGCGTCTCGCTCGGCCTGAAGCAGATCCAGCCCGACCCGTGGATCGACGCTTCGATGCGTTACCCGATGGGCAAGCGCATCCAGGGCCGCGTGGTGTCGCTCGCCGAGTACGGCGCCTTCGTCGAGCTCGAGCCCGGCATCGAGGGCCTGATCCACGTCTCCGAGATGTCGTGGACCAAGCGCATCAAGCACCCGTCGAAGGTGGTGGCCGTCGGCGACACGGTCGAGGCCGTGGTGCTCGACGTCGACGAGCGCGATCGCAAGATCTCGCTCGGCATGAAGCAGATCGAGCCGAACCCGTGGAGCGTGATCGAGGAGCGCTACCCGGTGAACACGCGCGTCACCGGCACCGTCCGCAACATCACGAACTTCGGCGTCTTCGTCGGCCTCGAGGAGGGCATCGACGGCCTGGTGCACGTGTCGGACATCTCCTGGACGGAGCAGATCAAGCACCCGTCGGAGAAGTTCAACAAGGGCGACAAGGTCGAAGCGGTGGTGCTGAAGATCGACAAGGAGAACGAGAAGTTCTCGCTCGGTATCAAGCAGCTCCAGCCGAACCCGTGGGACGCCATCCTGCGGAAGTACCCGGTGGGCTCCGAGGTGACGGGCACGGTCTCGACCCTGGCCGACTTCGGCGCCTTCGTGCGCCTCGACGAGGGCATCGAGGGCTTGATCTACAACTCCGAGCTCGCCACCGAGCGCGTGGACAACGCGTCCGAGGTGGTGAAGGAGGGTCAGCAGGTCACCGCGTTGGTGACGCGCGTGGACCCGCTCGAGCAGAAGATCTCGCTGTCGATCAAGGCGCTGAGCGACCGCGAGCAGCGCGACGCGCTGAAGAAGCTGGCGGCGCAGCAGGCCAGCAGCCAGACGACGACTCTGGGCGACCTACTGACGGCCAAGCTCGGCCGCAAGACCGGTCAGGGCGGAGATGACTAGCATGACCAAGAGCGGGCTCATCGAGGTGGTCGCCGAGCGCACCCCGCACATCTCCAAGAAGGACACGGAGATCGTGGTGAACACGATCTTCGACTCGATGGCGCAAGCGCTCTCCAAGGGCGAGCGCATCGAGATCCGCGGCTTCGGCTCGTTCCAGGTGAAGGTGCGGGAGGCACGCGAGGGCCGGAACCCCAAGACCGGGGAGCCGGTGCACATCGCCGCGAAACGCACGCCCTTCTTCAAGGTGGGCAAGGAGCTGAAGGAGATGGTGGACGACGTACGCCAGGTCGTCCCCGATGACGACGACGACGAAGACGACGAGTAGCCGCGTTCGGCGCGCAGGGGGCAACGCGCAGGGACGATGATCTGGGTACGGCGCATCCTGATGATCGGCGCGCTGGTGGCGCTGCTCGTCGGTGGCTGGGTCTTCGCCGCCGGCAACGGGGAGCCCGTGTACGTGAACTACATCTTCGGCCGCACGGCGGAGAAGATCGCGCTGTGGAAGGCGCTGGTCGCAGCCTTCGCCTTCGGCGCCGGGCTGATCGGCGCCATCGCGGTCTACCTCGGGATGCGTCACGGCCTCGTGGTGCGCCGCTACCGCAAGCTGCTCGGTGGTCTCGAATCGGAGATCCACCAGCTGCGGAACCTCCCCCTCGCCCCCGATCCGGAGTCGCCGGGTGGTTCGCGCGCGGGTTTCGCGGCGCCACCCGGAGGCGCGCTCGGACGGGACGTCTAGCCGGGCCGCATGGCGTGGCTGCCCCGCGCATGGCGGCGCTCCGAGCCGCAGAGCACCGACGCTGCGCTCCGGGGCGCGCTGCTGGCCGTGCTCGCGCGCGATCTCGAGCGCGCCGAGGCGCTGCTCTCCGACGTGGTGCGGCGTGACGCGAAAGCGGTCGAGCCCTACCTGGCGCTCGGGCGCCTCTACCGCATGCGCGGCGAGATCGGCCGCGCCATCCGCATCGATCAGAACCTGCTCCTGCGCAGCGACCTGACGCGCGAGCAGACGCTCGCCGCGCTCGAGGACCTCGCCGAGGATTTCCGACAGGGCGGCTTCCTGCAGCGCGCGATCGCGTCGTTCGAGGAGGTGCTGGCGCGCGATTCGCGGCACCGCGGTGCGCTGCGCGCCCTCGTGTCGCTGCTGGCGAGCGTGCGCGAGTTCCCGCGCGCAATCGAGCTGGCGCGGCGCGTGGCGCGGCTGCGACGTCCGGGCGAGCCCGAGGACCGTCCGAGCGAACCGGAGCTGCTGGTGCAGAGCGCGCTGGCCGCGCAGGCGGAGGGCCTCCATGGCGACGCGCGCAAAGCGGTGCGCCGCGCGCTGCGGAGCGATCCGAAGAACGTCGATGCCTGGGTCCTGCAGGGCGAGCTCGAGGCCGAGCGCGGGAAGACGCAGGCCGCCCTCGCGGCCTGGGCGAAGGTGCCGGCGCTCGACCGCCGCAGCGGGCCGCGCGTCTACCCGCGCCTCGAAGCGACCTACGCGGCGCTGCAGCGCTCGCGCGAGTTCGAGACGTACCTGGAGGCGCTGCTGCGCGAGCGCCCCGACGATCCGCACGCGCGCTTCGCGTGGGCCCACGCGCTGGCGGCGCGCGGCGAGATCGACGAGGCGATGGGCGCGATGCGCCACCTGCTCGAGCGCGACCCGGACGACCTCGCCGTGCGCGGCGCGCTCGGTCGGTTGCTGCTTGCCGAGCAGCGCGAGGCCGAGGCGCTGAAGGAGTACGGCGAGCTGCTCGACGTGCTGGAGCGGAACGGTCTGCTGCAGCGACGCGAGGGGCTCGAATGAGCGGCTCGGCCCTCGACACGCCCATGATGCGCCAGTACCTCGCGGTGAAGGCGCAGCACCCAGATGCCATCGTCTTCTATCGCATGGGCGACTTCTACGAGATGTTCCTGCGCGACGCCGAGCTCGCCGCGCCGTTGCTCGACATCGCGCTGACCACGCGCGACAAGGGCAAGCCGGACGCGGTGCCGATGTGCGGCGTGCCGGTGCACGCGGCCGATCAGTACCTGGCGCGCCTGGCCGCGCAGGGCCTGCGCGTAGCCATCTGCGAGCAGGTCGAGGAGGCAGGCGCCTCGCGCAAGCTGGTGCGGCGCGAGGTCGTCGAGGTGGTGACACCGGGCCTGGTCGGCGATCCCGACCGCCTGGAGGGCGCGCGCGAGCTGGCGCTCTGCGCGCTCTTCCCGGGCACCGAGTTCGGCATGGCGGTGCTCGACGCCTCCACCGGCGACCTGCGCGCCACGCGCGCCGCGGGGCAGGGCGGCGTGCTGCCCGCCGCGATCCGCGACGAGCTGAGGCGCATCGAGCCGCGCGAGCTGCTCCTGCCGCGCGGCAGCGCGGAGCTCGCTGCCGCGCTCGCGCACGAGCTGCCGGGCGCCGTCCGCAGCGAGATCGACCCCGCGAGCTATGCGCCGGCGGCGGCCCCCGTGCATCCGAGCGGCCTCTCGCGCGAGGCGGAGGATCCGGCATCGCGCGCCGCCGCGGCGCTGCTCGCGTATCTCTCGGCGAACCAGCCCTTCGCGCTGGCGCAGGTCTCGCAGCTGCGTCACTACGGGCTCGGCGACACCATGCTGCTCGACGTCGCCACGCGCGCGCACCTCGAGCTCTTCCGCAACGGCGAGGACGGCACGCGCGCGCGCACGCTGATCGAGCGGATCGACGCGACGGTCACGCCGCTCGGCGCACGGCGTCTGGCGCGCTGGCTCGCCTATCCACTGCTCGATCCCGCGGCGATCGCGAAGCGCCAGGATGCCGTCGCGTGGCTCGCGGAGCGCGATCGCGCGCGCGCGCGCCTGCGCGAGGGGCTGCGCCCGGTGCGCGATCTCGAGCGGCTGCTCGCGAAGACTGCGCGGCCGAGCGCGGTGCCGCGCGATCTGGCGCAGCTGCGCGCGTCGGTGGAGGCGCTTCCCGGCGTGGCGGCGTCGCTCGCCGCGCGCGACGAAGAATCGCTCGGCGATCCGGCGCCGCGCGCACACGCGCTGGTGCTGCCGGCGCCCGTGCCCTCGCTGGCGGCCTTCCTGCGCGAGGCGCTCGTCGACGAGCCGCCGGCGCTGCCGCGCGGGTCGCGCGGCGCGCACGAGACGGGCTTCATCCGCGAGGGCTTCCACACGGAGCTCGACGGCCTGCGCGAGGCCGCGCGCAAGGGGCGCGAGTGGATCGCGGGGCTCGAGGCCAGCGAGCGCGAGCGGACGGGCATCGCCGCGCTTCGCATCCGACACCATCCCGTGCACGGGTACGGCATCGAGATCTCGAAGTCGAAGCAGCGCGACCTGCCGGCCGACTACGAGCGCAAGCAGACCCTGGCGAACGCCGAGCGCTACGCGACGCCGGCACTGCGTGAGATGGAGGAGCGCGTGCGCGGCGCCACGTCGCGCGCCGCGGCGCTGGAGCGCGAGCTGCTGGAGCGCGTGCGGCGCGAGGCGCTGACCCATGCCGGGGCGCTCGGCGCGGCGGCGGACGCCGTCGCCGATCTCGACGCCTTCGCCTCGCTCGCCGAGGTCGCGCGCCGCGACGGCTGGATCCGGCCCGAGGTCGACGCAAGCGCGCTGCTGCGCATCCGCGCCGGGCGGCATGCGGTCGTCGAGCCGCTGCTCCAGGCGCGCGGCGAGGGCTTCGTCGCGAACGACACCGAGCTCGATCCGGCGTCGCGGCAGATGCTCGTGCTGACGGGACCGAACATGTCGGGCAAGAGCACCTACCTGCGCCAGGTCGCGCTCGTCGTGCTGCTGGCGCAGATGGGCTCGTGCGTCCCCGCGGAGTCGGCGCACGTCGGCATCGTGGATCGCGTCTTCACGCGCATCGGCGCGAGCGACCGGCTCGCGCGCGGTGAATCGACCTTCATGGTGGAGATGCGCGAGACGGCCGAGATCCTGGCGCAGGCGACCTCGCGCTCGCTCATCATCCTCGACGAGATCGGGCGCGGGACCAGCACGTTCGACGGCCTCTCGATCGCCTGGGCCGTCGCCGAGCACCTGCACGATCTGGCGGGTGGCGGGCCGCGCACGCTCTTCGCAACGCACTACCACGAGCTGACCGACCTCGCGCTCGAAAAGGAGCGCGTCGTGAACGCGCACTTCGAGGCGCGCGAGTGGGGCGAGCAGGTGCTGTTCCTGCGGCGCCTGGTGGAAGGCGGCGCGTCCCGCTCGTATGGCATCCAGGTGGCGCGCCTGGCCGGGCTGCCGGACGCGCTGATCGCGCGCGCGCGCGAGATCCTGAAGAACCTCGAGGGGGGAGAGCTGGACGAGCGCGGGCACGTGCGCCTCGCGCGGGGTGCCGTGCCCGGGGCTGCGTCGGCGCAGGCGCCGGCCACCGCGCAGCTCGGCCTCTTCGAGGCGCCGGAGGCGCGCGCGGCGCGCGAGGTGCTGGAGGCGCTGCGCAGCCTGGACGCCGAGCGCACCACGCCGCTCGAGGCGCTGGGGCTGCTCGCGCGCTGGCAGGCGCGGCTGCGTGGAGAGGACGCGTGATGCGCACGCGTGGAATTCGCTTGGCGCGCGCGCGACTCGCCCTGCTGCTCTTCGCCGCGCTGTCGCAGGTAGGCGCTGCGGAGCGGCCGCCCGGCCTCGGCGACGTCGTGGCCGTGCGCTTCTGGTCCTACGCCGACTACACGCGCGTGGTGGTCGAGCTCGACCGGCCCGTCGAGATCGACGGCGTCGAGCGCCGCCTGCCTGCGAACGCGGCGGCTTCCCGGCCCGAGCGTCTCTACCTGGACATCGAGGGCATCTGGGTCGGGAACAAGTACGACGCCGGCATCCCCGTGGACGACGGCCTGCTCCAGGGCATCCGCATCGGGCAGAATCGCAGGGACGCGGTGCGCGTGGTCGTCGATCTCCAGCACTACGAACGACACCGCATCGTGACGTTGTCGCACCCCGACCGGCTCGTGATCGACGTCTACGGCCCGCGCACGGACGAGCCGCTGCCGGACACCGGCACGCCCGGCGGCCCGATGCGTCTGCCGCCCGGCCTGCGAACCATCCAGACGGTCGTGCTCGATCCGGGCCACGGCGGGCGCGACCCGGGCGCCATCGGCGTCGGCGGAGTGCGCGAGAAGGACGTCACGCTGGCGCTTGCGCGCGCGCTCGGGCCGCGGCTCGAGGCGCGCGGCTTCCGTGTCGTCATGACTCGCGAGGGCGACCGCGAGGTCGGCCTCGAGGAGCGCAGCGCGCTGGCCGAGGCGTCGCGCGGCGACCTCTTCGTCTCGCTGCACGCGAACGCAGCGCCGCGACGCTCGGTGCAGGGCATCGAGACCTACTACCTCGACGCGAACCACGAGCGCCACAGCCTGACCGTCGCGGCGCGCGAGAATGGCGTGCCGCGCAGTGACGTCAACGCGCTCCAGCGCACGCTCGCCAAGCTGCGCGTGTCGGAGCTGTCGCCGCAGTCGCGCCGTCTGGCGGAGCTGGTGCAGAAGAACATCGTGCGGGGCATGCCGCGCCTGTACCAGCCGATGCTGGATCTAGGCGCCAAGAAGGGGCCGTTCTACGTGCTGTTCCTCTCGAGCATGCCGGCCGTGCTGATCGAGTCGGGCTTCCTCAGCAACAGCATGGAGGCGTCGCGCCTGGCGAATCCCCGCTACGTGGACGCGCTGGCGGAGCAGATCGCGCTAGCGCTCGTCGAATACCGCGGCGACGAGCACGTCGCGCTGGGAGAGTCTCGTTGAAGCTGCCGCAGATCGAGGAGTTCCTGCCCGCCCAGCTCGAGCTCGGCGCGAACGCGCGCGACGCCGGCTTCGAGGTGCCCGTGGCCGTGCGCCGCTATCTGCAGGCGTGCCGGGCATATCTCGGCGAGCTGCACGCAACCGTGTCGGGCGGCGAGCGCGTGAACACGACCCACTCCGACCTGATGGACCGCCTGATCCGGCGCCTGTTCCGGCTGTCCGAGGAGAGCTACTTCGGCGACGGCGGCGAGGGGCCGTCGGAGCTCTGCGTGGTGGCGGTCGGCGGCTACGCGCGCCGCGAGATGGCCACCCACTCCGACGTCGATCTGCTCTTCCTCTACCGCGATCGCATCACGCCCCACGTTGCCGCGGTGGCCGAGCGCCTCCAGCTCTGGCTGTGGGACTCCCAGGTGACGGTCGGTGGCGCGACGCGCACGATCGGCGAGACGATCCAGCTCGCGGCTTCCGACCCGAGCGTCGCCACCTCCGTGCTGGCTCCGCGCCATCTCGCGGGCAGCGGCGTGCTCTACCACCAGTTCGTCGAGCTCGCGCGCGCGAAGCTTCTCCAGAAACCCGAGCGCTTCGTGGGCGAGCTGACGCGCGGACTGGCCGAGCGCCATACACGCTACGGGGACACGCTCTACCTGCTCCAGCCGAACGTCAAGGAGGGCGCGGGAGGGCTGCGCGACTACCACGCTGCCTGCTGGGCCATGCAGGCGTCGGGCGCCTTCGCGCGCGACCGCACCGAGCTGCTGCACCAGGGTCTCCTCACCGAGGAGGAGCTGGCCGATCTCTCCGCCGCCCTCGACTTCCTCTGGCGCGTCCGCAACGAGCTGCACCTGCGCGCCGGCCGCAAGAACGATCAGCTGTCCTTCGAGCTGCAGGAGTCGATCGCCGCGGGCTTCGGCTTCGCGGCCCGCGAGGACGACCACGACCTGCCGGTCGAGCGCTTCATGGGCGAGTACTACCGCCACGCGCGTACGGTGCGCACCTGCTCCGACCTCGTCATGGAGCAGTGCCTCGCGCGCGTGCGCAAGGCGCCGTCGCGCCGGCGCGTCGTGCGCGTGGAGCGGGGCCTGCGCATCGCCGAGGGCCAGCTCGAGATCCCGCACGCGCGACAGCTGCGCGAGGACCCGGTGCTGCTGCTCGACGTCTTCGCGATCGCGCAGGCGCACGACGTGCCGCTGACGCGCAAGGCGCTGCGCCTGGTGCGCGAGAACCTGCGCCTGATCGACGCGGACTTCCGCTCGAAGCCGGCGGCCGTCGAGGCGTTCCTGCGCATCCTGCGCGCGCCGAACCGCGTGACCCGTTCGCTGATCGCGATGAACGAGGTCGGCCTGCTGGCGCGCTTCCTGCCGGAGTGGGAGCACATCGTCTGCCGCTGGCAGCAGGTCGTCTACCACACCTACACCGTCGACGTGCACTCGATCTTCCTGGTCGAGGAGCTGCGCCGCCTGTTCAAGGGCGACTACGCCAAGGAGCTGCCGGCGCTGACCGAGCTGATCCGCGATGTGCCCGATCTCACGGCGGTGTACCTCGGCTGCCTCTTCCACGACATCGGCAAGGGCTTCGGCGGCGACCACTCGCCGAAGGGCGCCGTGCGCACGCGCGTCTGCATGGAGCGCATGGGCCTCGAGGCCGACCTGATCGAGCGGGTCGTGTTCCTGGTAGACCAGCACCTCGTGATGTCGCACCTCGCGCAGCGGCGCGATCTCTCCGACGCGCGCCTGATCGTCGAGTTCGCGCGGCTCGTGGGCGACCGCACGAACCTGCGCAACCTCTACCTGCTGACGGTCGCCGACGTGCGCGCCTCGTCGAAGCGCGCGTGGACGGACTGGAAGGGCGCGCTGCTGCGCGAGCTCTTCGAGCGCACCTCCGAGTATCTCGAGACGGGCGACGACGACCCGCAGCGCGCGGCCGATCTCGTCGAGCGGCGCGTCGAGATCCGCCGCCAGGCGGCGACGGCCGAGCTCGCGAAGCAGAAAGTCGATGCGGCCGCCGTGCAGGCGTGGTTCGACACCTTGCCGCGGCGCTATTTCACGGCGCACTCGCCGTCGCAGATCGTGCGCCACGCGCTCGTGGCGATGAACTACGACCGCAAGCAGACGCTCGCCACGGCGGTGCGCTCCTTCCGCGGCGACTTCACGGAGCTGATCCTCTGCACGCGCGACGTGCACGGGCTCTTCTCGAATGTGGCCGGCGTGATCAGCGCGCACCACATCAACATCCTCGGCGCGCACGTCTACACCACGAAGGACGGGCTGGCGCTCGAGGTCTACCGGCTGACGACGCCGCAGGGCGGCGACAACGAGCACGCGATCATCTGGGAGGATCTGCGGGAGTCGTTGGAGCGCGTGCTGCGCGGGGAGCGCAGCGTCGACGAGATCCTGCGCCGGCGCGGGCGTCCCGTGCGCGCCATGCCGCAGCCCTGGCGCACGCCGGAGAGCGTGTCGATCACGAACGAGGAATCGGACTTCTATACGATCGTCGACGTCGCGGCGAACGACCGGCTCGGCCTGCTGCACGATCTCACGCGCGTCATCGCCGAGCACGATCTCGAGATCTACATCTCGAAGGCGTCCTCGGTGCTCGATCAGGTAGCCGACACGTTCTATTTGAAGGACCGCGAGGGACGGAAGATCCACGACGTGGAGCGCCTCGATGCGCTGCGGCGCGACCTGCTGGCGGCCGCGCAGGGCAACCGTGGCTGACGCCCGCAGCCTCGACGCGTCGCTCGACGCCTTCCTCGCGCACGCGGCCGTCGAGCGCGGTCTCGCGCCGCGCACGATCGAGGCCTACGGGCGCGACCTCGCGCGCTTCGCCGCGCATCTCGCGGGTGCGGGCGTGCGCGCGGTCGGCGCGGTGCGGCGCGAGCACGTCGTCGGCTTCGCGCGCGCGCTGGAACGGGAAGGGCTCTCGCCGCGCTCGCGCGCCCGCGCGCTGGTGGCGACGCGCCGCTGGCTGCGGCACGCGGGCACGGGGGGCGGCGCGGACGACCCGCTGCAGGGCGTGCCCTTGCCGAAGAGCGAGCGGACCCTGCCGCGCGTGCTGCGCCCGGACGAGACCGAGGCGCTCGTGGCGGCCGCGCTGCCGGACGGGCCGCTCGGCCTGCGCGACCGCGCCATGCTGGAGATGCTCTACGGCGCGGGACTGCGCGTCAGCGAGCTGGTGTCGCTGCCGCTCTCCGGGGTCGACCGGCGCGCGGGCTGGCTGCGCGTGCGCGGCAAGGGGCGCAAGGAGCGCCTGGTTCCGCTGGGCGAGCCGGCGCTCGAGGCGCTCGATGCCTATCTCGCCGACGCGCGGCCGCAGCTCGCACGCGTCACGGCGCGCAGATCCGAGGCGGTGTTCCTGTCGCGGCGCGGCAGCGCCATGACCCGCCAGAACTTCTTCCTGCGCCTGCGCGAGCTGGCGCGGCGCGCCGGCATCCCCAGCGATCGCGTGTCGCCGCACGTCCTGCGCCACGCGTTTGCCACGGACCTCCTCGAAGGAGGAGCCGATTTGCGCGCCGTGCAGACCTTGCTCGGCCACGCGGACCTCTCCACGACGCAGATCTACACACACGTGAGCCGGGCGCGGCTGCGCGAGACCGTGGAGCGCAGACACCCGCGCGGCTCGGGTGGTAGCCGCGGCGTGGCGTGAAGCGTCCCTCACAGGCCGAGCTCGTGCGCGCGCTGCCGGCGCCGAGCGCGCAGCTGCTCGAGGCGCTGCTCGGGGCGGCGCAACGGACGGCGATGCCCATCTATCTGGTGGGCGGCCCTGTGCGCGACCTGCTGCTCGGTCGCGCGCTGCGCGACATCGACCTCGTAGCCGAGGCGGACGCGGCAGCGCTGCAGGCGCTCGTGCGCGACTCGGCACCCGGCGCGCGCGTCGTCGCCCACGCGCGCTTCGGCACCCTGCACGTCGAGCAGGGCGGCGCCGCACTCGATCTCGCCTCCGCGCGTCGCGAGCGCTACGCGCACGACGGCGCGCTGCCGCAGGTCGAGCCGGGAGCGCTCGACGAAGATCTCTGGCGGCGCGACTTCTCGGTCAACGCGCTGGCGCTGCCGCTCTCGGCCGCCGCGCGCGAGCGTCACGCCGGCCTCGTCGACCCGACAGGGGGCGTCGCAGACCTCGAGAAGGGGATCCTGCGCATCCTCCACCCGCGCAGCTTCCACGACGATCCGACCCGCGCGCTGCGCGCGGCGCGCCTGGCGCCGCGCCTCGGTATGAC
>Ga0247826_10000164_pt1 | contig 11105 bp, 14 predicted proteins | sample 12C_Control_Day1_FD_200152 | JGI IMG/M metagenome (GOLD analysis project Ga0247826, IMG submission 200152) | Soil microbial communities from agricultural site in Penn Yan, New York, United States - 12C_Control_Day1 | ecosystem: Environmental > Terrestrial > Soil > Agricultural land | place... | reverse complement strand
GTGCAGGGGCACGTGGATGGCGTGGGGAACGTCGTGCGCACGGCGCAGCGCGATGACGCGCTGCTGGTGGACCTGCGTGTCCCGGCCGAGATCGCGCGGCTCGCGATCCCGCTCGGTTCCATCGCGGTCGACGGCGTGAGCCTCACCGTGAACGCGCGACCGGCGGGGGACGTCGTCCAGATCTCGCTCATTCCGTTTACTTTGCAGCAGACGACGCTGGGCGAGCGACAGGCCGGCGATAAGGTGCATCTGGAGGCGGACATGCTCGGCAAGTACGTCGCGGCGCTGCTCGAGTCCCGCATCGCGGCCGCGCCCGGCGCCGAGGTGAGTGCATGAGCGGCCACACCGTCGAGCAGGCCATCGAGGACCTGAGGAACGGCAAGGTGATCATCGTCGCCGACGACGAGGATCGCGAGAACGAGGGCGACCTCGTCGGCGCGGCCCAGCTGGTGACGCCGGAGATGATCAATTTCATGGCGCTGCACGGCCGCGGGCTCATCTGCCTCGCACTCACCGCCGAACGCTGCGAAGAGCTGGGCCTGCCGCAGATGACCGACCGGAACACGGAGGAGCTCTCCACTGCGTTCACCGTGTCGATCGATGCCGATCGCCGCTTCGGCGTCACGACCGGCATCTCCGCCAGTGACCGTTCCACCACCATCCAGGTGGCGCTCAACCCGAAATCCGTGCCCTCCGACCTGCGACGCCCGGGGCACGTCTTTCCGCTGCGCGGTCGCCTCGGTGGCGTGCTGCAGCGCGTCGGTCACACCGAGGGCAGCATCGATCTCGCGCGCCTGGCGGGCCTCGTGCCGGCCGGCGTGATCTGCGAGATCCTGAATCCCGACGGCTCCATGGCACGGCGACCGCAGCTGCTGGAGATGGCGGAGAAGTTCGGGCTGACGTTCATCACGCTGGCGCAGCTGGTCGCCCACCGGCTCCGCGAGGAGCGGCTGGTGCACCGCGTGGCCGAGGCCCGGCTGCCCACGCCGTTCGGCGAGTTCCACATCATCGGCTACCGCAACGACGTGGATCGCAACGAGCACGTCGCCCTGGTCATGGGTGACGTATCGGGTCAGGCCGACGTGCTCGTCCGCATGCACTCGAAATGCCTCACGGGCGACGTCTTCCACTCGATGCGCTGCGACTGCGGCGACCAGCTCGAGGCGGCCATGCGCCAGATCGGCGAGGCGGGTCGCGGCGTCATCGTCTACCTGGACCAGGAAGGCCGCGGCATCGGGCTGCTGAACAAGCTGCGCGCATACGAGCTGCAGGATTCCGGCGCCGACACGGTGCAGGCCAACCAGCGACTCGGCTTCGCACCCGACCTGCGCAACTACGGCATCGGCGCGCAGATCCTGCGGGATCTCGGCCTGTCCTCCATCCGCATCATGACCAACAATCCGCGCAAGCTCGTCGGCATCGATGGCTACGGCCTCGTGATCACCGAGCGCGTGCCTCTCGTCTCCGCGCCGCATCTCGAGAACCGCGATTATCTCGCGGTCAAGCGCGACAAGCTCGGCCACCTGCTGGCCCACTGACCATGCCCGACATCTCCGGACGGCCCGGCCCCGTGGGGCGGGTCGGCATCCTCGTCAGCCGCTACAACGAACGCATCACGGGCCGCTTGCTCGAGGGCGCCCGTGCGGCATGCCGCGAAGCGGGGGTCGACGAGGCGCTCGTGGACGTCGTCTGGGTGCCGGGCGCGTTCGAGCTCGGTGCCGCGGCCGCGGCGGCGGCGAACAGCGGCCGCTACGCCTGCCTGGTGGCCCTCGGCGCCGTCATCCGCGGCGACACGCCCCACTTCGACTACGTCGCTGGCGAAGCGGCGCGCGCGCTCAGCGACGTCGCGGTGCGTCACGCGCTGCCGGTGGCCTTCGGCGTGCTCACGGTGGACACGATGCAGCAGGCGGTCGATCGCGCCGGCGGCAGCGCCGGCAACAAGGGTCACGAGGCCGCGACGTCGGCGCTCGAGCTGGCCGACGTCCTCGCACGACTGCGGGAGGGCACATGATCCGCATCGAGACGAAGGGGCGCGCCCGCGCGCTGCAGCTGCTCTACGCCTGGGAGCTCACCGGCGCGCCCCTCGTTGCCGAAGCCGCCACGGGGCTCGCGCGGTTGACCGGGCCCGAGCCGCGCGTCCTCGACCGTGCCGAGGCGCTGGTGACAGGCGTCGTGGCAGCGCTCGACGCGATCGACCGCGCCGCGGCCGTGGCCGCCGACAACTGGCGGCTGAGCCGCATCGCCACCGTGGAGCGCAACATCATCCGCCTGGCCATCTACGAGCTGCAGCGCGCCGATCCCGCCGCGCCGCCCAAGGTGGTCATCGACGAGGCAGTGCAGCTGGCGCACTGGTTCGGCGGCGCGCGCGCGCCCGCCTTCGTCAATGGAGTGCTCGACCGCGTGGCCCGCGAACTCGGCGTGCTGTGAGAATTCTCGTCGCCAACTGGCTGGACCTGCGCAATCCGCAGGCGGGCGGCGCCGAGATCCACCTGTTCGAGATCTTCCAGCGGCTCGTCGCGCGAGGTCACGAGGTGCGGCTGGTCTGCTCGGGATGGAAGGGCGCGGCCGAACGTGCAGAGGTGCAGGGACTTCGCGTAAGGCGCGTGGGAGGCCGGCACAGCTTCGCGCTGCGGGGCCGCGGCGCCATGCGCCGCGCGCTCGCGGAAGAGCGGCCCGACGTGGTGTGCGAGGACATCAACAAGCTGCCGCTCTTCCTCGCCGGCATCACCGATCGTCCGTTCCTCGCCATCGTGCCCCATCTCTTCGGCAGCACGGCCTTCGAAGAGGCCAGCTGGCCCATGGCGTCGATCGTCTGGCTTGCCGAGCGACCGCTGCCCGCGATGTACCGGCGGGCGGGCTGGCACGCCATCAGCGAGAGCACGCGGGACGACCTGGTGGCGCGCGGCGTGCCGGCCGATCGCATCCGGGTGATCCACCCCGGCGTCGACGCAGACCACTACCGACCCGTTGCCGGAACCGTGCGGATGCTCCATCCGACCTTCGTGTATGTTGGAAGGTTGAAGCGATACAAGGGCGTCGATCTCGCCATCCGGGCGCTCGCCGTGGCTCGGCGGACGCGTCCCGACCTGCGGCTGTGCATCGCCGGCGGCGGCGACCACCGGACCGCGCTCGAGGCGCTCACCGACGAGCTGGGCCAACGTGAGGCGGTGCAGTTCCTCGGCTTCGTGAGCGAGGAGGAGAAGCTCTCGTTGTTCCGGACGGCATGGGCCAACCTCTTCCCGTCGCCGAAGGAGGGGTGGGGCATCACGGTGGTCGAGGCGGCGGCCTGCGGCACGCCCTCGCTCGCATCGGACAGTCCCGGACTGCGCGATTCGGTGCGCCACGGGGAGACGGGCTACCTTGTAACGCATGGGGACGTGGGCGGGCTGGCGGCGCGCATGCTCGAGCTCGCCGCGAATCCCGCCGTGGTCGAACGCCTCGGAGCGCAGGGTCGACGGCAGGCCGAAAGCCTGAGCTGGGATGCCGCCGCGCTCGCCACCGAGGACCATCTCGAAGCACTCATTCACGCGCCGCAACGGCGCTGACGCTGGGAGGCTGACATGCAGGTCAACGTGACGGTACGGCACTGCGAGATCGACGGGGCGCTCGACGAGCGCGCGCGTGCAGTGGCCGAGCGGGTGGGCGGTGTTGCGCTGCGCCCGATCGACTGCACGGTGCTCTTCGACGTGGACGGGCCGAGCCAGGTGGCCGAGGTGCGTCTGCGCGATGCGCGCGGCGAGACCATCGCGCGCGGCGAGGGGGCCAACCACCGCACCGCGCTCGACCGGGCCGAGGAGCGCATTCGCCGTCAGCTGCAGGCGGCCGCGAGCCGCGCGCGCAGCGGCCGTCACGCCGAAACCGCCGAGGGTTGATGCTCAGGCTCCGGGACCTGCTCGAGCGGGAAGGCGATCCACTCCAGCTCGAGGCACTCACGGGCGAGGCCGGTCTCGACCGCCAGGTCCCGGACCCCGAGGTGGCGAGTCCCGGCCTCGCGCTCGCCGGCTACGTGGGGCGCTTCGCGCCCCAGCGCCTCCACGTGCTCGGCGAGACCGAGATCACCTACCTGAACGGCCTGCCGACCGACGAGCGCCTGCACCGGCTCGAGCAGTTCTTCAATTTCGAGTTGCCGTGCCTCTTCATCACGAAGGGGCTCGATGTGCCGGCCGAAATGCTGGCCCTGGCGAAGGAGCGCGGCGTGCCGCTGCTGCGCTCGCGCCTCAAGACGGCGGAGTTCTACCGGCGCGTGAAGCCGGTGCTCGAGGAGGCGTTCGCCCCGCGCACCACGCTGCACGGCTCGCTCGCCGACGTGTACGGCGTGGGACTGCTGTTCATCGGGCGTTCGGGGATCGGCAAGAGCGAATGCGTGCTCGATCTCGTCGAGCGCGGCCATCGGCTCGTGGCCGACGACGTGGTGCAGGTGACGCGGCGCGGCGCCGACATCCTCATCGGTCGCGGACATGAGCTTGCCGCGCACCACATGGAGATTCGCGGCATCGGCCTGATCGACGTGCAGGCACTGTTCGGCATCCGCGCGGTGCGCCAGCAGAAGCGCATCGAGGTGGTGGTGCAGCTCGAGGACTGGGAGACGGCCAAGGACGTCGCCGACCGCACCGGGCTCTCGCACCACACGAGCGAGGTGCTCGGCGTCAACATTCCGCGCGTGATCGTGCCGCTCAATCCCGGCAAGAACATCACCGTGGTCTCGGAGGTGGTGGCGATGATGCACCTCCTGCGCTACTCCGGCGTGGACGTCGCGGCGCAGTTCAACGAGCGACTCATCCGCCGGATGAAGGAGAAGCGCGGAATCAAGGGCTACCTGCAGGAAGACTATGAATGACGGATCGCTCAGGGGCGTAGTGGTGTGTCACGGTCCGCTCGCCGGGGCGCTGGTCGGGGCGGTGGAGCAGATCTCGGGCTTGAAGGACGCGCTCGTCGCCGTGTCCAACGATGGGTGCGATCGTGGCAGCCTCGAGGCGCGCGTCGAAGCCGCGGTGGGAGCGGGGCCCGCGATCGTGTTCGTGGACATGGCCAGCGGATCGTGCCTCTTCGCGGTGCTGCGGAAGCTGCGCGAGCGCGACGGGATCAGCGTGGTCACCGGCGTCAATCTCGCCATGCTGCTCGACTTCGTGTTCCATCGCGAGGGCACGGCGAGCGCCGCGGCCGCGCGCGCCGTCGACGTGGGCGGCAAGGCGATCGGGGTGAGTGCGTGAGCGTGGTGCTCTGCCGCGTGGACGATCGTCTGATCCACGGCCAGGTCGTCGTGGGGTGGGGTCAGGCGCTCAAGCTGGAGCGCATCGTCCTGGCGGACGACGAGGTGGCGCGCAGCGACTGGGAGCAGGATCTCTATCGCATGGCGGTGCCGGCGGAGTTCGAGGTCGTGTTCGCCACCGTGGCCGCGGCGGCGGGCCGGCTGGCGGAATGGGCCGGGGATGCGCAGCGCACGGCGGTGCTCGTGGGCAGCATCGAGGCCGCGGCGCAGCTTTATCACGCCGCGCCGGTGGTGGCGCGGCAGATCAATCTCGGTGGCATCCACCACCGGCCGGGACGGACGGAACGCCTTCCCTACGTGTACCTCACCGATGAGGAGCAGCGGCAGCTGCAGCGGCTCGAGGGCGAGGGAGCGCAGATCACCGGGCAGGACGTGCCCACGTCCGCGCCGGTCCCGCTGGAGGCGCTCGGGTGACGGCACTGGTGCTCACGGGACTCTTCGTCTGGGGCGTCGTCGTGGCGCTCGACCTGGTGAGCGGTCCGCAGGCGCTGCTGTCGCGCCCGCTCGTGGCCGGTACGGTGGCGGGACTGATCGCCGGCGACCTCGAGGCCGGGCTCCGGGTGGGCATGCTGCTCGAGCTGTTCGCGCTCGACGTGCTGCCGGTGGGTGCGTCGCGCTATCCCGACTACGGGCCGGCGACCGTCGCCGCGGTGGCGGTCGTCGCGGGGCTGCCATGGGTGGAGCGGCTCGGGCTTGCGATGCTGCTGGCGCTTCCGCTCGCGTTCGTCGGCGGCCTGGCGATGCAGTGGCTCCGGCACGCGAACGCACGCGCAATGCAGGAGCGGGTCGCGGCACTCGCGGCGGCCGACCGGCGCGCCATCGCGGCACTGCACTACGGCGGCTTGCTGCGCGACGCGCTGCGTGGAGCGTTGCTCGCCGGAGTGGGCCTCGCGGTCGCGCTGCCGCTTCGACGGCTCGAACTGCCGCCGCACGTGACGACGCTGCTGCTTGCGGCCGCGGTGGGCAGCGGGCTCGCGGCCGTGGTGAGCGGTGCGCTGCGCAGTACCGGGCGCGGCGCGCGCGCCAAGTGGCTCGTGGCCGGGCTCGGGCTCGGTGTCGTGCTCGCGGTGGCATCGGGCGCGTGGCGATGAGGGGCGGCCTGCACGCGCTGTTGCGGCTCTACTATGTGCAGGCCGCATGGAACTACGAGCGCATGCTCGGCATCGGCATGGGCCACGCAGCGGGGCCCCTGCTCGAGGACCTACGCACCGTCGATCCGGCGCGCCACGCCGAGGCGGTGGCGCGCTCGAGCGACTACTTCAACGCGAACCCGAACCTCGCGGGGCTCGCGCTCGGGGCTCTCGCGCGGGCCGAGCTCGATCACGTGCCGGGAGCTGCGGTGTCGCGGCTGCGCACGGCACTCAGCGGCCCGCTCGGCGCCCTGGGCGATCGGCTCTTCTGGGCCGGGGTCGTGCCCGCGCTGTCGGCGCTCGCGCTCGCGGCGGTGGCGCTGGGCGCGGGGTGGTGGGCGGCCGTCGGGCTGGTGCTGGTATACGGCGTGATCCGCGCGCTCACGGCGCGATGGGCGCTGGTGACGGGCTGGGCGGAGGGACTGCAGGTGGGGGCGGCCATCGGGAAGTCATGGCTGCCGAGAGCGGCGGAGCGGGTGGGCATGGTGGCCGGGTTCTGCGTGGGGCTCGCCATCCCGCTCGTGGCGACGTGGATGCTGCGTGGCGCGGGACGCGAGCCCATGCTGATGGCGCCCGCGGTGGCGCTGGCCGGCCTCACGCTGTCGCGGCTGGTCGGGCCGCACCACACCGCCCTCAGATTCGGCGTCGGCGTGCTCGTGCTGGGACTTCTCGCGGGGGTGCTCGGGGCATGATCGAACGCGAAGTGACCATCGTCAACCAGCTCGGCATGCACGCACGGCCGGCGGCGCAGGTGGTGCGCACCGCGAGCGGCTTCAAGTCCGAGGTGGAGATCGTCCGCGACGGGGTGGCCGTCAACGCCAAGAGCATCATGGGCGTGATGATGCTCGCCGCGGAGTGCGGCTGCGCCGTGGTGCTCCGCGCGAACGGCGCCGACGAGAACGCGGCGATCGATGCGCTGGCGAGACTGGTGGCGGAAGGATTCGGCGAGGATTGAGCGTCCACGACGTGGTGCGCGGCATCGGTGTCTCCCCGGGCGTGGCCTACGCCCGGGCCACGCTCGTGCGCACCAACTTCCCCGAGGTGCCCGACCGCACCGTGCGGCCGGACCAGCTCGAGGACGAGGTGGAGCGCCTGCGCGACGCGGTGCGACAGGTCACCGAGCAGCTGCAGGAACTGGGCGAGCGGGTGCTGCAGCGGGCCGGCGCGGAGGAGTCCCGCATCTTCGATGCGCAGATCATGATGGCGCAGGACGAGGACTTCCTGTCCTCGGTGGAGGTGCTCATCCGCAACAATCACCTCAGCGCCGAGACGGCCTACGAGTTCAAGGCGCTCGAGCTGCGGGCGCTCTGGTCGAGCTCGGGCAGCGCGCAGCTTCGCGACCGGCTCGCCGACCTGCACGCCATCCAGATCCGCATGCTGAGGGCGCTTCTCGGCCGCGACATCGAGGAGATGTGGGCGGTGCCCGACGACGAGCAGGTCATCGTCGTGGCGCACGAGCTCTCGCCCGGCCTGACGGTGCAGCTCGACCGCGAGCACGTGGTGGGTCTCGTGAGCGAGCAGGGCACGCGCACGTCGCACGCCGCGATCCTCGCGCATTCGCTTGGCATTCCGGCGGTGATGGGCGCGTCCGGCGCCCTCGAACGGATTCCCGAGGGAACGATGGTGCTGCTCGACGGCCAGGCCGGCACCGTGACGGTCGAGCCCACCAACCTCGAGCTCGACGAGGCGAAGGTCCGCATGAGCCGGCGCCATCGCCTCGAGTTCCAGCTCGAGTCGACCATGGGCCAGCCGGCGGTCACGCCCGACGGGCGCCGCATCGCGCTCATGAGCAACGTGGACCTGCCCGACGAGATCGAGCCCGCCGTGCGCGTCGGCGCCGAGGGCGTGGGCCTGCTGCGCACCGAGTTCCTGCTCACGGGGCGCGCCGCGCTGCCCACCGAGCAGGAGCAGGTCGACTACTTCCGCCGCGTGAGCCTCGCGTTCCCCGAGCATTCCGTGGTGATCCGCAGCTACGACGTGGGTGGCGACAAGTTCCCCTCCGCGTTCCGCATGCCGCAGGAAGCGAACCCGTTCCTGGGCTGGCGCTCGATTCGCGTCTGCCTCGACCAGCCGGAGATGTTCCGGGCGCAGTTGCGCGCGGTGCTGCGCGCCGCCGCCGACCGGAAGATCCAGCTGCTGCTGCCCCTCGTCACCACGGTCGACGAGGTGCTGCGGACGCGAGAGATGCTGCAGGAGGAGGCGGACGGACTGCGCAAGGCGGGGGTGCGCGCCGCGGAGGCGCTGCCGGTGGGCGTGATGATCGAGACGCCGGCCGCGACGCTCATCGCCGACCAGCTCGCCGAGGTGAGTGACTTCTTCAGCATCGGCAGCAACGACCTCACGCAGTACACGCTGGCGATCGACCGGGGCAATGCGCGGCTCGCCGACCGGTTCACGCCGTACCATGCTGCGATCCTGCGCCAGCTCGACATGGTGCTCGCGGCGGGCGAGGCGCGCGGCATCCCGGTCAGCGTGTGCGGCGAGATGGCCTCCGAGCCACTGAGCGCGGTGCTGCTGTTCGGCATGGGCTTCGCCACGCTCAGCGTGGCGCCGCCGGCGATCCCATTGGTGAGATGGGTCGTGCGCAGCGTGCCGTTCACCGCCGCGCGCGAGGCCGCCGAGGCGGCACGCCAGGCGCGCAGCCCGGACCAGGTCGGCGTCGCCATCCGTCGAGCCATCGCGAGCCACGTCGACCTGCATCTCTTCGACTTGTCGGCCGCGTTGCCCGGGTCTCCGCGCAGCGTTAGCTTGCCCTCCGATTCCCCGAGACATTGATCGCTGCTCGTTGGGCCGTCCCCAACCCCTGAGAGTCATGGCTTCCACGCACCGTCACGTCTTCACCTCCGAATCCGTCACCGAAGGCCATCCCGACAAGGTGGCCGACGCCATTTCCGACGCCGTCCTCGACGCGATCCTCGCCGACGATCCGAAGGCGCGGGTGGCGTGCGAGACGATGGTGACCACGGGCATGGCGATCGTGGCCGGCGAGATCACGACGAGCACCTACGTCCATGTGCCGGACCTGGTGCGGCGCACGCTGGAGCGCATCGGCTACACCGATGCCCAGTTCGGCATCGACGCCCATACCTGCGCGGTCCTGTCGTCCATCGACCGCCAGTCGCCCGATATCGCGATGGGTGTCGATCGTGAAGGCGCCGGCGACCAGGGCATGATGTTCGGCTACGCCTGCGACGAGACCGAGGAGTTGATGCCCCTCCCGATCGTGCTGGCGCACCGCATCACCGAGCGCCTCGCCGCGGTCCGCAAGGGCGCCCCGGGCCGGCGCGCGGTGCCGTGGCTGCGGCCCGATGGCAAGAGCCAGGTGTCGGTCGAGTACCAGGGCGATCGGCCGGTGGCGGTGAAGACGGTGCTCGTCTCCACCCAGCACGCCGACCGCGTGGGCGGCCGGCAGCTGACGCAGTCGGCCATCCGCGAGGCCGTGGTGGAGGAGGTCATCCGCCCGGTGCTCGAGGCCCACGACCTCGACGGACGTGGTATCAAGTTCCTCGTGAACCCCACCGGCCGGTTCGTGATCGGCGGTCCCCATGGCGACGCCGGGCTCACCGGACGGAAGATCATCGTCGATACGTATGGCGGCATGGCCCGTCACGGCGGTGGGGCCTTCAGCGGAAAGGACCCGTCCAAGGTGGACCGCTCGGCGGCCTATGCCATGCGATGGGTGGCCAAGAACATCGTCGCCGCGAAGCTCGCGGCGCGCTGCGAGGTGCAGGTCGCGTACGCCATCGGCGTGGCCGAGCCGGTCTCGGTGATGGTGGACACGTTCGGCACGGGGGTAGTACCCGATGTGGAGCTCGAGCAGGCGGTGAGCGAGGTCTTCGACCTCACACCGCGCGGCATCGCAGAGGCCCTCGACCTGCGCCGGCCGATCTACACGCCGACTTCCGCATATGGGCACTTCGGTCGGGTGGCGGAGAAGGGGACGTACGAGCCGCTTCCGTCCAACGGCAAGGCGCGCCGTCCCGTGGCAGTCAACCTCTTCACGTGGGAGCGGACCGACCGCGCCCGAGCCCTGCGGGCCGCGGTACGCTGAGCTGTTCCCGGGATGGTCTGAAGTCGTGATCGAAGTCATCGCCACCGACATTCGCGTCGACCGGCAGAGCAACTCGCCGGTCGTGCTGCTCCGGGAGCGCACCGGCACCCGTGTGCTCCCGATCTGGATCGGACCGGCCGAGGCCAACGCCATCGCGATGGAGATGCAGGGCATGAAGGCCCAGCGTCCCCTGACGCACGATCTCTTCAAGCAGGTCCTGCAGGGACTCGGCGGCGAGCTTCGCCGGGTCGTCGTGAGCTCCGTGAAGGAGAACACCTACTTCGCGGAGCTCCACATCAATCGTGGGGACCAAGTCTTCCACGTGGATGCCCGCCCGTCCGACAGCATTGCGCTCGCGCTGCGCTTGCACGCGCCGATCTTCGCCGCCGACCAGCTGTTCGAGGACGCCGCCATCGAGACCGGCGAGGCGCTCCCCGAGCGCTCGATGGACGCCGAGAGCCTCAAGCAGTACCTGGAGAAGCTCGATCCTCAGGACTTCGGCAAGTTCAATCCGTAGGGCGCTCGCCGCAGCGCTGCTGCTGACACCGGCCGTCCCCCTCGCAGCGCAGGATGCGCGGGTGGACGGCCGTCTCCTGCACGTCGGCGAGCGCGACACCGTCCCCGCCACGGGCACCGTCGTGCCGCGAGCTGAGGA
>Ga0247826_10000163_pt1 | contig 11122 bp, 10 predicted proteins | sample 12C_Control_Day1_FD_200152 | JGI IMG/M metagenome (GOLD analysis project Ga0247826, IMG submission 200152) | Soil microbial communities from agricultural site in Penn Yan, New York, United States - 12C_Control_Day1 | ecosystem: Environmental > Terrestrial > Soil > Agricultural land | place... | reverse complement strand
TACGGCGTCGCGCGCGATCTCCTCGGCAGCTATCCGCCAGTGCTCGTGATCGCCGCCGGCTTCGAGCTCGCCGCGCTGGCGGTGATCCTCGCCGGGGGCCGTCGGTAGCCTTCCGGTCTCGCGCGGCGCTGCGGATCGGTCGAGCCGGCGCGGCTCGGCGCGCCTATCGCCCCCCGACCGGCTGCAGCGCCGGCACGAAGCCCGGCTCGAATACGCGGTCGGCCATCACCTGACAGCGCTTCATCAGGCGGTGCTCGTCCGGTCCGTAGTCGGGGATGGCGTTGTGCAGCGTGCGGATGTGGTCCCACACCAGCACGTCGCCCTCCGTCCAGCGATGCGTGTACTGGTACCTGGGCTGGAGCTGGTGTGTGAACAGCATCTGTAGCGTGCGCTCGCTTTCGGCCTCGTCGAGCTCGTTGATGCGGATGGCGTAGCCCGGGTTGCAGTAGAGAACCGGCCGGCCGCTGATCGGATGGACCAGGCGGATTGGATGCACGGACGGCGGCCGCCGCCGCCGCTGCTCGTCCGTCATCGGGCCGCGCGTGCTGCCGGGCCGGCGCCGCATGTTCTCCCAGAACTTGTTGAAGTCGTGCGTGGCCGTCATGCTCCCGAGCCGCGTCTTGAGCTCGGACGGCAGATCGTCCCAGGCCGCCTGCGTGTTGACGAACATCGTGGCGCCCAGCACCTGACCATTGCGGCGCGGCACCTTCACGGCGAACAGCACGTTCAGGTACCCGATGGTCGGGTTGTAGGACATGTCGGTGTGCCAGTCCTGCCCGGCATCCGCCAGGCCGATCGGGCGACCGTTCTCGATCACGTTCGAGAGAATCCCGACTTCCGGCATGTCGGGCTCGTGGTAGCCGGTCAGCATTTCCTGGATCGAGCCGAACCGACGCGAGAAGTCGCGCAGCGCGGCGGCCTCCAGCCGCTGCTCGGGAAAGCGCAGCACCCCGTGCTGTCCGAGCGCCCGCACGATCGTGGCGAAGTCCTCGTCGCCCAGCGGCTTGGCGAGGTCCACGCCCCGCACCGTCGCGCCCAGGATCTGGCCGGTCGGCTCGATCGTCGTCATGTCAGCGACCTCCCAGGACGAACGGCACCTCCGCGCTCTTGGCCACGGCGCGCAGCTGGTCCATCAGGTCGTCGGGAACCGGCACGCCGTCGCGAAGACGCTCGGCGCGCGTGGCCATCTCGGGGTCGCCGGCGACCAGCACCGGCTGGTTGGGGTCCACGCGCTTGGCGCCGTGGAGCACGTCGATCACCTGGTCCAGATCCTCCTCGAACTCGCCGCCGGCGCGGAACGCCTTCGGGTCGATCGCCATGAAGAAGTGGCCGATGTTGTGCGGATCGGACGGCTTCTGCGTCTGGTTCCTGAGCGGCGAGAACGACGCGCCGGCCAGCGTGCCGCCGAGGATGTGCACCATGACCGCCAGTCCATACCCCTTGTGGCCACCCACGTCGCGGGGGCCGCCGAGCGGCGTGATGCCGCCGTCGGGCCGCTCGAACACGTGGCTGAAGGCCGTCTCGGCGTCGGTGACCGGCTTGCCGTCGCCGTCCACGACCCAGCCCGACGGCAGCGGCTTGTGGTTCAGCTTGTAGACTTTCACTTTTCCGGCGGCGACGGTGGTGGTGGCCATGTCGAGCTGGAACGGGGGATTGCGGCGCGCGGGCGCGGCGAACGCCAGGGGATTGGTGCCCATGACCGGCTCGGCGGCGAACGTCGGCACCATCGACACCCCGCGGGTGGCCGAGGTGACCATGCCGATCACGCCCCGGTCGGAGGCGATACGCGAGTAGCAGCCCGCCGCGCCGAAGTGGTGCGAGTTGAACACCGACACCACGGCCACGCCGATCTCGCGGCACTTGTCGATCGCGAGGTTCATCGCATGGACGGAGACGGGATGGCCCAGCGAGGCGTCGGCGTCGATGAGCGCGGTGGCCGGCCCTTCACGCACCACCTTGAACTGCGGCCGCATGTTGAGCCGCCCGGCGCGAAACTCACGGTCGTAGGTCGGGAGCATGGAGATCCCGTGGGAATCGACGCCACGGAGGTCGGTCTCCAGCATCATCTCGGCGGTGGTATCCGCGTGCGCGTCCGACATTCCCCACGCGCGCAGCACGGACACGAGCTGTTGACGGATCTGATCGGCGGGCACTCGCATGACTAGACCTCCCTGGTTTCGAGCTCTCGATACGGCCGCATCCCGATTCTACGACCCCCAGCTCACGCCTTCGCCGCCGTCCACCGCCAGCGAGACCCCGGTCACGAAGCCGGCCTCGTCGGAGTGCAGGTAGAGCGCGGCATAGGCGACGTCCCAGCCGGTGCCCATCCGGCGGCGCAGCGGTACGCGCCGGTCACGCGAGGCGATGACTTCTTCGCGCGGCGTGCCCTTGGCCACCCGGGCCTCGATCGCCATCGGCGTGTTCATGAGCCCGGGCAGGATGGCGTTGGCGCGCACGCCGTACGGGGCGTTGGCCGCCGCCAGATTCTCGGTCAACGCCACCACCGCTGCCTTGGTGGTCTTGTAGCCGACCAGCGGATAGGCGTTGCGCGCGGCCATGGAGGAGATGTTGACGATCGACCCGGCGGACTCGCGCAGCGCGGGCAGGGCGTGCTTGCAGGCCAGCCACATGCCCTTGAGGTTGACGGCGACGCTGCGGTCGAACGCCTCGACCGTCAGCTCGGTGGCGGTGGCATCGCCCAGCGCAAGGCTGGCGCCCACGTTGTTGTGCAGGATGTCCAGCCGGCCGAAGCGCTCGTGCGCGGCCGCCACCAGACGCCGGACGGCGTCCTCGTCGGTGGTGTCGGCCTCGTGCGCCCACGCCTCGCCGCCCTCGGCGGAAATCAGGTCCACCGTGTCCTGCGCGGATACCTTGTGACGATCGACGACCAGGACACGAGCGCCCTCGCGCGCCAGCACCATCGCCACCGCTCGCCCGTTGCCGATCGTCTGACCGGGGGTCTGCCCGCCGCCCACGACGATCGCCGTCTTGCCCTCCACGCGCCTGGCCATCGATGCCCTCCCGAGAAAGTCCCATGAATATAATGCGCTGGGGGGACGGACACATGAACCATCGATCGCTCGTGTTCCCGCTGCTGCTGGTCGGGCTGGCCGCCTGCTCCGCTCCGCACCGCGAGACACCGCAGAGCGCCGAGGCCCATGGTCGCGCCGGGGCCGCACGTCCCGTCGAGTACACGTGGCTCGGCGTCTATTCGTACCGGATCACCACGAGCTCACCCGATGCCCAGCGCTGGTTCAATCAGGGGTTGCGGCTCGTCTACGCCTTCAACCACAACGAGGCCCAGAAGGCGTTCCGCGAGGGCACGCGCGTGGATCCCGGCTGCGCCATGTGCTACTGGGGCATCGCCATCACGGAAGGCTCGAACTACAACCACCCGACCGACGCCGACCGCGAGGCGCGGGCGCTCACCGCCGTGCGGCAGGCCCAGGCCCACGCCGTGATCGCCCAGCCCGCGGAGCGCGCGATGATCCAGGCCCTGGCCAGGCGCCACTCCGCCGATCCGGCGGCCAAGCGCGCGGAGCTCGACGCCGCGTACGCCGAGGCCATGCGCGAGGTGGCCCGGCAGTTCCCCGACGATCTGGAGGCCGCCACGTTCTTCGCCGACGCCATGATGAACCTCCGGCCGTGGAACCTGTGGGCGCCGGACGGCACGGCCGCCCCGGGCACGGACGAGCTCGTGCTGACGCTGGAGCGCGTGCTGGCACGCAATCCCGACCATCCGGGCGCGCTGCACCTCTACATCCACGCGGTCGAGGCCAGCACTCAGCCCGGTCGCGCGGAGGCTGCCGCCGACCGTCTGGCGCGGCAGATGCCGGGCGCCGGCCACATGGTCCACATGCCGTCGCACATCTACTGGCGGGTGGGACGCTACACCGACGCGGTGACCGTCAACCTGGCGGCGGTGCGGGCCGACCAGGCGTACTTCAAGACGGCCCAGCCGAGCCCGATCTATCGCGGCCTGTATTACCCGCACAACATCGACTTCATCTGGCAGTCGGCCAGCATGCAGGGACGCAGCGCCGAGACGCTGCGCGCCGCCCGCGAGTTCGCGGACAACGCGCCGGCGGAGATGATCAAGCAGATGCCGGACATGGAGACTGCGCCGGTCGCGCCGATGGTGGCCCTCGTGCGCTTCGGCCGCTGGGACGACGTGCTCGCGCTGCCCGCCCCCCCGCGCGAGTGGCTCTACACCACCGGCGTGTGGCACTACGCTCGCGGCGTCGCCTACACCGCCAAGGGCCAGGCCGCCGACGCCGCGCGGGAGCTGGGCGCGCTGGAGGCCGTGGTCCAGTCGGTGCCGGCCGAGCGCACGGTCGCGTTCTTCTTCCGGGCGAAGAACGTCTTGCAGATGGCGGCCAACGTGCTGGCCGCCGAGATGGCGGCCAAGGCCGGCGACATGGCCAGCGCCGAGCGGCTGCTCCGCGCCGCGATCGCCGAGCAGGACACGCACTGGTTCACGGAACCGCCGCCGTGGTACTTCCCCGTGCGCCAGTCGCTGGGCGCCGTGCTGTTGCAGGCCGGCCGGCCCGCCGACGCCGAGGTGGTCTACCGCGAGGACCTGCGCCGCAACCCGGGTAACGGCTGGTCGCTGTACGGGCTGTCGCTGAGCCTGAGGGCGCAGGGCAAGATCGCCGAGGCCGGCCAGACCGACAGCCTCTTCCGCGCGGCGTGGGCGCAGGCGGACGTCACGATCACCGCGTCGCGGTTCTAGTCCTCGGGGTCAGCGCGCGGGAGCGGGGGCCCTGGCGATCTCGTCGGCCAGCTCCCGCGCGCGCTCGGCGTCCATCGGTCGGAGGCGATCGAGAACCCGCCGGGCCTCGTCGAGCCGGCCCATCTTCACGTAGGCCTCGCCGAGATATTCGAGCGCCTCAGGAAACTGGGGCCGCAGTCTCAGCGCCTCGCCATACGCGTCGAGCGACTCGGGGTAGCGGCCCAGATGACGGAGCGCGTAGCCCAGCTCGTTCCACGCCTCGGCGAAGTCGGCGCGAAACCCCACCGCCTGCCGGAAGGCGTCGGCCGCCGCCGGCCAGTTCTTGGCAACGCGCGCGCGGACGCCGCGGTTGTACTCGCTCTCCGCGCCGGCCTCGGCGGGCGACTGGCGCCGCTGCTCGACCGCCGGCGAGCTCGGATCGGCCACGCTCGAGGCCGGCACGAGCGACACCATGGCAACGGCCAGGGCCAGGATCGTCGAACGACAGCGAATCACGTCAGCGGGATCGGCGTCAGGCCGGAGGCGCCTCCGCCTTGGCGGCCACGTGGATGTAGAGGTCCCGGGCGCGGGGCTTGGCGGTCGGCGCCGCCGGCGGCCGCATCGCGTACGTGATCGGCATCGAGTGGTCGGCAACCTGGCGCTTGACGTTGTACACGCTGCTGAACCGCCACAGCATCTTGATGAAGTTGGTCTGGCCGCGCAGGGCCAAGCCGGCGGCGGCGGACGCGGTCTTGCGCAGCGCCGCCACGCCGAGGTGCTTGCGGTGCAACACCGCTTGCGTCTTCACCAGCTCCTCGTAGAAGCGCGCCAGCGGCAGCCGCGTGGGCAGCACCGCGTGTTGCACGTCGAAGAGCCGGTAGTCGAGCGTCGTGAGCCGGCGCGACTCGGTGTGCCAGATCTCGGTGCCGGGGTAGGGCGTGGCCACCGTGAGGTGCACGATCTCGGGCACGGTGAGTGCCCACTCGCGCACGATCGCGAAGCGCTGCTCGTCCCAGTCGGGGTCGGCGATGATGTTCACGGCCACCGTGAGCCCGATGCGACGCGCCACCTCCAGGGCCTTGAGGTTCTCGCTCGGCGTCACACGCTTGCGGTGCAGCTTCAGCGCCTCGGCGTCGAGCGCCTCCACGCCGAGGAACATGTAGCGCAGGCCGAGCCGCTGCCAGTACTCGAAGACCTCCGGGTTACGCACCAGCACGTCGCAGCGCGTCTCCAGATAGTACTGCTTGTGGATGTTCCGGCGCTCCAGCTCGCGACCGATGGCGAAGCCGCTCTCGGGGTGCACGAACGCGACGTCGTCCACGATGAAGACGTTGGGCTCCCGGATGCGCGCCACGTCCTCGGCGGCCTTCTCCGGCGAGCCCTGGCGGTAGCTCCGCCCGTAGAACGTCCACGCGCTGCAGAACGAGCAGTCCCACGGGCAGCCGCGCGTGAACTCGACGGAGGCGCACGGGTCGAGAATGCCGATGAAGTACTTGTGACGCCGGCGTGTCAGATCCCGGGCCGGAGGAAACCGATCGATGTCGTCGAGCATCAGTGGCGTCGGGCCTGCCCCGTCGGCCGTCACGATCCCCGGCAGCGTCGAGAGCTTCTTGTCGCCCACCGCCTCGAGCAGCTTGGGCGTGATCAGCTCACCTTCACCGCGCACGACGCAGTCGAGCGCGCCCGCCCCGTGCTCGATCAGCTCGGCCGCGATGAACGATCCACTGTGGCCGCCCGTGAAGATGAAGCATTCCGGCCGCAGCTCCCGCGTCCGCCGGCACAGGTCGAGCACCTCGGGGACGTTGGCGAGGTAGTTCAGGCCGAAGCCGACCGCCTGGGGCTTGAAGGTCTCGAGCTCCCGGAAGTAATCCCTGTGATTGAAGATCTGCAGGTCGAGCAGCCGAACGTCATGACCCGCGTCCCGCACCGCCGCCGCCACACGCTCGAGCCCGAGGGGCTCGAGGCGCAGATAGATCTCGGAGTACATCAGGGGACTCGGGTGAACCAGCAACACGCGCATGAGACGCCTCCTCAGCCGGATCCGCCGAGCGGATCGGGATGCCAAGTCGTGAGACTATCACCGCAGCATACAGCCGCGTACTAATCAGGAGGCCGAGTGCATGGCGATCGTCTTCAACCCGATGGATCCAGAGTTCCTCGCGGATCCCTATCCGATGTACCACCGCCTGCGCTCCGAGGATCCGGTGCACCACAGCCCGCTGGGCTTCTGGATCCTGACCCGGTACGAGGACGTGGTGGCGGTGCTGCGGGACCCGCGCCTGGCCAAGGAGGCGCTCGCGGCCTTCGTGGCGGCCCGCTTCGGGACGACGGTTCCGCCCGGACTCGGGATGTCGATGCTGGACCGCGATCCGCCCGATCACACGCGGCTGCGAAGCCTCGTGAGCAAGGCCTTCACTCCGCGCGTGGTGGAGGTCCTCCGGCCCCACATCCAGCAGATCGTCGACGGCCTCCTGGCGCAGGTGCAGGACGCCCACGAGATGGACCTGATCGAGCAGTTCGCCTATCCGCTGCCGGTCATCGTCATCTGCGAGATGCTCGGCGTCCCCGTGGCCGACCACGAGCGCTTCAAGGGCTGGGGCCTCGACATCGCGCGCGGCCTCGACACGATCCTGCTGCCGCCGGACTCCGAGGTGGGCAAGCGCAGCATGACGGCCCGCCGCGCGCTGGCCGACTACTTCCGGGACCTCATCGCCGAGCGCCGTGTCGCCCCGCGGAGCGACCTGCTCTCCGCCCTCATCGCCGCCGAGGAGGCCGGCGACAAGCTGAACGAGGAGGAGCTGCTCGCCACCTGCATCCTGCTGCTGGTGGCCGGTCACGAGACCACGGTGAACCTCATCGGCAACGGCACGCTGGCGCTGTTGCGCCATCCCGGAGAGCTGCGGCGCCTGCGCGAGAACCCCACGCTGATCGTCAGTGCGGTGGAGGAGCTGCTGCGCTACGACGGGCCGGTGCAGCGGACGGCGCGCATCCCGAGCGAGGACGTCACCATCGGCGGCCGGACCATGGGCAAGGGCGAGATGGTGATGCCGTTCATCGGGGCCGCCGACCGTGATCCCTCCCAGTTCCCCGAGCCCGATCGCCTCGACATCGCCCGCACCGACAACCGCCACATCGCCTTCGGCTGGGGCATCCACTTCTGCCTCGGCGCCCCGCTGGCGCGGGTCGAGGGCCAGATCGCCATCAACACGCTGGTGCAGCGACTGCCCAAGCTCGCGCTGGCCACCGACCGGCCGGAGCACCGCGAGAGCCTCACGCTGCGCGGATTGAAGGCGCTGCCGGTGAGCTTCTGAGCCGATGAAGATCACGCGGATCGAGACACTCGTCCTCAACCTGCCGATGGTGATCGACGGCGCCACGCCGATGCTCGGTGGCCGCGCCCGCACGAGCATCGACATGCTCCTGGTGCGCATCGATACCGACGCCGGCGTGACCGGCTGGGGCGAAGCCTTCGGCCACCGCATCTTCCCGGCCACGCGGGCGGCCATCGACACGCTGCTGGGGCCGATGTGCGTGGGCCGCGATCCGAGCCAGATCGCCGCACTCCACGACGACGTGCAGCGCGTGCTGCACGGGGTCGGCCGCAACGGTCCCACGATCTACGCGCTGTCGGGGATCGATATCGCCCTCTGGGACATCGCCGGGAAGGTGGCCGGGCTGCCGCTGTACCGCCTGCTGGGCGGCGGCGCCCGCGCCGATCTGCCGGCCTACGCGAGCCTGCTGCGCTACGGCAAGGCCGACGCGGTGGCTCGCTACACCGAGCAGGCTCTGGCGCGCGGGTATCGCCACATCAAGCTGCACGAGATCACCGTCCCTGAGGTGAAGGCGGCGCGCGACGTGGCGGGCGCCGGCATTCCGATCATGGTGGACACCAACTGCCCGTGGACGGTGCGCGAGGCGATCGAGATGGCGCGCCGGCTCACGCCGTTCGACCTGCACTGGCTCGAGGAGCCGGTGTGGCCGCCGGAGAACCTGGCTGGCCTGGCCGAAGTGCGCAGCCGGGGTGGGATCGCCACCGCGGCCGGCGAGAACTACGGCACCGTGTGGGAGTTTCGCCGCGCGGCCGAAGCCGGGGCCATCGACTACGCGCAGCCGAGCGTGACCAAGATCGGCGGCGTGACGGAGATGCGCCGGGTCATCGCGGTGGCCGAGACCCTCGGGGTGCAGGTGGTGCCGCACTCCGCCTACTTCGGCCCCGGGCTGCTGGCGTCGATTCACTGCATCGCGGCGATGCCGACCGAGACGCTGGTCGAGCGGTTCTACTGCGACTTCGCCGAGAACCCGCTGGGCGAGGCCATCCACCCCAAGAACGGCCGCATCGCGGTGCCGCAGGGGCCCGGGCTCGGCCTGGACCCCGATCCCCGACTGATCGACAAGCTCCGGACGAGCTGAGGTCGGCGCCCCGCGCTCCCGGCCGAGCGCTCAGCTCTTCCGGCGCCCCGCCGTCGGATACGCGGCGCGGATCGTTGCCGCCACCTCCCGCAGCGCTTCGGCGAGCGGATAGCCGCGCCGCCACACCAGCCCGATCGTCCGGTGCGGCGCCGGCTCGGCAAGACGACGCACCCTCAGCGAGGTTCGTCCCGCCTCGGTGGAAACGGCGAGCTCGGGCAGCAGCGTGACGCCGCTGCCGCCGGCCACCATCTGCGCCAGGGTGGAGAGACTGGTGGCGCGGAACTCGCTCTCGCGCACCCGCGAGCGACGGCACGCCGCCAGCGCCTGGTCGCGGAAGCAATGACCATCGTCGAGCAGGAGCACCGGCTCGTCGCGCAGCTCGGACGGCGCCATCGGCGCGGCCCGGGCGCCGAGCGGATGGCGCGGCGGCGTGGCCAGGACGAACGGATCGCATGCGATGACCTCGCGCTCGACGTCGCCGATGTCGGCCTCCAGCGCCAGCAGCGCGGCGTCGAGCGCGCCGGCCTGCAGGTCGCGCACGAGGTCGGCCGTCTTCTCCTCCCGCCACACCACGGTCAGCTTCGGGTGAGCGCGGCGCAGCGCCGGCGCCGCCGTCGGTAGCAGATACGGCGAGATGGTGGGGATCACGCCGATCTGCAGGCGCCCGTTCAGCGGATCGCCCGCGCGCGTGGCCGCCTCCACCAGGTCGGCCGTCTCCCGCAGCACGGCGCGGGCGCGCTCCACCAGTACGCGCCCGGCCGCGGTCAGCAGGACCCGCCGCCGGTCGCGCTCGAACAGGCGCGCGCCCAGCGCCCGCTCCAGCTGGGCGAGCTGGGCGCTCAGCGAGGGCTGGGCCACGTGGCAGCGCTCGGCGGCGGCGCGGAAGCTCAGCGTGTCGGCCAGGGCCACCACGTACTGGAGCTGCCGGAGGGTGAACGGCCAGGGCGAGAGCTTCATAGTCAAATGCTATCACCGTCATCCAAACCTTGTCTTGGACCTATCAGGAGAGCGGGGGCATCGTGGGAGGTGATCCGATCACGAAAGGAGACCCGTACCGATGTTGACCGTTGGTGATCAGTTTCCCGAGTTCGCCCTGCAGGCGGCCGTCAGCCTGGAGAAGGGGCGGGAGTTCCAGGAGATCAGCCACCAGAGCTACCCCGGCCAGTGGAAGGTCGTCTTCTTCTGGCCGATGGACTTCACCTTCGTCTGCCCGACCGAGATCGCCGCGTTCGGCCGCCGCGAGCGCGACTTCGCCGACCGCGACGCGCAGGTGCTGGGCGTCAGCACCGACACCCACTTCGTGCACCTGGCCTGGCGCCGCCAGCACGAGGACCTGCGTGCGCTGCCGTTCCCGATGCTGGCCGACACCAAGCGCGAGCTGGCCGGCGCGCTCGGCGTGCTCCACAAGCAGGACGGCGTGGCGCTGCGGGCCACGTTCATCGTCGATCCAGCCGGCATCATCCGGCACGTCAGCGTCAACGACCTCTCGGTCGGCCGCAACGTGGACGAGACCCTGCGGACGCTGGATGCGCTGCAGACCGACGAGCTGTGCCCGTGCAACTGGCAGAAGGGTCAGCCGACCCTGGTGGCGGCCTAGCCATGCGTGAGCTCGAGGCGATTCGCGACGCGTTGCCGGAGGCCGCCCGGGACGTGAAGCTCAATCTCGAGGCGGTGCTGCAGGAGGGCTCCCTCACCCCGGCCCAGCGGTGGGGCGTCGCGGTCGCATCGGCCGCGACGGCGCGGAACCGCTCGTTGCTCGACGCGGTGGTGGCGGCGGCGCGGACCGAGGTCGGCGCCGCGGTGATCGACGATGCGCTGGCCGCGGCGGCGCTGATGGCGATGAACAACGTCTACTATCGCTTCCGCCGCATGATGGGCGCCTCAGCGTACGCGCAGAAGGCCGCGCGGCTGCGCATGAACCGGCTGGCCAAGCCCAAGGGGAGCCGAAGCGACCTGGAGCTCTACTCGCTGGCGGCCAGCGCCATCAACGGGTGCGAGATC
>Ga0247826_10000161_pt1 | contig 11239 bp, 18 predicted proteins | sample 12C_Control_Day1_FD_200152 | JGI IMG/M metagenome (GOLD analysis project Ga0247826, IMG submission 200152) | Soil microbial communities from agricultural site in Penn Yan, New York, United States - 12C_Control_Day1 | ecosystem: Environmental > Terrestrial > Soil > Agricultural land | place... | reverse complement strand
CGACATGACCGCCTTCTCAGTCGGCGACGCCGTCCGCGTCGCGCAGGACGTCAAGCGCCACGGCCACGCGCCCGGCTTCGTGGTGATGGTGGACGACACGGCGGGCCCGCTCGTGGACCCCGCCCCCGCGACCATGCCGCTCGCCGACCGCGACCGCCTGCCCCGTCACCCCGAGTACGGGGTCGTCCTCGGCATCCACCGCCCCACATGGCGACAGGACATGCCGGGCCAACTCCAGTACGACAGCGACGCCGTCCGGTGGTTCACCGCAGACGAGCTCGTGCGGAGGTCTGGCTGATGGCCGCGCACGAGCACACGGTGGGGGTGGTCGCGTGAGCAAGGACGACGCCGACTATGACGCCATGATCTATGACAAGCGATTCGAGGTGTGCTGGCAGCCGTCGCCGCCAAGCGTCACGCCGCTTCGTTGCACGTTGCGCGCCGGCCACGACGGCCCGCACAAGGCACAGTCGAGTGACGCTTTCACGTTGCGATCGTGGCCGTGAACCTCGAGATCGACGACCGCGAGCGCGACATCCTCCTGTCTAGCCTGGCACTGTCGTTCGCCTCGCCGTGCGACACCGAGACCCGGCACGAGATCCTGGACCTCACCAAGCGCGTCGCCCGGCTCGAGCCTGAGCCTGAGCCTGACGTACCATTGATGGACGTGTCCTCGAATGTCTGGTATTGCCCGGCGTGCGGTGTGCATGCTCCGTCCACCGAGTTCGAGCACGGCCCCGGCTGCGCCTGGGTGAAGAGGTACGGCTGATGGCTGTCCACTTCCGCCGGTGGGGTTGGACGCAGTGGGTGTTCTGGACCTCGTACGCCGTGCTCATCGCGTGCCTCGCGGTGATGGCTTGGAGGGCGTGGTGAACGTCCTTCGGTCAGACCAGATCTTCGAGGGGATGCTCATCCGTCGCCTGAGTTGGCCGGAGGGCCGGCGCTTCCGGGTCCGTGAGGTCGGCGTGGCCGGCCTGCGCGGCACCATCTGGGAGGACGGTCACGCCATCGCCGGTCCCAACGCGTTCATAAGTTGGCGCCCGATGGACGTCCCGCCGAGTCAGCGCGGGTTCGTCATCTGGGAGGCGAAATGACGAGGAGCGTGATCATCCGCGCGGTCAGATTCCCAAGTACCGACAATCAGATCGTCGCCTGGCTCGACGACAACGAGAAGATCATCGACATCTTCGCGGATCGACAGGACGGCCTGGGCCTGTTCTTGATCATACAGCGTCGAGTGCCAACAACTGCTCCCGCAGGACCTGAGGCGCCTTCGCCCTGACCTCCATCGGGAGGTCGAGTGCCTCCAGGGTGGCGAGCAGGACGCGGGCGATGAGCTCGGCGCGACGCTCCTCCACCCGGATGACACGCTCTTCCAGACCGAGCCTGACCGCCGTCTCCGACGCCTTGTGCAGGTTCGACCGCTCCTTCTGGTAGAGACGCATCCACGGCGCCCACTCGTCGAGGAGGTCGTTGTCCGTCGGCGCCTCCGCCAACTTGGCGGACAGCCAACTGACGTGCCCGGCCGAACGGCAGACCTCCTCGAGGAGGGCCGCGAACGGGTTGATCAGACGCTCAGTGCCGTACCGTCGGGCCTCGACGACCGCCTCACTCTCCGCGAGCATCACGTCTGAGCGTTCGGCCATGAGGTCAGCGTAGACCTGAGACGCCACCCGCGGTATCCGCGGACGCGGGCACCCCCGTCTGCCAGGACGAAGCGTCCCTTCTCCAGACCCCTCTCCTCGAGGGCGGCGACCAACTTGGTCGGGCCCAGCGGCTTCGGGATGCGCTCGGCGAGACACCATGACTCGTACCCGGCGTGCATCATCTCCGTGGAGATCCAGTCTTCGTCGGCGCCCCGCTCGAGGCACTCCCCGATGAACCGGCGGATCGGGTCCGACCTGAGGAGGTGCGCCTCTGCCTCGGCGTCGGAGTGCTCCGGCCTGCCGACCCCACCGGAGGCGAGTACGTCCCGCCAACCGCGTACCGCCCAGGCGAGGATCGCACGCTGGGCGTTGTGGTCCTCCTCGAGGTACGTCTTGATGCGCGGGTCCTGCTGGGCCCGATCGAGCGTGCGGCCCATCTTGAGGAACGCGAACCTGGCGACGAGCGCGTCGTCGCTCGAGTCCGGCACGAAGTTCGTGTGCACCCACAACTTGAACTGCGGTCTGTACTCGATGCTGTTCATGTACAGTCCCCGGGCCGCCACGCTGTCGGCGCCCGTCGCGTACTTGATCACGCCCTCGTTGAGGCGCGTCCCGCGGCGCATCTCGGACACGGTCACCAGTCGGGCGCCGCGGACCCGGTACATCGCCTCGTCCACGTTGACGCCGGACCGGTCCACGATCACGTCCGGTTGCCAGAGCGCGGAGTACTGACCCATCGCCCGGCCGAACGGCTCGCTCACCGTCGACTTGCCACTACCGGCCGGTCCGTGGAGGGCGAGGATGATCTTCTCCTGGGTCCGACCGGTGAGGCAGTAGCCGGCCCACCGTTGGAAGAACATGCGATCGATCTCCGACGGGATGGTCTCCTCGAGGACTCGCTCCCACACGAGGTCCATCGCGTCCGGGTCGTACTCGGCGGCGGTCATCTTGGTGACCAGGTCGGTGTGCGTCGCGGGCCTCACCTCGCCGGTCTCGATGTTGACCAGACCGGACGGCGTGTTGATCACGTCGATGCCCGCGTCGAGTGCGTTCACGTCGATCGCGAAGAGGTGCTTCGCGTAGTCCAGGCAGGCGTTCCGCCCTTGGACGGAGCCGAGCCTGTTCGCCCGCCTGGCGTACTCCGCGAAGCCGTCCGGGCCCGCCTCGGCGCCACGCCTCTGGAGGTCCACGCCGAGTTCCTTCACGATGCCATGCCGGTCGAGGCTGTCGTCGACGTCCCAGACGCGACCGTTCCAGATGTACCAGACGTTCGCGCCGGCGAGCCACATCAGCCGCTCCTGGGCGAACGTGAGGAGGTCCTGAGCGTTCTCGTCGTCGGGACCGATCGTCTGTGGCGGCTCGCCCTGCACCTCGGCGCGCGCCGGGGGAGGCGGTGGCGGTAGCGGTCCGCTCGGCGCCGAGGGAGCCTGAGCGGGAGTGGCAGGGGTCTGGGCCGCCGCCTCGGCCCAGCCCTGCAGTTCCGCCTCCACGATGCCGGGGCTGATCCGCGCCCAGGTCGTGGTCACCGCGCGGACGCCGTCCTCTGACGTCCACGGGGTCCGGCCGGGCTCGCTCACGAACTGCTCGCAGAGCATCGCCGCCCAGTACTCGGCGTCGACCTGTCTCATCCCGCGACGCCTCATCTGGAAGGTGAACCGCCTGAGGGCGTCGTGCTGCCCGCCGGGGAGGACCGCGCCGGCCTCCTGGACCTGCGCCATCAGCCAGGCGTGGTCGCCGGCCTCGGACCCGTCGATCGCGCTCCAGTCCTGCCCATCCACGGCGAACGTGCCGCCTCCGCGCGCCATCTCGATCAGCCAGTCGGGCGCGGCGAGAATGGACGCGGGCCCGATCGGTGCTCGGTACTCTCCGTACTCGAGGACGACCGCTCCGGGCGCCGCGACGAAGCCTCCTGTGCCGCGGACGTCGATGCCTGGGTAGCCGGGCAGTGGCGCGTGATTGCCGATCTGCGCGCCGGCCGGGTACGCGAAGTACAGATGCCAGCCGCCCGAGGGGGTGTCCACGCGGAACGTCCTGCCGAGGGCGCCGACCGCGTCGAGTTTGGCGAGAGAGCTCGTGCCGCCGTTGCGAGGGTCGATGTCGAGGACCCAGATGCCGGACTCCTCGCCGGTCACGATGCCGGGGACGTCGTCGGGGTTGTTCGCCCACCACTCGCTGATCTCCTGCCCTCGGAGGGCGCCAGACTGCGTCCACCCCCTGAGCGACGGGACCTTCCGACCGTCTCTCATCCTCCACGGCACCACGGCCCACCTGAGCTGGGCACACGCCCCCGCGGCCTGCTTGTTGCGAGCGGCTGCCTGGTGGAGGCTTGCCAGATCGAATGTCGTCATCCCGTTCCTCTCTGCGTCGCCAGCGCGCCGGGTGGGGCGAGAGGTCCTCCCCACCCGACCGCCGGGGCGGCCCGCCGTCGCGGACCTGAACACCGTACCACAGCCCGAGCGGGCGCGGAAACATTCTGCGAAGAAACTTCAGAAACAACTGGACGAGTCGCGCATGAGATGATACAATGTACTCATCCAACCGCGAGCGGCCAGAGGGCCCCTCCAGAACAAGGAGATGACAAATGACACGAGAGTTCATCGGTGAGGTCAACTTCACCGGCAAGAACAAGCCCCTCAAGACGGCGGCCGCAGGCCTCCGCCGGGCGGGGATCGACTGGGACGTCGACGCCGTGAGTCTCAGCGAGCTGACCGGCAAGCCGGGCAGCGAGCGCTGGGTCGCCGCCGTCCGTCAGTCCGACGACCGGATGATCGGATGCAACGGCACACGCCACCGCATCATCCAGAACTCGGAGATGGGTGAGCTCGCTGACGCGATCATCGAGATGAACGACAGCTTCCTCATCACGGGCGGCGGGTCGTTCCCGAACGGCGACAAGGCGTTCCTCGTCCTCACGTCCGACCACGTGTTCACGTTCGGTCAGGACGACGACAAGGGATTCAGCTTCATCCTGCTCGTCAACGACTTCAACGGCAACAGCCCCCTCACCGCGACCGGCGGCGTCGGGCGGATGTTCTGCACCAACCAGTTCACGGGCCTCCTCCGCGGGAAGACCGGGCACCGCCTGGTCTCCGTGAACCACACGCAGTCGAAGGACTGGAAGATCGTCGCGGCGAAGGACACGCTCCGCGGTCTCGTCCACGAGATGGACCAGGTCGAGATCGAGATCCAGCGCCTCCTCGAGGTCGAGATGAGCGCGGAGCAGGCGACCGATGCCGCCTCCGGACCGCGCCCGACCGAGAAGTTGGACGAGGACGGCCGCACGACCAACCAGCGGACGATCAACGACTGGGAGCGCAAGCGTGACGTGTTCCGGAGCGAGTTGTTCGCCCCGTACAACGAGCACCTGGCGGGCACGGCGCTCGGCGCGGTGATGGCCGCCCAGGGCATCGACGAGCACCTCTCGAAGAGCCTCGACCGCGAGGTCAGCCGGGTCAACAGGGTCATCGACGCCGACTTCCCGACGATGCGCCGGGTGCTGGCGGCGGTGTCCTGAGATCGAGTGCCGGCCGCCGTTCCGCCTCTGACTGCCGGGGCGGCCGGCACTCACTGTCCGATGAAGAGCCTGGTAAGAGGCTATGGACAGGTGATCACCTGAGATAGTACAATGAACACATGACAAACGACAGGCTAGTCCCAACCAAACCCAGCAACAAGAACGTACTGGAGCAGGCGCAGCTCTGGGGGTGGACCATACGGTCGCACTCCAGTGAGTGGGTCGAACTCCAGCACTCCGAGAGGACGGAGCGCGTGAAGGTCAGGCCGGCCACGTTCCGGTCGTTGAATCCGCACGACGTCCTCCACCGCCTCTACCAGGCGACCTGCAACGGGTCCGCCGAGACGTTCTGGAAGCGCGACGACCCGTACTTCGACAAGGTCCGCGAGCAGCGACAGGCCAAGCACGCCGCCGGCCAGATGACCGACGAGGAGTTGGAGGCCTTCGCCGCAGCCAAGCGATCAGAGTACGAAGACGCGCCGCCACCGACACCGCCTGAGGACGAGCCGGAGACGGCCCCCGTACCGGCGCCGATCGTCACGATCCAGGACGTCTATGGCATCGCGCCGCGACCGAAGACCATGGAGTCGAATGTGCTCAACGTCTTCGACGCGCTGGCACCCAGCGACGTGACGATCCAGCAGGTCTCCACTCTGCTCGGGCTGACTCGCATGGAGGCATCCAACACGGTCAGTCGGCTCGTCAGGCGCGGGCTCGTGCTCCGAGATCCGAGCGGTCGGAAGGGCATCTGGCGCAGGTCAGGACTCCAGCCGCAGGACTCGGTCAGGCCCGCAGCGGCCGCGCCGATCCTCACCCCCGTCGTGGTCACCCAGACCCCGCTGGTACTGGTGCCGACGCCCGCACCTGCCGTCACGGCAGACGTCGTCGACGACCTGCTGGACCTGCTGTTCCCGGACGGCATCCGCGCCAGACACCTCGACCTGGTCGAGCAGTGGCGCCAACTGACCCGCCGGATGATCGACGAGGTGACGGGTTGATCCGCTACCCGCACGCGCGTCGCGTGGTGATGGGGCTCTGCCCGTCGGGTGCGGCGGAGGCTCCGTTGTTCGGTGACGGGCCGTCCGTGTCCGCGCGCAGGATGGACCTGCTGATGCCGACGTGGCGCGACAAGGCGCTGGGCGTCAACGCCTGGACGTCGCACGACGGCTACCACGAGGGGTACGAGTCCGTCGTGAGTCAGATCCTCCGACAGACTCGTTGTCGCGTCGTCGTCGCTCTCGGCACAACAGTTCAAGATGAACTCGGTCTACCGGGCGGCAGTGCGTACACCTGGCACACCATCGAGCGATGGTCTGAGTGGTACAACAACGATGAGCCGATCGATGTCCTCCGCTTCCCCCACCCGTCCGGACTCAACCGGCACTGGAACGATCCGGAGAACAGGCGACGCGGGGCGCAGGCACTCCACGACGCGCTGGTAGGGTAGTGACATGCGGAACGTGGTCCTCCCTGTGGGGGAGCTCGCAGAGGTCCTCCGGTGGACGCGACGCAAGCACGCCAGCATCCTGGTGATCGAGGACAGGACGTACATCGTCCGTCCCGGTCACGACCCGCTGCTCGAGCGACTCGACGTGGACCCGCAACCGACGCCCGGCGTCTGGCACAGAGTCGTACTGGACAGACCCGCCGAGATATAGTACAATGATCACATGACAACGACAAGAGATACAGCCACCCGTCAATGCGAGGGAGTCCGCTGCCTCCAGGACGCTACCGAGGACGTCACCGCGGTCCACCTCGAGGTCGAGCGCGACCACACCGCCTGGTCCAGGCCGGTCAGCACCCGCCTCTGCGACGACTGCGTCGCCGACTGGGAGTGCGACGAGGAGACCGTGATCATCGAGAGGCACCTCCTGTGAGCGGTTGGGACCAGCACAACGACCTGGACGAGCGTCCACCTCTGCGGCCACTCCGCCACTACGTCTTCGTGTATCTCGGTCTCACGGCGATGATGCTCCTGCTCGCGAGGGCGTGGATGTCATGATCACCATCCACCTCACCGACGCCCAGCGCGACACGTTCGCGGTGTGCGGCCTCATCGTCATTGACGGCGAATGTCGTCATTGCGGGCAGACGCCGATCACGGTCGGAGTGCTAGGCGAGCTGACGGCGGGCTGCTGTCAGGCTCAGAAGGACCGCCCCGAGTTCATCGCCCCGGAGGGTTGGCGCATCCTGGCCGAACCGTGCGACACCTGCAACGGCTTCGGAGCCAAATACTGGACCGACTACCCGAGCGGGGGCACCGTCGCATCCTGCGGAGTCTGCGGCTGGGACATCGAGATGCGGCAGAACCGCTGGGAACACGTTGAACCCGACCGCTATCGCCTCCAGCATGAGGGCCGCGATCGGCCGTTCAAGCTCGACCACACGACATACCCGCAACCCTGCCCCGACTGTGTCGGTGGTCGCCGGGTCGTCACACTCACAGCGAACTGCCCCCGCTGTCAGAGCGATCCCCGGTGCGAGCACAACTTGGAGTCAGGCTCCCACGGTTGGGGCTGCACGAAATGCGGACTGAGCGGAGTCGGCCCGCTGCGCTGGCACAGCGACGGCACGAAGTGTGAGAACCACGAAGTGACGTTGGGTCGCTTCACCATCCCGGCGCTACTGCCGGCCTATCTCACGGATGTGTCGCCGTCGTCCAGTTATCCCGGCCCTGGCAACTGCTTAGTGGTTGCTCCGTCTGGCGTGTTCATTGAACGGCCGACCGAGACGCGTAACGAATACTTCACGCTCGATCCGTTGCCGCGTCTCGGCCAGTTCATCGCCCGCCCGGAGCGGGTCGCAGAAGACACTGGACGAGACACGAGAGACAAGGTACAATGATCTCATGACAACGACGAAGACAGCATTCATCTTCACGCACATCGGCCAGAGTTACTCCGGCGGCCCTCTCTACGAGGTTCTGTCGCCGACCGGTCACGGCATCGGCCGGGTGACTCGCTCGAGCGGCAAGCGCGGCGCGACCTGGCTGGCCAAGCCGACCGATCACGTGCACTACGTCCGCGGCTTCAGGAGTCGCGAGCGCGCGGCCGAGTACCTCCAGCGCGTCGCGCGAGAGTCAAGGGTGGTCAGCGCATGATCACACACATCCGCAGGATCACGGACTGGTTCGCGAATCGCGTCGTCCAGCGACAGCCCTCCGATGAGGAGGTGGATCGCATCCTCTTCGCGCTGCGCGAGGTAGACGACGATGATCCTCCCGTCATGTTGACCTGCCGCGTCTGCGGCAAGCCGCCGGCATATCAGGTCAGCGCGGACGTCGGCGAGGAGATCCGTCACGAGTTCCTCTGCGGTGACGACCTGGGCCCGTACATCGACCTATTCTGCAACTGGCCGTACATCGAGGTGACCCGGCTGTGAGTTGGGAACTGCTCTCCGCCGGCTCGAGCCAGACGCCCGTGCACACGTGCGATCACCCCGGTGAGCGCGGGTGCCGCCGATGTCGCTGGTTCGAGGTCCGTCTCCATCGCAGGTGCGTGCCGGACGGCGACTGCGAGTACAAGCTCGAGATGATCGGCCGCTCCACGGTCCGCGGCGAGGTCGACAGGATCAGGACGGAGACGACCACCAGTGCGAATGCCGTCGTCGACTTCCTCGCCCTCGGCGAGCCGCACGCCCGCTACCTCCCCAAGGTCAGTCGCAAGGTCCTCCACGAGGCCGCCGACGAGGACGAGGATCTGGGCAACGCCATCGATGACTTCGACAGCGTGACCGCGCCATGATCGTCATCTTCGAGGGCCCGGACGGCGCCGGCAAGTCGACCATGATCCAGGCTGTCGCGGGACAGCACATCATGCACCACCGCGACGTCCCGATCGAGATCGTAGAGGAGTCCATCTCATTCTGGAGCAGGGGCCCGTTCCCGCAAGACTCCGATCCCTGGACCGAGTACGTGTCCCCGACGTCGTCCATGAACATCGGGCCGGACTCGCTCGTCCTCATCGACCGTTGGCACCTCGGCGAGCTCGTGTACGGGCCCATCTTCCGCGGGCAGAGCCGACTCAGCATGGAGCAGCGGGTCTGGATCGAGGGCTACATGAAGACACTGGGGGCGGTGATGGTGCACCTGACCGCCTCGCTCGAGGAGCTGACCCGCCGACTCGCGGAGCGCGGCGACGACATGGTCACGCCCGAGCACCTCCCCGCGATCCTCTCACTCTACGATCGGCTCACCGCGGACGGGCACCAGCCTCGAATCTACTGCCGGACGTACGACACGACCAACCAGCGTGTCGAGCCGACCGCTGCCGCGATCTACCAACTCGCCAGGACTGAGCAGGCCATCGCTCTCGCCGCCGCGCGTCACCCGTCCGCCGACCCACGTCCCTACTGGGAGAGGATCCCATGGCCTACATGATCGACTACGAGGACGACTGGCGAGAGGGGTACGTGGACCTCGTCCAGAAGGTCGCTCGAGCCGGCAGGGTGCGGACGAGCAGGGTCGGCGTGACCATGGAGATCCGCGACTACATGTTCACGCTCGCGCCCGAGGCCCTCGACCTCCCACTCGGCGTGGGGCGGAAGCTTCACACGCCGCTCGCCGCGGCAGAGGCGATCCAACTCTGCGCCGGCGTAGGCATGCCACGCCTGACGGAGGCCGCCGCGAAGGATGTCGCGTCGTTCGTCCGCGACCCGGACGGCACGGTCCACGGCAACTACGGCGAGCGAGTCGACATGCAGATCGTGGACGTCGTCGACAAACTGAAGGCGGCACCCGACAGCCGGCAGGCCGTCATCCAGATCTGGGACAAGAACCTCGACGGGCAGTTCCGCGACCCCATGCCCAGGGACATCCCCTGCACCCTGACCATCACATTCGGGATCACCGGCGACGCGATGTTGACCATGTCCGTCAGCATGCGATCCAGCGACGTCTGGCTCGGCATCCCGTACGACGTCTTCCAGTTCCGTCAGCTCCAGCGCACGATCGCTCGGCTGGTCGGCTGCTCGGTCGGTCAGTACTGCCACCACTCCGTGTCGATGCACCTCTACGACAGAGACCTCGGCAAGGCGTCCGCACTCACGGTCGTGGACGTCGACTCGAACATCCTCAAGGATCTCAAGGCGGACGGTCTCCACGCTCCGCGAGCGGCGAACCTGCCGGGCGTCATGCTGGCCGTGCTCGGCGGGTCTGGACGGGCGCTCGCGCACGAGAGTCATCAGTGGTATCACGTGAGATTGGCGAAGGCCTATGCGTCCACACTGGGATGACGTCTGGATCGCCGTCGCGAAGGTCGTGTCCACGCGCAGCCTCTGCTCGCGGGCCCAGGTCGGCGCGGTGATCGTCAACGTCGAGAATCGGGTGATCGCGACCGGGTACAACGGGCCGCCGCACAACTTCGACCACCGCGAGCGACAGTGCAACGAGTGGTGCCTCCGGGCCCAGGGCAACGTCATCGAGGCGTCGTATGCCAACTGCCCGAGTCTCCACGCCGAGGCGAACGCGCTGATGGCGGCTGACCGGTCCACCTGGGCCGGCGGGAAGATCTACGTCACGGGCCACGTCTGCGCAGACTGCGCCAAGCTGATCGGCAACAGCGGCCTGTCCATGGTGATCGTCCAGGACGACGGCGTCGACCGGGAGTACCGTGGGTACGAGGAGACGTACCGCGGACTGCGAGCTCTCGGCATCGGCGTGGAGGTCCTGCCACCCATCATCCCACCACCTCTGAAAGATGTGCCGACTGTCACGTTTGTCGACACAGGCGTCGTGATTCAATCTGTCAGCGGTTGGGTCGGTGTGGTCGCGCCCGAGTATTACGAGTCCGCCGGGAGAGTCGGCGGCATCAGCACCGATTGGGGTATCACGCATGAATGACGCCTATGACGACGACTGGGGTGCTCATCTGACCGCCCCGATGGACGTGCATCACCCGCCGCTCGAGTACGAGCTGCCGAGGCGACTCGCCGCCCTCCGCGACGGCACGGCGGACGCCAAGCCGAATCCGCAGGTCGCGGAGCGTCGGCGCGAGGAGATCGCCCTCATCGAGAGTCAACTCTCCGCGGCGCGAGACAACCTCGCAGACATCGACCGCCTGCTCGTACACGTCCGGTC
>Ga0247826_10000160_pt1 | contig 11254 bp, 7 predicted proteins | sample 12C_Control_Day1_FD_200152 | JGI IMG/M metagenome (GOLD analysis project Ga0247826, IMG submission 200152) | Soil microbial communities from agricultural site in Penn Yan, New York, United States - 12C_Control_Day1 | ecosystem: Environmental > Terrestrial > Soil > Agricultural land | place: USA... | reverse complement strand
GCGAGCGAGCTCGCCGGCGTGATGGCACACGAGGTGGGGCACGCCGCGCTGCGGCACCTCGCGGAGAACTACAACAAGCAGCAGGGAGCCGGCGTCCTCTACAAGCTCGGCGCGCTCGGCGCGGCGATCTTCCTGCCCGGCGCCGGCGCTGCGGCCGCCCAGCTCGGCGGTCAGCTCGCCGTCATCGGCGTGCTGAACTCCTTCTCGCGCGAAGCCGAGGCCGAGGCCGACAACTTCGCCGTGGAGGTGATGCCGAAGGCCGGCTGGGATCCGCACGGCCTCGTCACCTTCTTCCAGACGCTCAACGCCGAGGCGGCCCACGGGCGTCCGCCCGAGTTCCTGTCGAGCCACCCGACGACGGAGAAGCGCATCGAGGCCACGCAGGCGCGCATCCGCGCCGCGAAGCTGCCCGAGGGCCTCAAGGAAGGCGACGCCGGCAAGCTCGAGATCATCCAGCGCCGCATCCGTCTGCTGACCGGTCACGCCGCACGTTAGGTGTGAAGGAGGAATCCGAAGGTGGCTTCGCCCCGTCCGTCGCTCTCTACGCTCCGCGACTTGCGCGCCTCCGGCTATGCGCCGCGCAGCGTGCGGGAAGAGATCCGCGAGAACCTGCTGGCGCGTCTGCGCGCGGGCAAGCCGATCTTCGAGGGCGTGCTCGGCTACGAGGACAGCGTCGTGCCGGCCGTCGAGAACGCTCTTCTGTGTGGCCATGATCTGATCTTTCTCGGCGAACGCGGCCAGGCGAAGTCGCGCATGATGCGCCAGCTCGTCTCGCTGCTCGACGAGTGGCTGCCCGTGATCCCCGGCTGCCAGATCCTCGAGGACCCGTTCGAGCCGCTCGGCGCCGACGCGCGCGAGCGCCTTGCGCGCGAGGGCGAGGGCTGCGAGGTCGGCTGGGTTCACCGCGACGAGCGCTACGTCGAGAAGCTCGCCACGCCGGACACCTCGATCGCCGACCTGATCGGCGACGTCGACCCGGTGCGCGTCGCGGAGGGCCGCACGCTCTCCGATCCCGGCACGATCCACTTCGGCCTGATCCCGCGCACGCACCGCGGGATCTTCTGCATCAACGAGCTGCCGGACCTGACGGAGAAGGTGCAGGTCGGCCTCTTCAACATCATGGAAGAGCGCGACGTGCAGGTGAAGGGCTACCGCCTGCGCCTGCCCGTCGACGTGCTGGTGGTGGCGAGCGCCAACCCCGAGGACTACACCAGCCGGGGACGCATCATCACGCCGCTGAAGGACCGCTACGCGGCGCAGATCCGCACGCACTACCCGCCGACGCGCGAGCTCGAGCTCGCGATCGTGCGCCAGGAGGCGGCGCTGCCGGAGGCGCCGGGCGTGCGCCTGCACGTGCCGCCCTTCATGGAGGATCTCATCGCCGAGCTGACCTTCCAGGCGCGCAGCAGTCCCGACGTGAACCAGGCGTCGGGCGTCTCGGTGCGCATGACGATCGCGAACTACGAGACCCTGGCGGCCAACGCCGTGCGCCGCGCGCTGCGCGCCGGCGAGAGCGAGGCCGTGCCGCGCATCTCCGATCTCGAGGCGCTGCACGCCTCGACGTCGGGCAAGCTCGAGCTCGAGTACGCGGGGGGCGAGCGCAGCGAGGGCGACGTCGTGCGCGATCTGCTGCGCCGCGCGACGAAGGTCGCGTTCGACGCGCGTTGCGACGGCATCGATCTCGCTCCCGTGGTCGCGGCCTTCGACCAGGGCTGGCGCGTCGAGGTGTCGTCGGCGATGCCCGCGGCGCTCGTGCTCACCGGGCTCGACGAGCTGCCGCAGCTGCGCGATGCCGCCGAGCGCCTGGCCGGCTCGCAGTCGCCGGTGCGCCTGGCGGCGTCGGTGGAGTTCCTGCTCGAGGGCCTCCACCTCTCGAACCAGCTCAACAAGTCGCAGGGACCGGGCGCGGCGCGCTACGGGCGCGGATGAAGTCGGCGGTCTACAGCCGTTGGGACGGCACCCAGCAGGCCTTCTCGCTGGACGCGGGGCAGGCGCTCGACAAGCTCTCCGAGCTGATGCTCGAGGGCTTGTCGGCGCAGGAGGCGCTCGAGTGGATGCGGCGCGCGGGCTTCGAGCTCGGCGGGCTCGACATGCGCGTGATGGGCACCGAGGAGCTGATCTCGGAGCTGCAGAGCGAGATGCGGGCGCTCGAGCGGCAGGTGCGCATGGACCGCGCCACCGACTTGCTGCGCGAGCGCTTCGAGGACGTGCTCGCTCGCGAGCAGGAGGCGCTGCGCCAGCGACACGGCTTCGAGTCGTCGCGCATGAACGACTTCCAGTCGCGTCGCCACGCCGGCGACGAGCGCCTCTCCGACGCCATCTCGCGCTTCCGCGACTACGGCTTCGAGGACGAGGACGCAGGCCGCGATTTCGCCGAGCTGCTCGAGGAGCTCGAGCGCCTGCGCGCGCTGGAGGACTTCCTGTCGAAGCAGGGCAAGCGCTTCCGCGGACCGCGCAGCGCCGGCTACGAGGAGGCCCAGCAGATCCGCGAGCGCTACGAGGCGCTCGAGCAGATGGTGCGCGCGTTGCGCGAGGGGAACTTCGAGACGATCTCGCCCGAGGAGCTGCGCGAGCTGCTCGGCGACGACGCCGCCCGCTCGCTGGTGATGCTGCGAGACCTCGAGAGCGAGATGCGCCGCGCCGGCTATCTGCGCGGCAGCGACCCGGAGCTCACGCCGCGCGCGATCCGGCGGATCGGCGCGCACGCGCTGGCGCAGGTCTACGCGGCCCTGCGCCAGGACCGCCCGGGCGCGCACGAGATCGACGCGCGTGGCGCCAGCCTGCCGCGTCCCGACGAAACGCGGCCCTTCGAGTTCGGCGACCCGCTCGACGTCGACCCCGTGCGCACCCTGCTGAACGCGGTGAAGCGGGAGGCGCTGGCGGCTCCGGGGCGTCCGCTCGCGCGCCCGATTCGGATGAAGGTCGAGGACTTCGCGGTGCGCGAGCGCGACAACGCGAGCCTCACCACCACGGTGCTGCTGCTCGACATGAGCTGGTCGATGTCCTGGGCCGGTCGCTTCCCGGCCGCCAAGCGCGTCGCGCTCGCGCTCGATCACCTCGTGCGCACGAAGTACCCGCGCGACCACTTCTTCGTGGTCGGCTTCTCGACCCGCGCCCGCGAGCTGACGCCGCGCCAGCTCCCCGAAGTGAGCTGGGACATGGGCGACCCCTTCACGAACCTCCAGGAGGGGCTCATGATCGCCGAGCGGCTGATCGCGCGGCATCCGGCCACGAGCCCGCAGATCCTCGTCGTGACCGACGGCCAGCCGACGGCGTACTTCCGGAACAAGGAGCTGCGGGTCGAGTGGCCGATGGGCTTCGGCGGCGTGTCGCCGCACGCGGTGGCCGAGACGATGAAGCAGGTACGTCGCGTGACCCGCCAGGGTGTCACGATCAACACCTTCATGCTCGACGACTCGCCGGAGCTCGTCGGCTTCGTGGAGCGCATGACCGAGGTGAACCGCGGGCGCGCCTTCTTCACCAGCCCCGAGAAGCTCGGCTCGTTCCTGCTGGTCGACTACCTGCGGGGCCGGCGGAAGCGCGCCTGATGCGGCCCGGCCGCGCCGCGCGCCGACTCGCCGCGCGCAGCGCACAGGGGCTGCGCGCCGCGATCGCCCGCCACGCGCTCCCGCGCGCGCCGTTCTTCCTGCGCATGCGCCTCGACGGCTCGCTCCCGGAGCTCTCCTCGCGCGTGCGCGACCGCGCGACGCCAGGCTCCCTGCTCGAGGCGTTGCTCGCGCTCGACGCGGCGGCGCGCGACCCGCGCGTGGCCGGCCTGCTGCTCGAGCTCGGCAGCTCGCCGTCTGGCTGGAGCGGCGTGCAGTCGCTGCGGCGCGCGCTGCAAGCACTTCGCGCGCGCGGCAAAGTCGTCGCGGTCCACGCAGAGTCGCTCGACGCCTCGGGACTGCTGCTGGCCAGCGCCGCCGACCGCATCTGGCTGCCCGAGACGGGCCAGCTGCACCTCGTGGGGCTGCGCGCCGAGAGCTTCTACCTGCACGAGCTGCTCTCGAGACTCGGCGTGCGCGCCGACGTCGTGCGCATCGGCAGCCACAAAACCGCCGCCGAAGTGCTGACCCGCAGCGACATGTCGCCGGAGCAGCGCGAGCAGCAGGAGGCGCTGCTCGACGACCTCTTCGCCTCGCTCGTCGAAGGCGTCGCCGCGGGACGCGGACTCACGCCGGAGGCCGTGCGCGCGCTAGTCGATCGGGGGCCTTTCGTCGCACGCGCGGCGCAGGAGGCGGGCCTCGTCGACGCCTGCCTCTACCCCGACCAGATCGACGCGGCGCTGGCCGAGCTCGCACCCGCGCGGTCGGACGGCCCGCGCGCCGCGCCCCGCGTCGACGCGCGCGTCTACGCGGCGCTGCGGCCGCGCAGCACCTTCCAGCTCGGCGGCAGCGCGGATCCCGGCCTTGCCTACGTCGTCGCCGAGGGCGCGATCTCGCGCGGCAGCGGGCTGCGCGGCGTGTCCGCCGACACGCTGCGCGCCTGCCTCGACGGCCTGCGCGAGGCGCCGGAGGTGCGCGGCGTGGCGCTCCGCATCGAGAGCCCGGGTGGCGACGCGCTCGCCTCGGATCTCCTGTGGCGCTCGGTCGAGCGGCTCACACGCGAGAAGCCGGTGGTGGCGACACTCGGCGACGTCGCCGCGTCCGGCGGCTACTACCTGGCCTGCGCGGCCGACGCCATCTTCGCCGAGTCCGGCAGCCTGACGGGCTCGATCGGCGTCGTCGGCGGCAAGCTCGACCTCTCGCACCTCTACCGGCAGCTCGGCGTCGGACGCGACGGGGTCGAGCGGGGCGCGCGCGCCGGCATGCTCTCCGAGGCGCGTCCGCTGCGCGCCGACGAGCGCAGCGCGCTCCGCACCGGCATGGCCGCGCTCTACGAGGCCTTCGTCGAGCGCGTCGCGCGCGGGCGCCACCTCGCGCACGACGCCGTCGCGCGCGCGGCGGAGGGACGCGTGTGGAGCGGCACGCGCGCGCTGGAGCAGGGCCTGGTGGACGCGCTCGGCGGACCGCTGGAGGCGCTGCGCGAGCTGGGACGCCGCGCGGGGCTCGCGGCCGGCGAGTCCACCGCGCTGCGCGTGCTGCCGCGGACGGCATCGTTCGCCGGCCTGCGCAGTCTGCTGCACTGGCTGCGCGTTTGACCCGGGCGCTCAAGCTCGACATTCCCGGTCCGGACCGGCGTGTGGGCCTCACGGAGATCGCGGAGCGCGGCTGGCCGGCGTTGTTCGCGGGCGACGTCGCCGCGCCGCTGCCGCTCGTCGTCGAGCTGGGCTTCGGACGCGGCGAGTTCCTGCTCGGGCTGGCGGAGGCGAGCCCCGAGCAGGCGCACGTCGGCGTCGAGCTCTCCTTCAAGCGCAGCGTGAAGATGGCGCGGCGCCTGGCCCGGAGTCCGCTCCGCAACGTGCGCCTGGTGCAGGGCCTCGCGCAGCAGGTCGTCGAGGATGCGCTGCCCGACGCGAGTGTCGCCTGCTTCTGGATCAATTTCCCGGACCCGTGGCCGAAGAAGCGCCACGCGCGGCGCCGGCTCGTTCAGCCGGATCTCGCGGCGCGGCTCGTCCAGCGGCTCGTACGGGGGGGCTCGCTGCGCCTGGCGACCGACGACGCGTCCTACGCGCTCTGGATCGATGCCGTCCTGCGTGAGCTGCCGGAGCTCGAGAACCGGCACGCTCCGGCGCCCTTCGTGCGCGAGGAGGCAGGCCGGGCGCAGACCGCCTACGAAGCCGAGTGGCGCGCGCAGGGCCGCCCGCTCCACTTCTTCCACTACAACCGCAGGGTCGGGGACGACGCACGCTAGCGGTGTCTCCGCTCGGCTGCGCCTCGCTGCGCGCGCCTTCGGCGCTTGCGGCGCGCTCCGCGCGCCATGTTCTTCCGAGCGCCGGCCCCGGTCAGCGTCCCGCGTCCCTTTACGCGTCAGCGCTAGGCTCCGCCTCGTGTCGGCACAGCCCCACCTGAAGGACTACTCGGTCGAGTCGCTGCGCGAGCGGCTCGCGCGCGAGGGCATGCGACCGTTCCGCGCCGAGCAGATCGCGGGCTGGCTCTACCAGCGCGGCGTCGAGGATCCGGACGCGATGACGGATCTCGGCCGCGAAGATCGCGAGCGTCTGGCGGCGGGCTGGCGCACGCGCGCGCTCGACGTGGCGAAGCACGAGCGCGCGGCCGATGGCACCCAGAAGGCTGTGCTGCGCTGCGCCGACGGCGCGCTGATCGAATCGGTGCTGATCCCCGAGGAGGAGCGCACGACGCTCTGCGTCTCGACACAGGTCGGCTGCCCGCTGGCGTGCTCCTTCTGCGCGACCGGCGCGATGGGCTTCACGCGCAACCTGCGCGCGGCGGAGATCGTCGACCAGGTCTGCCGCATGCGCGAGCTGCTGCCGGAGGGTCGCGAGATCAGCAACGTCGTCTTCATGGGCATGGGCGAGCCTTTGCTCAATCTCGACGCGGTCGTGGAAGCGGCGCGGCTGCTGGTCCACCCGAAGGCGTTCGGGCTGGCACCGCGGCGTGTCACGGTCTCCACGGTGGGCATCGTCCCGCGTCTCGCGCCGCTGCTCGCCGCGGTGCCGGTGAACCTCGCGGTCTCGCTGCACGCCACGACCGACGCCGTGCGCGATGTGCTCGTGCCGCAGAACCGCCACTTCCCGCTGGCCGTGCTGCTCGGCGCGCTGAGGGCGCTGCCCCAGATCTCGGCACGCCGCCCGGTGTTCTTCGAGTACACCCTGATCGACGGCGTGAACGACTCGCTGGACGACGCGCGGCGGCTGCCCGGCCTGCTGGCCGGCATCCCCTCGAAGCTGAACCTCATCCCGATGAACGCCCATCCCGACTCGCCGCACGGCCCGCCGCCGCCGGAGCGGATCGACGCCTTCCTGCGCGAGCTGGCCTCGCGCGGCATGACGGTGACCCTGCGTCGCAGCCGGGGGCCGGATATCCAGGCGGCCTGCGGGCAACTCGCGTTGCGCGCGTAGTCCCGCGTCAAGAGAGCCCTCCCGCGGACCGAAAAGCACCCCGAGGGCGGCATCGTGCTCTACGCAGTGGGCGACATACACGGCGAGCGCGAGCTGCTCGACGATCTGCTGGCCGCGCTGCCGCTCCAGCCCGGCGATCGCTTCGTCTTCATGGGTGACTACGTGGACCGCGGGCCCGACTCGCGGGGCGTCGTCGAGCGGCTGATCGAGCACGCGCGCCGCTACCCCTCGGTGTTCCTGTGCGGCAACCACGAGTCGATGTTCCTCGACTTTCTCGGCTGGCGCGGCAAGCACTACTTCGGCGGCGATGCCTTCCTCGCCAACGGCGGGGATCGCACGCTGGCGAGCTACGGCTACTTCGACGCGGCCGACCCCGATCCGCTGGCGTTCGAGCTGCCCGCCGGGCACCGAGAGTTCTTCCGCGACATGCGCCTGCACCACCGCGAGGGCGACTACCTGTTCGTGCACGCGGGGCTCGGGCGCGGTCTGCTTTGCGAGACCGATCTCGATTACGCCATGCGGCGCGCCCGCTGCGAGGACCTGCTCTGGGACCGCGCCACCCTCGATCTGCCCCACGAGCTCGGCGTCACCGTCGTGTACGGGCACACGCCGAGCGCGGATTTCGAGGTGCGCTGGAACCTGCCGTGGAGCATCGGGATCGACACCGGCGCGGTCTACGGCGGGAGGCTCACGGCGATCCGGCTCCCCGACGAAGCCGTGTTCCAGGTCTGATTATCCGGGGCCTTCGGCCGGCGGTGCCGCCTCGGCGCGCGGCTCGATCGTCGGCACGACCATCGGGGCGCCCGTCTGGAGCGCGCCGAAGTCGAGATCCGGGTTGTACTGGCGCAGCAGCCACACGGGGACGCGGTACTTGCGCGCGGCCAGGTACCAGAGCGTCTCGCCCTTCTGGAGCACGTGCTGCTCGGTGCCCGTCACCGCGAAGTGATCGAAGAATTCGGACTGCAGGGTGCGGTGGTACTCGAGCCGGCGGCGCTCGAACTCCTCGGGCGTCACGCGCCGGAAGTCGAGCTTCACCTTGCGGCCGATCACGAGCGGCTGCTTGCTGCGCAGGTTGTTCTTGGCGCGCAGGGTGCTCGCGCCGACCTCGAGCCACTCGGCGTAGTGCCCCAGCGTCTCGGCCGCCTGCACCGTGATGCGCTGGTCCGCGTGCACCTCGTAGTCCGAGGGATCGGAGGTCGTCGGCACGGCCGTCGCCTCGGGCTCTGCCGCGAGCGCAGCCGTCACCTCGGGCAGCGACTCGTCCTCCGCGCTCTCGACCTCGCCGCCCTTCTGGAGCTCGAGCGCGCTGGCCGGATCGGGCGCGTCGGCGTCGTGCGCGAGCGGGCCGAAGAGCGGCGTCTGCAACGCGGCGTCCGCGTGCGGCGGCGGCGCGGGCTGCACGGTCGCAGCCGTCACGGTCTTGGGCGCGACTTCGTCCGGCGCGGGCGCGGGCGGCACCTCGGCGACCGGCTCCGGCACGACAGGAGCGGGAGCGGGAGCGGGCGGAGCAGGCGGCGTCGCCGCGATCACGGCGGCTGCCTGCGTCGCCTCCGCGAGCGGCGGCTCCGGCGTCGGGCTCGCCGTCGGCAGGACCGGCTCCGACGCAGATGCGACGACCTGCTCGCCGCCCGGGATGCGCAGGGTCTGGCCTGCCTGGATGCGCGATTTGCTGGTGAGGTCGTTCGCGTGCGCGAGCTCGCGCTGCGTCGTGCCGAAGCGCCGTGCGATCGACCAGAGCGTGTCGCCGCGGCGGACCGTGTAGAGACCGCCCTCCGGCGTCGCCTCCGGCTCCGCGCCGAGCGCGCTGAGGCTCGGCTCCGGCGTCGCCGGGGCGTCCGGCTCGCGCCACGCGACGACCGGTCCGGTCTCGGGCAGCACGAGCACCTGACCCGGGTGGATGCGGTTGCGGCTGCGCAGGTTGTTCGCCTCGACCAGCTGCGATTCGCGCACTCCGTGGCGCGAGGCGATGCGCGAGAGCGTGTCGCCCCTGCGCACGCGGTAGTAGCGGTCGCGGTGCTGGACGCCGAGGCGCTCCGACTCCGGCACCATCGCGAGCAGCTGCGTCGGGGACTCCGCGAGCGTCCCGCGCGGAATTTTCAGCGCGTAGCCGCGCGGCACGTACTTCGAGCCCTGCCACACCGACGGGCGCAGCGCGGGATTGTGCTCGCGCAGCATGTCCAGGTCGAGGCCGAGCGCGCGCGAAAGGCTGCGCGCGGGGTAGTAGTGGGTGAGCTCCACGCGGTCGTAGGCGACCGGAGAATCGAGGCGCATGGCGCCGAAGTAGCGCGCGGCGTTGCGGTCGACGTGCAGCGCGGCGAGGAACGAGGCGTAGAAGTTCCGCGACGCGAAGCCGAAGGTGCGGCTGTGGTATTCGCGCACGATGCGGCCGATGTCGCGCGTGCCGAGCATGCGCGTGGCGCGCTGCATGCCGCCGGCGCCGTGGTTGTACGACGTGATGGCGAGCGGCCAGGCGCCCGTCAGGTCGTGGTTCTTGCGCAGCAAACGCGCGGCGGCGATCGTCGCGCGGTGCGGGTCGAGGCGCTCGTCGAGCACGTCGTCGACGCGCAGGAAGAGCCGGCCGGTCGAGCGCGTGAACTGCCACAGGCCCGCCGCGCCCACGCGCGAATAGGCGTCGGGATTGAACGACGACTCGACGTGCGGGAGCGCGACGAGCTCCACCGGCACGCTGTGCTCGACCATCACCTGCTCGATGTAGCCGCGCCACGCACCGGAGCGGATCAGTCCGTCGCGGTAGCGGTTGGCCTGGCCGAGCTGGAAGCGCACGTTCTCGATCGCGTTCTGCAGCGTCGCGTTGCTGACGCCCGCGGGCCAGCGCGCGAGCACCTCGGCTTCGTAGCCCGACAGCGCAGTGCGTCGGCCCGATGCCAGGCTGCGCAGTGCGGCGCGGATGCGCGACTTCGCCTGCTCGATGCGCGCCTCGCGGGTGCGGCTCGAGACGCTGCGCGGGGCCTCGAGCACGTCGTAGACGACGTCGAGATTCTCTGCGTCGTGCAGCAGACCGGATCCGGAGTCGACCTCGGTGTAGACGCGCGTCCAGAAGCGGACCGCCGGCTCCAGGGTGGCCGGCTTCGGCAGCAGCTCCTCACCGACGGCTGAGACGGCGGCTGCGAACACGAACGCTGCGGCAACGGCGGCACGGCGCATGGATCTGATGGGAATCGGCAACCTACCTCCGAAACCTGTGTGCGGAGGCTCGCGACCCCCGCGGGGCTCCATCTCTCTTCCTGTACGGGTCGGATCGGAGCCCCCGGCCCCGACTATCGCTTGCGGTTCTTCTTGCGCGCCTTGCGCGCCTGCTTTCGCTTGTCGCGTTTGCCCGAGCGCTGGCGCGCCAGATCGCGGCGCGAGAGCGACGCGCCGAGGCCGGCGCCCATCCCGCCGCCGCCGAGCAGAGCGGGGTTCACGCCACCTGCGCCCGCCAGGTCGCCGAGCCCCGACATGCGCGAGAGCAGGCCGCCCTTGGAGCCGAGCGTGGCCATCATCTCGCGCATCTGCTCGAAGCGCGTGACCAGCTCGCGCACGTCCTTGCTGCGCCGCCCGCTGCCGCGCGCGATCCGCGCAGCGCGGCTCTTGTCGATGATGTCGGGCCGCTTCCGCTCGTCCGGTGTCATCGAGCGGATCAGCGACTCGACCTTCACGAGCTCGCCGTCGTCCACCTGCTCCGCGAGCCCGCCCATCATGGGGAGCTTCGCGACGATCTCGCGAAGCGGACCGAGCTTCTTCATCGCGCGCAGCTGCTTCAGGAGATCGTCGAGGCCGAAGCGGCCGCGCAGCATGCGCTCCGCGTCCTCCTCGGCCTCCTTGGCATCGACGACGCCTTCGAGGTCCTGGACGAGCCCGACGATGTCGCCCATGCCGAGGATGCGGCTGGCGAGTCCTTCGGGGCGGAACTCCTCGAGCCGCTCGAGCGCCTCGCCCGTGCCGAGGAACTTGATCGGGACGCCGGTGACCGACTTCACCGCGAGTGCTGCGCCGCCGCGCGCGTCGCCGTCGAGCTTGGTGAGGATGAGTCCATCGAGCTTCAGGCGCTCGCTGAAAGCCTTGGCGACGGTCACCGCGTCGCGACCCATCAGCGCGTCGCACACCAGCAGCGTGTTGGCCGGGCGCACGAGGCCCGCGATCTGCTGGAGCTCGCTCATGAGCTCCTCGTCGATCGCGAGGCGGCCGGCGGTGTCGTAGACGATCGCGTCGAAGCCCTCGTCGCGCGCGCGCTGGAGCGCGGTTCCGCAGATCGCGACCGGTGTGTCGCCGGCGCCGCCGCGCACGACCGCA
>Ga0247826_10000159_pt1 | contig 11257 bp, 7 predicted proteins | sample 12C_Control_Day1_FD_200152 | JGI IMG/M metagenome (GOLD analysis project Ga0247826, IMG submission 200152) | Soil microbial communities from agricultural site in Penn Yan, New York, United States - 12C_Control_Day1 | ecosystem: Environmental > Terrestrial > Soil > Agricultural land | place: USA... | reverse complement strand
GGAGGATGTTGACCCCGCGGCGCTGCGCCATCTCCTCCCCCGCCCGGGCGAGCGTCTCGTGGTCGATCAGCGCGGCGGCGGCCGGGAAAACGAGCATCTCCTCGGCGGAGGCATGTTCTTCATAGAGCGCGATGTAGCGCGATGCGGCTTCGCACTGCGGCACTCCGAAGGCAGCGTCGTCTCCTTCGGCGAGCGCGGCCAGCGGCTCGCGCAGGATGCGCCAGCCGGCGGCCATCAGCGCGTGCTGCTCCTGCAGCCGCAGCACGGCCTTGCGCGTCATCGCATCCTGCGCGCCGGAGAGCACGGCCGGGAAGATGTGCTTCTCCTCGTCTTCATGGTGCAGCGGCGCGGCGATGTCGAAGTAGCGCAGCACGTCGGTCGCCGCCTCGCGCACCGCGCCGTCGATGCGCCGCTCGTTCACGCGCTCGCAGATGCGCCGCAGCAGCCCCAGGCTGCGCCGGATCCGGTCGTGGCACGCATGCAGCATCGCCAGCGGCTCGTCGAAGCCGGCAGCGGGCGTGGAGAACCCGGGGAGCGAGGTGGGCATGGGGGATCATCTCACCGGAGCCACATGCAGCGAGAGATCGCACTGCCGGCGCCGCGCCCTCACCCCGGCCCTCTCCCGCAAGCGGGAGAGGGCGGTGCTCATCCGCACGTGCCCACATGCCCGCAGGCGGTGCAGAAATCGCAGCCATCCTTCTGGATCAGCGTCGGGTTGCCGCATTCCGGGCAGGGACGGCCGGCGAGGGGGCGCGGCGACTCGGCGCTGCCGGCGACGGCGGGCGCCTCCAGGATGCCCATCTCCTGCACCGGGAAGCCGCGCTCGTCGAGCACGCCGAGCATCGCGTAGCGGTGGATGACGAGCCGCGCCAGGTACGCCACGGTGGACGGCCACGTCTGCTGGCGCCTCTGGCCGTGCGGCAGGCCGGGCACGAAGGCCATGAACTGGCCGAGCGGCTCGGCGTAGTTGAGCAGCTTGCGCAGCTTCATGCCGATCCACGCCGGGTCCACCACGCGCATGTCCATCGACAGGATGCGCGCGAGGCCGTCGAGCGCGCGCGGATAGTTGCCCGACAAGGCGAGCGCGCAGGGCCGCGGCGACGAGCCGCCGCGCAGGCCCGGCAGCACGATCTCCTTCAGCGTGACGGTGAAGGCCTCGCCGCTGGCCGGGTTCTCGATGTCCACGGCCCAGGCCAGCGTGCCGGACGGCCCCGTGTGCGGCTCTTCGCGGCTGAACATCGCGTCGAGCACCGGCGTGGCGGCCTGCGGCGAGGCGGCGTCCCACAGCCCGAGCTGCTCGCAGCGCCAGCGCACCACGGCGGCGGTGGCGGCCACCACGCCCGGGAAGCGGCGCACCTCCCCGTGCGGCGGGAACGGCATCTCGAATGCGTGCTCCTCCTGCACGGTGGACAGCGCGTCGAGCTTGAGCTTCACCCATGCCGCGTCCTTCGCGCGCAGGTCCATCGACAGCGTCTTGGCCAGCGCTCCCAGCCCGCGCGGCTGCTCGGCGCCGTTCACCCACACCTCGAAGGGCCGCGCCCGCGCTCTGGCGTCGTCGGCGGGCAGCTCGCCGATGAACAGGCCGAAGCTGCCGAACGGGTGCTCGATCATGTAGGTCCACGCCGGATTCCCGGCCGGCAGCTCGGGGCGGCCCGGCCAGCGCAGCGAAGCCAGCACCGGCTGCGGCAGCTTGTCCAGGCGCAGGCGGTCGTTCGCCGGGTCGGCGCCGGCCAGCGGCGGTGGCGTGCCGGGGCCGGAGCCGGTGCTGAGCACCGCGCCGAGCACGCGGTTCGGCCGGTAGGTGGCCAGGCCCTTGAGGCCGGCGCGCCAGGCATCGAGGTACAGGTCCTGGAACTGCGCGTAGGGGTAATCCTCGGGCACGTTCACGGTCTTGGAGATCGACGTGTCGATGAACGGCGCGACGGCCGCGACCATGCGTGCATGGTCGTGCGAGCTCATTTCGAGCGCCGTGACGAACGCCGGCGTGAGCGGCGCGTCGTCGCCTTTCAGGTGCCGGTAGAGGCGCCACGCGTGGTCCTCGACGGGGATCTCCTTGAACGTGCCGTCGGCCTGCCGCTTGCGCCGCGTGTAGACCCACGAGAACGCGGGCTCGATGCCGTTGCTCGCGTTGTCGGCGAACGCCAGGCTGATCGTGCCGGTGGGCGCGATGGACAGCAGATGCGAGTTGCGCAGGCCGTGCGTGCGGATGCGCTCCTTCAGCGGCGCGGGCAGGCGAGAAGCGAACGTTCCGCGCTGCAGCAGCAGATCGGCGTTGAAGAGCGGGAAGGCCCCGCGCTCCGCGGCCAGCCCCGCGGACGCCTCGTAGGCGGCGTCGCGCATCGTTTGCGAAATGCGCGCCGCCATCGTCCGCGCCTCGTCGGTGTCGTAGCGCAGGTTCAGCATGATCAGTGCGTCGCCCAGGCCGGTGAACCCGAGGCCGACGCGCCGCTTGTGCATCGCCTCTTCCTGCTGCCGCGGCAGCGGCCACGCGGTGACGTCGATCACGTTGTCGAGCATGCGCACGGCGATGCGCGCGAGGTCGGCGAAGCCGGTGTCGTCGAACGAGGCATCGGCCTCGAAGGGCCGGCGCACGAACTTCGTGAGGTCGATGGAGCCGAGGCAGCAGCAGCCGTAGGAGGGGAGCGGCTGTTCGCCGCAAGGGTTCGTCGCCGAGATCGACTCGCAATACGACAGGTTGTTGTCCTCGTTGATGCGGTCGAGGAACAGCACGCCGGGCTCCGCGTGGTCGTAGGTAGAGCGCATGACCTGCTCCCACAGCGCGCGGGCGGCGACCTTGCGATAGACCCATGTTCCGTCGTCGCGGCGGTAGGCGCCGTCGGCCTTCTGCTGCGGCCCGGGCTCGGCGCGGTGCACGAGCTCCACCGCCGTGTCGTCGCGCACGGCCTGCATGAACGAGTCCGTCAGGCCGACCGAGACGTTGAAGTTTTTCAGGTCGCCGTCGTCCTTGGCGTGGATGAACTCCTCCACGTCGGGGTGGTCGCAGCGCAGCACGCCCATCTGCGCGCCGCGGCGCGAGCCGGCCGACTCCACGGTCTCGCAGGAGCGGTCGAACACGCGCATGTACGACACCGGGCCCGACGCGCTCGACTGCGTGCTGCCCACCCAGGCGCCGCGCGGCCGGATGCGCGAGAAGTCGTAGCCCACGCCGCCGCCTCGGCGCATCGTCTCGGCGGCCTCGGTGAGCGCGATGTAGATGCCCGGGTGGCCCTCGTCGTCGTGCGCGATGGAGTCGCCCACCGGCTGCACGAAGCAGTTGATCAGCGTGGCCGCGAGATCGGTGCCGGCGGCCGAGTGGATGCGCCCCGCCGGCACGAACCCCGATGCCAGCGCCTGCGCGAACCTCGCCTCCCAGGCCGCGCGCTCGGCCGGCGCCTCGGCGGCCGCGAGCGCCCGCGCGACGCGCGCGCGCACGTCGGCCGCGTTGCGCTCGTCGCCCTTGGCGTACTTCTCGAGCAGCACCTCCGCGCTGATGGGCTGCGAAGGCAGCGTGGCGACGGTGCGGGCGCTTTCGACGGTCATGCGTGCATCCTCATCGGCAGTGCGTGCACCCAATGGTGCGCCATCCGGCGCGGCCCGGCCATGCGCGCGCGCAAGCCCCGCCTGCGCCCGAGGCTGCTTCGGACGTCGACAATGCGGGCCCATCACTGACGAAGAAAGGACCCGCACCGCATGCTCACCGCTCTGCACCAGCCCCGCGCCGCCTACCACCTCCTGCGCCTGTCGGTCGCCGCCATGATGCTGCTCCACGGCATCTCGAAGGTGCTCCACGGCATCGGCGGCATCGAGGCGAGGGTCGTCTCGCACGGCTTCCCGGCATGGCTCGCCTACGGCGTCTACGTGGGCGAGGTGCTGGCGCCGCTGCTCCTCATCGCGAACGTCTGGGTGCAGGGCGCGGCGATCGTGATGGCCGTGAACATGGTGTTCGCGATCTTCCTCGCGCACGCGGGCGACGTGTTCGCCCTGCGGCGCGGCGCCTGGGCCATCGAGCTGCAGGCGCTGTTCCTGGTCGGCTCGCTCGCCGTCGCGCTGATGGCGCGGCCGGGGTCGCGCGGCTGAGAAGCTGAGCGCTGCGGTGTCGTCGACCTGACAGCCGGGCGCCGGCCGTTTCGCTAGCATCGGCCGAACGCTGAAGGAGACCGCTCATGAAAGCTGCCGTGCTGCCGGATTTCGGCCAGCCCCTGTCGCTGGAGGACGTGCCGGTGCCCGAGCCGCGCGAAGGCGAGGTGCTCGTGCAGGTGGAAGCGTGCGGCGTGTGCCACTCCGACCTGCACCTGATCGACGGCGACACGCCCGGCTTCCGCGCCGCCACCAAGCCTCGGCTGATCCCGGGCCACGAGGTCGTGGGCCGTGTCGTGCGGCGCGGCGCCGGCGTGACGCACCTCGACGAAGGGCAGCGCGTGGGCGTGGCCTGGCTGCACAACGCGTGCGGGCAGTGCGAGCAATGCCGCGAGGGCAACGAGAACCTGTGCCGCAACGACGCCGGCGTGACGGGCATGACGGTGGACGGCGGCTACGCGCAGTTCATGCGGGCGGTGGCCAGCCATGCGCTGCCGGTGCCCGACGCACTGGGTTCGCAGGAGGCCGCGCCGCTCTTCTGCGCCGGCGTGACCACCTATCGCGCGCTGCGCAACGCCCACGCCGGCCCCGGCCAGCGCATCGCGGTGTTCGGCGTGGGCGGCCTCGGGCACGTGGCGATCCAGATCGCGCGGGCGATGGGCGGCGAGGTGATCGCGCTCGACGTGTCGGACGACAAGCTGGCGCTGGCACGCGAGATGGGCGCCACGCACGTGCTGAACGCGGCCGACCCGCAGTCGCCGAAGACGATCCGGCGCATGGGCGGCGCCCACGTGGCGGTGGTCACCTCGGCCGCGCCGGCGGCCTACGAGGCGGCCCTGAAGTGCCTGCGGCCCACCGGCACGCTGAGCGTGGTGGGCCTGCCGCCCGAGCCGCTGCGCTTCGCCGCGCTCGCGCTCGTGAGCTCCGAGGTGCGCATCGTGGGCTCGGCGGTGGGCACGCGGCAGGACGTGCGCGACGTGCTCGACCTGGCTGCTGCCGGCAAGGTGCGCTGCCTCGTCGAGACCCGCCCGCTGTCGCAGGTGAACGCCGTGTTCGAGGCCATGCGCGCCGGGCGCATCCACGGCCGCGTGGTGCTCGATCCGAACGCGTAAGCTGGCGGCTTTCCGGCCGTTGCCGGAAAGGAGCCTCGCCCATGCCATCGCGCCTTTGCGCCGCCCTGGCCGCCGCTTGCCTGGCCGCGGCAGCAGCCGTTCACGCCGAGACCGACGCCGACCGCTGGAACCTGGCCGACGTGTACGCGTCGCCGGCCGCCTGGGATGCCGACGCCGCGAAGGCGGAAGGCCAGCTGCGCGAGCTCGCGGCCTGCAAGGGCCAGCTCGCGCGCAGCGCCGCGCGCCTGCGCCAGTGCCTGGACCTGTCGGCCGACATCGAGAAGCGGGTCCACCGGCTCTACCTCTACGCGTCGCAGCAGCTTGCCGGTGACACCGGCGAATCGGCCAGCCTCGGGCTGCAGCAGCGCGCGCAGCTGCTGTACAGCCGCGCCGGCGAGGCCGCCGCCTTCATGGAGCCGGAGATCCTGCGCATCGGCGGCAAGCGCATCGCGGAGTGGGTGGCCCAGGAGCCGGGGCTGCGCATCCATCGCTACCCGCTGGAGCGGATCGCGCGCCGCGCCCCGCACACGCTCGACGAGGCCGGTGAGCGCCTCGTCGCGCAATACGAGCTGGCCGGCGACGCCGGCTACGACGCCTACTCGACGCTGGCGAACGCCGACCTACCGTGGCCGCGCGTGAAGCTTTCGAGCGGCGAGGAGGTCACGCTCGACCCGTCGGCCTACACGAAGTACCGCGAGGCGGCCGACCGGACGGACCGCAAGCGCGTGATGGACGCCTTCTTCGGCGCCTTCAAGACCTACGAGCGCACGATGGGCGTCACGCTGTATGCGCAGATGAAGCAGGACAAGGTGCTGGCCGACGTGCGCAAGTACCCGGATTCGATCAGCGCCTCGCTGGACCGCAACAACGTGCCGGTGGCCGTGGTCGACACGCTCGTGGCGCAGGCCCGGGCCGGCCTGCCCGTGCTGCATCGCTACTTCCGCCTGCGCGCGCGCCTGCTCGGCGTGACCGACATGCAGTACCACGACATCTATCCCCCGCTCGTGCACGGCGGGCAGTTCAGCTACACGCTGGAGCAGGCCAAGCAGCTCACGCTCGAGGCCATGGCGCCGCTCGGCAAGGAGTACGTGGACGCCATGCGCCACGGGTTCGAGAACCGCTGGATGGACGCCTACCCGCGCCCGCGCAAGCAGTCCGGCGCGCACATGGCCGGCAACGCCTACGACGTGCACCCCTACGTGCTGATGAACTTCAACGGCGACTACGAATCGGTGACGACGCTGGCGCACGAGTGGGGCCACGCGTTGCATTCCCACCTGGCGAACAAGGAGCAGCCCTGGGTCACGGCCCGCTATCCGATCTTCACCGCCGAGATCGCCTCCACCTTCGACGAGGCGCTGCTCCTCGACCGCATGCTCAAGTCGGCACGCAACGACGAGGAGCGGCTGTTCTACCTCGGCTCGGCGCTCGAGGGCATGCGCGGGGCCTTCTTCCGCCAGGCGATGTTTGCCGAGTTCGAGCGCGAGGTGCATGCGCGTGTCGACCGGGGCGAGCCGATGACGGGCCAGGATCTCGGCAAGGCCTACTGCGACGTGCTCGACCGCTACCACGGCGTGGAGCAGGGCGTGGTGGCCATCGACCGCGCCTACTGCGTCGAGTGGGCCTACATCCCCCATTTCTACAACTCGTTCTACGTCTACCAGTACGCCACGTCGATCTCCGCCGCCTCGCTGCTTTCGCAGCGCGTGATCGACCGCGAGCCCGGGGCGCTGGAGCGCTACCTCGACCTGCTGCGCGCCGGCGGCTCGGCCGAGCCCTACGAACTGGTCAAGCGCGCCGGCGTCGACCTCGCGACGGCCGCGCCCTACCAGGCGCTGATGGCGCGCATGAGCCGCACGATGGACGAGATCGAGGCGATCCTCGCGCGGCGCAAGTGAGCGCGTCGCGCGCCCGCCGCGGCCGTCAGGGCTGCAGCAGGTCGAGCAGCGCGCGCGCGACGATCTTCGTTGCGGCGCGCAGGTCGTCGAGCACGAGATGCTCGTCGGCCCGCTTGGCGTTGCTCTCGAGCACCGTGCGCGGGCCCGCGCCGTAGATCACGGCCGGGATCCCGCGCTCGCTGTACAGCCGCACGTCGGTGTACAGCGGCGTGCCGGAGGTGGGCAGCGGCTCGCCGAGCACCGCCTGGCCGTGGCGCTGCAGCGCCTGCACCAGCGGCGCATTGCCGGGCAGCGGCTGCAGCGCGCGCGCCAGCAGCAGGCGCCGCACCTCCAGGCGGATGCCCGGGCAGGACGCCGCCGCCACGGCGATCTCCTGGCGCAACTGCGCTTCCACCTGCGCCGGATCCTCCTCGGGGATCATCCGCCGGTCCAGCCGCAGCACCACCTTGCCGGGCACGACGTTGGTGTTGGTGCCGCCTTCGATGCGGCCGACGTTCAGGTAGGGATGCGTGATGCCCGGCACGGCCGAGCGCCTGGCGCGCAAGCGTGCGTTGCCGGCATACAGCGCGTTCAGGATCGCCACCGCGCCCTGCAGTGCATCCACGCCGGTCTCGGGAATGGCGGCGTGCGCCATGCGCCCGCGCACTTCCACTTCCATCTGCAGGCAGCCGTTGTGCGCCGTGACGATCTGGTAGGAGAAGCCCGCGCCGATGGCGAAGTCGGGCCGCGTGAGGCCCTTGGCGAGCAGCCAGCCCGGTCCCAGCTCGCCGCCGAACTCCTCGTCGTAGGTGAAGTGCAGCTCCACGCCGCCGGCCAGTGGCGAGCCGAGCGCTTCGAGCGCGCGCAGCGCGAAGGCGTAGGTGGCGAAGTCGCTCTTGCTGACCGCGGCGGCGCGCCCGTAGAGCCGGCCGTCCTCGATCTCCCCGCCGTACGGGTCGTGCGTCCAGCCGTCGCCCGGCGGCACGACGTCGCCGTGCGCGTTGAGCGCGATCGTGGGCCCGCCGTCGCCCCAGCGGCGGCGCACGACGAGGTTGGTGATGGACTGCAGCCCGTGGCGCTGCACTTCCTCGGCCGGCACCGGGTGCCGCTGCGGCGACAGGCCCATCGCATGGAGCAGCGCCGCCGTCCGCTCGGCGTGCGGCGCGTTGTCGCCGGGCGGCGTGTCGGTGGGCACGCGCACCAGCGCCTGCAGGAAGCGCACTTCCTCGTCGAAGTGGGCATCGACCCAGGCGTCCAGGCGTTCGTGGGGGGTGCTCATCGCGCGGCTCCTTCGCCGCCGTCTGCGGCAAGCTGCTCCAGCAGCGTGGCGAACGCCTGCACGGCGAGCTCGGCGTCGTCGCTCGTGATGGTCTCGAGCGGGTTGTGGCTGATGCCGCCGTTGGCGCCGCGGATGAACAGCATCGCCTGCGGCATGGCCTGGTGCAGCTTCATCGCGTCGTGCCCGGCGCCGCTGGGCAGGTGGCGCACCGGCAGGCCGAGCTCGGCGACAGCGCGCTCCCACCGCTCCTGCCAGGCCGGCGCGCTCGGCGCCGCGGACACGCGCATCGACTCCTCGACGTTGCAGGCCACGCCGCGGCGCTCGGCGATGCGCTTCATCTCGGCCAGCACATCGTCGGCCAGCGCATCGCGCGCCGCGTCGGTGGTGGCGCGCAAATCGAGGCTGAAGCGGCAGCGCCCGGGAATCACGTTGATCGAGCCGTTGGGCACCTCGAGCATGCCGACGGTGCCCACCACGTCCGGCACCGAGGCCGCCCGCCGCTCGACGTACAGGGCCACCTCGGCGGCCAGCAGCGCGGCGTCGCGGCGCCGGTCCATCGGCGTGGTGCCGGCGTGGCTCGCCGTGCCGACCGCCTCGCAGAGGCAGCGCACGCTGCCGTTGATCGACGTCACGATGCCCAGCGGCAGGTCGAGCTCGTTCAGCACGGGACCTTGCTCGATGTGCACCTCCACGAAGCCGAGGTAGCGCCCGGGGTCGCGCGCGCTCGCCCCGATCGCGGTGTCGTCCAGGCCGGCCTGCTGCATGGCCTCGCGCATCGTCGTGCCGGCGGCGTCGCGCCGGTCGAGCCAGGTGCGGTCGAAGGCGCCCACGAGGGCGCTGGAGGCGAGGAAGGCGGCAGGAAAGCGCTGGCCTTCTTCCTCGGCGAAGGCGACCACCTCGATGCCGAACGGCAGCCGGCGGCCGGCCTGGTGCAGCGCGCGCACCGCGGCCATCGGCACGAAGATGCCGAGCCGGCCGTCGTACTTGCCGGCGTTGCGCACGGTGTCGAAGTGGCTGCCGGTGAGGAGCCGCTTCGATTCCGAATCGGCGCCGCGGAAGAGGCCGACGACGTTGCCCACCGCGTCGGTGGAGACGTCGTCGAAGCCGCAGCCGGCCATCCACTCGGCAAGCTGGCGGGCGCAGGCGCGGTGCGCGTCGGTGAGGTAGGTGACGGTGAGGTTGTCGGGGCGGTCGCTGTGCTGCGAGAGCGCCTCGGCCCAGTCCCACACCTGGTGGCCGAGCGCCGGCTCATGGCGGAACTTGTCGTTCAGCCGCAGCTCGGCGATGCGATGCACCTGGCGCAGGCATTCGCGCCGCTCGTCGTCGGGGTGATGCTGCAGGCGCCGCTCGAACGTCTCGATGATCTCGCGGCGCGAAAGGCCGGTGCCCCGGGGCCCGCGCACGGCGAGGATGAACGGCCAGCCGAACCTGGCGAAGTACGCGGCGTTCAGCTTCTGGAGCTGGTCGTACTCGTCCTGGGTGCAGTGCGAGAGGCCGGCGGTTTGTTGTTCATGTTGCGACTCGGCGGTGAGGGTGTTGGCGATGGCGGCCTTGCCGGCGAGCTCGGGGTGTTGCTTGATGAGGGTTGTCTGTTGTTGGTCGGTGGCTTCGCGGACGGTTCTGACCAAGGTGAGCTTGAGTGCGGCAATGGTTGGGAACGGGCGGTGGTGCCACGCTTCTTCTGCGATCCAGGGGGAGTGTTCGTAGACGCCGTCCAGTAGCGTCATGAACTCTGCTTGGGTGGCGTTGTTTATGGCGTGGAGGGTGATCATGTTTTTTTGCGTTTGCCAACAGCACAACGCCAAACGCTAAGCCCAGACAAAAGCAGAAGCAGCATCGAACGGATGCACCGCACGCCAATGCCGAGCAATATCCACCCGCCGCGCAACCCACACCCGATCGTGCCGAGACACATGATCCAGAAACCGCTGCAAGGCCAGAAACCGCCCCGGCCGTCCCAATAAACGGCAATGCATGCCGATCGACATCATCTTCGGCGCCTCCGCCCCTTCCGCATAAAGCACATCGAACGCATCGCGCAGATAAGCAAAGAACGGATCGCCGTGCGAGAACCCCTGCGGCAATGCGAACCGCATGTCGTTGCAGTCCAGCGTGTACGGCACCACGAGATGCGGCGCGAGCGAGCCGTCCGTGCGCCGCACCCGGAGCCAGAACGGAAGATCGTCGCCGTAGTGGTCGCTGTCGTACTCGAACCCGCCGAAGTCCGCGACCAGCCGTCGCGTGTTCGGGCTGTCGCGGCCGGTGTACCAGCCCAGGGCACGCGTGCCGGCCAGGCGCTCGATCGAGGCCATCGCCAGGCGCAGATGCTCGCGCTCGGTCGCCTCGTCCACCTCCTGGTAGGAGATCCAGCGCCAGCCGTGGCAGGCGATCTCGTGGCCCATCTCGACGAAGGCGGCCGCCACGTCCGGATGCCGCTCCAGCGCCATCGACACGCCGAACGCCGTGAGCGGCAGGCCGCGCCGCTCGAACTCGCGCAACAGCCGCCACACGCCCGCGCGCGAGCCGTACTCGTAGATGCTCTCCATGCTCAGGTGGCGGGCCGGGTAGGAGGCGGGGCTGGCCATCTCCGACAGGAACTGCTCGCTGCCGGCGTCGCCGTGCAGCACCGAGCGCTCGCCGCCCTCCTCGTAGTTCAGCACGAACTGCAGCGCGATGCGCGCGTTGCCCGGCCACTGCGCGTGGGGCGGCGTGCGGCCGTGGCCGACGAGATCGCGCGGGTAGCGAGGGGCGCTGGGCATCGCCACTGTATACACTTTGCCGCACCTCCCGCACGCCAGGAAGCACCGCATGGGCCGACTCACCACCCACGTGCTCGACACCATGAACGGCTGCCCGGCGGCCGGCATGGTCGTCGCTCTGTACCGGCTCGACGCCAGCGGCGCCTCGCGGAT
>Ga0247826_10000154_pt1 | contig 11345 bp, 14 predicted proteins | sample 12C_Control_Day1_FD_200152 | JGI IMG/M metagenome (GOLD analysis project Ga0247826, IMG submission 200152) | Soil microbial communities from agricultural site in Penn Yan, New York, United States - 12C_Control_Day1 | ecosystem: Environmental > Terrestrial > Soil > Agricultural land | place... | reverse complement strand
TGCGACGCGCTCGAGGCGACCTACGGCATGGGCATCGACGAGCTGCGCGGCGAGCGGCGGATCGTGCTGCTGGCGCCGGTCGGCCGCCAGCTGACCGACGCCGTGGCAGCCGACCTGGCCGGGTGCGGGCGGCTGACCCTGCTCTGCGGCCGCTACGAGGGGTTCGACCAGCGCGTGCACGACCACGTCGCGACCGACGAGCTGTCGATCGGGCCCTACGTGCTGTCAGGCGGCGAACCGGCGGCGATGGTGGTGGTCGACGCCGTGGTGCGCAAGCTGCCCGGCGCGCTGGGCAAGGAGGAGAGCCATCTCGTCGAATCGTTCTCGCCGGCCCTGGACGGCGGCCTGGAGTATCCGCACTACACGAGGCCCGCGTCCTACCGCGGCTGGGACGTGCCCGGCGTGCTGCTCTCGGGCCATCATGCGGAGGTTGAACGGTGGCGCGCGGCCGAATCGCAATCGGCTACCATGCAGCGGCTTCGAAAGGGAGAGAACGAGCCGTGAACGTGATTCAGGACATCGAGGACCGCCAGCGCCGCGAGGTGCCGAAGTTCAAGGCGGGCGACACCGTCAAGGTGCACTTCAAGGTCATCGAGGGCACCCGCTCGCGCGTCCAGGTGTTCGAGGGGATCTGCATCAAGCGGCAGGGCGCCGGCGTCCGTGAGACGTTCACCGTCCGCAAGAAGTCGTTCAACGAGGTGTTCGTCGAGCGCACCTTCCCGGTGCACTCGCCGCGCATCGAGAAAATCGAGGTGGGCGCCATCGGCGACGTCCATCGCGCGAAGCTCTACTACCTCCGCGACAAGGTCGGCAAGGCCGCCCGCGTCCGCGAGAAATCCCGCTAACGGACGAGCCGCCCACGCACGAGGCTGCGCCTCCGCCGGCGCAGGCCGAGCCGGATCCGCCGGCGGCCGCCGAGGCACCCCCGGCAGCGCCCGCTGTTGACCAGGAGGATCCGAGCCGCCGGAGGCTGAATCCGGTCGTCGAGCTGGTGCTGATCGTGGCGGCGGCGTTCGCGCTGTGGTACGTGATCGACGGCTGGGTGGTCAAGCCCTACCGGATTCCCTCGGCCTCGATGGAGCCGACGCTGCAGCAGGGCGACCGGGTGCTGGTGTCGCGGTTCATCTACCGCTTCCACGCACCGCACCGCGGCGACGTGATCGTGTTCCATCCGCCCGGCGTCGGCCCGAATGCGGTGCGGGGCTCCCGGACGGAGGCGTCGGTCTACTTCATCAAGCGCGTGATCGGGCTGCCCGGCGAGACGGTCCAGGGCCGCGACGGGCAGGTGCAGATCTGCAAGGCCCCGAACGTCGGCTGCTCGTTCCTGCACGAGCCGTACCTGGCGCAGAAGCACGTGGTCGGCGACTTCGGGCCGATCACGATCCCCGAGGGCAGCTACTTCGTGATGGGCGACAACCGGGCCGACTCGGACGACAGCCGGGACTGGGGCACGCTGCCCCGCCACAACATCATCGGCGAGGCGTTCGCCACGTACTGGCCGCTCGACCGCGTGCGGACGCTCTGACCCTGCAACAACGGGTCAGACCCCTTTGTTGCATGTCGGCACACAGACGGTCAAACCCCATCCGCCAAACTCTCTACTCTAGGGAGATGGACGCCCGACTCCGCCGCCTGCTCCGCCACGACCGCAAGCTGGGCGTCAGGCGGGTGGCGGGCGCCGACGAGGCGGGGCGCGGCTGCCTGGCCGGGCCGCTGGTGGCGGCCGCCGTCTGCCTGGACATGGAGCGGGTGGACACCAAGCGGCTGGCCGGCCTGGACGACTCGAAGAAGGTGCCGCCACCGCTGCGCGACGAGCTGGCGGCGGCGATCTGCGCGACCGCGGCCGCCGTCTCGGTGATCATCGTGCCGGCCGACCAGATCGACCGCCGCGGCCTGCACCGCTCCAACCTGCATGCGCTGGCGCGGGCGCTGGAGACGCTGGAGCCGGTGCCCGAGGTCGCGCTGACCGACGGCTTCTCGCTGCCCGTCTGCGGGCTCGAGCACCAGCGGGTGATTGGCGGCGACCGCACGTCGGCCGCAGTGGCCGCGGCCTCGATCATCGCCAAGACCACACGCGACCGGTTCATGCACGACCAGGCGCAGAGCTACCCGGACTACGGGTTCGAGCACCACGTCGGCTACATCACGCCCGACCACTCGGACGCGGTGCGCCGGCTCGGCGTGACGCCGCTGCACCGCCGCTCCTTCCAGGCGATGGCCTATGTCGGCCTACTCGATTAGCCCCGCCCGCTACGGGCGGCTGGCCGAGACCGTGGCCGCCTGGCGGCTGCGGCTGGCCGGCTACCGGGTGGTCGGCCGCAACGTCCGGGTCGCCGGCCGCGAGGTCGACCTGGTCGCCCGCCGCGGCGGGCTGCTGGTGGTGTGCGAGGTCAAGGCGCGGCGGACGACGCTCTACGGCACGCCGCTGGAGGCGGTGCGCCTCGACCAGCAGCGGCGGCTGCGCGAGGCGGCCGAGGTGCTGATGGTGTGCGACCCCTCGGTGGACGAGGTGCGGTTCGACGTGATCGCGGTGACCGGGACGTCCGTCCGTCACGTCCGCGACGCCTTTTGATTGACACAACCGCGACCGCCCGTCACCCACCCGCGCGCATCTGATCCGTACGGTGGGGCCCATGATCGCCCGCGCCGTCAGCTTCTGGCTCGCCGGCCTGGAGGCCCGTCGCATCGATGTCGAGGCCAAGGCCGGCCGGGGCCTGCCCAAGTTCACCGTGGTCGGCCTGCCCGACCGCGCCGTCCAGGAGGCGCGGGAGCGCGTCCGAAGCGCGCTCGGCTCGAGCGGCTTCTCGTTCCCGGCCGGCGGACTGGTGGTCAACCTGGCGCCGGCCAAGGAGCGCAAGGAGGGCTCGGGGTTCGACCTGGCGATCGCACTGGCGGTGCTGACCACGGCCGGCCACCTGCGGTCGCCTGACCGGCTGCGCCGGGTGGGAGCGGCCGCCGAGCTGGGGCTCGACGGCCGGCTGCGGCCGGTGCACGGCGTGCTGGCCATGATGGAGGCGGCCGGCCGGCTGGGACTGGACGGCATGCTGGTCGCGCCCGAGAACGCCGCCGAGGCGGCGCTCGCCGGCACGGTCGCCGTGTTGGCGCCGACTCATCTCAACGAGGCCGTGGCCGTGCTGGCCGGCACCGCGCCGGTGCCCGCGCTGCCCGCGCCGGCATCCGCCGGCGGCGACGCCGTGCATCCCGACATGGCAGATGTGCGCGGCCAGCTACGCGCCCGGCGGGCGGTCGAGATCGCGGCGGCCGGCGGGCACAACCTGCTGATGGTCGGGCCTCCGGGCAGCGGCAAGACGATGCTGGCCCGCCGCCTGCCGGGCCTGCTGCCGGCGCCCACCCCGGGCGAGGCGCTGGAGATCACGCGGATCGCCTCAGCCGCCGGCGAGCTGGCCGCCGACGCCGGATTGCTCGGCCGGCCCTTCCGGGCGCCGCACCACAGCGCCTCGGTGGCGGCGCTGGTTGGCAACGCGCGGCTGCGGCCCGGCGAGGTGACGATGGCCCACCGCGGCGTGCTGTTCCTCGACGAGCTGCCGGAGTTCAACCGCCAGTCGCTTGAGGCGCTGCGGATGCCGCTGGAGGACGGCGAGGTGCGGATCTCGCGGGCGGCGGGCTCGGTGCTGCTGCCGGCGCGGTTCCAGCTGATCGCCGCCATGAACCCCTGCCCGTGTGGCCTGTACGGCGATCCCGACCGGGAGTGCGGATGCGCGCCGCAGCGTCTGGCGGCGTACCGGGCGCGTATCAGCGGTCCGTTGCTCGACCGCTTCGATTTGCAGGTCGACGTGCCGCGGGTGGAGGCCCACGGCGCCGGCGGCGAGCCGACCACGGCGGTCGCGCTGCGCGTTGGGCTGGCCCGCCAGCTGCTGGCCGAGCGGCGGCCGGCGCTCGGCGACGAGGCGGAGGCGCTGCTCCGCCAGGCCGCCGACCGGCGGTTCCTGAGCGGCCGCGGCGTCGACCGCGCGCAGCGGGTGGCCCAGACGATCGCCGCCCTGTCGGGCGAGACGGAGGTCGCCCCCGACCACCTGGCAGAGGCGCTGTCCTACCGCGCCGGGAGCCTCGGGTGACGGTGCTCTGCCGGCGTCGGCCGGGGTATCCGGGCCGGCTGCTCGAGCTCCACGACCCACCGGCCGAACTGCACCTGTGCGGCGAGCACCTCGAGCTGCTGGCCTGGGAGCGCCCGGTGGTCGCGATCGTCGGCTCACGGAGGGCCGGCGACGCGGGGCTGGGCATGGCGCGCCAGCTCGCGCGCGGGGCGGCGGCCGCCGGCGCGCTGGTCGTGAGCGGCCTGGCGCTGGGCGTCGACGCCGCCGCGCATGAGGGTGCGCTGGCCGCGGGTGCCCCGACCCTGGCGGTGCTGGGCTGCGGCCCCGACGTCGCCTACCCGCGCACCAACCGCGGCCTGTACGCGCGGATCCTGGCGGCGGGGCTGATCGTCTCGGAGTACCCGCCCGGCACCGAGCCCGCGCCATGGCGCTTCCCCGCCCGCAACCGGCTGATTGCCGCGCTGGCCGACGCCGTGGTGGTGGTCGAGGCGAAGGTGCGAAGTGGTGCGCTGATCACCGCCGACCACGCGCTCGACCTGGGGCGCGACGTGCTGGCGGTGCCGGGCTGGCCGGCGTTCAGCGGCGCGGGCGGCACTAACGCGCTGCTCAAGGCCGGCGCGGGACTGATCGAGAGCGTCGAGGATCTCAACGGCTGGCTCGGCCTCGAGGCTCCGGCCCCCGGGTCGGCGGACGGCGATCCGGTGCTGGCTGCGCTGCGCGACCAGCCGGGCTATCCGGACGAGCTGTCGGCCCGGCTGCGGCTGTCGCCGGCCGAGCTGTCGGCCGCTCTCGCCCGGCTCGAGCTGGGCGGAGAGATCTGCCGTGACGGCCACGGCCGGTGGATGCCGGGATCGGCGGCGCGGGCGCGGTAGGGTTGCGCCCATGGCAGAGCGGTGGGCGACCTGGGACTGCTACGGCACCCTGATCGACTGGAACGACGGCATCGGCACCGTGCTGGGCGAGCTGTTCGGCGAGTCCGAGCGGGCGAGGCTGCTCGACCGCTACCACGAGGTCGAGCCGGAGGTGCAGGCCGAGCGGTACCGCACCTACCGCGAGGTGCTCGATCTGGTGACGGCGCGGCTGGCGGCCGAGGAGGGGAGGGAGCTGGCAGGCGATGAGCGGACGATGATGTCCGAGTCGCTCGGCGACTGGCCGGCGTTCCCCGAGGTGCCCGGCAAGCTGCAGAACCTGGTCGACCGCGGATGGAACCTAGTCATCCTCTCGAACTGCGACCGCGACCTGCTGGCCCAGTCGCTGCCCCGGCTGGGCGCGCCGTTCGAACGGGTGATCGTCGCCGAGGATGTGCGCTCGTACAAGCCCGCGCATGGTCACTGGGACGCGTTCTTCTCGCAGACCGGTGCGCCCCGCGACCGCTACGTGCACGTCGCTCAGAGCCAGTTCCACGACATCGTCGTCGCGGAGGGGCTTGGCCTGCCCAGCGTCTGGATCAACCGGCTGGGCGAGACGGCGGCGTCCCGACCGACCCGCGAGCTGCCGGACCTGAACGCGCTGCCCGACGTGCTCGACGAGCTGGTCGCGCCGTGACGGCGGCACGGATCGTTCGCGTGCCCTGCGCCTGGGGCGAGGGCGGCGGGCCGATGAGGGAGGCGGCGGGGATGGATCTCGGGCTGGAGACGGCGGCGGTGGTCGACGTCGACGACCTGGACGAGCAGCACCGGCTGATCGCCGGGGCGCTGCCCGAGCGACCGGTGGTGCTGGGCGGGTGCTGCTGCACGCACGTCGGCGCCGGTCGCGGGCTGGCCCAGCGACACGGCCGGATCGCCGTCGTCTGGTTCGATGCGCACGGCGACCTGAACACGCCGGAGACGTCGCCGTCGGGCAACCTGTGGGGCATGCCGTTTCGAATGCTGCTCGACGGCGGCGGCATTGCCGTCGAGGACGCCGCGCTGATCGGCGCCCGCAACCTCGACCCGCCCGAGGACGAGTTCATCGAGCGGGTCGGGCTGGCGACCTCGCCCGGCGAGCTCGACGGCGTGCTGGACGGTGTCGTCGGCGCGTACATCGCGCTGGACTGCGACGTGCTCGACCCGAGCGAGATCGCCTGCTTCATGCCGGAGCCGGATGGCCCGTCCGTGGAGGACGTGTTCGGGTTGATCGAGCGCGTCGCCGGACGGGTGCCGGTGGTCGGGATCGGTCTGACCGGGCTGGTCAGCGACCCCGCGAACCCGCCGCGGCTGCGCCGCTTCTGCGCGGCCGCGGGCGTGATTTCGTAGCGGCGATCGCCGCCTCGTGGTCGAGCAGCCAGCGCTTGCGGTCGATACCGCCGCCGTAGCCGGTCAGGCTCCCGTTGGAGCCGACGACGCGATGGCAGGGGATGATGATCGAGATCGGGTTGCGGCCGTTGGCCGATCCGACGGCGCGGAAGTGGCCGGGCCGGCCAACGCGGCCGGCGAGCTCGGCGTAGCTGACGGTGGTGCCGTAGGGCACCCGCTGCAGCTCGTCCCAGACGCCGGTCTGGAATGGCGTGCCGGCGGGGGCCAGCGGCAGGTCGAACTCGGTCAGCTTGCCGGCGAAGTACGCATCGAGCTGGCGGCGGGCCGCCGTCAGCACGGGCTCGCGGCGGCCGGGCGCGGCGGGCTCCTCGAAGGGCTCCATCCAAAGGCTCGTCAGCGCGCCGTCCCGGGTGGTCAGCAGCAGCCGCCCGATCGGGGAGTTGATGATGAGGGTCGATTCGGTCATGCGGCAACTGTAGGCCGGGGAGTGTGGCATCGGGGTGACGGGCGGTCGAGAAAGCGTGCCGGAATAGACCCGGAAGAAAACTGTACCGGGTTCAGAAACCGATGCTATCGTTTGCGCTCATGGTCGACGGGCTGAGGGAGCGCAAGAAGCAGCGCACGCGGGAGACGATCGTCACGGTCGCGCTCGAGCTGTTCGCCGAGCGCGGCTACCAGCAGACGACGGTGGCCGAGATCGCCGAGGCGGCGGAGGTGTCGAAGGGCACCGTGTTCGCATACTTCCCGTCGAAGGAGGACATCGTCTTCGCCGACACCGCGCCGGTCTGCGAGGACCTGCTGCGGCAGCTGCGCGACCGCGAGCCCGACCGCTCGGCGCCCGACGTCCTGCGCTCGTTCATGGGCGAGCACGCGTCGGCGCCCGACGCGCGGCGGCTGCTCCGTGAGCGGCTGATCGCCGGCGACGCGCAGCTGCGCAGCCACTACCGCGCGCGGCTCGCCGAGATCGAGGACGCGATCACCGCCGCCATCGCCGAGGACCTGGGCGACGCGCCGGACGCGCTGCGGCCGCGGCTGGCCGCCAGCGCCGTGATGGCCGGGCTGTCGGTGGCGAAGGAGCACGCCCGCCGGGTGCGCGGCCGCTCCGCGTCGCGCGAGGAGGCGGAGGCGGTGCTGGACGAGGCGCTGGCGTTCCTGGAGGGCGGCCTGGCCGCGGTCGCCGGCCGGCCGGGAGCGCGATGAGCCACGACGCGCACGAATCGCGGCAGCACTACGGCGTCACGTTCGCCACCCTGGCGGTTGCCGCGATCAGCTACGCGCTGCTGCAGTCGCTGGTAGCGCCGGCGCTGCCCACGATCGAGGCCGAGCTGAACGCCTCGACCACCGCCACCACCTGGATCCTCACCGCCTACCTGCTGAGCGCCAGCGTCGCCACGCCGATCCTGGGACGGCTGGGCGACATGTTCGGCAAGAAGAAGATGCTGGTGGTCACCATGTGGGGCCTGGTGCTGGGCACGTTCCTGGCCGCGCTGGCTAGCTCGATCGGCGTGATGATCTTCGCCCGCGTGATCCAGGGCATCGGCGGCGCCGTCTTCCCGCTCGCCTTCTCGATTATCCGCGACGAGTTCCCCCGAGACCGGGTCGCCCAGGGGATCGCGATGATCTCCACGCTGGTCGGCATCGGCGGCGGGCTGGGCATCGTGCTGGCCGGGCCGATCACCGAGAACCTGAACTATCACTGGCTGTTCTGGCTGCCGTTGCTGGCGATCGTGCCGGCGACGATCGTGACGATGGTGATGGTGCCCGAGTCGCCAATCCGCAGCCCCGGCCGCATCGACCTGCCGGGCGGCGTGCTGCTGGCCGGGTGGCTGGTAGCGCTGCTGGTGGCCGTCAGCGAGGGGCCGAGCTGGGGCTGGGGCTCCGCCGCGACGCTCGGCCTGTTCGCGTTGGCCGCCGTCCTCGCCGTCGCCTGGGTGGTGGTCGAGCAGCGGATGGCCGAGCCGCTGGTCGACATGACGATGCTGCGGCTGCGACCGGTGTGGACGACCAACCTGTCGGCGACGCTGATCGGCTTCGGCATGTTCGCGTCGTTCGTGCTGATCCCGCAGTTCGTCGAAACGCCGACGTCGACGTCCTACGGCTTCGGCGCGTCGGTCACCGGGGCCGGGCTGTTCCTGCTGCCCGCGACCGTCGCGATGCTGCTGGCCGGCCCGGTGGCCGGCAAGATGTCGGTGACCGTCGGCTCGCGGGTGCCGCTCGCGCTGGGCGCGCTGGTCAGCGCGCTGGCCTGGGCGATGCTGGCCGTCGCCCACTCATCCAGCTGGGAGATCTACACCGCGACCTTCATCATGGGCCTCGGCATCGGCCTGGCCTTCGCCTCGATGGTCAACGTGATCGTCGAGTCGGTGTCGGCCGAGCAGACCGGCGTCGCCACCGGCATGAACGTGATCTTCCGCAACATCGGCGGCGCGCTGGGCGGCCAGATCTCGGCCAGCATTCTGACCGCGGCGGTCGCCGTCGGCGGGTTCCCGACCGAGGACGCCTTCATCGACTCGTTCTGGCTGGCGTCCGGAATGCTGCTGCTCGGGTTCGTCGCCGCGCTGCTCGTGCCGCGGCCGAACCGCGCGGGCGTGGCAGAGCCAGAACCCGCCGCGGCCGCCTGATCCGAGGCGGTACCATCCGTCCCTGGCAGCCTTGCCGAGGGGTGTAGCTCAGTTGGTAGAGCGGCGGTCTCCAAAACCGTAGGTCGCGGGTTCGAATCCTGCCACCCCTGTTGGCTCAACTAGGCCGCAACCTGCATGGTTGAGCCGGGACTGGGCGTCTAGGGGGCCGGACGCTCAGTCCGTTCTCGTCCGTGAAAGTCCGTGGAACCGAGGACTGACGGTCACTCGATGAGCGCCGGCCTACATACGGTTCCAGCGCGCACTCGCGAAGGGGAACGTCTGGCTGGCTGAGGACTCTGCGCGCCACATGTCGCGCCCGCTGACGCTCGAAGAGGCGCTCCGCCTACTCGTGCTCTACGGCAAGCAGCCGGAGAAATACGAGAAGGCCGCGGCGTGATGGATCGCGCGGTATGCCGCCGAGGCGCCACGCGTCACCCTGACCGACGTCGAGCTAGTCACCGGCCCGCTTCGTGGCGTCCTGCAAGCGCACGACCGGGAGGCGATGGCCGCCCTGACCGCGTTCGCCGAGGCGAGCGGATGGCGACTCGCGGCGTAGGATCGTGGAACGCCCTCACCGAGCCGTCCTCCGCTCCAACGGTGGGCGTCGGTGGGGGTCTAGTGGCGGTTCGTCAGGCCGAGTGCGCGTAGTAGGTCTTGTGGACGATGCGCCAGGTGCCGTCGTCCTTGACCAGAGAGAGATCGTCGCTGAAGTAGGTGCCGCCGAACTGGGCGCCGTCGCTGACGAGCGCCGTGTCCCCCTCGAATGACATTCCAGTGATCCGCAAGTCGTATTCACCTGCTTCGCTGGCGCCTTCCACGCATTCGGCGATGTACTCCTCTCGCGTCTGCCACTCCAGCTTGCCTTCCCATGTGCCGACGATGCAGGCTCGTGGGTGGAACGCACTGGCGAGTTTCGCTTCGTTGCCAGTCATCGACCCGTCGTAGTAGGCACGCACGACCTCGGTGACCGCGGCGATGTCCGCTTGGTTGGTGTTCTTGGTCTGCTGGCTCATGCCTGGCTCCCTTGTTCGACGGCCGTATCATTTCAGACACCAGGCGCGCATGGCTTGTGGTGCCTGATTCTGCCGGCATCACGACACCCGCGTATGACCCGCTTCTCGCCGGTGCTTGTGATCCCGGTCTATTGCGCGGGGGCGTTAGTCCACCTTGTTGATGATGCCGCTCATCTCGCTCTCGTTGAAGGCGCGCATCGTCACCGAGCGAAGGTTGCCGCTCGACGCCAGCTGCAGGTTGAACGCGGCTCCCGTCTCCTCGTCCGGGACGTCGACGATCGATACGAGGTCGTATGGGCCGACCGTCCACGCGATAGCCTCGAACGACCCGCCCTTGCTTTCCAGTCATCTCCTTGGCAGCGTGGCAGCGGTGACTACGAACTGGGTGCGCCGGTGTGCTGCGCCGGCTCTCAGCGGCCGAACCCTTCTGTCGCGGTGACGCGTGATGCTGTCGACCTAGACTCACCGACGCATGTCTGTGGAGGAGAACATCGAGGTCGTCCGCCGGTTCAGCCAGGCGCTGACCTATCGCGACTGGGCGGCGTTCGAGGATCTCGTCGCAGAGGACTGCGAGTGGACGGACGTGCCCAGCGGCGGCATCATCCACGGCCGGGCCGAGCTGGTCGCCCTGTGCAAGGTGTTCACGGCCGCGTTCCCCGACTTCGCCGTCGAGAGCGTGACGTTGATCGGCCAGGGCGACCTGGTGGCGAACGAATGGCGGGGCACGGGCACACACCAGGCCGCGCTACCCCGCCCCGACGGTGGCGTCCACGAGCCGACCGGCCGTTCGTTCGTCCGCACGGGCGTCGGGATCGTGGAGGTCTTAGACGGCCAGATCGTCCGCTACCGCGACTACTTCGACCGGTTGACGATGACGGAGCAGCTCGATTTCGAGTGACGCGGCGAGCTGTGAGCTAGAGCCCCGCTTCCCAGCCGTCGTACTCGCCGCCGAGCCGGTCGGCAAGCTCCTGGAAGAAGTCGTCGGACTGCCGGACGAACTCCGGCGAACAGACCGCGTGGGTCTCCGCGATCACCGACCACTGGTGGGGATACTCCGGCAACGGCGTGCGGACGTCCGTCGTGAATCCCTTCGCCTCGGCCTCGTCCGCCATCGACCGGGCCGTCTCCTCTGTCGGCGCGTAGCTGTAGTACACGACGTGCCGGCTCTGGGAGAGGTCGGCGCCGGCGTCCTTCAGCTGACCAAGGACGGCCAGGTCCTTGTAGCGCAGCGCCAGCTGCGGTGATCGCTCGTCGGGATCGGGCTCGTCATCGCGCTTCCGGCGAAAGAGACGCACGGAAGCACCCTACGCTCAGTATCCGCAGCGCGTCGTCACGTTCAGCGTGACCGGCACCTTCTGCGTGCGCGTGCCGCCGGACCCCCAGAGCATCGCCGTGTAGGTACCGACCGGCGTGGTTGCCGGG
>Ga0247826_10000151_pt1 | contig 11351 bp, 7 predicted proteins | sample 12C_Control_Day1_FD_200152 | JGI IMG/M metagenome (GOLD analysis project Ga0247826, IMG submission 200152) | Soil microbial communities from agricultural site in Penn Yan, New York, United States - 12C_Control_Day1 | ecosystem: Environmental > Terrestrial > Soil > Agricultural land | place: USA... | reverse complement strand
GCGCGTAGCGCTGCACGAACACCAGCACGATCACCATGTAGGGGTTGAGCGGCGTGATCATGTTCGTGACGGAGTCGCCGATCCGGTAGGCCGCCTGCGTCAGCTCGGGGCTGATGCCGACCTGCATGAACATCGGGACGAAGACCGGCGCCATGAACGCGTACTTGGCCGACATCGAGCCGACCAGCACGTCCGAGAGCAGCACGATCAGCACGAAGCCGACGAGCAGCAGGCTCGGCGACGGCTCGAGCGCGACGAGCGCGCGGCCCCCTGTGATGGCGATCATCTCGCCGAGGCCCGAGTGCGTGAACCAGGCGATGAACTGGCCGGCGAAGAAGGCCAGCACGAGGTAGGGGCCCATGCCCGCCATCGTCTCGCCCATCATGCGCGCCACGTCCTTGTCGCTGCGCAGGCTGCCGGCGCGCACGCCGTAGACGACGCCTGGCACGAGGAAGCCGATGAAGATGCCCGGCACGATCGCACGGACCCAGCGTGGGAAGGCGCCGTCGTCGCCGGCGAGCGGCGCACCGGGGACGAGCGCGGCGGCTGCGTAGAGCGCGAGACACACGAGGGCGACACCGCCGGCCCAGGCGAGGGCGCTGCGCTCGTCCGCGCCCAGCGCTGCGGTCGCCGGCTCGGCCGGCGCTGCGCCCGCCTCCGCGCGCGCGCGGGCGAGCCGCGGCTCGACCCACCACGCCGTCACCGCCCAGCCGAGCCCCGTCAGCAGGAAGGTCGACGCGATCATCAGCCACCAGTTCGCGGTCGCGGCGACGCTGTAATGCGGGTCGACCAGGTGCGCGCTGGCCGTGCTGAACTCGGCGAGGATCGGGTCGAGGCTCGTGATGAACAGGTTCGCGCAGAATCCGCCCGCGACGCCGGCGAAGGCGGCGGCCAGCCCCGCCAGCGGCGGGCGCCCGACCGCGAGGAAGAGCGCTGCGGCGACCGGCGGCAGCACGACGTAGCCGGCGTCGAGCCCGAGCGACGAGTTCACGCCCGCGAACACGAGCGCCGGCGTCAGCCAGCGCGCGGGCGTGGCGGCCAGCAGCGCCTTCAGCGCGGCGCCGACGAGTCCGCTGCGCTCCGCGAGCCCGATGCCGAGCATGCCGACCAGCACGACGCCGAGCGGCGGAAACTCGATGAAGTTCTTCACCAGGCTGTTCAGCATCCAGTAGACGCCGTCGGACGAGAGCAGGCGCGTCGCCTGCAGCGTCACGGTCTCGGTCTGCTCGGAGCCAGGGCGCGAGATCGTCTTCTCGACCTGCCAGTCGAGCTGCCAGGCCAGCTCCGATCCGAGTGCCACCAGCAGCGCGCCGATGGCGAAGAGCGTCGCGGGATCCGGCAGCGCGTTGCCGGCGCGCTCGATGCGGTCGAGCCAGCCGCCGCGCGACGCGCCGTTCACGCGGCGCGCGCTCCGACCGTCGCCGTCACGCGGCTGCTTCGCTGCCACCAGAGCGCGACGCCGATCGCGAGCAACGCGCCCGAGACGTCGATCGCGACGTCCCAGGGCGAGCCCGTGCGGTTGTGCAGGAACGCCTGGCGGATCTCGTCGGTCAGTGCGACGGCGGCGGCGAGGCCGAGCGCGAGCAGCGCCACGCGCGCGAGCTTGCTCTGTTGCACGAGCGAGAGCCACACGGCGCGGAAGGCCAGCCAGCCGAGCAGGGCGTACTCGGTGATGTGCGCGATCTTGCGAATCCACACGATCAGCACGAGGTAGGTGCGGATCGAGAGATCGGGGAAGAGCCAGCGCAGCGCCGGCAGCATGTAGCGCGACGTCTGCGCGGCGCCGAACTCGGCGCCGCCGAGCCCGAGGATCACGAACGTGCACGCCGCCACGGCGAGCCACGCGATCCACAGGCGCCTGCGCGCCCGCGCCCGAACGCCTCCCGCCGTTCCACTCCGGTCCAGTGGATCACCCCCGCGCCGGAGCATCGCCGTTCCGCCGCGACGACGCGAGAGCGAGCAGGGTGTCCGGGAGGGGAGGGGGTATGCTCGCCGCCGTGTTGCGTCTGCGCATCGGACTCGTGTTCGACCTGCTCGGCACCTATCCGCGCCGTCCGGGAGATCCGCCCGACGTCGACGTGGAGTACGAGCCGGAAGCGACCGTCTGCGCGCTGGAGGCGGCGATCGGGAGACTCGGACACCGACCGGTCCGGCTCGGTGCCCCGCACGCGCTGCTGACCGCGATAGGCAAAGGCGAGCTGCCGGCGCTCGACGCCGCGCTCTCGATCGCGGAGGGCTACGGGAGTCGCAACCGCGAGGGCTGGGCGCCGACGCTCCTCGAGATGGCCGGCGTGCCGCTGCTCGGTTCGGATGCGACGGCGCTGTCGCTCTCTCTCGACAAGGCGCAAGCTAAGACCGTCGTCGCGGCGGCGGGTGTTCCGGTCGCGGAAGGCTGCGTGATCGCCAGCACGGCCGAGGCAGAAACCGCCGCAATTCCGGCCCCCTGGCCCCTCTTCGTGAAACCTCGATGGGAAGGGACGGCGAAGGGCATCGGTCCGACGTCGCGGGTCGAGGACCGCGCGGCGCTCGTGCGCGAGGTCGAGCGGATCGCGCGCGATTACCACCAGCCCGCGCTGGTCGAGGCGTTCCTGCCGGGCGCCGAGTACACGGTGACGGTGGTCGGTCATCCGCCGCGCGCGCTGCCGGTGCTCCAACGCGCGCTCGAGGCGGACACGCGCATCGGCATCCATGCGCTCGAGCGCCATCCCGCGCCGTGCGGCGACTGGCGCGCGGTCACACCCGGAACGCTCGACGCGTCGCTCGAGGCGGAGCTCGCGGCTCTCGCGCTGCGCGCGTTCCACGCGCTCGAGTGTCTCGACTTCGCGCGCGCCGACTTCCGTCTCGACGCCGCAGGGGCTCCGCGCTTCCTCGAGATGAACCCGCTGCCGACCTTCGCGGAGAGCGGCTCCTTCGGGATCCTCGCGGAGCTCGAGGGCCGCCCGCACGATGCGCTGCTCGCTGACGTGATCGCCGGCGCGCTCGCGCGTCTCGGGCTCAAGCCGTCGCGATGACCACCGGCAAGCCCGAATGGGCGCGCAGCGAGCCGAAGGCGAGCGAAGATCGCACGGGCCTTCCCCCGGAGTGGACCGACTGGACGTGGCAGATGCAGCAGCGCATCCGCAGCGAGGCGCAGCTGCGCGTGTGGCTCGAGCCGACCCCCGACGAGTGCGAGGGCATCGCGAAGCTCGCCGAACGCTTCCACTTCGTGATCACGCCGTACTACGCGTCGCTGATGGACCCGCACGATCCGGCGTGCCCGATCCGCCGCCAGGTGGTGCCGAGCGCGGCCGAGCTGCGCGATCCGGCCGGCATCGCGGATCCCCTCGACGAGGTCGCGCACTCGCCGGTCAAGAACGTGATCCGCGTCTACGAGGACCGCATCGCGTTCTGCGTCAACAACGAGTGCGCGCTCTACTGCCGCTTCTGCCTGCGCAAGCGCATGGTCGGCGAGCCCGAGTGGGCCATGAAGAAGCGCGAGCTCGAGGCGGCGCTCGACTGGATCCGGCGCACGGGGGCGATCCGCGACGTGCTGTTGACCGGCGGCGACCCGCTGGTCTTCTCGGACGAGCGCCTCGATTGGCTGCTCTCGTCGCTGCGCGCGATCCCGCACGTCGAGATCGTGCGGCTCGGCACGCGCCTGCCCGTCACCTTGCCCTTCCGGGTGACCGATGCGCTCTGCGAGATGCTGTCGCGCCACCACCCGCTCTGGGTCAACACGCACTTCAACCATCCGAGGGAGCTGACGCCGGAAGCGGCCGAGGCGTGTGATCGCCTCGCGCGCGCGGGCATCCCCGTCGGCAACCAGAGCGTGCTGCTGCGCGGCGTCAACGACGACGCGGAGACGATGAAGGCGCTGTGCGAGGGCCTCGTGCGCATGCGCGTGCGCCCCTACTACTGCTACCAGGCGCAGCTGCTCGAGGGGACCGCGCACTTCCGCGTCCCGATCGAGCGCGGCGTGGCGATCTTCCGCGCGCTGCGCGGTCGCACCAGCGGCTTCGCGATTCCGCAGTACGTGCTCGACACGCCGTACGGAAAGGTGCCGCTCGATCATCCGTTCCTGCGCGGCCGCGAGGGTGACGACGTGCTGGTCGAGACCTTCGACGGGCGCATCTGGCGGGAGCCGAATCCGATCGACTGAGGACTTTCGGGGGCCTTTGGGGGGTGGGAGAGACGGTGACCGATTCGGACGGCCGGCTCGCGACGCGCCGGCTGGGGGCGATCGCGGTGCTCTTGGCCGCGAGCGTCGCGCTCTCGCGCGTGCTCGGCTACGCGCGCGAGGCGGTGATCGCCTGGCGCCTCGGCGTGTCCGGCGAGGTCGACGCGTACCGCGCCGCCTTCCTGCTGCCCGACATCCTGAACCACCTGCTGGCCGGCGGCGCGTTGTCGATCGCCTTCATCCCGCTCTACCGGCGCGCGCTGCGCGAGCAGGGTCGCGAGGGCGCGGCGCAGCTGCTCGCGGTCGTGCTCGGCACGACGACGGCGCTGGCCGCGCTGGCGACGCTCGGGCTCTGGATCTTCGCCGAGCCGCTGCTCGCGGGACTCTTCGGTTTCTCGGGCGAGAAGCTCGCGCTGACGGTGTATCTCACGCGCATCCTGCTCCCGGCGCAGATCTTCTTCATCGCGGGCGGCGTCGTGCGCGGGGCCTCGATGGCGCACGGGCGCTTCGTCAGCCAGGCGCTGTCGGGGGTGCTCTACAACCTGGCGATCATCGCCGGTGGCCTGCTGCTCGCGGGACGCTACGGCGCCGAGGGCTTCGCGTGGGGCGCGCTGGTCGGTGCGTTCGTCGGCGCCTTCGGGACGGCGTGGATCGAAGCGCGCAACGCGCCCGAGATCGACCTCGGCTGGCGCTTCTCGCTGCGCGACCCGGGTTTGCACCGCTACCTCTGGATCGCGCTGCCGCTGATGCTCGGGCTCTCGCTGCTGACGGTGGACGAGTGGCTCTACCGCGTATTCGGCGGGCGGCTCGCGGACGGCGTCATCGCAGCGCTTGGCTACGCGCGCATGCTGCTGCAGCTGCCGGTCGCCGTCGTGGGCCAGGCCATGGCGACGGCGGCGCTGCCCTTCCTCGCGCGCCTGTACGCCGAAGGGCGTCGCACGGAGCTCGAGCGCGTGGTGCAGCAGACGCTCCAGTCGGGCATCGCGCTCTCGCTGCTGATGGCCGCCGGCCTCATCGTGCTCGCGAGTCCCATCGTCGCGGTGCTCTACGAGCGCGGCCAGTTCTCGGCGCAGGACACGCTGCAGGTCGCGAGGCTGCTCGGTCTCTACGCGCTCTCCGCCCCGGCGTGGGTCGCGCAGCAGATCGCCGTGCGGGCCTTCTACGCGCGAGACGACACGTGGCGCCCGATGCTGCTCGGAACGGCGATCGCCGTGCCCACGGCAGGCCTCTACGCGTTGCTCGCGGACCGCCACGGCGCCGACGGCATCGTGGTCGCGAGCGTGATCGGCATGACGGTCAACGCGCTGGCGACCCTCGCGTGGGCGCGTCGCCTGCACGGCGCACCCGACCTCGGCGCGCTCGCTCTCTCGGCGCTGCGCGCGGCGCTGGCGTCTGCGCTCGCCGCCGGCGTGACCTGGTTCGTGCTCTCGCAGTGGCAGGGCTTCTCGAATGCGCTCGCGGAGCTCCTGCTCGGCGGGGTCGTCTTCGGCGTCGCGGGACTCTCGGCGGCCTGGCTCGTCGGCGACGCCGCCCTGCGCGACGCCCTCGCGCGGATCCTCGGTCGCGCGCTACGTCGCCGGAAATGACCTGGGAGTTCTGGATCGACCGCGGCGGCACCTTCACGGACGTGATCGGCCGCGCGCCGGACGGGACCCTGCACGTCGCAAAGCTCCTCTCCTCGGTGTCGTCGCCCGCCGACGGCGTGCGCGCGCTGCTCGAGCGGGAGGGCGGCCTCGCGCCGGGCGCGCCGCTGCCCGCGTGCAGCCTGCGGCTCGGCACCACCGTCGCGACGAACGCGCTGCTCGAGCGCCGCGGCGTGCCGACCCTGCTGGTCGCGAACCGCGGCCTCGGCGACCTGCTCGAGATCGGCACGCAGGAACGCCCCGAGCTCTTCGAGCTCTGCATCCACAAGCCGCCGCCCCTGCCACGCGCCGTGCTCGAGGTGGCGGGCCGCTCTGCCGCCGACGGCGCGCTGCTCGAAGATCTCGACGAGGAGGCGGTGCGCGCGGCGCTCGCGGCGGCGCGCGCCGACGGCATCGAGTCGGTCGCGATCGCGCTGATCCACGCGACCGTGCGCCCGGAGCTCGAGGCGCGCCTCGCAGCGATCGCGCGCGCCGCGGGCTTCGAGCACGTGGTCGCCTCGCACGAGATCGCGAACGAGCAGGGCCTGCTGGCGCGCGGTGAGACGGCCGTCGTGGACGCGTATCTCACGCCGTTGCTACGGCGTCACGTCGCGGCGCTCGAGCGCGCGCTGCCGGGCTCGCGACTGCGCTTCATGCAGTCGTCCGGCGGGCTCGCCGACGCCGCGCGCTTCCGTGGGCCGTCGGCGCTGCTCTCGGGGCCCGCTGGCGGCGTGGTCGGCGCCGCGCGCGTCGCCGCGGCAGCGGGCTTCGCGCGCGCCGTCGGCTTCGACATGGGCGGTACCTCGACCGACGTCTCGCTGCTCGAGGCCGGCGCGCTGCCGCGTGCCTTCGAGACGCAGCTCGGCGGACTTCGCCTGAAGGCGCCGATGCTGCGCGTCCACAGCGTCGCAGCAGGTGGCGGCTCGCTCTGTCGCTTCGACGGCTTCCGGCAGACCATCGGCCCCGAGAGCGCCGGCGCCGAGCCGGGTCCGCTCTGCTACGGCCGGCCCGAGGCGCGCGAGCTCGCGCTCACGGACGCGAACTTCTGGCTCGGCCGCGTGCAGCCCGACCGTTTCCCGTTCCCGCTCCAGCGCGAGCCGGTGGCGCGCGCGCTCGCCGCTCTCCAGGTCGCGCTGCGCAAAGAGGGCTTCGAGCGCGGGCTGGACGAGATCGCAGCGGGCTTCGTCGCGGTCGCGAACGCCAGCATGGCCGAGGCCATCTCTCAGGTGACGACCGCCCGCGGTGTCGATCCGCGCGGCTGCGCGCTGATCGGCTTCGGCGGCGCGGCGGGACAGCACGTCTGCGCGCTCGCGCGCGCGGTAGGCCAGCGAAACATCGTCCTGCACCCGTTCGCCGGCATCCTGTCGGCCTGGGGCATCGGCATGGCCGACGTCTCCTGGGACGGGCAGCGCGACGCCGGCCGCGTGCCGCTGCCGGCCGAACTCGCCCCGTTGCCGGCCCACGTGCGCGCGGCCTTCGACGCGCTCGCCGCCGAGGGCGTCGCGGCGCTGCGGGCGGAGGGTGTGGCGGCCGAGGGGCTGGCGACCCTGCGCAGTCTCGATCTCCGCTACGTCGGCACGGAGACGGTGCTCTCCGTGCCCGAGCCGGCCGACGCTCGCTACCTCGCTGCGTTCGAGCACGCGCACGAGGCGCGCTTCGGATACGTGCGCGCGGGACGCGCGGTGGAGATCACCGCCGCGCGCGTGCGGGTCGCTTCGCCGACGCGGCCGGCGGAGCCCGCCAGCGAGCGTGCCGCTGCGGTGTCGGCGCCGCCCGCTCCTCTGCGCCACGAGAGCGTGTGGTTCCCCGGCGTCGGTCGCGTGCGCACGCCCGTCCATCGCCGCGAGGCGCTCGGGCCGGGCACGGAGCTCGCCGGTCCGGCGCTCCTGCTCGAAGAGACCGGCACGCTCGCGCTCGACCCGGGTTTCCGCCTGCGCGTGCGGGAGCACGGCGTGTGGGTCCTGGAGGACGAGGGCGGCGCGCCTTCACGCGCGCGGGATACGGACGTCACCGACCCCGTCCGGCTCGAGGTCTTCGGACACCGCTTCATGTCGATCGCCGAGCAGATGGGCGCCGTGCTTCGCAACACCTCTGTGTCGACGAACATCAAGGAGCGGCTGGACTACTCCTGCGCCGTCTTCGACCGCGACGGCGGTCTCGTCGCCAATGCCCCGCACATTCCCGTCCACCTCGGCGCGATGGGCGAGACGGTGCGGGCCGTGCGACAGCGATTTCCCGACCTCGCGGAGGGCGACGTGGTCGCGACGAACGATCCCTTCGCGGGCGGCTCGCACCTGCCGGACGTCACCGCGGTGACGCCGGTCTTCGCAGGGGGCCGCGAGCCCGCCTTCTTCGTCGCGAGCCGCGGCCATCATGCCGACATCGGCGGCATCGCGCCGGGCTCGATGCCGGCCGACTCGCATAGCCTCGAGGACGAGGGCGTGCTGATCGAGCCGCGTCGCGTCGTGCAGGGTGGCCGCTTCGACGAGCCCGGCCTGCGCACGCTGCTCGCGTCGGCGCGCCATCCGGCGCGCGCACCGGACGACAACGTCGCGGAACTCGAGGCGATGGTCGCGGCGAACCGCGCGGGCGTGCGCCTGCTCGAGACGCTCGTGGCCGAGCAGGGGACGGACACCGTCGCGGCGGGCATGGCGGAGCTCCAGCGCGCCGCAGCCGGGAAGGTGCGGCGCGAGATCGCGAAGCTCCGCCCGGGCGTGCATCGGTTCGCGGACCGCATGGACGACGGCACGCCCGTGTGCGCGACCCTGGAGATCGCGGGCGATCGCATGCGCATCGACTTCGCCGGCACGGGCCCGGCGTCACCCGGCAACCTGAACGCTCCGCGCGCAGTGGTGCAGGCGGCCGCGCTCTACGTGCTCCGCTGCCTCGTTGCGGAGCGCATCCCCCTGAACGGCGGCTGCCTCGAGCCGGTCGAGATCCGCGTGCCGCCGGGCTCGTTGCTCGATCCGCCGCGCGGTGCCGCCGTCGTCGGCGGAAACGTCGAGACGTCGCAGCGCGTGGTGGACGTGCTGCTCGGCGCGCTCGGCATCGTCGCCGCGAGCCAGGGGACGATGAACAACGTCGCGTTCGGGAACGACCGATTCGGCTACTACGAGACGATCGGTGGCGGCGCGGGGGCAGGGCCCGGGTGCGACGGCGCGTCCGGCGTGCACACGCACATGACGAACACGCGCATCACCGACGCGGAGGTGCTGGAATCGCGGTATCCCGTGCGCCTCGTCGCGTTCGCGCTGCGCCGCGGGTCGGGCGGCGCGGGACGCTGGCGCGGCGGCGACGGGCTCGTGCGGCACTTCCGCTTCCTCGCACCGGTCCGCGCATCGCTCCTCACCGAACGGCGCACGACTGCGCCTTACGGCCAGGACGGCGGCGCGCCCGGACTCTCCGGTCGCAACGCGGTCGTGCGCTCCGACGGACGCTGCGAGGAGCTGCCGCACCGGGCCAGCGTCGCGCTCGATGCCGGCGACGAGCTCGTCGTCGAGACGCCGGGCGGCGGGGGATATGGCAGTCCCGTCACCCAGCTTCTACCGTCCGCCCCGAGCGCGTAGCTCAGTTGGTAGAGCAAGGGACTCTTAATCCCTAGGTCCGGGGTTCGAGCCCCCGCGCGCTCACCACCGGCGCATGCGAAGCCTATGTTCGCGGCGGCACGCCGGTGCGCTCGCGATCACGGGCGTCGCGCTTCGGCTCGTCGACCGATTCCTCACTGCTCGTTCCGATGTCGTCGGCGCCCGCGTTCTCGAAAATCTCCTTCACGCGCTCGCGCTCGTTCCCGTCCTCGGTGTGCACCGAGATGAGGATGTTCCCCTCCTTCAGCTTGCCCTCGTAGCGCTTGGCCTCGTACTCCGGGACGCCCATCCCGACCAGAGCACCTGTGAGCCCGCCGACGGCGGCGCCTGCTGCAGCGCCCGAAAGGGCGGCGAGGATCGGACCCGCGGCGATGAAGGGCCCGAGGCCCGGGATCGCCAGAGTGCCGATGCCGACCAGCCAGCCCGCGACGCCGCCGAGCACTCCGCCGGCGGCACCGCCCGTCACGGCGCCTTCCGGGGCCTTCGTGTGCTGCTCGTGCGCGAAGTCGCGCGATCCGCTCCGATCCGGGAACAGCACCGAGATGTCGTCCGGCGGGAAGCCGGCGCTGCGCAGGCGTTCGACGATCGTCTGCGCAGAATTCGAATCGTGGACGATGCAGAATACGGCTCGTTTGACGTTCATGACGTTCTCCTTGGAATGACTGAGCTGGAGATCGCGCGGGTCAGTCCCGTGCCACCTCGAGCTGGTCGTCGACGCGGCTCACACCCGCCGTACGCGTGGCGATGGCGACGATGGCCGCCTTCTCCTGGTCGCTCTCGACCGGCCCGCGCAGCACCACCACGCCGGCTTGCGTGACCACCTTGACGTTCTGGGCATCTGTCGAGAGCGAGTCGTCGGCGGTGATCGCCTCGCGGATCTCGCGCGTCACCTCGAGGTCACGTGCCTCGTTCGACTGATCCATCGGAGTGACGGCGCCCGCCGCGCGGTCGCGCGTGTTGATCCCGGTATCGTCGGCGTCCGGCTGCTCGGCGGGGCGCTCGGCTCTTGCCAGAGTCTCCGTCTCCGCATCACGCCGCGTCTCCGCGTTCGGATCTGCGATCGGACGATCGCACGCGAGCGCGAGCGCGCCGATCCCGACCATCCAGAGCGGGATGTTCTTGCAACGCATGGAATTCTCCTCCGTCGCACTCACGTGGAGCTGGTGCGCTTCCACGCTGTACAGCAAGCGCCGTGCCGACGTGGGACGCGTCGCCGACGCGCGACGCAGGGGCATCACCCGCCCTTTGTAGAACGTCGCTGCGCCTGGGTGACGAACGGTGCATCTCATTGCCGCGGCCGCCGCCTCGCGCCGTTGGGCGAGAAATCGAGCGGCGCCGCTCACGGCGCGAAGGACAGGCGCATCCGCAGGTCGGGGTCCGAGCGCGCGGCTAGCCGCTCGAGCTGGACCGCCAGGCCCGCGGCGTGGTCACCAACGTGTCACAGGCGCGCCCAACACTAGGGTGAACCAGTGGGCGGCGGAGTTGCAGCAGGTCGAGTGATCAGAGCGCGTCGGTCCGAGGCACGTAGGTCTCGGCGCATGACACAGGGGCTAGCGGCGCGCGCGCCCCCCCGATGGCACGTTCGTCCCCCCGAGATAGCTTCGCGTGGCAGTGCGCGTCGGCATCTGCACATTCGCTCGGCCATCGACTCACTGGGCCACGAGACCTTTGTCCTGGCGCGTCCCACCCGCGCATGGAACATCCGGCCCTCGCATGTCGTAGGCGGAGGCCTCGGTGATGCCTGGCTCTGCTGCTTCAGTGAGGCGGACCGGGCCTGCTATGCCGCCCTCGTGATCGACAGCCCCCGCGTGCAGTGGGGCTGCCATCCGGAGCTCGACGCCGTGGAGCCGAACCGCTCGGCGGATGAGGTCCGGCTGTTCTTCCCGGGCGGTTTCATGACCAGCCGCAAGCCGCTGAAGCGGGTGCTCGAGGCCTCCTGGCGCCAAGCCGCTGGGAGGGCCTCGGACTCCATCTGTACGAGGCCACGGC
>Ga0247826_10000149_pt1 | contig 11371 bp, 9 predicted proteins | sample 12C_Control_Day1_FD_200152 | JGI IMG/M metagenome (GOLD analysis project Ga0247826, IMG submission 200152) | Soil microbial communities from agricultural site in Penn Yan, New York, United States - 12C_Control_Day1 | ecosystem: Environmental > Terrestrial > Soil > Agricultural land | place: USA... | reverse complement strand
CTCAGCGACTGCGACGCGGTGCTGTCGTCGTTCCGCCCCGGCGGCTTCCAGGCGAGGGCGCTCGACGAGCGGATCCCGCTGGACATGGGTGTGGTGGGCCAGGAGACCCAGGGGCCCGGCGGCTTCTTCATGGCGCTGCGGGCGATCGCCGTGCTCAAGGAGCTCTGCGCGGAGATGGAGGAGATCTGCCCGGACGCGTGGATCTTCAACTACACGAACCCGGTGAACATCGTGGCCGAGGCGGCGACCCACCACTCGCCGCTCAAGATCGTCTCACTCTGCGAGGGGCCGATCTACTTCGTCGACGAGGTCGCGCGCGTCGCCGAGCTCGAGAGATCGGAGCTCCAGGCGACGATGGTCGGCCTGAACCACGGCTGCTGGAGCGTCGAGCACACCTACCGCGGTGAGGATGCCATCCCAGCGATCCAGGCGGCCTGGGAGCGGCGGCGCGACGATCCCGGCCTCAGCCGGCCGGACGCCCGGTTGCTGCACTTGGCGGCGACCATGGGATCGATCCCGGCGGAGTACTTCCGGTACTACTACTACCGCGACGAGGTGGTCGCCGAGCTGGCGGCCAGGCCGACCACCCGCGCCCAGGACATCATGAGCTGGGCGCCCGACTACTGGCGGCACTACGAGGCGCAGGCCGAGACTGACGACCCGCAGCTCGACCCCTCCCGGTCGCGGGGCGGCATCCACGAGCTGGAGCTGGCCATCGACGTGATGGACGCCATCTTCAACGACAAGGACGAGGTGCATCCGGTCAACGTTCCGAACCGGGGCGGCGTGCTGGAGGGGTTCCCGGAGGACCTGGTGGTCGAGGTCCCCGGCCGCTGCACGGCGGCAGGCATCGAGCCGCTGCGCACGGCGCCCCTGCCCCGCCACCTGCGCGGCCTGGTGATGATGCTCGGCGAGTACCAGGCGCTGGCCGCCGAGGCCGCCTGGTCGGGGTCGGCGACCGACGCGGTTCGCGCGCTCGCGGCGAATCCGCTGGTCATGCAGATCGACCTCGCCGAGCGCCTCTACGCCGAGCTGGCCGCCGCACACCGCGACCTGCTCCCGGCACGGCTGGTGGCATGAGAGGCTCCGTATGCTGATCGGCGTCGACGGAGGCAACACGAAGACGGTTGCGCTGGTGGCCACGCCCGACGGCACGGTCGTCGGGCGTGGCCGCTCGGGTTGCTCCGACATCCACAACGCCCCGAGCGTGGAGATCGCCCTGGATGCGATGGCCGCCGCGTGCCAGGACGCGCTGTTCGAGGCCGGGATCGCGGCATCCGACGTCTCCGCAGCCTGCTTCAATCTCGCCGGCGCCGACTGGCCCGAGGACTTCGACCTCCTGCGCCGAGCGATCCCGGAGCTGGTCGGCCTCCCCCGGGAGCCGCTGGTCGTGAACGACGCGATCGCGCCGATCCGGGCCGGCACCGCCGACGGCGCGGGCGTGTCGGTGGTCTGCGGCACGTTCGGGACGACGGCCGCGCGCAACCGCGACGGCCGCACCTATCACGTCGGCTTCTGGCCCGACCGCACCGGTGCCCGCGGCCTCGGCCAAGACGGCCTGGCGGCGGTCTGGCGATCGGAGCTTGGCCTCGGTCCGGAGACCGCGCTGACTCACCGGTCACTCGAGATGTACGGCCCGGCGACGCCGATCGAGCTGCTGCACAGCTTCACCCGGCGCGGTGGCTGGCCCGAGCAGGACAAGGAGCGGCTGGCGCCGGTTGTACTGGACGAGGCGACGAAGGGCGACCCGGTCGCAGCCGAGATCGTCGCCAACCATGGGCGCATACTGGGCGGCCAGGCGCGAGCCTGCGCGGATGCGGTCGGGCTGCTGGACGGCAGGCGGTTCCCGGTCGTGTTGACCGGCGGCGTCTTCCACAGCCCGTCGGCGGTGTTGTCGGACGCGATCCTGTCGTACTTGCCGGAGGCCGACCCCGTGCCGCTTCATCACGCGCCGGTGATCGGCGCCCTGTTGCTGGCTTTCGACGAGGCCGGACTCGAGCCGGACGTGTCGCGGATCGTCGAGGGGGCGCACGCGTGATGCTCGAGGCCGCGTCGCAGCCGCTCTACACCCGGGTCTACCGGATGATCGCGGACGATATCGCCAGCGGCAGGCTGCGCGCCGGCGACCGGCTGCCCGCCGAGCGCGAGCTGTGCCAGCAGCTGTCGGTGAGCCGGACGACCGTGCGCCGGGCCTTCGCCGCTCTGGTCGAGGACGGGCTGATCGAGTCGGCCGCCGGTCGCGGCGCCTTCGTCACCAACGACAGCCTGGCAGAGCCGCCCAACGCGTTGATGAGCTTCTCCGAACTGGGCGCCCGCCGTGGGCTGCACCCGACGTCGGTGGTGCTGACGCGCGAGCTGCGGCAGGCGACGATCGAGCAGGCAGAGCTGTTTCACATCGCGCCCGGGGCTGCGGTGTTCGTGCTCGAGCGGCTGCGCAAGCTCGACGACGTACCCGTCGCCGTCGACGAGGCCGTGGTGCCGCTCCGCCGGGCGCCCGAGCTGGAGTCCGTGGACTTCGCCGCCGAGTCGCTGTACGCCGTCCTCGACCGCAACGGCTGCGCACCGATGCGCGCGGCCTACACCGTCGAGGCCACAGCCGCCTCGCCGCGCGACGCCGAGCTGCTGGGGCTACCGTCGGGCGCGCCGCTACTGACCGCGACGACGATCGGCAGCGACGCTGCCGGGCTCGCCGTCGAGCTGACGCGAACCGTGTACCGGGCCGACCGCTACCGCTTTCAGGCGACGCTGGTGCGACGCCGGTGACAGCCGCCGATCCGACAGGGGGAGACTGATGGGAGGTATCCGCCTCGACCATGTGGTGAAGGTGTATCCGGGCGATGTGACCGCCATCGACGACGTCGACCTGGAGATCGGCGACGGCGAGTTCGTCGTGCTGGTCGGGCCGTCGGGCTGCGGCAAGTCGACGCTGCTGCGGATGATCGCCGGCCTGGAATCGGTGACCGAGGGGTCGATCTCGGTCGGTGACGTCGACGTCACCGAGACGCCGCCCCGCGACCGGGACATCGCGATGGTGTTCCAGAACTACGCGCTCTACCCGCAGATGTCGGTGCGCGACAACCTGGCGTTCGGCCTGAAGACGCGGCGGACACCGAAGCCCGAGATCCGAACGCGCGTCGACAACGTCGCCTCCATCCTGGGGCTCGAGGAGCTGCTCGACCGCAAGCCCGGCAAGCTGTCGGGCGGCCAGCGCCAGCGCGTGGCCATGGGCCGGGCGATGGTTCGCGAGCCCAAGGCGTTCCTGATGGACGAGCCGCTGTCGAACCTGGACGCGAAGCTCCGGGTGTCCATGCGGCTGGAGCTGGCGCGGCTCCACGAGCGCCTCGGCGTGACCACGGTGTACGTCACCCACGACCAGGTCGAGGCGATGACGCTGGGTCACCGGGTGGCGGTGCTGCGCGACGGCACGCTGCAGCAGTACGACACGCCCCACGGGCTGTTCCACAACCCAGCCAACCTGTTCGTCGCGACCTTCATCGGCTCACCCGCGATGAACCTAGTGCCGGCCACCATCACCGGCGGCGAGGCGCGGTTTGCCTCCCACGCTCTGCCCCTCACCCCGGGCACGCCCGGCTCGAACCACTCAGGCGAGGTCATCCTGGGCATCCGGCCGACGGATTTCGAGGTTGCCGGTCCGGGCACCGACCCCGGGCTGCCGCGGATGCCGGTCGGCGCCGAGCTCACGGAGGACCTGGGCGCCGAGACGCACATCGTCTTCTCGGTGGACGCCCCGGAGCTCGAGTCCGCCGTGATCGAGGGCCTGGTCGACCGCTCGTCGGAGCACCTGCTGGCGGGGGAGCGCCGGCTGCGGATGCTCGCGCGGGTCAGCTCCCATACGGCGGTGTCGCCGGGCGAGCGGGTCGAACTGGCGGTGCACACCTCGCGCCTGCATCTGTTCGACCCCGACACCGGCGCGGCGATCGGCCGCACGGAGGTGCCGGCGTGAGCCTGGGCATCGGGGTGCTCGGGCTGGGGAGTGTGTTCCTCACCCCGTACCGCACGCTGATCGAGCGGCTGGCCGCCGAGGGGCGGGCGGAGCTGGTCGCTGCCTACGACATCGACTCGGGCAAGCGCGACGCGGTGGGCCGCCGCACGGGTACCGACGTCTCAATGGGCGGCCCCGAGGAGCTGATCGCGCGCGAAGACGTGGACGTGGTGCTCGTTCTGACGAGCATGCTCGAGCACGGCAGGCTGGCGCTGGAGGCGCTTCGCTCGGGCAAGCACGTGCTGGTCGAGAAGCCGATGGCGACCGAACTCGGCGACGCCCGGGCGCTGGTCGAGGCGAGCCGTGAGTCGTCGGGGCTCCTGATCTGCGCGCCGCACGTGGCGCTGTCGCCGACCTACCGCGAGATGCACCGGCGCGTCCACGAGGGCGACATCGGCCGGCTGGTGCTGGCCCGCGCCCGCTACGGCTGGGCCGGGCCCTGGTGGTCGGAGTGGTATTACAAGCCGGGCGGCGGATCGATCTTCGACCTCGGCATCTACAACCTGACGAGCCTGTGCGGGGTCTTCGGAAGCTGCCGGCGTGTGACGGCGCTGGTCGGCACCGCGATTCCGGAACGCGAGATCAACGGTGAGATCGTGGCGGTGCTGAGCGACGACAACGCGCACATCCTGATGGACTTCGGTGACGCCAGGTTCGGCTCGGTGACGACCGGCTTCACGATGCAGAAGTACCGCTCGCCGGCCATCGAGCTGTACGGCACCGACGGCGTGCTGCAGATGATGGGCGACGACTGGGCGCCGGAGGGTCTCGAGCAATGGCGCAACGACCGGGCCGTCTGGGAGGTTGTGCCGGAGACCGATCCGACGTGGCCGTGGACCGACGGGCTGCGCCATCTGGTGGAGTGCGTCGAGCGCGAATCGCCGCCGCTGACGGTGCCGGAGCATGCCTACCACGTCCTCGAGATCTCGCTGGCGGCGAAACGGTCGGCGGCCGAGGGGCGGGCGATCGACATCGAGAGCGAGTTCCCGCCGTACGACTACACGGTGCTGCCGGAGGCCGACGAGGACGAGCGGCGCGTGCACGACCCACGCACGCTCTGGCCGTAGCACCCACCAGGCAGTCTCGCTATCCTCGTCGCACCATGAGCCTGGATCTCGCCGTCGCGACACCTTCGTTCCTCGATCTCACGTTCACCGGGCTGGAGTCACTGCCCGCCCTGGGCGAGGAGCGGTTCGCCTCAGATCTTCTGCGATCGCCAGGCGGCGGTGCGATCACGGCGGTGGCTGCCGCGCGGCTCGGCCTCTCCACCGCGCTCGCAGCGCCGCTGGGCAAGGACGTCGCGGGCGAGCTGGTGATGGAGGTGCTTCGCGAGGACGGCGTCTCCGTCGTTGAACGCCGCGCGCCGCGCACGCCGACCACCGTCGTCATGCCGCTCAACGCGGACCGGGCGATGGTCACGGTCGACCCCGGCGTACGGGCGAGCACCGCCGACGTCGCGGCGCTGGCACCGCGCGCGGTCGCGGCGAATCTCGACCTGCTCTACGTCGTGCCGGAGGGCGCGGCAGGGTACATCACGTGCGGCGACGACGATGCGCGGGCGTTCGCCGGTCGCCCCCCGGCCCAGCTTTCGGGCGTGCGAACGCTGTTCGTGAGCGACAACGAGGCGCTGCAGCTGACCGGTGCCGGCACCGCGGACGACGCGGCGGCCAGGCTCGCCGATCAGGTGGAGACCGTCGTCGTCACCCTCGGTGCGCGGGGAGCCTTCTCGGTGTCAGGCGACACCCGTGTCGACGTGGATGCGCACGACGCCGGGCCGGCCGTCGACGCCACCGGCGCCGGCGACCTGCTGGTCGCGGCGTACATCTGGAGCGACCTGCGCGGCGCCTCGGCCGAGGACCGCCTGCGCTGGGCCGTGATCTACGCGGGACTGTCGGTCACCAAGCCGACGGCCGTTGCGGGCGCGGTCGACGAGGCGACGCTGATCGCCGAGGGCGCGAAGCTCGGGATGACCGCTCCCGACGGCTCGCTCGCCGGCTAGCAGCAGATGCGCGCGGTCGTCCTGTCCCAGCACGGCGGCCCGGACGCCATGCAGTTGACCGACGCGCCCGACCCGGTGCCGGGCGCCGGCGAGGCGACGGTGCGGGTCGCTGCGGTAGCGGTCAACCGGCTCGACATCTGGGTCCGCGAGGACGTCGGGCATGCATACGCCGCCCGGCTGCCGCTCATTCCCGGCTACGACGTGGCAGGGGTGGTCGAGGCCGTGGGTGACGGCGTCGCCGAGGTCGCGCCGGGCGACCGCGTGTACGTGCACTACGACTTCTCGTGCGGCCGCTGCGAGTTCTGCCTGGAGGGCGACGAGGCCGCCTGCGCCCAGTACCAGGTGATGGGCGTCAACCGCGACGGCGGCTACGCGGAGCTCGTCGCCTCGCCGGTGCGCAATCTATTCACAGTGCCGGACGGGCTCTCGCTCGAACACGCCGCTGCGGCCGGCTCCGTCTACCTGACCGCGTATCACATGCTGTTCTCCCGCGCCCGGCTGGCGGCCGGCGAGTCGGTGCTGGTGACCGCCGCCGGCTCGGGCGTCGGCGGGGCCGCGATCGCGCTGGCGCGGTTCGCCGGCGCCCGGGTCTTCGCGACCGCGTCGACGCCGGAGAAGCGCGAGCGGGCGATCGCCATGGGCGTCGAGGGGACGATCGACTACACCGCGTCCGGCTGGGAGGACGAGCTGCGCCGGATGACCGGCGGCCGCGGCGTCGACCTGGTCGTTGACCACGTCGGGGCGGCGGTGTTCGAGCACGCCCTGGCGGCGCTGGCGCCGAAGGGGCGCATAGTGCTGTGCGGCGCCTCGTCGGGGCCGCGGGCGGAGCTCGACCTGATCGACCTGTTCGCACGCCAGATCTCGGTGATCGGCTCCAGCGACGGGTCGCGCCGGGAGCTGTGGGAGGTCTTCCGGCTGCTCGGCGAGGAACGGATCGACCCGCCGGTGATCGACGCGGTGCTGCCGCTGGCCGAAGCCGCTGCGGCCCAGGACCGGCTCGCCACGCGCGCCCACTTCGGGCGCGTGCTGCTCGATCCCCGGCTCTGAGCTACCCCGCCGCGCGCTCGCCGACGAGCAGGAACCCGACCAGCTCGGCCAGGCCCTCGTCGTCGCCCGCCTCCTGCAGCGCGTCCGCTCCGTGGCGCTCGACCAGGTCGGCCGCACGGCGAAGCTCGGCGATTCGCGCCGCGTAGGCCGCGGCGTCGGCCACGTCGTCGTGATGTCCCTCGACGGCGAGGGCGACGTCGAACTGGGCGAGCGCTTCCAGCAGATCACGCACGCCGGCGATCGTCAGCTGCTCCTCTGGCGCGTGCAGCTTCTGGTACAGGCAGTCGCCCAGGAACAGCACCCGGTCCTCGACGGCGTACACGGCGAGCGAGTCCGGCGCATGGTCGCCGCCGACGTGCTTGGCGATCGCCGTCTCGCCGCCCAGGTCGATCGTGTGCGAGACCTCGACCGCCTCGGACGGCACCACGATCCGCAGGTCGCTGCGGTCGGGCAGCTCGACCCGGATCATGTCGGCGCAGAACTGCAGCTCGAGGCCCTGCCGGACACGCGCGTCGAGCGCGGCGTCCGACCAGTCGTACCCGGCCTGGACGGCGAGCTCGGCGCGGCTGTCGGGATGCGCGTACACCGGAACGTCGACGGCGGCGGAGCCGAAGCTGTGATCCCAGTGCCAGTGCGTCAGGATGATGGCCTCGACCGGCGGGCGGCCACGCGCCTCGAGCTCGTCGACGAACGAGCGCAGGTGCGCGACCGAGGCGCCGCCCTCGACCAGCAGGGTCGCGCGATCGCCGTGGATCGCGCCCAGCGCCGGGCGATCGCTGCGGTCGTCCGGCGTGAACCGGTCGACGTGCGGCGTGAGCGTCTCGAACCGAGCGGCGCTCAAGCGGACACGGGGAAGCGCTTGGCGGCGCGCTCGCGGGCGCGCTCGATCTCGCGAGCACGGTCGCGCGGCGGAGCGGTGGCGACCAGCTCGTCGAGCAGCCGGGCGCTGGCCTCCGTGACGGCGGCGACCGCGCGGTCGAACGCCTCCTCGTTGACCTTCGCCGGCTTGGTCATGCCGCTGATCTTGCGGACGAACTGCAGCGCTGCGGCCTCGACGTCCTCGTGGGTGCTCGCGGGCTCGTAGTTGTGAAGTGGGCGAATGGATCTGCACATGGCGCGGACTCTAGCCTCAGACCCGATCGCGCGGGATGTCGTACGTCCACGTCCGCTCGAAGGCCAGATCGTCGCCCTCGAACGCCTCCAGCCGGCAGGTGATATGGAACGCCTCCGCGTCGGCGGTCATCTCGGTGTGCGTGCGCGCGCTCGTCCGCCAGTCGCCGCGGCCGAACGTCCCGTCGACCCGGCAGACCACCCGCGCCGACAGCGGATCGCCCTCCGAGATCGAGAACGTCGTCGTGTTCACGTCCTCGAACTCCAGGCCGTTGGACGGCATCCGCCACAGGCCGCCGACGTCCCAGTCGTAGACCAGCTCGACCCGGCCCGTCGACAGGTCGTGGCGGATCGATCGGCCGGCCGCGCCCGGCTTCAGCTCGACCAGCTCCAGCCGCTGGGACTCCTCCGGCGGCCCGAACTCGGGCAGCGCCTCGTCCTCGGGCTGGCGCGCGCGGACCGGCAGCACCGCCCGGCTGGCCCCGGCGATCACGCCCAGCGTCACCGGCTCGGGCGACGGCCACGCCCACGGCCAGTAGGTGGGCGACAGGCCGATCCGCAGGCGGTTGCCCGCGGCGAAGCGGTGCCCGCAGGCGTCCAGCCGGACGGTCGCCCGGAAGCGCTCCCCCGGCGTCAGCGGTTGCGGATGCTCGTCGCTGTCGCGGTGGGTCAGGTTCAGCTGGGCCCGGGTGACGAGCGTCGAGGCGCCGTCCGGCGTGACCTCGCACAGCCGCACCGAGATCAGGGCGTCCGGCCGGTCGGACACGAGCTCCAGGTGCACGTCGGTGAAGCCGAGGATCTCGATGTCCTCGTCGAGCGGCTCCGACTCGAAGCACCGGGACATGCCGTCCATCGCGCGCTGGTCGCCCGGCCAGTCGGCGACCTCGCCGTACGGGCACCACGAGCCCGCGTCGAGGCCGGCGACCTGCAGGCCGCTGAAGTCGATCCGCCGCTCGGGGCCGGGCGCCTCCGCGAGGCCCCCGCCGGCCGTCAGGTGCAGCACCAGCTGGGACGCGCCGGCCGGCGGCCAGGCGCGCTCGGCGACCCAGCGGCCGGGGATCTCGGTGTAGCAGGTGAGCGGGGGCAGCGGCTCCTGGATCCAGGCCCGCAGCATCGGCTCGTCCATGATCCCGTTCTGCTCGCCCTTCAGCCAATGGTCGAACCAGCGGATCACCTCCTGGAGGAAGCCGATCGTCGGCTGCGGCGGACCGGCCTGCGGCCAGGCGTGCGCCCAGGGTCCGATCAGCCCCTTGCGCGGGCCGGGCAAGCCCTCCAGCATCCGCGGGATCGCGTTGGTGTAGCCGTCGGCCCAGCCGCCCACCGCATACACCGCGGCGTCGATCCGCGAGAAGTCCTCGCACACCGACCCCTGCTTCCAGTAGTCGTCGCGGCGCTGATGGGTCATCCACGGGTCGATGAACGACGGCGCGCCCTCCATCCGCTCGATCCACATGTCACGCCAGCGCTCGCCGACGATCGCCGGGTCGGGCGGCCGCGCGTTCCACATGAACATCGAGGCGGCCCACTGCACCATGTCGGACGAGACGCATCCGCCGTCGTAGTGCACGTCGTCGGCGTAGCGGTCGTCGGTCGAGCAGAGCGTGACGATCGCCTTCAACGCCGGCGGCCGGTACGCCGCGATCTGCAGGCTGTTGAAACCGCTCCACGAGATGCCGACCATGCCGACCGCGCCGGTGCACCACGGCTGGGCGGCGATCCACTCGATCACCTCGCAGCCGTCGGCCTGCTCCTGCGGCAGGTACTCGTCCAGCATCAGCCCGTCGGATTCGCCGGTGCCTCGCTGGTCAACGCGAACGCACGCGTACCCGTGGCCGGCCAGGTACGGGAAGTGGCGGGAGTCGCGCAGGGCCGTGCCGTCGTTCAGGCGGTAGGGCAGGAGCTCGAAGATCGCCGGCACGGGATCCTGCTCCGCGTCCTCGGGCAGCCAGACGCGGGCCGACAGCCGGATGCCGTCGCCGAGCGTGATCCACGTCTGCTCGATCGTGCGCACACGGCGCGGGAAGTCGGTGACGACGGTCGGTGGCACGGCGGGGGATGCTACAGCCCGAGCAGCGTCGGATCGTAGGGGTACGTACAGAGCGGCTCCGCGCCGCGCTCGGTGACCAGCACCTGGTCCTCGAGCTTGACGCCGTACTCGCCGCCCACCTCGCCGATGTACACCTCGAAGCACAGGGCCATACCGGGGACGATGTGGACGTCGGTCGGGTTGGGCGCCTGGCCCGGGTAGTAGATCGTGGGGCTCTCGTCCTCCAGCCCGGCGCCGTGCACCATGCACTCGTACTGCTGCGGCTGGAATCGTGCGGGCAGCGCCGGCGCGGCGCGAGCGAACTCGTCGTACGACATCCCCGGGCGGAGCACCTCGCGCATCCCCACCATCACCTCGTGCGCGACCTTGTACAGCTCGACCTGCCCGGCCGACGGCACGTCGCCGCACAGGAACGTCCGCGAGATGTCGATCATGTAGCCCTCGTAGCCGTACGCGTCGGTGTCGACGGCGACCAGGTCGCCCGGCATCACGATCTTGTCGCGCGCCTCGCTGCCCCACGGGTTGGTGTTGCGCCCGGAGGAGACGAGCCGGGTGAACAGGTACTCGCCCTGCCGCCGGATCAGGGAGTCGGCGAGCGTCGCCAGCAGCTCGTACTCGCGGATGCCGGGGCGGATCGCGTCCTCGAAGTCGCGCATGACCGCGTCGCCGATCGCGCCGTTGATCTTCAGCAGCTCGATCTCCTCCGGCGTCTTGATGTCTCGGGCGGCCATCGTGATCCCGCTGGAGTCGACCAGCGGCACGAGGTCGCGCAGGGCGAGGAAGCCGAACGTGTCGAGCCGGTCGAGCCCCAGCGGGCCGTCGCCCGCCCCCAGCTCCCGGAGCAGCGACATCAGGTCGGCCGCCCAGGCGCGAGTCACCTCCGGCGCGCGGTCGGGCATGAACTGCCAGGTGACCGCCGGGCGCACGTCGTTCAGGTGCCGCCGCGATACGTCCAGCGACGTGTGGCACTCGAACAGCACCGGGTCGCCCTCGGCCGGCACCAGGCAGTGGCGGGCGAACGTCTCGGACGCCCACACGTCCATCACGCTGGTGCCCGTCGCGTAGCGGACGTTCGCCGGGTGGAAGAAGAGGCAGGCCGGCACCTCGCGGTCGCGCATCGACTGCTGGAGGCGGGCCAGGCGCTCGGCCCGCAGCGCCGCCATGT
>Ga0247826_10000148_pt1 | contig 11398 bp, 9 predicted proteins | sample 12C_Control_Day1_FD_200152 | JGI IMG/M metagenome (GOLD analysis project Ga0247826, IMG submission 200152) | Soil microbial communities from agricultural site in Penn Yan, New York, United States - 12C_Control_Day1 | ecosystem: Environmental > Terrestrial > Soil > Agricultural land | place: USA... | reverse complement strand
CGCTCGCACTCGACCTGCGCGGCGCGGCCGACCTGCGCGTGCTCAGCTTCCTCTCGCGCGACCTGCGCGGCCGGGGCGCGGCGCAGGTCGAGATGACGTTGTCCGGGGTCCGCCGCGCGCCCGTGCTCGACGGCACGCTCGCCATCGATGGCGCCGCCGTGCGCGTGCGTGGCTTCCCGCACGGCGTCGAGGACGTGAAGGGGCGCGTGCGCTTCAACCAGGACGGCGCCGACCTGCAGGACCTCACCGGCCAGGTGGGCGGCGGGCCGGTGACCCTTTCCGGCCACGCGTCCTTCGCGGCCGGCACGCTCTCGTCCTTCGACCTCGAAGCCAGCGGACGCGACATGTCGCTGCGCTACCCCGAGGGCCTGCGCAGCCGCATCGACGCCGACCTGCGCTTCTTCGGAGACGCGCGGCAGCAGTGGCTCTCGGGCGAGGTCGACGTGAAGCAGGCCCTGTGGACGCGGCGCTACGACATCGCGTCCGAGCTGCTCTCGGAGGGCCGCGCGTTCGAGGAGGACGCCAGCCTGGGCGGCGGCCTGCGCTACGACCTGCACGTGCGCGCCCCCGGCACGCTGCGCGTCGACAACAACCTGGCCGCGCTGACGGCCCGTGCGGACTTCCGCCTGACCGGCAGCTGGGGCGCCCCCGTCGTTCTGGGGCGGGCCGAGGTGGATCGCGGACGCGTCTACTTCCAGGGCAACACCTACGTCATCCGGCGCGGCACCATCGACTTCTCGAACCCGCGGCGCATCGACCCGCTGTTCGACCTGGAGGCGGAGACGCGCATCAGCTCCTTCCGCATCACGCTCAAGGTGAACGGCACGCTGGAGCGCGTCTATCCCACGCTCACCTCCGACCCGCCGCTCGACGCCGTCGGCATCCTGAGCCTGCTGGCGGGCGCCGACCCCAACACGGTGCTCAGCTTCGACTCCGCGTCGCGCTCGGCCGCGCAGACGCAGCTGGCCGCGACAGGCGCCGCGACGCTCGCCGCCGGCCGCCTCTCCGAGGAGGTGGGGCTGGAGCGAGGCGCGGAGAAGCTGCTGGGCCTCAACCGCTTCTCCATCGACCCGGGCCTCAACCGGTTCTCGGCCGACCCGTCCGCGTCGCGCGCGAGCCTGAGCACGACCGCGCGCCTCACGGTCGGCAAGCGGCTGACGCCGGACGTGAACGTCATCTACTCCGTGGACCTGGGCGGCACGACCGAGCGGCTTGTCTCGGTCGAGTACACGCTGTCCGACCGCTTCTCCCTGCTGCTCACGCAAGCCCCGGAGCCCACCGGATTCGGGTTCGACCTGCGGCTGCGGCGCTCGCGCTGATGGGCGCCGTCTGGCTGGCGGCGGCGCTCCTGGCCGCGCCCGTGTTCCCCGAGGGCCGCCCCATCACGGAGGTCACGATCGACGCGACGGGCCTGGACGAGAGCGGGCTGCGCGCGCTGGTCGAGCTGCGGCCGGGCGAGCCCGCCTCGCGCGAGGCCGTCCGCCACGCGGTCGAGCTGCTGTTCGCCACCGGGCGCTTCCAGGATGTCGTGGTGGAGGAGACGACCACCGAGGAGGGCGTGGCGCTCTCCTTCCGCCCGGTGCCGCTGCCCCTCATGGGCCGGGTGCTGGTGGAGGGTGACCGCGTCCTGAAGTTCGAAGAGGTGCGCGCGCGCTCGCGCCTGCGGGAGGGCGAGCCTCTGTGGCCCGCGCGCCTCGAGCGCGCGGCCCGCGACGTCGCGCTGGCGCTCGTCGAGGACGGCTGGCTGGAGGCGCAGGTCGAGGCCGCCGCGCGTCCGGAGGGGTCCGAGGGGCCGACCGCCGCGGCCGTCTTCACCATCCGCTCCGGCGAGCGCGTGCGCGTGAGCGAGGCGACCGTGGAAGGCGCGCCCTCCCACCTCATCGGCCTCCTGGGCGAGAAGATCCGGCCGCGTCCGGGCCACCCGTTCCGCCGCGCGCAGGCGGTGAAGTCCGCCGGCGCCATGCGCGACCTGCTCGTCGGGCGCGGGTACGGCCGCGCCCGCGTGGAGCCGCGCGAGTCCTACGACCCCTCGGCGGCGCGCATGCGCCTGAGCTTCACGGTCGAGGCCGGGCCGCCGCTCACCCTGGAGCTGGGCGGCGACGCGCTGCCCGAGGCCGGCCTGCGCGCGCGCCTCGAGCGACTGCTGCGCGAGGGCGGCGCCGAGGCCGACGCGCTGGAAGAGGGCCGCGACCTGTTGGAGCGCGCGCTCCTGGACCGCGGTCATCGCCAGGCCTCCGTGACCTATCGCCTGGAGGAGCGTACGCGCGGGGCGGCGATCGTCTACGACGTCCACGCGGGGCCCGCCGCCATCGTCGACTCCGTGCGCGTGTCCGCGGACGAGGAGCTGGCGCTCGAGGTCCCGCTGCTGACGCGGCCGGAGCTTCCCCTGCGCGACAGGTCGGTGGACGAGGACGTGCGCACGCTCACGCGCGTGCTGGAGGACCGCGGCTACCCGGAGGTGCGCGTGACGTCGGAGGTGCCGGATGGCGGCGGCCGGGTGCCTGTCGTGTTCCGCGTGCAGCCGGGCCCGCGGGTCACGGTGGCGGGCGTGCACATCGACACGCCCGTGCCCCTGCCGCCCGAGAGCGCGCCGCGCGAGCTGCGGCTGCGGACGGGAGTGCCCTACCGCGTGCGCGACCTGGCGCGCGACCGCGGCAGCCTGCTCTCCGCCTATCGCGACAGCGGCTACCCGGAGGCGGACGTCGTCGCGTCGGTGAACCGCACGGAGGACGCGGGCGAGGTCGAAGTGATCCTGAAGGTGGTCCCCGGCACGCGCGTGGACGTGGAGCACATCGTCGTGGCCGGGCTGGACCGCACCCGCGAGACGGTGGTGCGGCGCGAGCTGACCCTGAAGGAGGGCGAGCCCTTCGGGCTCGACCGGCTGCTGGAGAGCCAGCGCCGGCTGGCCGCGCTCGGCATCTTCCAGCGCGTGAGCGTGACCGAGATCGATCCCGAGTCGCGCGGGCGACGCAGCCTGCGCGTGCAGGTGGAGGAGGCGCCCACCATCACTGTCGCATACGGCATCGGCGCGTCCGAGGGCGACCTGCTGCGCGGCAGCGTGGAGGTAACGCGCCGCAACCTGTTCGGAATGGACCGCAGCCTGTCCGCCTTCGCGCGCGTCAGCTTCAAGGGCAGCCGCTTCCTGGCCAGCTACCGCGAGCCGTTCCTCTTCGGGCGCCGCCAGGAGATGTTCCTGACCGCCTTCCGCGAGGAGGAGGACCGCCCCTTCTTCGACTACGAGCGCTACGGCGGGTTCGTGCAGGGGGCGCGCCGGTTGACGTCCTCCTGGAACGGGCTGCTGCGCTACACGTACCAGCGCACCGACTCGTTCAACATCGTCAACCCCGGGCAGGTCGGCCGCGAGTTCGCGTTCTCCACGTTCTCGGGCCCCGCCGGATCGGTCGTGAACGACACGCGGGACGACCCGCTCGACCCGCACCGCGGACGGTTCCTCTCCGCGGACCTGCAGATGTCCGCCAAGTACCTGGGCGGCGACAGCTTCGTGAAGGGGTTCATGCAGGGCGCGCTCTACCACCGCCTGAATCGACGCACGGTGCTGGCGGTGTCCGGGCGGCTGGGGCTGGCCCGCACCTTCGGGCTGGAGGAGTCGATCTTCCTGCCGCGTCCGGACCGCTTCTATGCGGGCGGCGACTACTCCATGCGCGGGTTCGACACCGACGCGGTGAACCCGCTGGGCGGGAACGCCATGGTGCTGGCCAACGCCGAGCTGCGCCTGGACCTGGGCCGCTCCTTCCAGACGGCGCTGTTCAGCGACATCGGAAACGTCTACGGCCTCGTCTCCGAGATCGACCTGGGCCGCCTGCTCGCGTCGGCCGGGGTCGGCCTGCGTTACCGCACCGCGTTCGGCCCCATCCGCATCGACTGGGGCTTCAAGCTCAACCCGCGCCCCGACGAGAGCACCAACCGCGTGCACCTCACGATCGGCCATGCGTTCTAGGGTCCTCCTCGCCGCCGTGCTCGCGCTGCCGTCCCTGGCCGGGGCGGCGGTGGTGGAGCGCGTGCTGGCGGTGGTCGAGGGCGCGCCGGTGCTCCTGTCGGAGGTGGAGCTGATCGAGCGGCTGCGCGGCGCCACTCGCGAGGCGGCGCTCACCGCGGTGGTCGACGAGCGGCTCATGTACCGCGAGGCGTCACGCCTGGCCCAGACCGCGCTCGGTGCCGAGGAGGAGGAGCGGGCGTACGAGAGCCTGCGCGCCCTCGCCGGAGACGGCTTCGGCGAAGCCGAGCTGAGGCGCCTGGCCCGCCGGCAGGCCACGATCCTGCGCTACGTCGAGTTCCGCTTCGGCGCGCAGGTCCGTGTCGACGACGAGGCCGTACGGAAGGAGTGGGAGTCGCGGCATCCGCAGGGGGGCGCCGAGATGAGCGCGGCGGACGCGGACCGCATCCGCGAGCTGCTGGCCGCGAAAGCCCTCGACGAGCGCATCGAAGCCTGGGTGGCCGAGCTGCGCGCGGGCGCGGAGATCCGCTACAACCCCTAGGTCAGCGGGCGGAAGTCGCTCGAGCCCGAGCGGCGCGCAGGACCTCGTACCGCAGGCGCACGACTCCGTCCGGGAACTTCCGGCAGGCGAGAAGCCGCAGCGGCAGCTCCCGATGACGCGGGGCGACAAGTGGAATCCCCTTGCCGATGAGCACGGGGATCACGTGGATGTCGAACTCGTCGATCTCGCCCGCGTCCAGGAAGGACGCGATCAGCCCGGCGCCCCCCATCATCCAGATGTGCTTCCCGGGCTGCGCGCGCAGGCGCTGCGCGAACGCCTTCACCCGCTCGGTGACGAACACGGCGCCCGGCAACACGCGCTTCGGCGGGCGGCGCGAGAACACGTAGTTCGCGACCTTCCGGTCGAACAGTTTCGGCGTCTTGCCCTTCTTCCGGTAGTACGCGATGAGCCAGTCGTAGGTCTTCCGGCCCCACAGGATGGTGTCGATCTTCTTGTAGAACGCGGCCATTCCGTAGTCGGCGTGCGGCAGCCGGTGGAGCCACTCGACGTCGCCGTCGGGCCGGGCGATGTAGCCGTCCGCGCTGGTGGCGATGTGGGTGATGATCCGGCGCCCGGCACTTGATCGGCGAGCGGGCAAGTCGGCCTCGCTTTCAGTCGTGGCTCAGCGCAGGCAGGGACGGTTCCATCACTTCCCCCTGCACAGGTTGAAGTGTCCCAGGAACTCGCGCATGGCCGCCTCGTCCGCGACGGAGCCCGACCAGTCGACGCTCTCGACCGCAGTCTCCGGCGCGGGGTCGGGCCCGAACCAGAAGCCAAGCCGCTGGCGGGCGTCCTGCGGGCAGTCGACGAGGATCAAGGTGGTCAGGCCCTGGCTGCGGGTCTGGTTCACGGCGAACGTGCCTCGCTGGGCCAGGTAGAGCGTCTCCTGGCCGTGGATATCGACGGAGCCCCGACGGATCGTCTCCTTGACGTCGATCTGGATGTTCGCCCGACGCAGGGCTTCGGGGTCGTCGATGGTGCCCTCGAAGTACTTCTTGAGCTCGTCCTGCTTCCCGCCCATGGCGATCGAGTTGATGTACATGAACCCGCGGTCCATCTGCTTGTTGGGCGCGCCCTTCTCGTCGGGCGGGTGGTCGCCCAGCATCGCCATGTCCATGAGGAAGGGGATCGACATGGAGAACACGGGATGGTATCCGCTGGGGACGTCGCCGCCCAGGACCTCGCGCACCTTGGCCTCGCGCGCAGCCGGGTCCTTCATCTCCGCCTCGATCTGCTTGCCCTTGCGCACGGCCAGCACCACGACGCCGGCCACCGCCAGCACCGCCAGCAGCAACGCGACGCCGCAGCCGATGCCGACGTAGACCCAGGGCGACGTCTTCTTCGGCGCTCCGTTCACGGCCTCTCTCCTTCCGCCCGGTAACGTCCGAGCCAGTGGTTGAGGCGGATGCGGAGCAGGTCCGGGAACGCCAGGAACCCGCCCAGCATGCCCACGCGCGTCGCCGCGTCGTTGCGCCACGTCACCGGCACCTCCAGGATGCGGTACCCGCGCCGGCGCGCGACGAACAGCGTCTCCACGTCGAACGAGAACCCGTCCAGCCGCGCGGCGGCGAAGGCCTCGGACGCGGCCCGCGCGCTCCAGAGCTTGAACCCGCACTGGGTGTCCCGCAACCCGGGCACCGCCAGCAGGCGCACCAGCAGGTTGAAGACGCGGCCCATGTTCTCCCGGTACCAGGGCTGGTGGACCTCGATGTTGGCCCCCGGCAGCGCGCGCGAGCCGATGACGATGTCCGCTCCCTGCTCCCGTGCCGCCAGCAGGCGCGGCAGCTCTCCGATCGGGGTCGAGAGGTCCGCGTCGGTCATCAACCGATGCTCGCCGCGCGCGGCCAGCATGCCCCGCTTCACGGAGTAGCCCTTGCCGCGGTTGCCTTCGTTCTGGATCACCGTGAGCCCCGGCACACCCGACTCACGCGCCAGGCGTGCGGTATCGTCGCGCGAGCCGTCGTCCACCACGATCACTTCGTACGAGCGCCCCCAGCCCGAGAGGAACTCGTGGATGCGCCGCAGCGACTGCGGCAGCCGGCCCGACTCGTTGTAGGCCGGGATCACGACCGACAGGAAGGGCGCGCTCACCGTGCCCCTCCCGCCAGCTCGCGCAGCAGCGCTTCGATTCCCAGCCCGCCCGTGGACAGGCCCAGCTCGCGCGCGCCGGGCCGCACCTCGTCCAGGAAGAAGCCGAGCCGTCCGGTGTCGGCCGCGCGCTCGGCCACGAGCGCGCTACGGGACTCGTCCGCGTGCGCGGCCACGTCCGCGAGGAACGCGGCCAGCGCGGCCGCGGTCTGCTCGAGGTCGTGATGCGCGCGCACGTACGCGGCCGCTTCGCGGCCCATCGCCTCCGCCCGCTGGGGATGCGCCAGCAGGTGATCGACGATCGCCTCCAGCTCGTACCGCTCGGCCGGCCCGGGATCGACGACCGCCACGACGCCCTCGGGGAACTCCTCGGCCGCCGGCGTGCCCGCCGTGACCAGGGCGGGCCGGCCCACCCCCAGAGCGCGCACCAGTGCGCCCGACATCTCGCCGTAGGACGGGAAGCGCAGCGCGAGCACCACGTCGGCGGCGCAGAGGTGGCGCGCGAAGTCGGAGAGGTCCAGCCGCCCGGTGACGACCAGGCCCTCGCCCAGGCCGGCCGCGCGCGCCCAGTCACCGAGCGGCAGCCCCGGCTCCACGCCGCCCGCCACGACGAGCCGCAGGCCGGGATGCTTCGCTCGCAACCGCGCCGCCGCCTGCACCGCGGCCTGCAGGCCCTTCGTCGCCGTGGCCAGCCCCGGGGCGGTGAGGATCGGCCCGTCGCCGAGGCCCAGGGCGCGGCGTGCCTCGGCGCGCGAGGGCAACGGGTCGAGGGGAAGCGAGAGGTGATGGCGCAGGTGCAGCAGCGGCCGCCCCGGCAGGCGCTCGGCCACGCGCGCGGCCGTCGAATGCGACAACGCGACGACGGCGAGCGCGCCATCGAGCAGGCGTTCGTTCACGGGATACAGGGCCGGCAGGAGGGTGCCTCCCAGAGCGCGCGCCACCTGCTTCCCCACGAAGGATCCGGTCTCGCCGTGCGCGCGGCGCATCTCGCGAAGGTAGGAGGACACGTCGCCGCGCTCGACCGTCTCGCACAGCACGAGCTGGTGCAGGCTCCAGTCGTGGAGCACCACCACCCCGGGACGGCGCATGGCCGCGCGATAGACCCAGGCGTGCGCGGGCGAGTTGCCGACGTGGTAGACGTCGAGGTCGGCCGTGACCGCGTCCGCGGACGCGTCGGGCTCGCGCGAGATCGCGCGCACGTCCGCGTGGCGCGTGAGCGCCGGAAGCTGCTCGGCCACGTAGTCCGCGATGCCGGACGGGGACGGCGGCAGCGGGCTCCAGACCGCGACGGCGGGGCGCGCGGTCACGCGAGCGATGCCGTCAGCGCGTCGACGACGCGCTCCCAGGTGATGTCCACGACGCGCGCGCGCCCGGCCTCGCCCATCTCCGCGAGCCGGGCGCCGGGCAGTTCCCACAGGCGGTCGATGGCGTCGGCCACCGACTCCGGCGTGGGCGCGGCCACCAGCCCGCTCTCGCCGTCGGTCACGAACTCGAGCGGCCCGCCCGCGTCCGTGGTGGTCACGACGGGCTTCCTGGACAGGAACGCCTCCACCGTGACGTAGCCGTAGTCCTCGTTGAGCGGCGCGTAGTACGCGGCCCGGCAGCGCGCGTAGAGATCGACCAGGTCGTCGGCGCTCACGAACCCGAGCAGCTCGACGCGGTCCTCGATGCCCAGGCCCACGATCTGCTTGCGCAGCTCCTCTGCCAGGGGGCCCGAGCCGGCGATCTTCAGCTTCGCCCCGCCCCTGACCCGCTTCATCGCGTCCACCGCCAGGTCCAGCCGCTTCAGGCGGTCCAGCCGTCCGGCGTAGAAGAGGAAGTCGCCGTACTCGCGGCACTCGTAGCGGCCCAGGTGGTGCGGCGGCGGGTAGAGCGGGGTGCCGGGCAGGTGGTTGTAGCGCGAGAGGCGGTCGGCCACGTTGCGCGAGATGGTGAAGATCTCGTGGCACTCCGACAGCGCGGCCTGGTCCATGGTGTGGATGGCGTCGCGCACCTGCTCGTCCTCCGGCGTGTCGCGGAACGAGCAGTAGGGCGTGCCGTAGAGGTCGTAGGCCTCGCGGTGCTGGTGGAAGAGCCACGCCACCTTGCGCGGGTGCTTCACCAGGTAGCTCGGGAACTTGGTGGGGATGACGAGGTCCACCGGCGTGCCGTTGCTCTCGGTCACGTCGAGCAGGCGCCAGGCCAGCGCCTGGCGCACGATCTCGGACACCGGGTACCACTTGAAGGGCACGTTGGCGACGTCCACGCGGAAGCCGCGGCGCGCGAGCGCGTCCCTGAGCTCCTGCACCAGGATCTCGGCGCCGCCGGTGATGAAGGGCGCCTGCGCGGCGCAGACGAGGACCGTCCTCATCCGCGGCGGAGCGCCTCTTCCAGCCGCGCGAGACGGGCCCGTACGTCCTTGAGACCCGACTCCAGGCCCAGCCGGCCACGCTCGGACGCGGCCAGGACCAGGTCCACGCGCTTCACCAGGTCGTGCACGTGCGCGACGAGCTCCTCCTGCAGGATCAGGTGGCGCGCGTCGATCTCCTGCATGTGCTTCGCGTACGCGCCCAGCACCTGGTCGTAGTGCCGATGCGCGGCGTCGACGCGGGCGTCGACGTAGGCGAGCAGGTCGTTGTCGAACTGCACCTGGCGCGAGTTGAACGCCTGCTGGCGCCCGGCGAAGGCGGTGAGGGCGCGCCGCACGCGGCCCCAGAAGCCGGAAGCCGCAGGGGCCGTCTCCCACAGCCGGTTGAGCTCGGCGTTGTCGGGCCGCGTCGGCGGCGGTGCGGCCGCGGGAACCTCGGTGGGCGGCATGGGCGTGGGCGTGCGCGTGCCGAGCGCGGGCGGCAGCGTCTGCGGCTCCGCGGGCGCCTCGTCGCGCGCGGCCTCGCGCACCGCCCGCAGCTCGCCGGCCAGCTCCTCGCGCTCGCTCACCACGCGGCCATTATCTCCGAGAGGCGTCCCCGGGCTTGCGCGCCAGGGCGAACACGCTCGCGCCCAACGGGAACGTGACCCGCGGCAGCAGGCGCGCTTCCAGCCGCAGCAGCGAGCCGAACGCCCACTCCAGCGGCGCCGGCAGGAAGCCCACGTCCGAGCCCTCGCGCCCGGTGAGCCTGTCCAGCAGCCGGCGCAGCGCGATCACGGGGAACAGGAGCGTGTTCGCGTAGCTGATCCGCACGACCTGCAGGCCCTGGCCCTCCAGCAACGCGCGCACCTCGCGCGTCGTGTAGCGGTGGCGCGAGTGCACGGCGGCGTCGTGCGCTCCCCAGAGCATCTTGAGCGCCGGGACCCGCACCAGGAGCACGCCGCCCGGCCGCATCACGCGTGCCAGCTCCGCCACCGCGGCCGCGTCGTCCTCGATCCAACGGTGGTAGAGGACGTCGAACGACGTCACGGCATCGAACGCCCCGGCCGGGAATGGCAGCGCCTGGACGCGCCCCCGCGTGGCGGGCACGCCGCGCTGCCGGCAGAACCGCAGCGCCTCCTCCGAGAGATCGACACCCGCCGTCCGCGCCCAGCCCGCGAACTCCTCGAGGTTGCGCCCGGTCCCGCAGCCGGCGTCCAGGAGGCGCGCGCCCGGCGCCACCTGCGGCCGCAGCAGGGCCAGGCTGATCGCGCGCATGCCGGCGTACCACCACTGCCTGTCCTCGGCGTCGTACATGCGCGCGTACTCTTCGAGGTTCAACGCTCGATCTCTTGCAGCACGAGGCCGTCCACGAGCGCGCGGCCGCCCGGCATGACCTCGAATGCGATGCGGTTGGGCCCGGAGGACCAGCGACGCGTGAAGGGGACGATGACTGTCGACAGCTCCGGACCCAGCGCCAGCTCGCGCGGGTCGCGGCCGTTGAGCGTGACGCGCAGGGAGCCGGCGCCGGCGGCGCGCAGGTCCAGGCGGTTCGCCGCGCGCTCGAGCGGCACCACCATCTCCGCGCGCCCCTCGACCTCGCGGCAGATCGCGTCGCCGCAGGCATGCCGCACGCTCCAGCCCTCCAGCAGGAAGGCGGCGTCCTGGTCGAGGTCGCCCACGTCGATCGTGACGCCCCGGCGCGGATCGAGGCGCTGCGCGGACAGGAGGTCCCATCGCTCGACCGGCAGGTCGTGACCCGCGCTCCAGACCCAGTTGGCCGGCCAGGCGTTTGGCGACCCCACCCCGCGCGACAGCAGCCGTGCGTTGCCCTCGCTCACCTGCGGAAACGAGACCGTGTCGTCGCGCTTCAACGTGTGACGGTACTGCTCCATGAAGAGCAGGTTCGAGACGGCCAGCAACGGCAGCGCGACCGCCAGGACCCAGGCCGGCCGCCGCTCCACCAGCCGGCGCCCGGCCTCGAGAGCCGCCGCCAGCGCGACCATCAGCGCGGGAAGGGCCACGTCGACGCGGTCGAAGTACACGGCCGTGACGAACGGGAACAGCGCCACGGCCAGCAGGTGCGCCGCGGCGCGGCCCTCGCGTCGAGCGAGGATGGCCACGCCGGCGAGCGATCCCCAGAGAAGCGGCGTCCAGAAAAGGAGCCCCCCTCGCGAGCCGAAGAGCGCCCGCGAGAGATCGAGCGTCCAGAAAAGGAGGCCCTCCGGCGAGCCGAAGAGCGCGCGCAAGACGTCGATCGTGTCCGCGGCGTTGCGGGCGCTGAACAGGAAGCCCGCCACCAGAGCCAGCACCAGGACCTGGCGACGCGCGCGCGACAGGCCGGGCCACTTCGGGAGGATGGCGAAGGCCAGTGCGCCCAGCAGGAAGGCGATGGCGCGCGTCGCGTCGGGCGCGTGGGCGAGGAGCGGGAACAGGGGCGTCCCGTACGCGGCGAGCACGATCGTCCAGAACGCGGTGCCGTCCGGGA
>Ga0247826_10000146_pt1 | contig 11504 bp, 14 predicted proteins | sample 12C_Control_Day1_FD_200152 | JGI IMG/M metagenome (GOLD analysis project Ga0247826, IMG submission 200152) | Soil microbial communities from agricultural site in Penn Yan, New York, United States - 12C_Control_Day1 | ecosystem: Environmental > Terrestrial > Soil > Agricultural land | place... | reverse complement strand
CTTCACGGCCTTGCCGTCCACCTCGACGAGCTCCGCGCCGGCATCGGCCGACACCCGCCCGGAGAGAAGGTCGACCTCGTGGTGCGGCGCGGCGGCGAGCGTGTTGCGCTCACGGTCGGGACGATCCCGAACCCCGCCGCCCCGGACCGCCCGATCGTCGGCATCCAGGTCGACCAGGCGGCGGACATCGAGCTGCCGATCGACGTGGACATCGACCTGGGACCGGTCGGTGGCCCCTCTGCCGGACTCCCGTTCGCGCTCGAGATCGCGCGGAAGCTCGGACGCGACGTGACCGGCAGCTGCCGGGTCGCGGCCACCGGGGCGCTCGCACTCGACGGCTCGGTCATTCCCGTCGGGGGCCTCGAGCAGAAGACGTACGGAGTGCGCCGGGCCGATGTGGATGTCTTCGTCGTCCCGGCCGGCGAGAATGCCGCGATCGCCAGGCGGTACGCGGACGACGTCCGCATCATCCCTGTGGACAGTTATCAACAGGCGTTGCGACGCCTGGCAACAGCCGATCTGAAATGCTGATTTTGCAGGTCTTTTGGCCGTCCTGACAACACGCGCAATTTGCGGGTGATTCGTCCGGGCGGGGGTTGTCTCTGCGAGTCGACCCCGCCAGAATGCGGGCTGGTCGACGAGGGGCGACCTCCCGCACACCATGGCGAAGAAACGCTCAGAGGTCACCTGCGACGACTGCTACTTCCGGCGCGAAGGGCTCTGCGCGCTGGCCGGCAACGCGGCGTGCCCGACCTTCCGCACCGCGACGACGGGCTCGCTCGCGCCTCCGCGGCAGCCCCAGCTCGTGCCGCGCCCCGTCCCACGGGTAGCGGTCGGCCACGCCGCGTAGGATCCTCCGCATGGAAGGCGGCTCGCAGCCCGGTCCGCAGAGCGGCATACCCTGGAAGCTGGTCGCCTTCGGCGCGCTCGCCGTCTACGCGATCCTCATCGTCCTCTTCAACCGCAAGCAGATCGAGGTCAGCTTCGTGTTCTTCTCCGCCCAGATCTCACTGCTCGTCCTGATCCTGCTCTGCGTCGGCATCGGGTTCGCCGCCGGGTACCTCTTCGAACAGCTCCGCGCACGGCGCGGGCGCTCGTCTTCGTAGGGTCCTAGAGGAGCGCCGCCAGCCGCTCGACGCCCTCGGCGATTCGAGCCGGCAACTCGAAGCTGAAGGCGAGGCGGGCGGCGGAGCCGCCGAGCCCGGAGCGGGGCGGGAAGAAGTCGGCGCCTTTCACGAGGAGGACACCGTCGGCCTCGGCGCGCGCCGCGAGCACCGCGGTGTCGACGCCGTCGCCGGCCTCGAGCCAGACGAAGTAGCCGCCGTCGGGGCGGCTCCAGGACGAGGATCCCGGGAAGAAGCGCTCGAGTGCTCCGAGCATGGCGTCGCGGCGCGCACGGAGCTCGGCACACACCCGCTCGAGGTTCGGCTCGAAGCGGCCCCGGGCGATCAGCTCCGAGATCGCCGCCTGCACCAGGAAGGGCGGTGAGATGTAGGTGGACACGACCCGCGCCTCGAACCCGCGAGCCTCGTCGGCTGGAAGGACGAAGTAGCCCGTGCGCAGCCCCGGCGCCACGGTCTTGGAGAACGACGACGTGTATGTGACGAGCGCCCCTCCCTCGAGCTCGTGGAGCGACGGCGGAGCGTCGCCCTCGAAGCGCACCAGGCCGTAGGGATCGTCCTCGAGCACCGGGACGCGATACTCGGTCACGAGCTCGGCGATCCGCTGCCTCCGCTCCGCCGTCAGCGTGCGGCCGCTCGGGTTCTGGAAGGTCGGGATCGTGTACAGGAAGGACGGCGGGTCGGGAACGCGACGCAGCTCGGCTTCGAGAGCATCGGGCTCGAGGCCCTCCTCGTCCATCGGCACCGCCACGACCTCCGCGCCTGCGCGTTCGAGCACCCTGAGCGGCCGGTCGTAGCTGGGCGACTCCACGAGCACGCGCCCCGGCCTCCGCTCGAGCAGCTCCGAGGCGTACAGGACGAAGCCGAGGAGGCCGCCGACGGTCAGCACGACGCGGCCCGCGTCGACGCCGTGCCGGTCGGCGACCCACTGGCGAAGCGGCGCGTAGCCGCCGCCCGGACCGTACGAGAAGAGCGGCGCTCCCTCGCGGAGCGCGACCGCATGCACGCAGTCCGCGAGCTCCGCGGCGGGGATGAGCTCGGGCGCCGGGGCACCGCGCGCGAAGGAGATCGGCGGCTCGGCCATTTCGAACTCGGCCATGTCGGAGGAGCGTATCGGCCTACGCGCGCGCGATCTCGGCGACGAGCGATGCGGTCTCGGTCGGCGTCGTCCCGACCCGTATCCCCTTCGCCTCGAGCGCGTCCTTCTTCGCCTGAGCGGTCCCCGCCGAGCCCGAGATGATCGCGCCCGCATGGCCCATCGTCTTTCCGGGCGGCGCCGTGAAGCCTGCGATGTACGCGACGACTGGCTTCGACATCTCGGCCTCGATGAACGCCGCGGCCTTCTCCTCCTCGTCGCCCCCGATCTCGCCGACCATGACGACCTGCTCGGTCTGCGCATCGGCCTCGAAGAGCGTGAGGACGTCCACGAACGACGAGCCGACGACCGGGTCGCCGCCGATGCCGACGATGGTGGAGTTCCCGAGGCCGAGCTGCGTCAGCTCGTGCCCGATCTGGTACGTGAGCGTTCCCGAGCGGGATACGAGCCCGACCCCGCCCTCGCGGAAGATCTCCGCCGGGATGATCCCGACGTTCGCCTTGCCGGGCGAGAGCGCTCCGGGGCAGTTCGGCCCGACGAGGATCACGCCTCGCGGCCGGAGGAAGGCATGGAGGCGGAGCATCTCGTGTGCCGGAACGCCCTCGGTGATGCAGACGATCGTGCCGATCCCTGCGTCGACGGCCTCGTACATGGCGTCGGCGGCGAACGCGGCGGGAACGAAGATCATGGACGTGTTCGCCCCGGTCTCGCGGACGGCCGAGGCGACGGTGTCGAACACCGGGATGCCCTCCACGTCCTGCCCGCCCTTGCCGGGCGTCACGCCGGCGACGACGTTCGTCCCGTGCGAGCGGTTGCGGAGCCCGTGGAACCTCCCCTCCGAGCCCGTGAGGCCCTGAACGACGAGCCGCGTGCTCGAGTCGACGAGGATCGCCACGCTACGACGACCCCGCCAGCTCGACGGCACGCCGTGCCCCGTCGAGCATCGTCGCCTCGGCGTGGAGGTTCGGCGGCGCAGCCTCCTGCAGGATCCGCCGCCCCTCCTCGGCGTTCGTCCCGTCGAGGCGCACGACGATCGGGTCCTCGATCGCCATCTGCTCGAGGGCCTGCAGGATCCCGCGCGCGACCTCGTCGCAGCGCGTGATCCCGCCGAAGATGTTGAAGAAGATCGACCGCACCTGGGGGTCGCGGATGATGACCTCGAGCGCGTCGACGACGCCCTGCGCGTCTCCGCCGCCGCCCAGGTCGCAGAAGTTCGCGGGCCGGCCGCCGACGAACGTGACCACGTCCACGGTCGACATCGTCAGGCCCGCGCCGTTGCCGAGCACCCCGACCTCGCCGTCGAGCTTCACGTACGTCACGCCCTTCTCGCGTGCGAGGGCCTCGAGCGGGTCCGCCGCAGCCGCGTCGCGCATCGCCGCGATCTCAGGGAGCCGGAAGAGCGCGTTGTCGTCCACCGTGAACTTCGAGTCGAGCGCGCGCACCTCTCCTTCCGGGGTCACGATCAGCGGGTTGACCTCGCAGAGCATGGCCTCGGCCCCCACGAACGCCTCGTAGAGCTGCCCGACGATGCCGACGATCTGCTTCTGCTCCGCCGGGATCTCGACGCCCGCGTCGTGCACGAGGCGCCGCCCCTGCCACTGGTGATACCCCTCGAGCGGGTCGACGTGGAGCCGGACGAGCGCGTCCGGGCTCGACGCCGCGACCTCCTCGATGTCGACGCCGCCCTGCGTCGTGAACATGAGGAGCGGCTTCTTGGCGCTGCGGTCGAACGCGATCGAGAGGTAGTACTCGCGCTCGATGTCGGACGCGCGCTCGATCCACACCTTCGCCACCACGTGGCCGCGGATGTCGAGACCCAGGATCTCCTGGGCGCGCGCCTCCGCCTCCGTGGGCGTCGCCGCGAGCTTGATGCCTCCGGCCTTGCCGCGGCCCCCTGTCAGCACCTGGGCCTTGACGACCACCGGGCCGCCGAGCTCCTCCGCGGCGTCGCGTGCCTCCGCCGGGCTGGTCGCGAGCCGACCCTCCGACACGGGGATCCCGTATCGCCGGAAGAGCTCCTTTCCCTGGTACTCGTAGAGGTCCAAAGCGCGGGCGAGTCTACCCGGCTCGTCCCCGCCGAGGCGCGCCCGGCGGTCTGTGCGAGCATTGGCCGGTGAGCCGGACCACCATCATCGTGCTCGTCGCGCTCGGCGCCGCGGCGGCCGGATTCGCGCTCTCCCCGGTCGCCGACCGCCTGCGGGGCGACGACGAGGAGGCGAACCCGAGCGTGGCAGCCGGGCCGCAGACGGCGTCGCTCGCGTGGCGGGAGACGTACGGCTCGCCGGGCGAGCAGCTCGTGTTCACGGTCGAGTCGCTCGAGGTCCTGCGGGCGGGCTGGCGCGCTCGCGTGGGCGTCGAGAACGACACGAAGGTGGCCTGGGAGCTGGACGACCCGCGCGCGACTCTCGATCGCTCGTTCGGGCTCATGCTCTTCACGACCGGGAAGCAGGACGAGCTCGACGAGCTCAACTCGAGCGGCGAGCTTCCCGAGCCGCGGACGGCGACGGGCTTCGCGCCCGCGCTGCCGACGATCCTCGAGCCCGGCGACTCCTGGGAAGGGACGATGTCGGCGTCTGGCTCCCTCGTCGCCGGGAGCTTCGCCCGCGTGGTCTTCGGGCCACTCGTGGCGGTCGGCAACCCGCCGGAGGACCTCTCCGACACCGTGGTCTGGATCACCGACCACGCCTACCACTTGGAGGAGTAGCCCCGGCGTCAGGCGAGCCGCGCGGTGAGCAGCGGCTGTGGCTCGGGGTCCGCACCGCAGCTCGCCGGCACGACCGGCCCGTCGCCCTCTTCGACGACCGCCGCGAGCTCCGCTCCGTCCGCCGTCACGAACCGGACGACGTCGTCCTCGACCGCGACGAGCCGGAGGTCGTCGACCCGCTGGAGGCCCACGCCCGTGCGCACCGCGTGCTCCGCGGCCTGCGCCGCGGTCTCGTACGAGGTCCGACCGCGGTACCGCTCGAGCACGATCGTCCCCGACAGCGCCTGCGAGACGACCTCGTGCGCCTCGTCCGGCTCGACCCGCCCGAACTGGAGCCCTGCCGGGAGGAGGAGGACGTTGGCCGCGAACCGGTGCCCGCCCTGGTGCGTCGAGAGCCAGAGCGACTCCCCGGGAACGGACGACGCGAGGGCGGAGAAGACGGCAGTGCCCCGGAGGGCGCAGCAGGCGTCCCTGGTGCCGTGACCGCACACGAGCACGAGCGGCTCCTCGACGACGTCACCGGCGCTCGTGAGGTCGACCGACGCGAGCTCGTCCTGCGAGCCGAGCTCGAGGCGCCGCACCTCCGAGACGGTCTCGTCGGCCCGGACGACGAAGGCGAGTGCGCGCCGGCCCGTCCGCCCCGGCCGCCGCACGAAGAGGAGCCGCGAGCGGGTCGTCAGCCCGAGCCAGACGTCGACGGCGCGGCGGGCAGAAGAGGACAGCACATCCGGGTCGGCGACGTCGCGGGGCCAGGTCCCCGGTACCTCGACGAGCAGCCAGTTCGCCACCGTCGTCGCGGTGGCGACGAGCGGCTCCCCGGCCGAGCGGGAGACGTCCGCGCAGCGCGCGAGGCTCATGCGTCGCGGACGACGCAGATGAGGTCGCCGTGCGCGACCTGCTGGCCGGGGGTGACGGTGAGCTCGGAGACCACCCCGTCGCGGTGCGCGACGATCTCGTTCTCCATCTTCATCGCCTCGATCACGCAGATGAGCCCGCCCGTCTCGACCGGCTCGCCCTCCGCGACCTCGACCCCGAGCACGGTGCCCTGCATCGGGCTCACGACCGCGCCGCTCTCCTCGCCGGTGAGCCCCTTCCCCCGCTCACGGTGCCGGCGGGCGAGCTCCACCCACGGCGGCTCCTGCGCGTGGACGCGGAGCTCGTGGCGACGGCCGTCGAGCTCGACGACGAGCCGGCGCTCGCGCGTCGCTGACGGCTGGCCGTCCGTCGCCGCGGCCGCGCCGGCCGAGTGCTCCGCCCCGAGCTCGCGCGCGCGCGCCGCGAGCTCCTCGGACTCCGTCACGCCGCGGCACGTGCCGCCCTCCACGAAGCAGGGTGACGAGAGAAGCGCGCGGTGGAAGCCGAGCAGGGTCGTCGGCCCCTCGATCACGAACTCCTCGAGCGCCCTGAGCATGCGCCGGCGCGCGCTCTCGCGGTCGACGTCGTGCACCACCAGCTTCGCGATCAGGGGGTCGTAGAGATCCGAGACCCGGTCCCCGGCGCGCACTCCTGAGTCGACCCGGACGCCGATCCCGCCCGGCTCGCGGTACGCGGTGACGAGCCCCGGCGCCGGGAGAAAGCCACGGCTCACGTCCTCGGCGTTGATGCGGCATTCGATTGCATGACCGCGCAGGACGACCTCCTCCTGGGAGACGGAGAGCGGCTCGCCCGCGGCGATGCGCACCTGCTCGCGGACGATGTCGATGCCCGTAACCGCCTCGGTGACCGTGTGCTCCACCTGCACGCGCGTGTTCATCTCGAGGAAGTAGTACGCGCCGTCGGGAGCGAGGAGCCCTTCGACGGTGCCGGCCGAGCGGTACCCCACCGCCCTCGTCGCGTCGACGGCGATGGCTCCGATTCGCTCGCGCAGCGCCGCGTCGACCGCCGGGGAGGGCGTCTCCTCGACGAGCTTCTGATGCCGGCGCTGAATCGTGCAGTCGCGCTCTCCGAGGTGGACGACGTTCCCGTGCTCGTCCGCCAACACCTGCACCTCGACGTGGCGCGGGTCTTCGAGGTAGCGCTCGACGTAGACCGACGGATCGGCGAAGTAGGCCTCTCCCTCGCGCCGGGCCGACTCGTACGCGCGCTCGACCTCGTCCGCCGAGGCCGCGGTCTTGAACCCCTTCCCGCCGCCGCCCGCGGAGGCCTTGATCGCGATCGGGTACCCGATCTCGTCGGCGGCAGCGAGCACCTCCTGGACGCTCGCCGCGGGCTCCGTCGTCCCGGGGATGATCGGGACGCCCGCGTCCCGCATCCGCTCCCGCGCCGCGGTCTTCGAGCCCATCGCCTCGATCGCCTCCGGTGGGGGGCCGATCCACACGAGCCCCGCGTCGGCCACGTGCCGCGCGAACGAGGCGTTCTCGGCCAGGAACCCGTAGCCCGGATGGATCGCCTCCGCCCCCGAGCGAAGCGCCGCGTCGACGACCCGGTCCGCACGCAGGTAGCTCTCGCCAGCCGGCCCCGGGCCGATCAGAAGCGCCTCGTCGGCGACCGTGACGTGCAGCCTCCCGCGGTCCTCGTCCGAGTAGACGGCGACGGTGCCGATCCCGAGCTCGCGCAGCGTGCGGAAGATGCGTACCGCGATCTCGCCGCGGTTGGCAACGAGGATCTTCGAGAACGGCGGCATGCGACGCGTATTCTCCACCACGGTGAGCCTCCCGGATCAGCTGACGGTGGCGCGCGCGGCGGCCGTGCCCCTGGTCGTTCTCCTGTTCGCCTGGGACTTCCCGAACCACGCGTACTGGGCGACCGCGATCTTCGTCGTGGCGATGGCGACCGACCAGATCGACGGCTGGCTGGCGCGGCGCCGCGGCATCAGCTCGCCGCTCGGGAAGCTGCTCGATCCCGTCGCGGACAAGGTCCTCGTGCTGGCGGCCCTCGTGATGCTGATCGGCGAGGGTGTCGCGCCCGCGTGGATGGTCGCGCTCATCGTCGTCCGCGAGATCCTCGTGTCCGGGCTCCGGCTCGCGGCGGTCGAGCGCGGCGTCGTGCTCGGAGCCCGCGACCTGGGGCGGCTGAAGACCTGGGCGCAGGCCCTCGCGGCCACCATCGCGGGCCTCGCGGCCGCGGGCGCCTGGAGCGACGACGTCGCGTGGTGGGCTCTTCTCGTCGCCGTGATCGCGACCTGGGTGTCCGGGCTCGACTACGCGCGCGTCGCGCCGCGGGTGCTCCGCGGCGAGGGCGCGTAGCGCGCCGGCACGGGCAGGTTGTCGACCCCTTCCTGCGCCGCCGTGCGCCACCAGGCGCTCGCGTAGGCCTCGGGGCGTGAGTCGAGGCGGATCCCCGCCCGCTCGAGCGCGTGGCTCAGGGCATTCCGCTCCGCCTCGGGGAGCGGAGGAGCTATCTCCAGCGTCATCGTGCCGAGCTTACGCCGCCGGCGAGAAGCCGTGCCCCGGTCGCCTTGAACGACGCGACGACGACCTCGCCCTCCCGCAGCCCGAGCCGCTCGCAGGACTGCGCCGTCACCTCGGCGGTCACCGGCCCGATCTGGACCCGCACGCGGTTCCCGAGCGTCACGAGCGACGCGATCGGCGCGCGCACGTGGTTGACCGCCGAATCGTCGGGCGCGTCGCGGGCCACCGAGACCTCCCACGGGTACACCGCGAGAGCGACGCTGCCGGTCGCGGCCTCGACCGAGTACGCCGTGAAGCCCGCGTCGAGGGCCACCTCCGTCAGGCCGTTCGGCGCAGCCCTGGCGACGCCACGGAGGAGGTTCGCTCCCGTGAACCCGGCGACGAACGTGTCGGCGGGCGCGGCCACGAGCTCGGAGGGGGCGCCGACCTGGAGGAGGTTCCCGTCCACGATCACACCCACGCGGTCGGCGAGCGCCGCGGCGTCCTCGAAGTCGTGCGTGACGATGAGCGTCGGCAGGCCGAGGTCGAGCAGGAGCTCGCGCAGCTCCTGGCGCACCCGCGAGCGGGTGTGTGCGTCGAGCGCCGAGAGAGGCTCGTCGAGCAGGAGCACTCCCGGATCGCGGGCGAGAGCACGGGCGAGCGCGACGCGCTGGCGCTCGCCGCCCGAGATCGTGGCGGGACGAGCGTCGGCGAGCGCGGCGATGCCGAACCGCTCGAGCAACTCGTCGACGCGCTCGCGGCCACCGAAGGCGACGTTCGCGCGCACGGTCATGTGCGGGAACAGCGCGTACTCCTGGAACACGAGCCCGACGCGCCGACGCTCGGGCGGGACGTCGATCCGACGCGGCGTGTCCAGCCACGTGTCGTCCCCGAGCGCGACGCGGCCCGAGTCGGGTCGGAGGAGCCCGGCGATCGAGCGCAGGACGCTCGTCTTCCCGGCCCCGGACGGCCCCATCAGCGCGACCGTCTCCGCGCCGACGTCGAGCGCTAGCGAGAGGCGGAAGGAGCGGAGACCGTGATCGAGGTCGACGCCGAGCGTCTCCACGAGGGGATCACCTTGGCTGCGAAGAGGACGAGGGCGCTTCCCAGAACGAGCAGCGCCCCGATTGCGAGTGCGGTGTCGAAGTCGACGTCGAACTCCTGGTAGACGGCGAGCGAGAGCGTCTGCGTGACGCCCTGGAGCGAGCCGGCGAACATGATTGTCGCGCCGAACTCGCCCAGGCCGCGTGCGAACGCGAGCGCTGCTCCGGCCCCCAGTCCCCCGGACGCGAGCGGCAGGGCGACGCGCCCGAACGTCCGCGCCGGGCCGGCGCCGAGCGTGCGGGAGGCGGCGACGAGGTCCGGGTCGACCGCCTCGAACGCCGCGATCGCCGTCCTCACGTAGAACGGGCTCGCCACGAAGGTCACGGCCAGGATCACCGCGACCTTCGTGAACGCGATGTCGACCCCGAGCGACTCGAGCGTCCCGCCGAGCAGCCCCAACCGCCCGAACGCCGCGAGCAGCCCGATGCCCGCCACGGCGGGTGGGAGCACGAGCGGGAGCTCGACGAGCGTGACGAGGAGCGTGCGCCCCCGAAAGCTGCGGGACGCGAGGAGATACGCCGTCGGGGTCCCGAAGAGGAGGATGAGCGCCATCGCCACGAGGTTCGTCTCTGCGGTCACGCGGAGCGCGTCGCGGGCGACGTCGCTCGTCAGGCCGTCGCGCAGCTCCCCCAGGGTGAGCTCGGAGAGGATCGCGACGATCGGTATCAGCAGGAAGGCAAGCGCGACGCACGCTGCAGCCCAGAGGACGACGCCGAAGGCGCTCGGTCTCACGGGATCCCGAAGAGGGCCGACCGGAGCTCGCGCCGGCCGTCGGGCCCGAGCACGGAGATGACGAAGCCCTGGGCGGCTTCCAGGTCCGCCGGGCGTGCGGCGACTGCGAGCTCGTACGTCACCGTGGGCTGCGCCCGCGCCGGGATCGCGATGGCCCGTACTCTCGAGGCGACCGGCTTGACGTCCGTCCGGAAGACGAAGCCGGCGTCGGCCTGCCCGAGCGCCACCTTGCCGACCACGCCCTTCACGTCCTGCTCGAGGCTGACGGTCTTCTTCAAGACCCTCAGCATCCCGAGACGCTTCAGCACCTCTCTCGTGTAGAGGCCGATCGGAACCTTCGGGCCGGCGACGACGAGCCGCAGCTTGGGGCGCATCGCGAGGTCGCGGATCGTCTTGATCCTCGCCGGGTTCGCGCGCGGCACGATCACGACGAGCGAGTTCGTCGCGAACGCCACCGGCTTGCGCACGAGGCCCTGGTCGTGGAGCGCCTGCGTGTAGATCGGGCTCGCCGAGAGGAAGACGTCGACGGGAGCGCCGCGGCGGATCTGCTCGGCGAGCGCGTTCGAGCTTCCGAACGAGTAGCGCGCAACGGGGTCGATCCTCGGGAGGACCTCGGTGAGCGACGCGGCTGCGAGGACGGTGGCCACGTCGCCGGAGCCCCGGTCCGGCGAGCCGGCTGCCGTGCCTGCCGCGAGCGCGAGGAGGAGTGCCAGTGCGACGAGCGCCAAGCCCTTCACCGCTCGACCATCACCGAGGTCGCCTTCACGACGCCGGTCGCGCCGGTGCCCGGTTCCAGGCCGAGCTGCTCGGCCGACTCGCGCGTGATGATCGCCACCACTCGCGTCGGCTCGGTCACGTCGATCTCGACCTGTGCGAGGAGCCCCTCGACGACGACCGAGCGAACGACCCCGCGGAAGCGGTTGCGCGCGGAGAGCTGCTCCGACCCCTCTGGCCCGCGCAGGCGCTCGACCTCGGCGGCCGGAACGACGCGGCGGTTCGCGTCGTCGCGCTCGACGCGGATCTTTCCCGCGCGGTCCCAGCGGCGGAGCGTGTCCAGCGAGATCCCGAGCGCGCGGGCCGCCTCCGCCGCGGTGAGCGTCTGCTTAGGCATCGCCTATGCAGTATACGATGACTGCGATGGCTCGAGACGAGGAGCCGGTGCCCGTGTTGCGAAGCGCGCTCGTCGTCGCCGTGCCCGAGGCCGCCGTCGTCGCGGAGCCGTGGCTCGAGCGAACGGCACATGCGAAGCCCTCGCACGGCGTCTCGGCGCATGTCACGGTCCTCTTCCCCTTCGTCCAGGCTCCCGAGCTCGACGACACTCTGGTCGCGAGCCTGACCGCATTGTTCGTCCGAGTGCAGCCGTTCGACTTCGCGCTCCCTGTATGCCGCCGGTTCCCCGGCGTCCTCTACCTCGCGCC
>Ga0247826_10000145_pt1 | contig 11526 bp, 6 predicted proteins | sample 12C_Control_Day1_FD_200152 | JGI IMG/M metagenome (GOLD analysis project Ga0247826, IMG submission 200152) | Soil microbial communities from agricultural site in Penn Yan, New York, United States - 12C_Control_Day1 | ecosystem: Environmental > Terrestrial > Soil > Agricultural land | place: USA... | reverse complement strand
GTGGCACGAACGTCGGATTCGCCCCATCCGCCACCCATGTGCCCCACCACCGCCCACCGTCATTCGCTGCATCGATGAGCCAGAAGCCCCCAAATCCGTCGGCGAAAGTGATCAATGCCCCGTCGGGCGACCACTGCGGCACGCCAAGGTCGTCGTCGGAAGGTGGGTACTCCACCAACCAGAGACGTCGTCCACTCGTCCCATCGAGGGGCGCTCGAACGACCCAGTATTCCCAGTATTCGGCGGGCCCGCCAGCCTTGCCGCTGACCACCGCATCGCCCGCCGGGGACCAGCGGCCGGGCACCAAGGGATCGGGCAGCGGTTCGACATCGAACGCAGTCGCGAGCGTGTGCACCCTCATCCTCGTCGTCCAGATCGTGCCTCGCGCGTCAGGTGGAGGGCCGCTGGTCCCCTCCACCACCCCAAACGAGATGCGCGTTCCGTCCGGCGACCAGCTGGGGCACGTCGCTGCGCTGGCAAGCGATGCCACAACCTCCACCATCGTGCTCTCGGCATACACCACCCGGAGGATGCCGCTGCGATAGTATCCGGGCACTGATTCGAGGTACGCGATGTAGCGCATGTCGGGCGACCATGTCGGGCACTGCGTCCGCGTGCGTGCCGACAAGAGTGGCAAAGTGCGGAGGGAGCCGTCCATCTCGCGGATCCTGAGACGGCGATCGGACTCGATTCCACCCTCCACGAATACGATGCGGCCGTCGGCCGCCACCGACGGTTCGCCCTGAAAAAGGTCGCCGGTGGTGAGTCGAGTCAGGCCGGAGCCGTCGGCGCGGATGGCCCACAGGTTGCCCGAGGCCGCAAAGACAATTTGGTTGGACGAGAGGCTCGTCGGTGCCGTCGCAGAGCTGACCATGGTCCTGAGCGAATCCGCCCCGATGCCTGATGAAGCGATGATGATCGCGAAACCCTCGGACATCGTCGTCACGAGCCCAGCCGCCGTGACCGACGCGACACCGGGGGCTGAGGAGGACCAACTGATCGGTACGGTCACCTCGTCGCACGGGACGAAGTACTGGACGCACGCGAAGGCGCGGAGCTGGATGCTCGCGCCCGGCAGGAGCGTCCCGAGCCATCCCTCTATTCTCACTACCTGCGCAACGGGCAGGTTCGCAGCCTCGGTGGTGGTGAACGTGACGACGACCGCCGAATCGAGCATCCCACCGAGCACATCGTGGGCGGAGGACGCGAGCATGAGGCGGTACTCCGTCGACGGCTCGAGCGGCGCGTCAGGCAGGAACGACGCCATCGTGCCATTGTCGTCGCGAAGCGCCACGGTGCCGGGCACGCGTGTCTCGCCACGGTAGAGCTCGAGAGCCGCCGACACGCTCGCCGCATTCATCGGTGCGCTGAACGCCACCTGCATCACGATGTTGAGCGGCACGTCCGAGCGGCGAGACCCGGGAGAGGTGCGCACCACCTTGGGGCGCGCTGGCGCCCGCGCTGTGCCGGTTTCCACGCGTCGCGCGCCCGAGCTGTCGGTGACGACGACCTCGATGTCGTCGCCGGCGTCAGCGCGAAGCGATACGGCATCGAAGCCGCCGCCCCCGATCGGAACGTCCACGGCCGGGTGAGTGCCCCGACGCCCTACGGTCGCGCGGGCGCCGCGCGGAAAGCTTCCCAGCCGTGCGGAGACGAAGACGACGGTCGCCGCGGAATCACCGCCGTCGAGCAGCGATTGCGGAACCGGCGCCGAGAGCAGGATCGTCGGATCGTCGGACGGGAGTGTCGGAGCTGAGGCGCCGTCTGCGCACCCGACGAGCAATGACAGCGCGAGCGTCGCCAGCGAGCGAAGCGTGTTCATGCTCACGGCCCTCCCACGAGCTGGATGCCTGCCCAGTAGTACGGATCCGCGTACCGCGCCTCCGCGATTGACCGGCGCTGAGCCTCGGCGAGCGCCTGTGCCTCGCTCTGGCCTTCCGCGAGTCCCGCGTGCAGTCGCGGCATGAGCTCCGCCGTCGCTTGATCGTCCACCAGCCACAGCGTCGCAATCACTCGCCGGGCGCCGGCCGCGAGGAACGCCTCGGTCAGCCCGACCCACTCGTCACCCGATGGCACGTCGGCACGGAGACCGGAACCCGTCGCCGTCTGGCACGCGCTCAGCACTACCAGCCGCGCGTCCAGTTTGAGCCCGTAGACATCGTGCACCTCGAGCCGACCGTCACGCCGTGGTGCCGCCGCGAGCTCCACGTAGGAAAACAGCGGATTTCGCCGGTTGAGTACGCCATAGGTAGCCAGGTGCACGATGTCCTGCCCCCGGATGGACTGCTCGAAGGCGCGGCGCGAGGCCTGGGCTCCAAGCATCACCGTCGTCCGTCCCGGTGCGATGGCGCCGATCGCCTCGACCTCGCGCCTGGTACCTGGGAGTTGCACCGCGACCGGGGCCAGCGCCAGCACGTTTGCGTCCTTCAACGATCTCGCCGGCGCGCGCCCCTCGAGCGCCAGCCACACGGAGGCCGACGGCACCGTCGCGAGCTCATAGCGCTCGATGAGATAGCCGCCGGCGGCGTCCGGACGCCGAAGCGCCGCGAACGGCAGGTAGTGCAGTTCGAGGTGCGGCACCACGAGCAGGCGATCGATGCCCCGAAGCAGTCCCCCCACCTCTGCCGGCTCGAGCAGGATGCGGTAAAGACGCTCCAGCACGGCACGTGACGCCTCGGGGCCCGCCGGCCGCGACAGCAGTCCGCGCGCGAATTCGACCAGCGACGCCACGGCTCGCCGATCCGTGCCCAGGTCGAGCGCGCGTACGCCATCCGACCGAAGCACGAAGAGTGTTGCCGCGGAATCGGCGAGCAAGTACTCGAGCATCGCCGTGCCGGCAGGCAGGCGCGATGCGACCTCGCGCCACGATGCCGTATGCCCGTCGACGAGCCTCGCATAGCCGGGCGCTCGCTCGCGCAGCGTCAGCAGCAGCTCGGCGCGTTCCGTCTCGGCGCGCTCGAGCGCCTCGCGAGCCACGAGCGGCACGGTGCGTGGATCACTCGTGCCGCGCAACGCGAGTGCCTGCACGGGTGCCGACGACACGTCACGAGACAGCTCCGTCACGGCACGTCGCAGCTCCTGCTCGCGCCGCACGAGCGCCGAGTCCGCGCCCGCATTCCACGCCACGCGTCCAAGACCGAGTCCATCGAGCATCGCGCGGGCACGGAGCCGCTCACTCACCTCGAATGCCGTGGAATCCCGGCCTCGCGCCCGCTCCAGCTGCGCCAGGCTCGCGTAGACGTCCCACTTGTCGGCCAGCCAGTCGGTGCGGCGCTCGCGGGACGGCACCGTCCCCGCCGTGCGTTCCAGTTGCGCGATCGCCGTGCGATATGACGCCGCCGCCTCGAGCGACCGCTGCGCCGCCAGCGCATCGCCCAGGCCCGCGTGCAGCGCCCACGACACGCTCGGCGCGGGCCGCGGGCCCAGCTCGACCAGCGCCTGTCGATAGAGCGACTCGGCGCCGGCCAGGCGTCCATCCTCCAGCTCGAGTTGCGCGAGTACCGCGGTGGCGGCCGCCGTGCCCGCCGGATCCTCGAGCCCCGCGAGCGTCTCGTGCGCCGTGGCCAGCACTCGCCGTGCGTGCGCGCGATCACCGGACTGCGCGAGCGCCTCGACGAGGTCCAGGCGTGCGAGCGCGGCCGCGCGCGACTCGCCCGTGGCTTCGAGGTCGCGCACCGCCACCTCCAGCGCGGCCGCCGCACCGGCCGCGTCGCCATCGACGAGCCGCACCAGCCCGACGCCGTGGCGCGCGCGCGCGCCGCCGCGCGTGTCGGCGGCGGCGCGATACTTCGCCTCGGCTTCATGGTACGCCGCCTCGGCCTCCGGCCACACGTTGAACTCTGCAGCGAGGTCCGCGCGCAGCAGCGCCACGTCGCCCGCGATGCCCGCCGCGTCGCCGCTCCGCCGTGCGAGGCGCACGGCACGGTCGAGCTGTGCCCGCGCCTCCTGCGGATTGCCCATCGCGGCACTCAACCGGGCGAGGTCGCCGATCACCCCGACGGTCGCAATCGTCGGACCCACCTCGCCGTACAGCGCGAGTGCCGCTTCCAGCCGCTTGCGTGCCGCCGGGTAGTCACCGCGTCTCAGTTCGAGCAGGCCGAGGTTGTGCAGTGCGACCGCTTCGCCCTGCCGGTCGCGAAGCTCGCGATAGAGTGCCAGGGCGCGGGTCTGGTGACCCACGGCGCCGGTGTAGTCTGCTTCTTCGCTGGCCAACGTGCCCAGGTTCACGAGCGCCGTCGCCTCGGCCTCGCGCAACGCGTGGCGCCGACTCACGGCGAGCGACTCGAGATACGCGGCGCGCGCCGCGGTCGCATCGCCCATCTCGCTGGCCAGGATTCCGAGATTGTTGCGATCGGCGGCGATGCCACGGACCTCGCCGATGCGCTCGCGCAGGGCCAGCGTGCGCTCGTACTGCTCGCGCGCCGCCCGGAAATCGCCACGATCGCGCAGCACGTTGGCGAGCCCGCCCATGGCATTCAGCTCCGTGCGCGTGTCGCGTGCACGTCGTGCCAATCCCGCCGCGCGGTCGAAGTAGGCGGTAGCGCTGTCCAGCATGCTCTCGCCGTAGAAGCCGGCGCCGATGTTGCCCACGGCCGCGGCCATGCCGGCCGTGTCGCCGAGGACGCGCGCCCGACGCTCGCTCTCGCGCCAGTCGGTCAGCGCCGCATCGAAGCCGTCGCGACCCAGTGCCGCATTGCCGGCGCGTCGCAGGCTGTCGACCATCACCTTCGCGCCCCGCTCCGCCGGCGACCAGCGCGCGAAGCGCATCACCTCGCGCAGCGGGAACGAGTCGCTATGCTCCATCGCGATCAGGCCCGCGAGCCGGTTGGCGCTCGCGAGCGCCTGGTCGGCGGCCGCATCGCCCTTCGCCGTGCGTTCGAGCAGGCGCTGCGTCGCCTCCCTCGCCGCCACCGGTGACCGCACCACGCTCGCCCGCAACGCCGAATCCCCACCGCGCTCGGCGAGCCGGCGGAGGGCTTCCGCGGGCACCGACTGCTGGGCGAGGAGGAAAGCAGGCAGGGCGAGGAGCGCGGCAAGCATCATCGCATGGCGCCGGGCTCGGCGACGCGAAACTCGGTGAGTCCCGACTCGGTCCAGCGATCCCATGCCACTCTGGCACGCACGGACCAGAAGTAGGCGGCCGACGGATCGAGCAGCGTGGCGACGCTGGTCGGCACGCTGGTGGCGGTGTCGCTCACCGTCGTCTCCCAGAGCACCCGGCCGTCGGCATCGAAGACGGCCACCCGATAGCGATCCGCGCCCACGACGCCCGTCCAGGCGAGCTGTTCGAGCCGGGGTACCGATCCCGATGGCGTCACCGTCGCGGGGGCAAGCGAGGACTGCACCGTCGGTTCCCGGTGCACCGGCACCGCGGGCCGGCCTACCTGCGTCACAACCAGCACCAGAGCAGCCGCGGCCGCGGCCAGCATCGGCACGGCCGCCCAACGCCGGGGCCCCGGGACGCTACGAGCGATGCGCTCCACCTCGAGCACCTCGGTGCGACACTCGCCGCACTCGAGCAGGTGCGACTCGACTCGTCGCCGCTCGTCCGGGGCCAGCGTCTGGCCGAGAAAGGCAGCGATCTGTTCGGGTGCGAAATGAGCCATGGAGGTGCCCGCGTTCAGGAAAGTGCCGATCGACCATTCGACCTGTATGAAACGGAAGGAGGCGGAACGATTGCGGTTCAGGGCGCGGGTCCGTCGATGCCGCGTCGCTGCAGCTGACCGCGCAGGTCGCCCAGCACGGTCCGCAGGCGCCGATAGACATGGAACTGGGTGGGAAATCCCATCACGCCGGCGATGCGGGAAGCCGGGAGGTCTTCCTCGAACCGGAGCGTGAGCAGGAGGGCGTCGCGCGTGTCCAGCCGCGAGAGTTCCTCGGAGAGGACGGCGGTGACTTCCGACCGCTGTACCCGGGCGTCGGCCGTCTCGCCGTCGATGTCGGTGACGTGGGCCACGTCGAGCACCTCGCCGGCGAGCCGCTCGAGACGACGGCGCAACTGGCTGGTGTCCGTCGGTTGGCCAGGTCCCTCGCGCCCGACGCGCTGGCGCCGATGATCGAGCGCCATCCGGCGGAGCACGACGACGAGCCAGGTGCTGAACTTCGCCCGCCCGTCCCCCTGGTAGGTGCGCAGCCGCGCAAACTCATTGGAGCGAAGGCATTCGAGCATATGGGCATAGGCGTCCATCGCGCCGTCGCCATCGTGGATCGTGGCCCTGGCGGTATGGAGGATCAGGCGGCTCCAGGTCGCGACGAACTCACGCCACGCCTCGTCCTGCTCGGCGGGGTCCCGGACCACTAGGAGTCGGGCGAGCGTCGGATCGGTGGGCAGCGCGGTACCTTCCGCGGGGGCATGGGATTGCTCGGGCTAGCCAGTCGATCATATGGTACGGAATCCGATCACGCCAATTGCGGTCGGATATCCAACAGTTGGAGGTGGGGATGCGCATCGTACCTGCAGCCGTCGTCACAGCCCTGCTGATCCTGCCCATGCGCGCTTGGGCGCAAGCGGACTCGGCCCGGCCTGATTCGGCACGGTCCGACTCCGTTGGGCCCGATTCTGCACGGCGCGATGCTGCGCGACCCGACTCGGTCCGGCCCGACTCGGCGCGGCCCGACTCCCAGCGAAAGCCTGCTGCCCGGCCGCCGGCCGCCGCCGAGCCGCAAGTGCACACGCTAGCCGCGGGTGAGTGTCCCTCGGCTGCAGAGCGGGCCGTGGGCGATGCACTCCGTCGCTTTGCCGCGCCGCAGGCCCGCCCTCCGGTTGCCGTCGCCAAGCCGGTGCTCCGGGATCCCTCGCTACGCGGCCGGACCACGATCGCGGTCGAAGTGGACACGCTCGGTCGCGCCGACTCCTCGACCGTCCGGATCGTCGAGGGCGACGCCTACCTGCTGCCCACGGCACGCTCGAGCGTGGCTCGGTGGCGATTCCGTCCCGCCGAACTGCACCCCGGTTGCCGCGTCCGTGCTCGCACCATCGAGTCGGTCACCTTCTAGCCAGCGCCCCTTGCCGATAACGTCCGCGGATCACATGTATGACGATCCCGACGCAGAGGACACGGTGCCGAAGGTCGAACGCGCCATCGTGATGGGCGGCAGCATGGCCGGACTCCTGGCCGCACGCGTCCTCGCGGATCACGCGACCGACGTGGTGCTGCTCGAGCGTGATACGCTGCCCGAGGAGCCGTGCCACCGGAAGGGTGTGCCCCAATCGAAGCACACGCACGTGCTCCTCGGCGCCGGCCGCCTCGCGCTCGAACGCTTCTTTCCCGGCCTCACCGAAGAGCTCACCGCACGCGGCGCCATACAGGGCGACCCGATGGGTGAAGTGCTCCGCTATCTGGGCGGTGGGTGCCACTGCCGGGGTACGAGCGACCTGCGCACGCTGTACGTGAGCCGCCCCTTGCTGGAGGCCTACGTGCGCGGCCGGCTCCGCGCGGTGCCGAACGTGACGTTCCTCGAGCGCCGCGATGTCCGCGGCCTCGAGACGTCGGCCGACGGCAGCCGGGTCGTGGGTGTCGCGATGGAGCAGGAGGGGACCGCGTCGACGCTCGTGGCCGATGTCGTCGTCGACGCGACGGGCCGCGGCTCGCGCTCGCCGCAATGGCTCGCGCACGCGGGCTTTCCCGCCCCGGAGGAGGAAGTCGTCGAGTGCCAGGCGAGCTACGCCACGCGCCATTATCGGCTGGAGCCGGGTCAGCTCGGGGGCATCAAGTCGGTTCTTGTCGCGCCGACGCCGGGCGTGCTGCGCGGCGCCGTGCTGGCTCAGCAGGAAGGCGGCCGGTGGATCCTCACGCTCATCGGCCTGATGCGCAATCGTCCACCCACGGACGACGCCGGGTTTCGCGCGTTCGCGAAATCGCTGCCGTCGCGGGAGATCGCCGAGCTGGTGGAGAAGGGCACGCCGCTGGATGACGCGGTGCCCGCGTCGTATCCGAGCGATGTGCGTCGGCGCTATGATCGCGTGACCCGGTTTCCCGAAGGCTACGTCGTGCTGGGCGACGCGATCTGCAGCTTCAACCCGATGTACGGGCAGGGCATGTCGGTCGCAGCACTCGAATGCGCTGCCTTCGCCGACACGCTCGCAGAGCCGGTGGACGACAACCTCGGGCCGCGCTTCTTCCGGCGCGTGGCGCCGATGCTCGACACGCCTTGGATGCTGGCGGCCGGCAACGACCTTCGGCTGACGAAGCCGGACGCACCGGTCGGTCGTGCGACGCACGTGGTGCGCTGGTACATGGATCGGCTGCATCGCGCGGCACGTACCGACCTGACGGTGGCGAGGGCGTTCCTGCTCGTGGCGGGCCTGATCGAGCCGCCCGGGAGCCTCTTCAAGCCGGCGCTTGCCGTCCGAGTGCTCGGCACTCGAAACTGACCGCACGGCTCAGGGCGTGGCGCCTCCCACCAGGTGGCGCCGCACGAACTCCGCCATGACGTGGAACTGGAAGTCCTGGCTCGCCTTCTTCGCGGCGCCGTGCCCTTCCCCGGCGTCGAGCAGGTACCACGCAGCCCCGCCGTTCTTCCGCACCGCCGCCACCATCTGGTCGGCCTCCGTCTTCGGCACGCGCGGGTCGTTGGCCCCCTGGATCACGAGCATCGGCTTGGTGACGCGGCTGGCATTGTTGACGGGTGCCGTGCGCTCCATGAACTCGCGCAGCGCGGGATCGCGCTCGTCGCCGTACTCCACGCGGCGCAGGTCGCGGCGGTAGCCGGAGGTGTTCTCCAGGAAGGTGCGCAGGTTCGAGATGCCGACGATGTCGATGCTGCAGCAGATGCGCGCATCGTAGGTCGTGGCCGCCATCAGCGTCATGTAGCCGCCGTAGCTGCCGCCCATCACCAGCACTCGTGACGGGTCGAGGGTCGGCTCGCGCGCGATCCAGTCGAGCAGGGCGCCGATGTCACGCACCGAGTCCTCGCGCTTCAGCCCGTTGTCGAGCGACACGAAGGTGCGGCCGAAGCCGGTGGAGCCGCGCACGTTGGGCGCCAGGATCGCGACACCGAGCTCATGCAGGTAGTAGTTGCTTCGCCCCATGAATCCCGGCCGTTCCTGCGATTCGGGACCGCCGTGGATGTCGATGATCACGGGCCGGCGGCCGGTGAACCGGGCGGGCGGCCGGTAGAGAAAGCCGGTGATCTCGCGCCCGTCGAAGCTCGTCCAGCGCACCGGTTCCGGGTCGCGCAGGTCCGCCACGTTCACGCCTCCAAGCTCGCTCTCCGTCCAGCGCACGACGCGCTGCGTCGTGGCGTCGTACGACCAGGCGTCCGCCGGCGAGCGCGCGCTGCCGAGCGTGAAGCCGAGCGCGTTGCCGTCGGGGTGCCAGCGCATGCCGCCGATCACGCCCGTTGGCACCCCTTTCACGAGACGGGGCGCACGCGACGCGGTGCTCATCACGTACAGTCGTGACTGTCCCGCGTCGTTCACGGTGAACGCGAGCCGTCGACCGTCGCGCGTGAGCGCCGTCGCCTCCACCTCGCCGGCTGGTGCGCCTGCGAGCGGCGTGGCCACGCCGGTCCTGAGATCGAGTGTGGCGAGCCGGTCGAACTCTCCACCCCGGTCCGTGAGAACCCAGGCGCTGCGCCCGTCCGGCATGATGCCCGCCGCGGCGTAGGTCGCATTCGCCGACGCCCCGGTCGTGTCGCGTGGCAGCAGCAGCTCGGCGCGGCCGGTCGCGAGGTCGAGCCGCCAGACACGGCTCTGCTCCACCGAGCGGTACTCGCCCAGCAGCAGCCCGCGACCATCGGGGAGCCAACCGCCCACGGACCATCCACCGCCCCTGGCCTCGTAGACCAGCTTGCGCGACGCGGGATCGCGTGGGTCCATCACCCAGATGTCGCGATCGGTGCCGTTGCGCATGGTGGAGGCGAAGGCGATGCGGTCGCCGGCTCGCGACCACGCCACGCCCCCGTTCTGCGACTTCTGCCCATCGGTGAGCAGCGCGGTATCGCCGGTCGCGGGATCGAATCGGAACAACTGCACGAATTCGTCGCCGTTGCGGTCCATGCCGATCACGATCGGGGTGCCGGGCACGGTGCCCAGCGCGGCGCTGCCCAGCGGCTGCTCGAAGAAGGAGAGCTGGATGCGCGCGCCGCCCGGTGCGCGCACGCGGTGCAGTTGCGCGGCGTTGGCGAAGCGCGTCCGGATGAACATCTCCCGAGTGACGGGATCCCAGGCCAGGAACGCGGCGCTGCGGGCCTCGGTGAAGCGTCGCACCCGGGCCGGAAGATCGGCCGGGAGCGCCGGGGCGCCCGTCAGCTCGATGCCGGGGGGTATCTCGAGCGGCTTCTCCTGCGCAGCCGATGGCAACGGGAGGAACAGCAAAGCGGCAGCAACGCCGAGTGCGGAGAGTTTGTGCATGTCTCCAACCTGACCGAGCGAACGGGGAGGTGCCATTGCTTCGGGATTTGTTCGGTTTTACTATGGGAGGAGCTACTGACGCGGAGGGCCTCCCATGCATCGCTCTACCTTGGCTGCCCCGACGCCGCGGGAGCCGAACCCGCTCGCCTCCTCCCGCCTCAAGCTCTGTCCGGAGTGCGCCGCGCCGCTCGTGCCCGCAGCCGGCTGCTTCAGTTGCCGCCACTGCGGATGGGGGCAGTGTGGCTGATCCAGCCGGCCAGTTGCCGCTCGTAGACTTCGAGCCGCCGCCACCAGCTCGCACGCTCGAGGTGCTCGACGAGCGTAGTCGCGGCACCCGGTTCCTGAGCATTGCGCCACGCGCGGCGATCAATTCCCCGAAGACCACCGGCATGGGCTTCTGGTCGCTCAACCCGTACGTCGGCTGCGAGTTCGCCTGCTCGTACTGCTACGCCCGCGACACCCATCGGCACGCCTTCGAGCGCGCGCGCCGTGCCGGAGCACTCCCCGCCGATCCAGCGCTCGGCGAGATGGAGCCGTGGCAGGCGTTCGAGCGCCGCATCCTGGTCAAGCGCGACATCGCGAGCCTGCTCGCCCGCACGCTCGATCGCCACGGGCTTGGCGATGCCACGCTCGTCATCGGCACCGCCACCGATCCCTACCAACCGGCGGAGCGGCAGTTCGGCATCACGCGGTCGGTGCTCGAAGTGCTCGGGCGGCGGCGCGGCCTGCGCATCGGCATCACCACCAAGTCGCCGCTCGTGGTCCGGGATCTCGACCTGCTCGTCGTCATCGCGAAGCGGCATGCGTTGTCGATCAACGTCTCCCTGGCCACTACCGACGCAGTGCTCGCGCGACGCCTCGAGCCACGGTCTCCCGCGCCGCATGCGCGCCTGCGGGCGCTGGCGCGCCTGCGCGCCGAGGGCATCGATGCCGGATTGCTGGTGGCGCCCATCGTGCCGCTGCTCACGGACGGTAGTGCGGCGCTCCGCGCACTGTTCGTGGCGGCGAGCGCGGCGGGTGCCCGTTTCGTGGTCGGGCATGCGCTACGCCTGGGGCCGGCGGCGCGCAACCGGTTCCTGCCACATCTCGAGCAGGAGTTTCCCGAACTGGCCGAACGCTACCGCGCGCACTTCGGCGCGAATAGGTCGGCGACGAAAGCCTATCGCCATGCG
>Ga0247826_10000142_pt1 | contig 11569 bp, 9 predicted proteins | sample 12C_Control_Day1_FD_200152 | JGI IMG/M metagenome (GOLD analysis project Ga0247826, IMG submission 200152) | Soil microbial communities from agricultural site in Penn Yan, New York, United States - 12C_Control_Day1 | ecosystem: Environmental > Terrestrial > Soil > Agricultural land | place: USA... | reverse complement strand
CGCCGACGCCGCGCTCGCGCGCGACGTCGGCGAGCCGGCGCTCCGCGAGCTGCGGCTGCCCGGGCACCTCCGCGATCACGAGGTCGCCGAAGCGCGTGCTGAACACGCCCTCCTGGCTGCGCGCGCGGAACGACGCGCGGAACGCCGGGTCGGCGTAGATGCGCTTGCGCCCCTCGAAGTCGGCCGCGCTGACCGGCTGGAAGACCGGCGAGCTCTCGAACGGGAAGGGCGCCTTCCACTGGAACTCCACGATCAGCGGGCGGCACGAGACCTGCGGCACGACGGCGACGCCGTCCGCCTGGAGCTTCTCGATCTCCTCCAGCACGCGGCGGTGTCCGTCGGGACCGAAGAGTCCCTGGAGGAGCGCGGTCCACGAGACGGTGCGGCCCGTGCGCTGCTGGATCTCCGCCAGCTCGCGCAGGAACAGGTCGCGACCGATGGTGGCCTGGAAGACGCCGCGGCCCGCCTCGGCCAGGCAGTCCGCCAGCGCCTGCACCTCGGCGTGCGATGCCGCGCGGGAGGGCACCGGCCGGCCGGCGTAGCCGACGTGTGTCGGCGCTTTCGACGTCGCGAAGCCGAGCGCGCCTGCGCGCAGGGCGTCGCGCACGAGGCCCTGCATCGCGGCGATCTCGCCCGGCGTCGCCTCGCGCTCGGTCGCCTCCTCGCCCATCACATACAGACGCACGGGGGTGTGGCCGACGAGCGCGCCGACGTGGATGGCCGTCCCGCGCGCCTCGATCGCGTCGAGGTACTCGGCGAAGCTCTCGAAGGGCCAGTCGTCGCCGACGCCTGCGCGCAGCGCCGCGAGCGACATCCCCTCGACGCTCTCGAGCGTGCGCAGGATCAGGTCGCGGTGTGCGGGCCGCGTCGGCGCGATGCCGAAGCCGCAGTTGCCCATCACGACGGTGGTCACGCCGTGCCAGGGCGAGATGCTGAGCATGCGGTCCCAGAAGACCTGGGCGTCGTAGTGCGTGTGGATGTCGACGAAGCCCGGCGCGACGGCGCAGCCGGAGGCGTCGAGGGTGCGGCGCGCGCTGCCGCGCACGCGGCCCATCTCGGCGATGCGACCGTCGCGGATCGCGAGGTCGCCCGCGATCGCGGGCGCGCCGGTGCCGTCCACCAGCATGCCGCCGCGGATCAGCAGATCGAAAGACTCGCTCATGGGGCCTCCCTCGTAGTGCCCCATCATACGCGCTCAGCGCTTGCTGGCGGCGTGCTCCGTCAGCAGCGCGTGCACGGCGGCGAGCTGCTGCGCGCGCTCGGCATTGCGCACGGGGCGCTGCGAGAGATCGAGCGCGGTCTTGCCCTCGTCGTTCACGATGGTGAGGCTCGCGCCGTGCGCGAGCAGCACGCGCGCCACCTCGATCTTGCCGAGGCCGGCCGCGATATGCAGGGGCGTGACCCCCGTCGTCTTGGCCTTCATGTCGACCTTCGCACCGCGGGCGATCAGGAACTCCGCGATGTGCGGATCGTTCTGCTGTGTCGCCACGTGGAGCGGGGTCAGGCCGTTGGTCGTGGTCGCGTTCACCTTCGCGCCGCGCGCCAGCAGCAGCTCGCAGACCGGCTGGTTGCCGATCTGCACGGCGAGATGGAGCGCCTGCCAGCCGTTGTGCCTCGGCGCGTCGATCTTCGCGCCCTTGTCGAGCAGCTTCTTCACGAGCGTGAGGTCGCCCGTGCGGACGGCGAAGTGGAGCGGCTCCCAGGAGCGGAAGCCGCGGCCGTTCACCTCGGCGCCCGCGTCGATCAGCGCCAGCGCCACCGCGATGTGACCCTCGCGCGCCGCGATGTGCAGCGGTGTCATGTCGCCCTGGCCCTTCGGGCTCTTCGCGGCGCCGCGCTTCAGCAGCAGCTCCACCATGTCGAGCCGGTTGTCGAGCGCCGCCACATGGAGCGGTGTCATGCCGAGATCGTCCGCGAGGTCGGCGTTCGCGCCCGCATCGAGCAGGATCACCGCGACCGGCAGCGAGCCCGCGTGGACCGCCGCGTGCAGCGCGGTCAGCTTCTGCTTGCTCGTCTCGTTCACGTCCGCGCCGGCAGCGAGCAGCGTCTGCACCGCTTCGACGTCGCCGTTCGACGCGGCCTGCTGGAGCGGCAGCGACCATTGCGGGCGCCAGGCGACGCCCGTGTCGCCGTCGCGCTGGAAGCGCACGCTGCCCTTCTCGACGCCGCGGCGCTTGCCGTACGCGGGGGGCGCCTCGGCGGGAGGTGCCGGGTTGCGCGCCGGAGCGGCGGCCGCCGCGGCGGCGGGCGCGGGCTGCGCGGGCGCCTTCTCCTCGGCGCGCGACGGCGCGCTCAAGCTTCCACAAGCGAGCAGGAGGACGGCGAGTATGCGGCGCGCTGCGAGATCCATGGAGACTCCGCTCCGGTGTCGGGTGACCGGGGAGGGCGGAGTCTAGCGACTGATCCCGGTAAGCTCGCCCGCGTGCGCGTGTCGCTCGACGCCCTGGTGCCGGCTCTCGCGCTCTGCGTGGGCATAGGCCTTCCGCTCTACGCCGGCTGGCGGCGCGGGCGAGGCTATGCGGCGTTCGCCGCCGTGCTGCTGGCGTTTGCGCTGCCCGGCGCGTGCATCGCGCACGCGCGTCTTGCCGCGTGGGTGGGGCCGTCCTGGCGCGCGGTCCTCGACGTCGCCTTCGCGTGGGGGATCGCGGCACTGGGGGTGCATCTCGCGCATCTGGTGCACGCGCAGTTGCGTGGGCGGGTCTTCCGCGCGCTCGTCAGCGTGCCGGGACAGGTGTTCTGCGCGGCCGGATTCCTGGCGGGGGTCTGGCTGCTCGCGCTGCTGCCGGTGCGCGCGCTGCTCGCGGCCGCCGGTCAGGACGCCGTGCTCGACGCGCTGCGCCCGCTCGACGCGCTGCCCTTCGCCCTCGCGCTCGGCTCGCTCGCGACGTCGCTACGCGCGTCGCCCGAGTGGGTGCGGATCGCGCTCGCCGAGCCCGCGCCTCCGCAGTTCACGCGCGTGCCGACGTCGCGCCACCGGCGCCCGCCGGCTCCGCTGGACGCGCCGAGCCTCCGGCTGGTGCAGGTCGCGGACCCTCACCTCGGGCCTTGGAAGTCGATCGGACGCCTCCAGAGGAACCTCGAGCATCTTCTCGCGCAGGATCCTCATCTGGTGGTCCTGACTGGTGATTTCCTGACCATGGAGGGCCGCGGCTCGCCCGGCTCCTTGACCCGCGCGCTCGCGCCGCTGCGCGCGGTCGCGGGGCGCTCGTACGCGGTGTTCGGCAACCACGATCTGGAGGCCGAGGACGAGGTGCGCGCTGCTCTCGACGCGAACGGCGTGCGCCTGCTGGAGGACGAGGAGGTCGCGATCGATTCGCCGCTCGGCCCGCTCCAGATCCTCGGCGCGCGCTACGTCGCGCGCGGACGCGACGCGCACCTCGCGGCGCTATGCGCGCGCTATCCGCGCCGCGCGGGACATCTGCGCCTGCTGCTGCTCCACGACCCGGGCGCGTTCCATCACCTGCCGCCGGACTGTGTCGATCTGACGCTCTCGGGTCACACGCACGGGGGGCAGCTCGGCCTGCTCTCGCTCGGGCTCGACTGGACCGTGCTGTCGCGCACGCGCTGGCCGGACCATGGCCTGTTCGCGCGCGGCGCCGAGCGCCTCTACGTGCACCGCGGCACGGGCTTCTACGGCTTCCCGCTGCGGATCGGCGTGCCTGGCGAGCACTCGGTGCTCGAGCTGGTCGGTCCGCGCTCCTAGTTCGAGACGCGTCCTTCGAGCCGCGTGAGCACGCCGCGCGCGACCGCGTTGTCCGGGTCGAGCGCAAGCAACGCCTCCGCGTGTCGGCGCGCCGCGTCGTCGTCGCCTTCGAACAGCGCCACGCGCGCGGACGCCTGCTCGAAGGCGACGCGCAGCGCGACGGGCGCGGCGCCGGCATGCGCGAGGAGCTGGGCCGCGCGAGCGAGCACCGGCCGCGCGTCCGCGGGCCTTCCGGCCTGGAGCAGCAGCTGCGCGAGGCGCACCGCGTAGCGCGGGTCGTCGGGCGCGCGCTGTACCGCCTCGCTCTGGTGCGCGATGGCGACATCGAGCTCGCCCGTCGCCGCGAAGTGCTCGGCCAGCTCGAGGTGCGGCGTCGCGTCGCGCGGGCGCAGCGCTGCGGCCTGACCGAGCGGCGCGACGGCTTCCGCGCCGCGGTTCGCGCGGCGCAGCGCGCGTCCGAGGCCGAGGCTCGCGAACGCGCTCGGCGCGACGGCCTGCGCGCGCGTGTAGAGCGAGAGCGAGTCGCGCCACGTGTGCACCTGCGCGCGCGCCGCGACGCCGAGCGCGAGCAGCGCGGCGAGCCCCGCGGCGGCGAGCACACGCTGCGCGACCGGGCGGCGCGCCGCGAGCGTCGCCAGCGGGTAGACGACGCCGAGCGCGAGCCCGACGAGCGGCCAGTACGTGTAGCGATCGGCGCGCGCCTGGAGGCCCACCTGCACGAGCCCGAGCACCGGCACGAGCGTGCCGACGAACCAGAGCCAGCCGACCGCGGCGGCGGGCACCCGGCGCGCCAGCCCCAGTACCCCGGCGGTCCACGCGGCAAGTGCAAGCGCGGTGACGAGTGTCGCCGCCGGTGCCTCGATCGACGTCGGATGCGGATAGAAGGCCGCGAGACCCTGCGGCCACACGAAGTCGACGAGGTAGGCGCGCAGGGCGTCCACGGCATTGGCCGCGCGCACGGGGAAGGGCAGCGCGTCGCTCGCGGCCACCGCGCCGGTCGACGCCTGCACGCGATACGTCACGAAGGATGCCGCTGCCGAGAGCGCGAGCATGGGCCACTTCGCCGCGAGCGATCCCGCGAGCGCGCGCGCGCTCGGCAGCCCCGTGCGCGGCGAGCACGCGAGCCGGCGCAGCGGCCACCACTCGAAGAGCACGAGCACGAAGGGCAGGGTGACGGCGGTCGGCTTCGCGAGCAGCGCGAGCGCCACCGCGACGGTCGTCGCCGCGCGCCGGCCGCGCGAAGGCTGCTGGACGTCGCGCGCGTGGAGCCACAGGGCGAGCGCGCTGAAGAAGCCGCAGAGGACGTCCTTTCGCTGCGACACCCACGCCACCGACTCGACGTGCAGGGGGTGCCAGGCGAACACGGCCGCGACGAAGAACGCGGGCCACGGGGAGCCGGTCGTGCGCGCGAGCAGCAAGAAGAGCAGGCCCGCCGTGGCGGCGTGGATCAGCACGTTGCCGAGCAGGAAGCCCGGCGCGTGGTCGCCGTGCACGGCCCGCGAGACGAGCATCGAGAGGGCCGTGGCGGGAATCCAGTTGCCGACGATCTCGTCGCAGCAAACGACGCGCAGCCCGTCGCGCGAGAGGCCGGGGGTGAGCTTCACCTGCCAGACCGGGTCGTCGTAGTCGACGAACGCGTGCTCGCGCAGCGGCGCGAAGACGGCGACGACACCCGCGAGGAGCAGCGCGGCGAGGAGCGAGGTCGTGCGCATCGAGCGCACGCTACCGAAACGGCACGGGCCATATCGGCCGTTTCGGTGGCTAGACTCGCGCGCCATGCGCCACGACCCCGGTCCCGCGCCCGGCGCGGCGCCGCGCGCGGCGGCGCCGTGGAAGCTGCTGCTGCTCGCGGGGCTCTCGACCCTGGCCGCGTTGTTCGCCGTCGAGCTGGCGCTGCGCGTGGCCTCCGGTCGGATCCTCGGACGCCCGGATCCGGTGGCGGGCGCGATCCGCATGGTCGGCTCGCGCTACCCGGGCACGTACGATGCGCGGCTCGGCTGGGTGCCGACACCGGGCGCCCACCCGAAGAACGTCTGGAACACGACGCTCACCATCGAGGCTGACAGCACGCGCAGCAACGGCGCGCCGCCGCCGCCCGGCCTGCCGATCCTCGCCGTCGGCGACTCGTTCACGTTCGGCGACGAGGTCGGCGACGCCGACACCTGGCCGGCACAGCTCGAGCAGGAGCTCGCGGTGCCGGTGCGCAACGGCGGCGTCTTCGGCTACGGCCTCGACCAGATCACCTTGCGCGCCGAGCAGCTGATGGCGCAGGGCGACGTCTCCGCGCTCGTCGTCAGCATCGTCCCGAACGACGTCATGCGCTGCGAGTACGCGTACCGCTACGCGTGGAAGCCGTGGTTCGCGGTGCGCAGCGGCAAGCTCGAGCTGGAGGGCGTGCCGGTGCCCGAGCCGGGCTTTGCTTCGCCCGGAGAGCCCGCGCCGCGGCGCTGGCTGCGCTGGAGCTTCCTCGCCGATCTCGTCTACCGGCGTCTCGATCCCGACGACTGGCTGCTGCCCGACAGCGTGCGCATGCACCGCCACGGGGTGGAGGTCGGCGCGCTGCTCGTGGAGCGCCTCGATGCCCTCGCGCGCGAGCACGGTGTGCCGTGGCTCCTCGTGCTGAACTGGTACCCGCGCGCCGACAGGGAGCCCGCGCGCGGCATCGTCGCGCGCGCGCGTGCGCTCGGCGCCGACGTGATCGACATGGCGCCGATCCTGCGCGCCGAGCTCGACTCCGCGCGCGCGCGCGTGCCCGATCTCTACAGCGTCCACGTGAAGGAGGGGCAGCCGATCGACATCGGCCACATGACCCGCGCGGGCAACGCGCTGGTGGCGCGCGCCGTCGCCGACCACCTGCGCGAGCGCGGCCTGGCGGCTGCGCCCGCGACGCCACCGGACAAGAGCTAGCTTCGGCGCCCACGCGCCGACGGAGGACTTCCGTGTACGACTTCTACACCGCTCCCACGCCGAACGGCTGGAAGGTCTCGATCCTGCTCGAAGAGCTCGCCGTGCCGTACACGGTGAAGCTCGTGAACCTCGGCAAGCTGGAGCAGAAGGAGCCCGCGTATCTGCGGCTCAATCCGAACGGGCGCATCCCGACCCTGGTGGACAAGGAGGCCGGCGACTTCGCGATCTTCGAGTCGGGCGCGATCCTCCTCTACCTCGCCGAGAAGCACCGCAAGTTCCTGCCGGCCGACGTGAAGGGCCGCTCGCGCGTCGTGCAGTGGCTGATGTTCCAGATGGGCGGCGTCGGACCCATGCAGGGACAGGCGAACGTCTTCTTCCGCTACGCGCCGGAGAAGATCCAGTTCGCGATCGACCGCTATCAGAACGAGGTGAAGCGCCTCTACGGCGTGCTCGACACGCGGCTCGGCGAGAGCGAGTACCTGGCCGGCGACTACTCGATCGCCGACATGGCGACGTGGCCGTGGGTCACGCTGCACGGCTGGGCCGGCGTGTCGATCGACGAGATGAAGAACCTGCGCCGCTGGCTGGATGCCGTCGGCGCGCGCCCCGCGGTGCAGCGCGGACGGGCGGTCCCGGAGATGCCGAAGGCGCCGACCGAAGAGGTTCAGAAGCGCATTGCGGAAGAGGGCCGCAAGATTCTGGTCTGATTGGCTCCGTTCGCCTGCGGCTCACTGCGCGCCGCGCTGCGGCGCGGCTTGCGGCGCGCTCCGCGCGCCGTGTTTTTCAGAGCGCTTGTTCGACAACCTTCACCAGCGCCGGATCCATGGGGTCGGTTTGAGGACCGAAACGCGCCAGCACGGCGCCGTCCTTGCCCACCAGGAACTTCGCGAAGTTCCACTTGATGTCGCCCGGCCCGTCGGGCGACGTCGCCTGCGACGTGAGGTGCGCGTAGACCGGGTGACGCGCGGCGCCGTTGACGTCGATCTTCGCGAAGAGCGGGAAGGTCACGCCGTAGTTCAGCTCGCAGAAGGACTGGATCTCGGACTCGCTGCCCGGCTCCTGACCCGCGAACTGATTGCACGGGAAGCCGAGCACCGCGAAGCCGCGATCGGCGTAGCGCTCGTAGAGCTGCTGGAGACCGCGGTAGTGCGGCGTGAGTCCGCACTTCGAGGCCACGTTCACGACCAGGCAGACCTGGCCCGAGTAGTCGCGCAGCGAACGGTCGGTGCCGTCGATGCCCTTGGCGCGGAAGTCGTGGAGGGTCGTCATGGGCCCAGGGATGCCAGAACGGGTCGCGCACTGCAAGCGTCGGCTTCGCCGACGCTTGCGTTCTCCGTCGGCTTGGTAAGCTGTGCCGCCCCCCCGTCTCGAGGAACATGCTGAAGGGGATGATCGTCAACGGCACGCCGCTGCGGGGTCAGGTCCATCCCGACTTCGCTCGCGCCGTCGAGCTCTTCGCCGGACAGATCCCGCGCAAAGGCTCGGGCGGCGCCGCGCTCTGCATCTACCACCGCGGAGAGAAGGTCGTCGACTGCTGGGGCGGCACGCGCGACGAGGCGGGCCGTCCGTGGCAGCGCGACACGCTCTCGCTCTCGTACTCGACCTCGAAGGGCATCGCCTCGACCCTGCTGCACATGTGCGCCGACCGCGGCCTGCTCGACTACGACGCGCCGGTCGCGGAGTACTGGCCGCAGTTCGCCGCGGGCGGCAAGGAATCGATCACGGTGCGGCAGGTGCTCTGCCACGAGGCCGGGCTCTACGACGTGCGCGGAATGGTCGACCGCGCGCAGCGCATGCTCGACTGGGGGTACATGACCGAGGCGCTGGCCGACGCCGTGCCGCGCCACGAGCCCGGCCGTGCGCACGGCTACCACGGCTTCACCTACGGCTGGCTCGTCGGCGAGCTGATCCAGCGCGTGACGGGCAAGCCCTTCGGCGAGGTGCTCGAGTCGGAGCTGGTGAAGCCGCTCGACCTCGACGGCTGCTACGTCGGGCTGCCTGCCGATCAGATGCGGCGCCGCGCTCGGCTGCTCCTGCCCGCGGCCTTTCAGCAGAGCGGCGACGCGGTGCGCAGCCTCGAGCGCACGGTGCGACCGCTCGCGCGCCTGCTCTCCGTGGCGCCGCTGCCGATCGATCTCGCCTCGCTGGCGTCGGCGCTGATACCGCGTGGCATCGAGGCGCTCGACTTCAACAGCAAGGAGCTGGCGGCCGCGGCGATTCCGTCGGCGAACGGCTTCTTCACCGCGCGCTCGCTGGCGCGCATCTACGCGCTGCTCGCGAACGACGGCGAGCTCGACGGCGTGCGCCTGCTGCGGCGCGAGACCGTCTGGCACGCGAGCGAGGTGCAGAACCGCGGCATCGGCCGCGTGATCCCGGTGCCGATGCACTGGCGCCTCGGCTACCACCGCGTGCCGACGCTAGGCATCCGCCTCACGAACGCGTTCGGCCATTTCGGCTTCGGCGGCTCCGGCGCCTGGGCCGATCCCGATCGCGAGCTCGCGATGGCGATGACGGTGAACAGCGGCATCGGCACGCCCTTCGGCGACCTGCGCATGGTGCGCCTCAGCAGCGCCGTCGTGCGCTGCGCGGATCGGCGCCAGCCGCTGCGCGCCCGCGCTTAAGGCTCGAGCACGACCTTGATCGCGCCGGCGGCGCGGTCGGCGGCGGTGCGGAACGCCTCGACCGCGGCGTCGAGCGGGAAGCGGTGCGTGATGATCGCGCGCGCGATGTCGGGCTTGGCGGCGAGGGCCGCCGCCGCGACGTCGACGTCGCGGGCAGCGCCTTCGCGCGCGTACATGCTGGCCGGCTGCACGCGGATCTCCTTCATGCAGAGCGCGAAGCCCGGCAGCTCGATGCGGTTGTCCCAGTAGCTCGCGAGCAGCACGAGCGTGCCGCCGGGGCGGCAGAGCGAGACCGCCTGCTCGAGCGCGGCGCGCGTGCCGGCAGCGTCGACGACGAGGTCGTAGTGCCCCGAGATCTCGCGCGCGCCGAGGCGCTCGCCGGCGGCGCGCTGCGCGTCGTGACGCGCGGCGAGCGCCGCCTCGGCACCCGCGGCGTCGAGCGCGGCAACCGCGCAGAGGCCGATGGTCCCGCCGCCCACGACGGCCACGCGGTCGTCGCCGCGCAGTCCCGCGCGCCGCAGGCCGTGGATCGCGACCGCGAGTGGCTCGACCAGGCAGGCGTCCGCAGGCGTGACCGCCGCTGGCAGCGGCACCAGACATCGCTCGGGCACGACGATCTCGTCGGCCATGCCGCCGTCGTGCGCGACACCGATCACGTTGCGCGGGCCGCGCTCGCACAGGTTGTAGTCGCCCGCGCGGCACGCGGCGCAGGCTCCGCACGGGAGCAGCGGCTCGATCGCCACTGCGCGCCCGCCCTCGGCGACGCCCGCCATCTCGTGGCCGAGCGTGTGGGGCAGGGCGGCGCCGCTCTGCACGAGGTGAAGATCCGAGCCGCAGATGCCGGCGGAGCGGATGCGCACGCGCACGCCGGCATCTGCGCGCGGCGCCGGCAGCTCGACGACCTCGACGCCTCCGTTCTTGCAACGCACCGCTCGCATGGCGCGCAGAGTAGCCGCGCGCGCGGCGCTGCGGCCGGGTCTAAGATGGGCCGATGCCTCGCTCGTACACGCGCGGACTCCACGACGTCGGCGCGGGCTGCTACGCGTGGCTCCAGCCCGACGGCTCCTGGGGCTGGAGCAACGCCGGCCTCGTGTGCGACGCCGGCGCGTCGCTGCTCGTCGACACGCTCTTCGACCTGCGCCTCACGCGCGAGATGCTGGACGCGATGCGGCGCGCGGTGCCCACCGCCGCGCGCATCGACGTGCTGGTCAACACGCACGCGAACGGCGATCACTGCTACGGGAACGAGCTGGTCGCCGGCGCGCGCATCGTGGCGTCGAAGGCGTGCGCGGAGGAGATGGGTCACGTGCCGCCGGCGACTCTGGCGGCACTGCTCCGCAACGCGGACGCCCTCGGCGCGGCCGGCGAGTTCTTCCGGCGCGCCTTCGGGGCCTTCGAGTTCGAGGGCATCACGCCGACGCCGCCCACGGAGACGTTCCACGGCGAGCAGCGGCTCCAGGTGGGCGGCAAGCAGGTCCGGGTCGTCGAAGTCGGTCCCGCGCACACGCGCGGCGACGTCGTCGTCGAGGTGCCGGGCGAGGCTGTCGTCTACACGGGCGACATCCTGTTCGTCGACGGGCATCCCATCATGTGGGAGGGGCCGGTCGGGAACTGGATCCGCGCCTGCGAGGCGATCTGCGCCATGCGGCCCGACGTCGTCGTGCCGGGCCACGGCCCGCTGACGGACGTCGCGGGCGTCGTCCGCATGCGCGACTACCTCGCCTACATCCGCGACGAGGCGCGCGTTCGCTACGAAGCCGGACTCTCAGTCAGAGAGGCGGCCCGCGACATCAGCCTCGCCGACTACGCGAGCTGGGGCGACGCGGAGCGCATTGCCGTCAACGTCGCGACGCTCTACCGCGAGTTCGGAGACCCGGCCCCGCCGCCCGGTCCGCTCGATCTCTTCGGCCTGATGGCCGAGCTCCACCGCGACCGGAGGCGCTGATTCCCCGGCGCCGTTGGCGGCGATTGACCCCAGAGGGACGCCACACTTCCGTTGACGCGCCGCGGGCTTCCGCGGGAAGATGTGCCCGCCGCCGCACCTGGGTCGTTCTTCACCCCCACCGGAGGGCTTCATGCGCACCCGCCCGGCACTCTGGCTCCTCACTCTCTTCACGCTGCCGATGCTGCTGGCCGTCGAGTGTCAGCCCACCGATCGGGTGGACTTCACGTCGCCGCTGGTGCCCGTCACGACAGCGAGCTTCCAGATCTCCTTCGTGCTCGTCGGCGACTTCACCGGCGCGACACCGCAGGCGTTCCTCAACAATCAGCCGCTCGTCGTCACCGGGGGACCTACCGATTTCATCGCGTCGCCGACCGGTGGCCCGCTGGTGAACCC
>Ga0247826_10000141_pt1 | contig 11616 bp, 10 predicted proteins | sample 12C_Control_Day1_FD_200152 | JGI IMG/M metagenome (GOLD analysis project Ga0247826, IMG submission 200152) | Soil microbial communities from agricultural site in Penn Yan, New York, United States - 12C_Control_Day1 | ecosystem: Environmental > Terrestrial > Soil > Agricultural land | place... | reverse complement strand
GGCCTCGCGGCCGATCTGCTGCTCGAGCTGCGGGTTGATCGACGACTCGGTGAAGATCGCCCGGACGTGCTGCTGCTGGATCCGCTCGATCAGCGCCGCGACCTGCTGCGCGCTCGGCTGGGCGGCCGTGGACAGGGAGGGGATCACCGAGCCGACCACCGTCAGGCCGTAGTGCGCGGCGAAGTAGCCGAACGCGTCGTGGTTCGTCACCAGCTTCCGCTCGGCGGCCGGCACGCAGGCGATCAGCCGCCGGTTGCGGGCGTCCATCCGGCGCAGCTCGCCGACGTAGCGCTCGGCGTTCGCCCGGTAGTCGGCGCCGTGCTTGGGGTCGACCCCGGCCAGCCTCGCCGCGAGCGCCGTCGCCGCCCGCTCGAACAGCGTCGGGTCGTGCCACCAGTGCGGATCGCCGTCGGGTTCCGCGGAGTCGCCGGCCCGCAGCGGCAGGCCTGCCGACGCGACGAACGTGGGAGCGTCCACGCCGGCGTCGGAGATCAGTTCCTTTGCCCAGGCGTCCACGCCGACGCCTGACTCGACCACCAGGTCGGCGCCGGCCAGCGCGACGGCGTCCTGCGGGGTGGGTGAGAAGTCGTGGGGGTCGACGTTCGGCTCGAGCACGCCGACGACGTGCACGTGCGAGCCGCCGACGTTGTGGACGAGATCCTGCATCTGCGTCGTCGTCGCGACCACCGTGATCTGGTCCGGCCCCGCGGAGGAACCGATCGTCGTCGTGCCGCAGCCGGCCATCGCGAGCGCGCAGAGACAGGTCAGCAGGATGCGGTTCACCGCCCGAGGGTAGCATGAGTGAAACAAGTTTTCATTTCCGTACTTTGACTCTCACCCCCATCTTCAGTACGCTGCAGCGATGGAGGAGCTTGGACGGAACCGCAAGAACCGCGCCGTGCTGCTGCGCGCCGGCCGGGAGATGGGCCGTGCGTTCACGGTGGCCGAGCTGCACCGGAGCGCACGCGAGGCCCAGCCGACGCTCGGTCTGACCACCGCCTACCGGGCCGTCGACCGGTGGCGCGAGGAGGGGTTCGTCGAGGAGGCCGGGACGCGCGGCGGCGAGGCGACCTACGTGTTCTGCACGGCAGCCGGCCACCATCACCACGTCGTCTGCGTCGACTGCGGGGCCACGGCGACGCTCGAGGGGTGCGCGCTCGAGCCTGTGCGCACCGCGGTGGAGGCGGCCGGGTTCGAGCTGGCCGACGAGGCGCTCGGCTCGCTCCCCGCACGGTGCTCCACGTGCGCGGCCGATGGACGCTGAGCTCGCGCTACGCACCTGCGGCCTGTCCGTCGACCTGGGCGAGCGGCGCGTGCTCGACGACGTCACGCTGGACGTGCCGCGGGGCGCCGTGGTCGGCCTGGTCGGCCCCAACGGCGCCGGCAAGACGACGCTGCTGCGGGCGATCGTCGGCATGCTGCCGGCCGCGTCGGGCACGATCGAGCTGGGCGGCACCGCGAGCTACATGCCGCAGCTGGGGCCCGGCGCATGGGACTTTCCGCTGGACGCTCTCGAGGTCGCGCTGCAGGGCTCGTACCGCCGGGCCGGGTGGCTGCGCCGCCCGTCGCGGACGGAGCGCGGCCGGGCCATGGACGCGCTCGCCGGGGTCGGCATGGACGGCCTCGCCCGCCGCCAGGTCGGCGAGCTCTCGGGCGGCCAACGCCAGCGGGTGCTGCTCGCCCGCGCGCTGATGCAGGACTCGAGCCTGGTGCTGCTGGACGAGCCGCTGTCCGGCGCCGACGCCGCGACCGAGGCGCTGTTCACGGAGACCCTCGACCGGCTGCGCGAGCAAGGGCGCAGCGCGGTCATCTCCACGCACGACCTGTCGTGGACTGCCGAGCGCTGCGACCTGCTCTGCCTGCTGGCCGGGCGCGTCTGCGCGTTCGGGCCGCCGCGGGAGACGCTCAACCCGGAGTGCCTGGCCGCCGCCTACGGGGCGTCGGTGCTCGACGTCGGCGGCGTCCGGATCCTCGCGCCCGAGGGGCACCACGAGCACTGATGCACTACCTGACCGACCCGCTTCAGTTCGAGTTCATGCAGCGCGCCCTGGTCGCCGTGCTGCTGACCGGCGTCGCCTCGGGCGTGCTCGGCAGCTACGTGGTGCTGCGCGGTCTCGCCTTCATCGGCGACGCGCTGACCCACGCCGTGTTCCCCGGCATCGTGATCGCCTTCGCCGCCGGCCGCAGCATCCTGCTGGGCGCGTTGATCGTGGGCCTGATCACGGCGCTGGGAATCGCCGTGATCAGCCGCGGCCGCCGCGTCTCGGAGGACACCGCCATCGGCATCCTGTTCGCCGGCATGTTCGCGCTGGGCGTCGTCCTGGTGTCGAGCCTGGCGACGTACCAGAAGGACGTGGCCGAGCTGCTGTTCGGCAACATCCTCGGTGTCAGCGCGTCCGACCTGGCGATGGCCGGCGCGGCGACGCTGGTGGTGGTCGGCGCGGTCTTCCTGTTCAACAAGGAGTTCTCGCTGATCGCGTTCGACCGCGAGATGGCGCAGGCGATGCGCTACCCGGTGTTCGTGCTCGACCTCGTCCTGCTGGCGCTGATCACGCTGGCGATCGTCGTCTCGTTGCGCGCCATCGGCAACATCCTGGTGCTGGCGATGCTGGTCACGCCCGCGGCGACGGCCCGGCTGGTGACGAACCGGCTGGTGGTGATGCAGGTGACGGCCGCGGCGCTGGGCGCGATCGAGGGAGTGGTGGGGCTGTACATCTCGTTCTGGTGGGCCGTCGCCTCCGGCGGCGCCATCGTGCTGACCTCGACGGCGGTGTTCTTCGCGGTGTTCATCGCCGTCGAGGCGCGCCGCCTGCGGCCGGCCGGACGGGCCAGGCCGTCTGGCATGATGGCGCGGTGATCGAGCCGCACATCGTCCGCCGCTCGACCGCGCTCCTGGCGGCGACCCTGACGTGCCTCTCCGGGATGCTGCAGCTGGTCGTCGCGGTGGCGACGATCACGCTCGTCCTGGTCACGGGCATCGAGTCGATCCTCGGGCTGGGCCCGGCGGTGTTCCTGGCGTCGGCGGCGCTGGCCGCCCTGCCGGCCGGACGGGCGATGGACAGGCGCGGCCGGGTGCCGGTGCTGGCAGCGGGCTGCCTCTGCGGCGTCGCCGGCTGCGTGCTGGCGGCGGCCGGCTCGGCCGCCGAGACCTGGCTGCTGGTGATCCCCGGGTTCATGCTGATCGGCGTCTCCAGCGGCACCGTGCTGCTGGCGCGGGTCGCGGCAGCCGACCTGTATCCGCCCGCGAGGCGCGGCCGCGGCATCTCGCTGGTGCTGTTCGGCTCGCTGTTCGGCGCGGCGCTCGGCCCGCTGGTGTTCCGGCCGCTGCTTGAGGGCAAGACGCTGGACTCCGGATCGCTGGTCATCCCGTACCTGGCGGCCGGCGCGATCATGGTGCTGGGGACGCTGATCGTGCTCCAGGTGAAGCCCGATCCGAGCGTGTTCGCCGAGCGCCACCACGGGTCGGCGCCGCGCGCGGAGCCGGCGGCGCTGGCCGAGATCCTGCGCCGCCCGGGGGCGATCGTCGCGGTGGTGGCCGCGGTGGCCAGCTTCTCGGTGATGGTCTCGGTGATGAACCTGGCCGGTTACGTCGTGGTCGGCAACGGCCACCCGCAGGCCGACGTGTTCACCGTGATCAGCGCCCACATCGTCGGCATGTACGCGCTGGTGCTGGTCGTCGGCCGGTTCGTGGACGACATGGGCCGGCGCCCGGCGCTGATCGGCGGCCTGCTGGTCGAGGCGGTGTCCGCGGCCGGGATCGGCTGGGCGCACAGCGTCGCCGCGTCGTGTGTCTGCCTGTTCGGCCTGGGGATCGGCTGGAACGTGGCGTTCGTGGCGGCCGCTGCGGAACTGACGGACATCGCGCTGCCCGCCGAGCGCGGCAAGCTGCTCGGGTTCACCGATCTCGTCTCGGGACTGACCGGCGCCGGATTCGCGCTGGCCGGCGGCGTCATCTACTCGCAGATGGGCGCGATCGCGCTCGGCGTGGGGGCGATGGCGATCGCGGCAGTACCGGCCGCCTGGTTCACGGTGACGGCGGTGCGCCGGCCGCTTCCGGCGTCTGGCTAGCCCTACACGTCGAAGTGGATGCCCTGGGCGAGCGGCAGGTCGGTCGAGTAGTTGACCGTCGCCGTCTGCCGGCGCATGTACGCCTTCCACGCGTCCGAGCCGGACTCGCGGCCGCCGCCCGTCTCCTTCTCGCCACCGAATGCGCCGCCGATCTCGGCGCCGCTGGGCCCGATGTTGACGTTGGCGATGCCGCAGTCCGAGCCGGCGGCCGACAGGAACCGCTCGCTCTCCCGGAGGTCGCTCGTGAAGATGCACGACGACAGGCCCTGGGGCACGTCGTTGTGGAGAGCGATCGCCTCGTCCATCTCGCCGTAGGTGAGCGCGTAGAGCAGCGGGGCGAACGTCTCCTCGCGGACGACGTCGGTCTGTTCGGGCATCCGCACGATCGCCGGGCGGACGTAGCGGGCGTCAGGCCAGCGGTCGTCGAGCACCCGCTCCCCGCCGATCACCGTACCGCCGTCCGAGCGCGCGCGATCGAGCGCGGCCTGCATGTCGTCGAACGCGGACGTCGAGATCAGCGGCCCGCACAGCGTCCCCGGCTCGCGCGGATCGTCGACCTTGACGCTGGCGTACGCGCGCTCCAGCCGCTCGAGCAGTCCGTCGGCGACGTCCTCGTGGACGATCAGCCGGCGCAGGCTGGTGCAGCGCTGGCCGGCGGTGCCGACCGCCGAGAAGACGATCGCGCGCACGGCCAGGTCGAGGTCGGCCGTCGGCGTGACGATCATCGCGTTGTTGCCGCCCAGCTCGAGCAGCGAGCGGCCGAGGCGCGACGCGACGCGCGGGGCGAGGTTCTGGCCCATCGCCGTCGAGCCGGTCGCCGACACCAGCGGCACGCGCGGGTCGTCGACCAGAACGCGGCCGGCGCTGCCGATCAGCACCTCGAGCAGGCCGTCCGGCGCGTCGCCGAAGCGCTCGGCGGCGCGCAGCAGCAGCGACCGGCAGGCGAGCGCCGTCAGCGGCGTCCGCGACGACGGCTTCCACAGCACGGGGTCGCCGCAGACGAATGCCAGCGCGGAGTTCCAGCTCCAGACCGCGACCGGGAAGTTGAACGCGGTGATCACGCCGACCGGGCCCAGCGGGTGCCACGACTCGGCCATCCGGTGGCCCGGGCGCTCGGACGCGATGGTCAGGCCGTAGAGCTGGCGGGAGAGGCCGACCGCGAAGTCGCAGATGTCGATCATCTCCTGCACCTCGCCCAGGCCCTCCTGGGTGATCTTGCCGGCCTCGAGCGTGACCAGCGCACCCAGCGTCTCCTTCTCCCGGCGCAGCTCCTCGCCGAGCAGCCGCACCAGCTCGCCGCGCCTCGGCGCCGGCACGTCGCGCCAGACGCGGAAGCATTCGACCGAGCGGGCGATCGCCGCCTCGGCCTCAGCCTCGGTGGTGCTGTGGATCTGGGCGATCGGCTCGCCGGTGATCGGCGAGCGAACCTCGAGGTCGCCGCCCTCGAACTCGATGCCGAGGCGGGAGAAGAGCTCGGCCGGATCCTGCGTCTGGGTGCTGGTGGTCGTAGTCATGAGGGTGAGTCTAGATCGCGGACGAACACCATCGCCGGGTTCTCGGCATCCCACAGCTCGGGGAGGTCGAGCAGCGGCACGAAGCCGGTCGCCCGGTAGAAGGCCCGCGTCCGCGCGTAGTGCTCATCGTCGCTGCGATTGGAGAGCGTCCGCACCGTCAGGTGGCGGACGCCGGCCCCGGCCAGCTCACCGGCCAGCGCCTCGACCAGCTCGCGCCCGTGGCCTTGCCGCTGCGCACCCCGGGCAACGGCCAGCCAGGTCAGCTCCCCGGCCTGCGGATAGTGCAGGCGATGGGTGACGAACCCGACGACGGCGCCGTCCGCCTCGGCGACCAGCCCGCGCTGGATGCGCACGGCGGCGGCGCACTCGGCAATGCCCTCGTCCAGGCCGAACCATTCGGGCAGCCCGGCGATGATCGCGTCGCACGCCTGGGCGTCGTCCGCGGTGAGCGGCCGGATCATGCCGGGCGCAGCTGGGCGTCCAGCGCGGCGCCCAGCTCGGATGCCGCGTCCAGCATCCGGTCGATGTCGTCGGCCTCCGTGCGGAAGCTGGCGATGCACGCGCGCAGCACATACGTGCCGCTCAGCTCCGCGTTCGTCGGAAATGCCCGGCCGTCCATCCGCAGCGCCGTCATCAGCCGTTCGTTGAGCGCGTTCAGGTAGGGCTCGCGCTGCGGGCCCTCGGGCAGGCCGGGCGGGACGTAGCGGAAGCAGGCGATCGCCAGGCACACCTCGCCGGCCGGCTCGAAGTCGGGGCGGCGGGCGGCCTCGGCATGCAGGTATCGGGCCAGCTCGACGTCGTGGCTGATCCGCCGGCCGTACGCGTCGAGGCCGTGGGCGGCCAGCGACATCCAGACCTTGAGCGCCATGAACGATCGCGACCACTGCGGCCCCAGGGCGCCGATGTTGGTGCCCATCCCCGACAGCGCGGCGTCCTCGCGGACATATGCCGCCTCGACGCCGAAGCTGCGCTCGAGCACGGCGACGTCGCGGACGAGCAGGCAGGCGCTGGACTGCGGCGTGTACAGCCACTTGTGCGGGTCGAACGAGATCGAGTGTGCGCGCTCGATGCCGGCCAGCAGCGGCGCCAGGTCGAGAGCGAACGCGGCCGCGCCGCCGTATGCCGCATCGACGTGCAGCCACATGCCGTGCCGCTCCGCCACATCGGCGATCTCCGCCAGCGGGTCGATCGCGCCGGTGCCCGTGGTGCCCGCGCTGGCGACGACGGCGAATGGCACCGCGCCGTCGGCCAGGTCCGCGGCGATCGCAGCTTCCAGCGCATCGACGCGCATCCGCAGCCGCTCGTCGGTCGCGACTGCACGCACCGCCGACTCGCCGATGCCCAGCAGGTCGGCCGCCTCGACGTTGGTCGCGTGGGCCTCGGTCGACGCGTACATCGTCATCCGCGCGCCGCCCAGCCCGTCGCGGCGCACCGACCCCGGCGCGCCCGCGTCGCGGGCGGCCTTCAGGGCCGTGAAGTTGGACGTCGCCCCGCCGGTGGTCATCAGTCCCCCTGAGCCCTCGGGTAGCCCGAACCGCCGGGCGAACATCCGCATCAGGTGGAGCTCCAGCTCGCTGGCCGCCGGTGAGAGCACCCAGCCGCCGCAGTTGGGGTTGAGGCCGGCCGCCAGCAGATCGGCCGCGGCGCCGGGCACCGTGCCGCCTCCGGAGATGTACGCCATGAAGCCCGGATGGCCGGGGTAGCTGGAGTGCTCGAAGACCAGCCCGCGCAGCAGCTCGACGATCTGCTCGTCGGCCAACGGTTGCTCCGGAAGCGGCCATGCCATGGCGCGCGAGACCGCGTCGGCCGGCTCCCCGCGGGCCGCCGGCAGCGAGGGCAGCCGCTCGAGCAGCTCGACCCACAGGTCGAGCATCCGACCGGTGAACTCTCGGGCGCGGTCTGGCGCCCAGTCGAGGTCGGGGACGGGAGCGGGGCGGTCCACGGGCGACCAGCCTACTCATATGCTCCCGCTCGTGCGACTGCTGATCACCGGTGGCAGCGGGTACCTGGGCAGCGAGCTGGTGCGGCGCGCGCCGGCGGGCGGATGGGACGCCACGGGCACGCGGTTCGCGTCGGCGGGCGACGGCCCGGTGCTCGACGTGCGCGACGCGGCCGCGGTCGGGCGGCTGGTCGGCGAGATCCGGCCGGCCGCCATCGTGCACACCGCCTACCTGCAGTCCGGCCCGGACATGGCGGACGTCAACGTCGCCGGGTCGGCCAACGTCGCCCGGGCGGCCTCCGCGGCCGGCGCGCGGCTGGTGCACCTCTCGACCGACTTCGTGTTCGACGGCGGCAAGGACGGCGCGTACCGCGAGGACGACGAGCCGGCGCCGGTAACGCCCTACGGCGAGTCGAAGCTGGCGGCCGAGCGAGCGGTTGCGGCGGAGCACCCGGCCGCCCTGCTCGTGCGCACGTCGCTGCTCTACGCCGGCCCACAGCCCGGGGCGCACGAGCGGCTGGTCGCCGACGCGATCGCCGGCACCGTCAATGTCGGCTTCTTCACGGACGAGCTGCGGTGCCCGATCGCGGTCGGCGATCTCGCCGCCGCGCTGCTCGAGCTGCTGGACGGCGACCTGCGCGGGCCGCTGCACGTCGCCGGGGCGGAGACCGTCAGCCGGTACCGGTTCGCCGAGCTGGTGGCCGGCGCCGCCGGGCTCGACCGCGAGCGGCTGCGGCCCGCTCTCAGCGCCGACCTGCCCGTGCGGCGGCCGCGCAACTGCGCGCTCGACTGTTCGCGGGCGGCGGCCGTGCTGGCGACCCGGCTGCGCGGCCCGTCCGAGGTGCTCGGAGCGGCCGACCGGCCGATCTACACTCGGAGCCAATGGCGACGGCCGTAAGCTCGCTGGCGCGGATCCGCTCGGCGGCGGTGTCCGCACGCGGTTTCCAGACCGCTGCACTGGTCACCCTGGCGCTGCTCTGGCTGGTGGTGACGACCGGCGGCCTGGTGCGGCTGACCGCGTCGGGGCTGGGCTGCCCGCACTGGCCGACCTGCGAGGCGAACCAGCTGGTGCCGTCCGCGTCGTACCACGCCGTCATCGAGTTCACCAACCGTGTGATCTCCGGCGTCGCGATGCTCGCCTCGGTGGCCACGGCGATCATGGCCTACCGCGTGCCGGGACTGAACCGCGGTGTCGCGCGAGCGGCTGCGCTGGCCGCCGCCGGAACCGTCGCGCAGGTGCCGCTGGGCGCGCTGACCGTCGCCTTCGACCTGCACCCGCTGCTGGTGATGAGTCACTTCCTGCTGGCCATGGCGGTGGTCGCGGCCTCGACCTGGGTGACCGTCCGCGCGTGGCGGCTGGCCCACGGCGGCGAGCCGCGGCCGCTGCACGTGCCGCGCGTCGGCGTCGCCGCGTGGACTGCCGTCGCCGCCTGCCTGGTGCTGGTCACCACCGGCGCGTTCGTCACGGCCGCGGGGCCGCACGCCGGCAGCACGGACAAGCCGATCGAGCGGCTGGGTGACTTCCACGACGCCGCCTGGGTGCACGTGCGTGCGGCCGTGATCTTCTCGACGCTGTTCGTGGTCGTCGCCGTCTGGCTGTGGCGCAAGGCGCGCGGCTCGGTGCCGCAGCGGCTGTCCGTCGCGGGCGTCGTGCTCGCGTTGTGCCAGCTCGCGGTCGGCGAGTACCAGTACCGCAACGGTCTGCCGTGGGGCGTGATCGCCGTGCACGTTGCCATCGCGGCGACGCTCGTGGTCACGGTCGTCACCGTCGCGGCCTTCATACGCGATTCTGCAGAGTGAGATCCCCCGTCCGGGGGTGGGCTCATTGGCGCCGCGAGCGGACACTGAGATTGGCGCATCGACCCCAATGCGCCGTCCCACCTCTCTTACGGAGGACATGTGCTCGAGCGCTCCAGCTCTGATGCGGGCCCGTCCGGCGGGCTGCTCGCGTCGTACCAGACCCTGCACGATGTGACCAGGATGCTGATCGGCTCGGCGAGCCGGGACGAGCTCCTGACGCGCATCACGCGTGAGCTGAAGCGCCTCGTTCCGTACGACGTGCTGACGATCTACCGGATCGACCAGGCGCGCGGGCAGTTCAACCCGCTGCACGTCGTCGACCGGTTCGAGACGCACCTGGAGGATCACCCCTTCCCGCTGGGCACCGGGTTCACGGGGCGCGCGGTGGACGAGCGCCGGCCGATCAACCTCGACCGCGCCGACCAGGTCGAGGGCGGCGAGCTGGTGCCAGGCACCGAGTGGGAGCCGGAGTCGCTGGTGATCGTGCCGCTGTTGGTGCGCGACCAGCCGATCGGCACGCTCAACATCTCCCGGCTGGGCGACGACGTCGCCTTCTCGGAGCTCGAGTTCGACCTGATCTGCCGGTTCGCCGAGATGGCCGCGCTGGCGCTCGACAACACGGAGATCCGCGAGCGGCTCCAGCAGGAGGCGCAGACCGACCACCTGACCGGCCTCTACAACCACCGCATGTTCCACGAGCGGCTGCGGGCCGAGCTGGAGCGGGCGGCGCGCTACAAGCGGGAGCTGTCGCTGATCGTCTTCGACCTCGACGACTTCAAGCAGCTGAACGACGTGCATGGGCACCAGGAGGGCGACACCGTGCTCGGCATGGTCGCCGACGTCGCCGCCGAGGGGCTTCGCATCGACATCGACGCCGCGTTCCGGATCGGCGGCGAGGAGTTCACGATCCTGCTGCCCGAGACCGGCAAGCAGGCGGCCGAGCGCGTCGCCGACCGGATCGTCCAGCGGGTGCGCGAGATGCACGCGGTGCGGCCGATGACCGTCTCCTGCGGCGTCGCGACGTTTCCCAAGGACGGATCGAGCCCGAGCGAGCTGTACATGGCTGCCGACGACGCGCTGTACGCGGCGAAGGAGTGGGGCAAGGACCGGACGGCGGGCTTCTCGGCGCGCGTCGCCGCGGCCCGCAAGTCGCAGGCCTACGCGACGAACCGGCGCCGCGAGCTCGAGTCGCTGAACCAGCTGAAGCTGCTGGGGGCGCTGGCCGGCAAGCTCAACCGGCTGAACGACGTCAGCCAGATCGGGACGACGATCGTCTCCGAGCTGCGGACGATGATCGACTACCACAACGCGCGCGTCTATCTGCTCGAGGGGCACCGCACCCTGGAGCCCGTTGCCTTCGGTGGCACACTGAACCTCAAGGAGTACGCGGGGCAGACCTTCGACGCGCTGCGATGTGAGATGGGGGAGGGGATCACTGGGACGGCCGCGCTGCGCGGCCAGACGCTGAACATCGGCGACGCCCAGGACTGCGAGTTCGCCGAGGACGTGGAGGGGACAGACGACATCGAGGAGTCGATCGTCGCCGTGCCGATGCGCTTCGAGCGCAGCACGATCGGCGTGATCGTGCTGTCGAAGCTGGGCAAGAACCAGTTCTCGACGCTCTCCGTGCGGCTGCTCGAGCTGCTGGCGGCACAGGCCGCCGTGGCGTTCGAGAACGCCCGGCTGCTGGAGGCGGAGCGGCGGTCCGCCGCCGTCTCCAAGGCGCTGCTCGAGATCGCCACCCGCGCGGCGTCCGAGCCGTCCACGGCCGGCGTCGCCGAGCACGTCGCCGACAGCGTGCGGATGCTGGTGGACGCGACGGCGGTCGCCGTCGTCTCCCACCACGACGGCCACGGCCGGGTGATCGCCTCGAGCGGCGACGACGCCGTGCGCACCGTCGCCCTGTCCGTGCTCCACGCCGGCCATCCCGCCGGAGGCGAGGTCGGGGTCGTGCGCCTGGCCGACCTGCCCGCCCTCAGCGTCGAGGCCGCCGGCGTCGCCTCGCACGCCGTTGCCGCCCCGCTGCATTCGGGCCTGCCCGTGGTGCTCGCTGATGAGCCCACCGACGCCGCGGTGCGCACGATCCTCGCCGTCGCCGGCCAGGCCACGCTCGCACTCCGCAACGCCGAGCTCCTCGCCGGCACCGACACCGCCGTCCGCTAAACGCAACAACGGGGTCAGACCCCTTTGTTGCGTGCGCCCGCCAAATGACCGCGGCTCGATCGGCCAAATGACCGTTTGGCTCGCAGAGCGGGATCGCGCGGGCATTCCTTCGCGGTATCGAGCGCTGCGCCA
>Ga0247826_10000140_pt1 | contig 11647 bp, 12 predicted proteins | sample 12C_Control_Day1_FD_200152 | JGI IMG/M metagenome (GOLD analysis project Ga0247826, IMG submission 200152) | Soil microbial communities from agricultural site in Penn Yan, New York, United States - 12C_Control_Day1 | ecosystem: Environmental > Terrestrial > Soil > Agricultural land | place... | reverse complement strand
AGTGGAGATCGGGTCCGACGAGACCGTGTCCATCGTGCTCTCGGCCCTGATCGGGTCGATCTCCTTCGCCGGCTCGGTCGTCGCCTTCGCGAAGTTGCAGGAGCTCGTCAGCGGCAGGCCCATCGTCTTCCCCGGCCAGAACGTCGTCAACGTGCTCGTCCTGCTCGCCGCCTCGGCGCTCGGCGTCGCAGCGATCTCCGGCGCGGAGGACCAGTGGCTGCTGTACGCGCTCATCGGGCTGGCTCTCGCGTTCGGCGTCATGTTCGTGCTCCCGATCGGGGGCGCCGACATGCCGGTCGTGATCTCGCTGCTGAACGCCTTCACCGGGCTCGCCGCATCCGCGACGGGGTTCGTGCTCGACTCGACCGTCTTGATCGTGTCCGGGATGCTCGTCGGCGCCGCTGGGACGCTCCTGACGCTGCTCATGGCGAAGGCGATGAACCGCTCGATCGCGAACGTGCTCTTCGGGGCCTTCGGGCAGGTCCAGGCCGGGGCGGGCGCCGCACGGACGGACGACGGCCGGACTGTGCGCGCGACCACACCGGAGGACGTCGCGGTCCAGCTCTCCTTCGCGCGGAAGGTGATCATCGTCCCCGGGTACGGGATGGCGGTCGCGCAGGCGCAGCACGACGTCCGCCAGCTCGCCGACCTGCTCGAGGAGCGTGGCGTCGACGTCAGGTACGCGATCCATCCCGTGGCGGGCCGCATGCCGGGCCACATGAACGTCCTCCTCGCCGAGGCGAACGTCCCCTACACGCAGCTCTCGGAGATGGACGAGATCAACCCGGAGTTCCCGCAGACCGACGTCGTCCTCGTCATCGGGGCGAACGACGTCACGAACCCCGCCGCCCGGAGCGACCCGGCGAGCCCGATCTACGGCATGCCGATCCTGGACGTCGACAAGGCCGCGAGCAGCGTCGTCCTCAAGCGCTCGATGAACCCGGGCTTCGCGGGCATCGACAACGAGCTCTACCTCGACGCGAAGACGACGATGCTCTTCGGGGACGCGAAGGAGTCCGTGCTCAAGCTCATCGCCGCGGTCAAGGCAACGTAGTCAGGGGGTCCGGCGCCTGAGCGTCCCGGCGCCGAGGACGAGCGCGAGGACGGTGACGCCGACGACAACCGCGACGTCGGCCCAGAACCGGACGCCGAGCGTCGCGCCGGTCGCCGCCCGCTCGAGCGCGTCGTAGGCGTACGTGAACGGCATCAGCGCGGACACCCACTGCAGCCACTCCGCCATCTCCTCGCGCGGCACGAGGAGCCCGCACAGGAGGATCTGCGGGAGGATGAACGCCGGCATGAACTGGACGGCCTGGAACTCTGTCCGCGCGAACGCGCTCAGGAACAGGCCGAGGGCCATGCCGAGAACCGCGTTCGCGACGGCGAGCAGGACGATGACAGCGGTCGGACTCTCGGCCTCGAGCCCGAGCAGCCCGAAGCCGACGAAGGAGACGACGACGCCCTGCAGGGTGGCGAGTGCGGCGAACGCGATCGCATAGCCGAGGAGGAGGTCCAGCTTCGCGAGCGGCAGCGCGAGCAGCCGCTCGAGCGTTCCGGACGTCCGCTCCCGCAGCATCGTGATCGAGGTGACGAGGAACATCGACACGAGCGGGAAGAGCCCGAGGAGCGGCACGCCCACCTGCTGGAACACCTGCTCGCGGTCGGCGAAGAGCTGGTCGACGAGGAAGACGAGGACGCACGGCACGACGACGATGAGCGCGATCGTCCGCGGGTCACGGCGAAGCTGCTGGAGGACGCGCAGCCCCGTCGCTGCGGTCGCGCGGCGAGTCATTGCTCGCCCCCTTCGACGAGACGGAGGAACGCGGCATCGAGCTCGTCGACCCCGGTCAGCTCGCGCAGCTCGCCCGGCGTCGCGATCGCCAGCACCGCGCCCTCGCGGAGGAGCACGAGACGGTCGCAGCGCGCCGCCTCGTCCATCACGTGGCTGGAGACGAGCAGCGTCGTGCCTGCACCCGCGAGCTCGTGGAAGAAGTCCCAGAGGTCGCGGCGGAGCACCGGGTCGAGGCCGACGGTCGGCTCGTCGAGCACGAGGAGGTCGGGGCCGTTCAGCAGCCCCGTCGCGAGCGACACACGGGCGCGCTGGCCCCCGGAGAGCGTCCCGACGACCCGATCCCGCTCGTCCACGAGCCCGACCCGCTCCACGAGCTCGTCCACGCGCCCCGCTCCGACGCCGAGGATCCGGCCGAAGTACGCGAGGTTCTCGCGGACCGTGAGGTCGCGGTAGACGGCGGGCTCCTGGGTCATGTACCCGATGCGCGCGCGGAGCTCGCGCGACCCGGCGGGGAGGCCGAGCACGGTGACGTCCCCCGCCGCGACGATCTGCACCCCTACGACGGAGCGGATGAGCGTCGTCTTCCCGCTGCCGCTCGGCCCGAGCAGCCCGGTTACCCGACCCGGCTCGACGTCCAGCGAGACCCCGTGCAACACCTCCTGCCCGCCGCGGACGACGCGCAGGCCGCGAATCTCGACCGCCCCGGTCACGCGTGCCCCAGGAGCCGGGAGGGCTCGAAGAGATCGAGGAGCGGGTCGCGATCGCCCATGATCGCGTGCGCCACGAGCCGGCCGCAGGCGAAGCCGAGCACGTTGCCGTGCCCCGAGTACCCGCCGGCCACCCAGAGGCCGTCTCGCCCGGGCACGGGGCCGACCACGGGCAGGAAGTCGAACACCATGCCGAAGATGCCCGCCCAGCGGTGGTCGATGCGAAGCTGCCGTCCGGCGAGTGACGCGACGAACGCCTCGAGCGCCTCCTGCACGGCAGGGGTCGTCACCTCCTCCGCGGTGAACTCGTCCTGGAGCGAGACGTCCCTGAACCCGCCCGCGACGATGCGCCCTTCGGGTGTCTGGTGCCAGTAGTCGAAGCCGTGGCGGCCGTAGTGCGGGGTCTCGAACCAGCGCTCCGGGATCGGCTCCGTCGCGATCACCTGCCCCCGGGTCGGGACGATCAGGCCCTCGAGCTCGCCGAGCAAGTCGCTCGGATACCCGTCGGTCGCCACGACGATGGTGCTCGCCTGCGTCTCCTCGAGCGCGAGCACACGCGTGTGCTCGCGGATCTCGACGCCCGCCTCCGCCGCCCGGCCGGCGATCCGCCGAACGAGCCGCGCAGGCTGGAGCACGCCGTCGCCGGGGTGGAAGAGCGCCGCAGGGTAGCGGCCGGTGAGCGGCGGCTCGGGCTCGTCGTGCCATTCGACCGCGAACCCGTCGGCGCGGAGCGCCTCGCACTCCTCCTCGAGCTCCCCCCGCTCCTCGTCGTCGGCGGCAAGCCGCAGGCTTCCGGTCGATCGAAAGGCATCGCCTGCCGCCTCCGCCAGGGCTGCGAGCTCGCGCTCCGTCCAGCGCCAGAGGTCGGCCGCCTGCCCGCGCCCGATCGACGCGGCGGTGACGGGATACGGAGCCGCGCCTCCGCGCAGCGCAAAGCCGCCGTTCCGCCCGCTGGCTCCTCCCGCGATCTCTCGCGCCTCGTACAGCCGCACTCGCAGCCCCGCCTCCGCGAGCAGGAGCGCGCACGAGCAGCCGGTGATCCCGCCGCCGACCACGGCGACGTCCGGAGGCCCGTCGAGCTGCGAGCGGGGTAGCGGGTCGCGGGGCTCGGCGAGCCAGTACGACTCGGGGGGCATGCGGCGCGATCCTAGACGGCTGCCAGAAGCGTCCGGTTCAGGCGACGAGAGCGACTCCGAGTGCGATCAGCCAGAGCGACCAGGCGACGTAGAGCACCGGGACCGCCCTGGCCGCGAGCGGCCAGCCCCGTTCCTCGTTCGGGCCGAGGTACTCGGCCGAGCAGACGACGAGGCCGAGCCCGATCGGGATCGCCACCCAGCCGAGCCACGCCTCGACGACGTCCCCGCCGAGCAGGACGACGCCGACGATCGCTGTCCAGGCGCCGGTCAGCAGGTAACCGAGGTGCTCGCCGACACCGACTCCCAGGTACTGGTGGAACGCACGGAACGTGACCGCAGCCGCAGCTCGGCTCGCCTCGGTCGCGTCGGGGTCGCCGTGCGCTCGCGCGAGCTCCGGCACCAGATAAACCCAGCGGAGCAGGCCCAGGACCTGCACGAGCGCCGCGAGCGTTCCGACGACGAGGGCGAAGCGCGACGCCGTGGGCGTGTCCGGGCCGAGCGCGCGGTCGAGCAGCACGACCGAGGCGAGGAGCAGCCCGCCCGAGGCCATGAACGCCCACCACACGAGGATCAGCGAGGAGCCGCCCGCGCGAAAGCGCGCAAGGATCTCGTCGGTTGGCAGGCGGAGGATCTCGGGATAGTCGAAGCGGCGCGCGAGCACCGTGAACCAGACGCTGAACCAGACCGCCGACGTGATCAGGACCACTCCCGCGGCCGTCGTGGTCGACACGCGCGGAGCGTACAGCGCGCCGCCGGTCGCTCAGCCGCCTCCGACGGCAACGCGGTAGACGCCGTCCTCGAGCGCGACCGCCCCGGCGAGCTCGAGCTCGATCAGTGCGGCCGACGCCTCGGCTGGCTCGACCTCGAGCGAGCGGACGAGCTCGTCCGCCGTGAGCGCGCCGTCTCGGAGCCGCTCGAGGAGCGTCTCGGCGGCGCGGCCGAGCGGCCGTCTCTCCGACACGTGCGACGGCTCGATGCCGAGCGCCTCCAGGACGTCCCCGGCGCACGTGACCGGGGTCGCCCCAAGTCGCAGGAGCGCATTCGTTCCCGCGGAGAGCGCGCTCGTGATCTCACCGGGTACCGCGAGCACCTCCCTCCCCTCCTCGAGCGCGAAGTCGGCGGTGATGAGCGCCCCGCTCCGCTCGCGCGCCTCGACGACCACCGTCGCGCGCGAGAGGCCGGCGATGATCCGGTTGCGCGCCGGGAAGCGCCACGGGGCGGGCTCGATCCCCGGCTCGTACTCCGACACGACGAGGCCGCGCTCGCAGATCCTCCGCGCGAGCTCGGCATGGGCCGCCGGGTAGTCGCGGTCGACGCCGCAGCCGAGCACGGCGACGGTCGTGCCGCCCGCGTCCAGCGCCCCCCGGTGGGCCTCGCCGTCGATGCCGCGAGCCATGCCGCTCACGACGACGAGCCCCGCGCCAGCGAGCTCGCGCGTGAGCGAGCGCGCGACGGAGCGTCCGTAGGCGGAGCAGGCACGAGCCCCCACAACCGCGACGCCGGGCCCGCCGAGGAGCGCCGCCTCTCCGCCTCCGCGCAGGTAGAGGCTCGAGGGAGGGTCGTGGATCGCGGCGAGGAGCCCCGGGTACGCGCTCTCACCACGCCGGAGACGGCGGACCTCGCTCACGACGGCAGCTCGGACGGCATGCGGTACGAGAGCGCCTCCGCGACGTGCGCGGGCTCGACCCGCTCGGCCCCGTGCAGCGCGGCGATCGTGCGCGCGACCCGCGCCACGCGGACGCGACCTCTCCCCGAGAGCGGAAGTCGCTCGACGGCGCTCGTCAGCAGCTCCGATGCATCCTCGGTACGGCACGGCCGGGCCTCACGGAGCCGTTCCCGGGCGCCGGTCACGCGCGCGCGTACCGCGGCCGAGGCCTCGCCGGGCGGAGCGGCCAGCTCGGTCGCACGGGGGCGGGGCATCGCCACCGCGAGATCGAACCGGTCGAGGAGTGCGCGCGACAGCTTCTCCCGGTACGCGGCCAGGCGCTGGGGGGTGCAGCCGCACTCGACCGCGGGGTCGCCGCGGGCGCCGCAGGGGCACATGTTCATCGTCCCTACGAGCTGGAACCGCGCCGGGAAGAGCGCGTGGCCACCGACGCGCGCGACCGCGACCACGCCGTCCTCGAGCGGCTGGCGCAGCGCCTCGAGGACCGAGCGCGTGAACTCCGGGAGCTCGTCGAGCAGCAGCACGCCCCGGTGGGCGAGCGATGCCTCGCCGGGCCTCGGGCTCGATCCTCCACCGACGACGGCGGGGGCGGATGCCCCGTGGTGCGGCGCTCGGAAGGGCGGAGCGGTCAGGAGGGGCCGCCCGGGCGGCAGCAGCCCCGCTACCGAGTGGATCCGCGTCACCTCGAGCGCCTCCTGGCGGGTCAGAGGAGACAGCACGCCGGGCAGCCGGCGCGCGAGCATCGTCTTGCCCGTGCCCGGCGGCCCGGAGAGGAGCAGGTTGTGCGCGCCCGCAGCCGCGATCTCGAGCGCGCGCCGCGCTCGCTCCTGGCCGCGGACGTCGGACAGGTCCGGCGCAGCGACGGGCTCGAGCTCGCCGTCGGAGAGCGGCTCGAACGCCGGGGCGTCGATCTCGCCGCGGAAGTAGGCGACGGCCTCCGCGAGATGCCGCACCGGGACGGGCTCCACGCCGGCGAGGGCGACCTCCGCCGCCGACTCGGCGGCGCATACGACCTGGCCCAGTCCGGCGCGGCGCGCTCCTTCGGCGACGGCGAGCGCGCCGGCCACGGGCCGGATCCGCCCGTCGAGCGCGAGCTCGCCGACCGCCGCGTGGCCGGCAAGGCGCTCCGGCGGAAGCTGGCGCGTCGCGGCCAGGACGGCGAGTGAGATGGGGAGGTCGAACCCCGAGCCCTCCTTCCGCAGAGCCGCGGGTGCGAGGTTGACGGTGATCCGCTTGTTGAGCGGCCACTCGAGCGCTGCCGAGACGACGCCGCTGCGCACGCGATGCTTCGCCTCCTGGCACGCCCGGTCGGCGAGGCCGACGATTGCGAATCCCGGGATCCCGGGCTGGAGGTGCGCCTCGACCTCGACCTTGCGCGGCTCGAGCCCGACGAGGGCGTGGGTGACCGCGCGAGCCAGCACCCCACCGACGGTAGGCGCGAAGGCCTCGCAGCTCTGCGAAGCCTTCGCGCCGAGAGAGCTACTTCTCGGTCAGGCCGTACGGCTCAGCCCGTGAAGCAGAGGGCGTACACGGTGAACGTGCTCGACTGACCGCTGTCGTTGAGCCCCGACCCGCGGAAGCCGACGACCTGGTTGTTCGGGTTGAGCACGGGCACGAGCCGTCCCACGAAGAGCTCGAGGCCCGGGTCGCTGTCGCTCCAACCGGCCCCACCGGACACCGCCCGCTCGCCCGAGTTGCAGTTGGCCGTGGTCTCACCGGTCGTGAACACGTCGTTGTCCAGCGCGTCGGTGACCGTGATCGCCTGCGTGCGAACGGTGATCGCGCCGATCACGCCTGTCGGGCCCGCCGGGCCTGCGGGACCTGCCGGGCCTGCCGGCCCCTGCGGCCCGGTCGGCCCTGCCGGCAGCTGGCCGGGCGCGAAGTCCACCCGCTGCAGCGAGTTGTTGCGCACCTTCGAGGAGGTGATCGCGTTGTTCGCGACCTTCCCGTTGTTGACGGCAGCGTTCCGGATCTTCGGCGTCGTGACGGCGCCGAACTGGAGCTGGGCCGTCCCCACGCTGTTCCTCCCGACCTGGCTCACCGCCGCGACGCTCGTCCCACCGAGCGCGACGAGGAGGGCGAGACAGGCCACGACCATGGCCGGCGACGGCCGGCGCAGGAGCTTACGCATTCGATTCCCCTTTCCGTAGTCTGCGGACGAGGCTACCCAGGCGCCCGGCCGTCCCCTGCGCCGCGCTCGGACTTCTTACGCATCCCTTACGGCCACGAACACGGACTCGAAGTACTCCCCCGAGCGCCTGCCCGTGCGACGGTTGACGTGGCGCTCGAGGCGCTCGCGGACGACGAGCCCGCTGCGCTCGAGGATCTCGGGATACAGCCCGCGGCGGTCGTTCACGACGACGAGCACGGGGGCGCCCGGCGCCAGAGAGGCGGCAGAGCGCCGGAGCACGCCCGAGACGCCCGTCACGTACTCGGCGAGCGCTGCCCGGCTCGTCCCGCGATACGCAGCGCCGAGCTCGCGCTCGCGGCGGTCGTCGAGCCCGAGCAGCTCGTACGCGTACCGGTGCTGCTCGTGGTAGTCGATGAGACCGGGATACGGCGGAGAGGTGAGGACGCCGTCGAGCGGACCGTCGCGCTCGAGCTCGGTCGCGTCTCCGTGCACGACCTCGGCCTCGCGGCCTCTGCTGCGTACGCGCTGGAAGGCCTTCAGGCGGTCGAGCGTGTCGAGGAGGTAGCGCGCCAGGAACTTGTCCGCCTCCTCCACGGGCCGGCACGTGCGGCGGTGCTTGTGGCACCAGTAGGGCTCCCGCTGGGGCGTGCGCGGGAAGTCGAGGTCGAAGTGGGCAGTCAGCCTCGCCGACCGGGCTGCCCGGGCCAGCACGACCCGCAGGACGTCCGCGTGCTCGTAGCCCTCGAGGAGCGACCGGAAGTGGAGGAGCTCCCGAGCGGCTCGCGGCGCGAACCACTCGGCGACGTAGCCGCGCGGCCGCGCGCGAGAGCGACCGCGCTTCGCGAGGGCGTCCCGGAGCTCGCTCTCCAGGCGGAACACGTCGTAGCGTGCCGTCTTGACGCGCATGAGCAGGCAGTTGAAAGCGGCGACGTCGACGCCGACGGCGTCGTACCCCGACTCGAGCGCCTGCACGAGCGTCGTGCCCGAGCCGGCGAAGGGGTCGAGCACCCGTCCTCCGGGGCGGACGTAGCGACCGAGCAGCGCCTCGACGAGCTGCGGCACGAACTTGCCGAGGTACGGGTGCAGCCGGTGGACGTGCTTCGTTCGCTCGCGCTCGGGGAGCTCCGCCTCCGACCACGAGAGCTGGAGGTCGCTTCCGAGGTCGCGGTACAGGGCTGCCTGCGTGGGAGCCACGGCCCCCTGTTCGCCGCGCCGGCGCCCACTCCTGGTCCGGCGCTCAGCCGAACGGGACGCGCTCGACGCGTCGGCCTCGCACGCCCGCGGCCTCCAGCACGACGTCGAGGCGCGCGAGTTCGGGGTGTCGCGCGAGCCACGCGCTCGCCGCTGCGCGCACCCGGCGCACTTTCTCCTCGTCCACCATCTCCAGCGGGTCGCCGTAGCCCGCGCCGCCCTTCTCCTTCACCTCGACGACGACGAGCCGACGGCCGCGACGCAGCACGAGATCGAGCTCGTAGCCGCCCGCGCGGGCGTTGGCGTCGACGAGCCGGTACCCGCGCAGCCTGTAGTGGCGGAGCGCGCGGCGCTCGCCGCGGTTCACGCTGCGTAGCAGGCGGCCTGGAAGGAGCGGCGGTGCAGCTCGGACGGCCCGAAGGCGCGCACGGCGCGGGAGTGGGCAGGCGTGATGTAGCCGACGTGCGACACGAAGCCGTAGCGCGGGTAGAGCGCATCCAGCCTGCGCATGAGCCGATCCCGCACCACCTTCGCCACGATGGAGGCGGCCGCGATCGCGGCGCTCCGGGCGTCCCCGTCGACGATCGCCCGGTGCGGAGGCGCAGTCGGGCCGAGGCGGAAGCCGTCCACGAGGCAGGCGTCCGCCGGCGGATGGAGGTCATGCAGCACCGCACGGAGCGCGGCCAGGTTCGACCGGTGCAGGCCGTTCCGGTCGATCTCTCCCACCGGCACGACGCGGACGCTGATCCCCGATGCGCACTCGGCGACCGCGTGGAAGAGCTCCTCGCGCTCGTCGTGGGGCACCTGCTTCGAGTCGTTCAGGAGCGCGAGCGGCCGCACCCTGGCGCCGCGCAGCCGCTCGTAGTCGAGGAGCACGCCCGCGACGACGAGCGGTCCTGCGAGCGAGCCCCTCCCCGCCTCGTCTGCGCCCGCGACGTAGCGAGCGCCGAGCCGTCGATCGAACCCGAGGAGCCGCTGGCCGGTGGAACGAGCCACGCGGCCGAGGATAGTCGCTAGCCCTGCCGGAGCTCGCGGACGCGCGCCTTCTTGCCCACTCTCTTGCGCAAGTAGTAGAGCTTGGCGCGCCTGACGTCGCCGATCGCGGCGACCTCGAGCTTCTCGATCTTCGGCGAGTGGAGCGGGAACGTCCGCTCGACCCCCACCCCGAACGACTGCTTGCGGACGGTGAACGTCTCGCGGAAGCCGGAGCCCTGCCGCTTGATGCAGATCCCCTCGAAGACCTGGATGCGCTGGCGGTTCCCCTCGATCACCTTGAAGTGCACGCGCAGCGTGTCCCCCGCCTTGAACTGGGGCAGGTCCGTGCGCAGCTGGCGCTGCTCGAGGCTCTCGATCGTCGTGTTCATCGGAGAGGAAGGCCTGGAAGGCCGGGAGGCATGGTAGCGAAACACCGCGTCTCGGGCCCTTCTGAGCCAGTCGCGACGGCGAGCTGCCGCACCTCGGGGATCGTCATGACGAGCACTCGAGCGAAAGAGGTCGAGTCGGGCGGACACGCAACGACCAGCGGCAGCGAAGCTGCCGCGCTTCGGGGATCTTCCGCGCGGCAGGATCCGCGGGAGCGGACACCCCCCAGCGCAGACCTGTGCACAATCGCCAGCGGCAGCGAAGCTGCCGCGCTTCAGGGATTTCCGCGCGACGCGATCCGCGGGAGCGGACACCTCTGCGCAGACCTGTGCACAACCGCTAGGCGGCAGCGAAGCTGCCGCGCTTCAGGGATCTCCGCGCGGCGGGATCCGCGGGAGCGGATACCGCCTTGCGCACAAGACAGCCTCAGCGGAAGGAGATTCGCTGCGGCGGCCAGTACGTCATGAAGACCTTGCCGATCAGGTTGTCCTCGGGGACGGAGCCCCACACGCGCGAGTCGCACGACTGCGAGCGGTTGTCGCCCATGACGAAGAAGTGATCCTTCGGTACCCGGAACGACTCCTCCGGGCCGATGTCGCGACGGTCGTGCTCGATGTACGGCTCCTCGAGGCGGCGGCCGTCGATGTAGACGAAGGCGGCGCCCTGTTGGAGGCGGATCTGCACGGTCTCTCCAGGCAGGCCGATGATCCGCTTCACGAACGTCCCGCCGGCGCCGCACTTCACGCGGGCTTGCGGCGGCGTCTCGAAGACGACCACGTCTCCGCGCTGCGGGTCGGTGAAGTGGTAGATGAACCTGTTGGCGAGCACGCGGTCCGAGAAGCGCGCCTCGCAGGCCGGGGCCGGGCGGGCGCAGTGGAGCGTGGGCTCCATCGACGAGGACGGGATGCGGTACGGATTGACGACCCACGCCTTGATCGCGAGCACGATCGCGATCGCGCCGACGATCGTGACCACCCAGTCCACGACGATCCGCACGCGTCGGGGAAGGCGGCCCGTGACCCGGTCGAGCGGGTGGTGGAACTCGTGCGCCGCCGGCGGCGGCACCCCCTCCTCCGGGGGCGGCATCGGCCAGGAGAAGGGCGGTGCCGGAGGGGGTTGCTCCCCGCGTCCGTCGCCGGGCCAGGCGCTGCCGGCGACCCGCCCGTCCTCCGCTCCGGTCGTGGCGTCCAGCAAGCGGCGGCGCGCCTCGGTCTCGCTCACGTGGCGCTCCTCACACGCTCGCGCCTCCAGGCATCGATGCGGCCGTGATCGCCCGACAGCAGGATCTCGGGGACGCTCCAGCCGCGGAACTCGGCCGGGCGCGTGTAGTGCGGGTACTCGAGCCCCCGGTCGAGGGCGAGCGAGAAGCTCTCGAGCTCGGCAGATCCCGCCGTGAGCGCTCCCGGGAGTCGCCGGGCGACGGCGTCGACCACGGCGAGCGCAGGAATCTCTCCGCCCGACAGCACGTACGGCCCGATCGAGACGACGTCGGTGCAGAGGTGGTCGAGGATGCGCTGGTCGAAGCCCTCGAAGCGCGCCGAGAGGAGCGTGAGCCCCGGCTCGGAGGCGAGATCCTCGACGAGCTCCTGGTCGAGCTGCCGCCCCGCGGGGGACAGGGCGACCACGCGCTGGTCGGGCAGCCCGCCGTACACGGCGTCGAGC